>Ga0114966_10000135_pt1 | contig 67890 bp, 62 predicted proteins | sample M_130207_XF_Meta_FD_87029 | JGI IMG/M metagenome (GOLD analysis project Ga0114966, IMG submission 87029) | Freshwater microbial communities from Lake Montjoie, Canada to study carbon cycling - M_130207_XF_MetaG | ecosystem: Environmental > Aquatic > Freshwater > Lake | place: Lake Montjoie...
GATCATTCTAAGACAAGAAGCCAAGCAGACTGCAGTTGCCTAGAGGGGTGTTTTCACCAATGAAGGTTTGATAAGTTTGACGGATTAAGCTGCGTCAGAGATTTGAACTTGTGCAGTGAACCGGTATCCCGCACCACGAACCGTCTCAATCATTGGCCCAGCAGCACACAGGGACTCTCGCAAGCGCTTGACATGGACATCCACCGTGCGCTCTTCAATAAAGACGTGGTCGCCCCAAATCTTATCAAGCAACTGTGACCTTGAATGTACGCGCTCTGCATGGCGCATCAAATAATTCAATAACTTGAATTCTGTAGGACCTATTTTGAGGGACAAGCCTCTGAAGGTGACCCTGTAAGTTGCGCCATCAAGAGTCAAATCACCCACTGTGACACTGTCCAAAGCTTGCTCAGGGGCACGCCTTCTAAGGACCGCACGAATACGAGCAAGCAACTCCTGTGTTGAAAAGGGTTTGGTGATATAGTCATCCGCACCTGCGTCAAGTCCAGAGACTTTGTCACTCTCATCACTTCGGGCAGTGAGCATGATGATGGGAACACTTTTTACTCTTGGATCCGTTCTCCATCTTTTGGCCAGAGTCACGCCACTTTGTCCGGGTAGCATCCAGTCCAATAGAATGACATCTGGCAATATCGTATCTATTTCTCTTTGAGCGGACTCTCCATTTTCCGCCCAAATTGGGGCTAAACCATTGTGTCGAAGATTGACTGAAATCAACTCAGCAATTGAGGCCTCGTCTTCTACGATCAAAACTCTAGGAGGGTGTCTCATAATGGTTAAATTTATTTATTGGAGTGTGGACTCAATTTGCTCAATAGAGGTGTGCCTGACATCAGCACCTTTGACAATATAGATGATGAGTTCAGCAATATTTTTTGCATGATCTCCAATTCTTTCAATGGCTTTGGCAATGAATAGCAAATCAAGACTGGCTGATATGGTCCTTGCATCTTCCATCATGTAGGTAATTAGAATTCTTAAAAACCCATCGAATTCAGCATCAATTAAGTGATCTTCTTTCAAGATGGCCAAAGCTGTTTTCGTATCTAATCTAGCAAAGGCATCAAGTGCTTTTCTCAAGATGGAACTGGCCATCTCGGAAGCCACCCTAAGTTCTGAAGCCGGCAAAGCACGGCTGTTGCCACTTTGGATGATGGATTTGACCATGCGCGCAATCTTTTCTGCTTCGTCACCAGCTCTTTCCAAATTGGCTGTTGTTTTTGAAATCGCCATCAAAAGCCTCAAGTCAACTGCGGTTGGCTGCCTTCTACCAATGATGGAGGTCAAATCGCGGTCAATTTCCACCTCTAAAGAATTGACCCTTGTCTCGTTTTCGATGACGTGATCTGCAACTTCAGCACTGAATTGTGATAAGGCATAAACAGCTTGTCGAATTTGAGATTCCACCAAACCACCCAGTTCCATTACACGAGAGGAAACACTGTTGAGCTCGGCATCAAATTGCGTTGAGAGGTGCTTGTCAGCCATTTTTTATCCTATTGATTTTTTAAATTTAATCTAAACTCTTTGAATACAATTTTAACCAAACCGCCCAGTGATGTAATCTTCGGTTTCTTTTCTCTGTGGTTTAAAAAACATTTGTTCTGTGGGTCCAAATTCGACCAAGTCTCCAAGATACATATAGGCAGTGAAGTCACTACAGCGTGCGGCTTGTTGCATGTTGTGCGTGACGATTACCACGGTGTAATCTTGCTTTAACTCAATGATCAACTCTTCAACTTTGGCTGTCGAGATGGGATCCAAAGCGGAGCAAGGTTCATCGAGCAACAAGACTTCTGGCTTAATTGCGATGCCTCTGGCAATGCACAAACGCTGTTGCTGACCACCAGAGAGACCAGACCCACTTTGTTGCAACTTGTCTTTGACTTCGCCCCAAAGAGCTGCTTTTCTCAAAGCCCATTCGACACGATCTTCCATTTCACTTTTTGATAAGTTTTCAAACAACTTTACGCCAAATGCAATGTTGTCAAAAATGGACATGGGAAAAGGGGTTGGCTTTTGAAAAACCATTCCCACTTTAGCCCTGATCAATGCTACATCTTCCTTGGATGTCAGTAGATTTTCGCCATCAAGGACAATTGAACCTTCAGCTCGCTGCTCAGGATACAACTCAAACATCCGATTAAAGGTTCTGAGCAATGTCGATTTGCCACAGCCAGAGGGGCCAATGAACGCTGTGACCTTATTTTCTGGAATTTCTAAATTGATATTTTTAAGTGCGTGAAATTTACCGTAATAAAAGTTCAAATCTTTGACTGATATTTTGGATTGAGTTATCGTTTCTGATTGCATCATGATTCCAATTGATGTTTAAGACTTTTGCCGAGTCAAAACTCGAGCCAATATATTGAGGCCTAAAACAGCCAAGGTGATTAAAAATACGCCAGCCCATGCCAACTCTTGCCAATTTTGATAGGGGCTCATGGCAAACTTGAAAATGGTCACCGGAAGACTTGCAACGGGACCATTTAAGCTTGACGTCCAAAATTGGTTGTTCAAAGAGGTAAAAAGCAAAGGTGCTGTTTCACCAGAAATGCGAGCGACCGCCAATAAAATACCTGTGACCACGCCAGATCTGGCGGCTTTTAAGGTGATGCCAATGATCACCTTCCACTTGGGTGCTCCTAACGCATAGGCCGCCTCTCTAAGTCCGTAAGGGACCAAAAGCAACATGTTTTCAGTCGTCCGAATCACCACCGGAATCACAATCAATGCCAGAGCCAAAATGCCTGCCCAGCCTGAAAACGTATTGAAACGCGCAACCACCAATGTGTACACAAACAATCCAATGACTATCGATGGTGCCGATAACAAGATTTCATTCACAAACCGAGTGACATTTGACAACTGACCCTTGGGGTTGTATTCAGCCAAATATATCCCTGCCATGACACCAATGGGTGTTCCTACAAACGTTGCCAACATTACCATCACAAATGAGCCATACAAAGCATTTGCAATACCACCAGGGTCATTCGGTGCAGGGGTCATTTCTGTGAAAGTAGCCACGCTCAATCCATGGATTCCTAAAAAAATGGTTTGCCATAAAATCCATATGAGCCAAATCAAACCAAATGCCATGGCTGCCATCGACGAAGCGATGGCGATTTGATTTGTTCTCTTTCTAGCTTCGAACTTAGCCACTTTGCCTTGACTCATGAAGACGTCCCTTCATTTTTTCGCATTCTGGACAATAACAATTTGGAAAGCGTTAAAACGACAAAAGTAATAAAAAACAGTACCAAGCCTAAGTATATGAGTGAGGCTTGGTGAAGACCGGTAGATGCCTCAGCAAATTCATTGGCCAATGCCGAGGTGATGCTATTGGCTGGTTCAAAGAAACTGATGGAGTTGAGCTGATTCATATTCCCAATGACAAAAGTCACAGCCATCGTCTCTCCCAACGCACGACCCAAACCGAGCATGATGCCACCAATGACACCAGCCTTGGTATAGGGCAAAACAACCTTGGAGACAACCTCCCACGTGGTGGAACCCAAAGCATAGGCAGACTCTTTTAAAAGTGGTGGCGTTACCTCAAAAACATCGCGCATCACAGAGGCAATGAAAGGGATGATCATGATTGCGAGAATAATGCCTGCGGATAAAATACCTATGCCCACGGGCGGTCCACCCACGAGTGCTCCAACAATAGGCACCGAGCCCAGCAATTTTTGAAGTGGGATTTGAACATAAGCTGACAATATCGGACCAAATACCAACAAGCCCCACATGCCATAAACAATCGAGGGAATCGCAGCGAGCAATTCAATGGCTGTACCCAGCGGTCTCTTTAGCCAAGCTGGGGACAACTCTGTCAAGAAAAGCGCAATCCCAAAACTTACAGGAACTGCAATGGCCAAAGCTATGATGGAGGTGGCCAAGGTGCCATAAATCATCACCAAGCCACCAAATTCGCTTTTTACTGGATCCCAAACACTTCGCGTGAGAAAACCAAACCCATATTCATGTATAGCAGGCCAAGCACCGCTCACCAAAGAAAGCAAAATGCCCATCAGCATGGAGAGCGTCAAACAAGCTGCAAATAAAGCGGCCCAACCAAACAGCCTATCCACCAGACCGTTGATTCTCTGACTGGATTTATGGGTTGAATTGTTCATTCTTGTAGGAAATAAATGACTAGAGGAGTTTGAATCAGGAACTCCATCCCCAATTGAAGGTTGATAACTCATGAAGTTCCTGAATCTAATATTTAAAACGCAATCGCTTTGCCAGATGCATCTTTAATTTGTGACCATGATTTGCGAATGGCATCTTTAACTGAATTGGGCATGGGAACATAATCCAAGTCGTCAGCAGTTTTGTCTCCATTCTTGTAGGCCCAATCAAAAAACTTCAACGCTGAGGAAGCGTTTGCTGGCTTGTCTTGGACTTTATGCATCAAAATGAACGTTGCACCGGTGATGGGCCAAGAGTCTTTGCCAGGCTGATTGGTCAAAATTTGATAGAAGCTTTTTGCCCAATCGGCACCAGCGGCTGCGGCCTTGAAGGCGGTGTCATCTGGGTCTACAAATGTTCCTGCACTGTTTTTCAATTTGGCATAGGTCATCTTATTTTGTATGACATAGGAATACTCTACATATCCAATTGAATTGGGAATACGTGACACAAAAGCAGATACGCCCTCATTGCCTTTGCCACCTAAACCAACAGGCCAATTCGGTGCAGTGCTCTCACCTACTTTTGCTTTCCAATCGGCGCTGATTTTGCTCAAGTAGTTGGTGAAAATAAATGACGTACCAGAACCATCCGAACGTCTTACTGGAGCAATCAATGCATCAGGCAAGCTCAGGGTTGGATTCAAAGCTTTGATTGCCGCATCGTCCCATTTGGTGATCTTGCCCAAATAGATATCAGCCAAAACTTCACCAGTCAACAGCAACTTGCCAGGGGCAATACCTGCAATATTCACAACGGGGACCACGCCTCCAATGACTGTGGGAAACTGGAGCTGAGACTTCTTATTCAACTCATCATCCGTCAAGGGCATATCAGATGCACCGAAATCAACTGTTTTGGCATCAATTTGTTTGATGCCCGCACCTGAACCGACGGATTGGTAATTCACCTTGATCGAGGTGGCCTTGTTGTAATCAGCGGCCCATTTGCTATAAAGGGGCGCAGGAAATGAAGCTCCAGCGCCAGTGATGTCTTGGGCTTGGACAGCGGTGACACCAAAAGCAGCAAAAACTGCGGCAATGATTGATAAATGCTTGATCATGAAAAAGAACCTCCAAAGTTAATAAGCCTCTTAACTTTATCTCCTAATTGTGACAATCATATGACTAAAAACAATAAAACCCTAGACTATCATTACAAAAACTCACACTCAATGTCACTCCCATGTCATAAATTAGTCATATGATAGAGTCTATATCGTTTAATCTTTTACACTTGAAAAAAATTTCACAATGCAAAATGGCGTCCTTTTAGCAGCTGTCGATTTAGGCTCAAACAGTTACAGATTAGGAATTGGCAAACTTGATCACGGACATGTTCACCTGACCGAGTACATCAAAGAAACCATCAGGCAAGGCAATGGCCTGGATGAAAACAGGAATCTGCTTCCTGAAGCGATGCAAAGGGGCTGGGACTGCTTGGCCAGATTTGCCGAGAGAATGTCTGGATTTGACAAGAAAAATGTGCGCGCCGTTGCGACCCAGACCCTTAGAGAGGCCAAAAACCGCGATGTGTTTTTAGATCAAGCCAGCCAAATTCTTGGTTTTCCCATCGAGGTCATTTCTGGGCGCGAGGAAGCAAGACTGATCTATCAAGGCGTTGCTCACCTGCTGCCCCAATCAAAGGAAAACCGATTGGTCATTGACATCGGTGGACGATCCACCGAGATCATCTTAGGACAAAACCTCAGCCCACAAGTCATGGAGTCCTATCGAACTGGCAGCGTGGCTTGGAGCATGAAATACTTCAAAGACGATGTCTTTAGCACTGAGGCCTTCGATAAGGCCGAGGTTGCCGCCAAAGCAGTTCTTGACGAGGCTGTAGCCCTTTACCCCAAAGGAAGCTGGGATCAAGCCTATGGATCGTCTGGCACCATTGGCGCGGTTTGTGATGTGCTTTTTGCAAACGGATGGAATCCAGATGAGATCACACCATCAGGTCTAGCCTGGCTAAAGAAGTCTCTCATCGCAGCGGGATCCTCTAACAACTTGCGCCTTGAGGGGCTCAAAGAAGATAGAAAAGCGGTCATTGGAGGCGGCATCTCTGTTCTTAAGGCTGCCTTTGACATCTTAGAAATAGACACCTTGCATTATGCCCAAGGCGCTCTTCGTCACGGTGTTTTGTATGATCTGATAGACAGAGAGGATGAGCAGTATGACGTGAGAAGCATCACGATCACACGGCTACAAAAGGTTTTTGCGGTAGACATCAACCAATCCCAAAGAGTCAGCCAAGTTGCCAAACATTTATTTGATCAACTGAGCCACAAAGAAAGCGACCCGTTAGAGCAAAACAAACTCAAGAAGAAACTCTCCTGGGCTTCGGATCTGCACGAGATAGGCATGATCATCTCTCACAGCGATTACCACAAGCACGGCGCCTACATTTTAGATCAAAGTGACACACCAGGATTTACAATACCTGAGTTACATCGCTTAAGTTTACTTGTTCTTGGGCATCGCGGTAAGTTGCGCAAACTCAACATTGACTTTGACGATGAAAACTTTTGCCAACAGTTGCTGTGCTTGAGACTGGCAGTCATCTTGTGTCACGCAAGAGCAGAGCCGGAGTACAAAACTTTGAAGATTAAATTTTCTAAAAAAAGCCCTAAAACCATTGATTTAGAAATTCCTAAATCATGGGCTGAATCTTATCCACAATCACATCACTTGCTCAATTTGGAAACCCAATCCTGGCTTAAAACCAGCTGGGATCTTAAAATCAACGGGGATTGACCCTGGATTAAACCAAGTCCGCGCTTTGCACGGCGTGAAGGCTTGTTTGGAGAACACTTTCATGCGCTTTGGTTTTGATCCACCAAACCGATGCCTTTTTGATCGAGCACTCTCCTGGCTTCATGTCAAATAACTTCGCCACCACTTGACCTAAATAAGGTTGATGGCCCACAACCATCACAGCGCCTTTGGCCACTGGCCACTGCACCAAGTCAAGCACCTCTTGGGCTTGTCCATTGGGAGAGAGCTCCTCTCTCAATTTGTAACGCCGGCCCAAGGCCATGACAGTTTGCTCACACCTTGTTGCGGGGCTACAAAAGATCCGAGTTCCTTGGGGCAAGACTCGATCAAGCCATATTGACATGCGAGCAGCTTGGCGCTCACCTTTGGGCGTCAAATGACGGTCCATATCGTTGCCACTTTCCGCCAATTCGATGGCCTCGGCATGCCTCCATAAAATCAAGTCCATTTGAATCTCCTAAAAACACATCCTCTGAACCTATTTCTTGGCCTCGTAGCGTCTCATCAAAGCTTGCTGAGCGCTGTGGGTGATTTTTTCCTGATCCAATGAAGTTTTTTCGTATTTTCCATTGGCTTTTAAACTCCAAGCATCCTCAGTGTCGCCAAGATAAGCGAGCAAGCATTCATCTATCAACCTTTGCCTTAAATGGGGATCTAAAACTGGCCATGCGATCTCTACTCGGCGAAGCATGTTGCGGTTCATCCAGTCTGCACTGGAGAGATACAAATGTTCGCTCTCACCGCTGGAGAAATAAAAGACCCGTGAGTGCTCTAAAAACCGCCCAACGATAGAGCGCACTTTGATATTGTCTGTTTGATCGGGCACTTGAGCAGACAAAATACAAGCCCCTCGAACAATCACATCAATCAACACACCTGCTTGACTGGCATCCATCAATGATTTGGCTAGTCGCTCATCCGTTAACGAGTTCATCTTTAAAACAATGCGACCCCTTTGACCATGCAGGGCACTGGCGGCCACAGCATTGACAAAACCAATCAATTGATCGTGCAAATGAAAGGGTGCCACCAACAAGTGATGGAGTTTGGGCAAAGGGCTTTGCCCAGCCAAATGAATAAATACTTGCTCCACATCAGAGGTGACTTTGTGGTCAGCCGTCAACATACTGATATCGGTGTACAACTTGGCCGTTCTAGAATTGTAGTTTCCCGTGCACAAATGGGCATATCGCACCAATTTACGCCCCTCTTTTCGAGTCACCAAAAGCATTTTGGCATGGGTTTTTAACCCCACGACACCATAGACCACTTGTGCGCCAATAGATTCCAATCTCTCAGACCAATTGATATTGGCCTCTTCATCAAACCTGGCCTTCAACTCCACGACAGCGGTGACTTCCTTTCCCCTGCGAACAGCTTCCCTCAAGAGATCCATGAGCTCAGAGTCTGAGCCTGTTCTATAGATGGTTTGCTTGATGGCCAATACATCTGGATCATTCACCGCCTCCCTTAAAAACGCTAGGACCGCAGAAAAACTCTCAAAGGGTTGATGGATCAAGATGTCCTTTTTCTTGAGTTGCTTAAAAATGGACTCTGAGGAAATGTAAGCTCTAGGAAATGAAGGTTTGTAAGGCTTGAATAAAAGTGCAGGCTCATCCACCAAGTCAATCATTTGATTCAATCGAACCAAATTGACTGGCCCATGAACCCTGTACAAAGCCGACATGGGCAGTTGAAATTGTTTCAGTAAAAAATTGTACAAATCCTGCGAGCAACCCGATGACACTTCGAGTCTGACGGCTTGTCCAAATTGCCTTTGCTCCAAACCTTGTCGCAGAGCAGTTCTTAAGTTTTGCACGTCTTCCTCATCCACCGCCAACTCTGAATCTCTGGTCACGCGAAATTGAGAAAACTGCCCCACGTGACGACCAGGAAACAAATCATTCAAGTGAGCACGAATGACACTGCTCAGCGCCACAAAATAATTTTTTTTGCCAACGTTTTTTTCTGGAACTTTGATAATTCGTGGCAAGACCCTAGGAACCTTGACAATTGCAATTTCATTTTCTCGGCCAAACGCGTCCGCACCAGAGAGCCTGACAATGAAATTCAAAGATTTATTGGCCACGGTTGGAAAGGGATGCGCAGGATCCAATCCCACGGGGACCAACAAGGGTTTTACTTCATGATCGAAATATTGTTTGACCCATTTTTTTTGAGCCAAGTTACGCTCACCGTGAGAAAGCAATCGAATGCCTTTACTGGAAAAGTCGGGCAACAATTCCTCGTTATAAAGCGCATATTGCTCATCAACCAAATGATGCGCCAATTCAGAGAGTTTGATAAATGAGTGACTACTGTAATGCGCTTTGTTGTCGTGATGGTGGACTGCGCGCAAATGCAAGGCCATTCTGACTTCAAAAAATTCGTCTAAATTTGAAGAAACAATGCACAAATAACGCAACCTCTCTAAAAGAGGTACATCTTTTCTTTTGGCCCAATCCAAAACCCGCTCATTGAAGGCCAAAAAACTCTCATCTCTGGGCAGAAAACCGTGCTCTTTAAAATTGCTCAACTTCTTTTATCCTTACCTAACAGAATTAGAACACCAATTTTTGAATTCTAAGGTAAAAGAAGTCGAAATGTATGTCAATCAGGTCTGTTCACACTGTACCAAGTAAGAGAGGAACAAGTCACTTGCGCGCTGCCAATCAAAGTCCAAGGCCCTTTGCCTTGCCTCATGCCTATTGATTTGTTGAGCTTTCCCTACAGCCTGACCAAGATCATTGCTCATCGCACCACCTAAACTTTCACCCAGCGCATTCTTCTTTTCAAGCACCTGCAAAGGTCCATCCACAGGAAAGGCGGCAACCGGTGTTCCAGAACTCATGGCCTCAAGCATCACCAAACCAAAGGTCTCATTGAGACTTGGAAAGACAAATACGTCTGCTGCGGCATAGACATTGGCCAAGTTTTTTCGATCCAAAACACCCAACCAACGCACATCGCTGTAATTGGACTTTAATTCTTGCAAAACCGGTCCAACACCGCACACGACCTTGCTTCCACTTAATGTCAGGTTTAAAAAAGCCTCAATATTTTTTTCATAGGAAACTCGGCCTACATACAAAAAAATAGGACGCTCTAGACCCCTTAGCTGTTCCAACTCTAGAGGTGTTTGCTGATAAACAAATAAATCCGTATCAACGCCGTGCGTCCAAGGCCTTAAGTTTTTAAATCCTCTAGCCTCCAGCATATTCAAAACACCCTGCGTTGGCACCATCACGCCTTTGGAGTGTCGATGAAAGTGTCTCATCAACGCATACCCCAAAAACAAAGGGATCTTGACTGCAGCCTTTAAAATCTCTGGAAACTTGGTGTGAAAGGCGCTCGTGTAGGACCAGCTTTTTTTAGCCGCTACGCGCCTTGCGGCCCAACCCAAAGGACCCTCAGTTGCAAGGTGCAAGGCCTCAGGGTTGAATTTACTTAATAAATCATATAGTTTTTTATAGGGTTTGACTGCCAAATCAACCCCTTGATAACCAGGACAAGGGCGATGGTCAAACAAGTAGGGATGAATCACCAAGACCTCATGGCCCGCATTCTTTAATCTCTGAACCAACTCAATGAGCGTGGTCACCACCCCATTGACCTGAGGGGACCAAGCATCGCTCACGAGTGCTATTTTCATTGAAAGCGTCCTTTAGGTTTCCACCAACTCATGCGCCGGATCCTCCATGGTCAAAGGATCCCAAAAGAGGAGTTCAAGGGAGCCGTCAAAATTCTCGATCATGGCTGAGCGACTCTCCACCCAGTCGCCATCGTTGCAATACAAAACACCATCGATTTCTCTGATTTGCGCACGGTGAATATGCCCACAAACCACGCCATGAAAACCTCGCCTTTTGGCTTCTTGAGCGAGTGCATCTTCAAAAGCAGTCACGTAATTCAAAGCGGATTTGACTTTGTGCTTCAAATAAGCGGATAAAGACCAATAAGGCAAACCCAAATGCGCTCTCAGTTTTGCCACATAGCGGTTGAGCCTTAAAGTCAACTCATACAAGTTATCCCCCACATGGGCCAACCATTTTGCATATTGAACAACGGCATCAAAATAGTCGCCATGCGTGAGCCACAAACGCCTGCCATCGGCCAGCGTATGCTCGGCCTCTTCTAGCAACTCCACCCCACCGAACTGGTGATTGACAAATTGCCTAGCAAACTCATCGTGGTTTCCTGGTATATAAACCACGCGCGTGCCTTTTCTGGCCCGGCGCAAAAGCTTTTGTATCACATCGTTGTGGGCTTGAGGCCAATGCCATCTGCGCTTGAGTTGCCAACCGTCTACGATATCGCCGACCAAATAAAGATACTCACTGCTGTTGTGCTTTAAAAAACTTAGCAGTGCCTCAGCCTGACAACCTGGTGTACCTAGATGCAAATCAGATATAAAAATTGCTCTGTAATGCATCAAGCACCTAAAAAATGCTTTCTGTAGCGACTAGGAAGGTCTGCAATTCGCATGAGCATGGGCAAGTCGGCCGTATTGAAATCAGGATCCCATGCAGGTGCGCCTAAAATCTTTGCACCCAGTCTGAGGTAACCCTTGATCAATGCGGGCGGCTCAACTTTGGCTTGAGTATCAAACTGCTCAACGGGCAAGGCCAAGCGTGGCCACACTTGTAGCTCAATGGGTGCAAGGTGAGTTTGTTTGAGTTGACTCCAAATGCTTGCGGCAGCTTGACCACTGACCACCCCATTGTGAAGCATGGGGATACTTGCGCAACCAATCATGGTATCCAAATTGTTTCGCACCATGAACTCGGCCAAGGCACCCCAAAGCGCCATGATCACTGCACCTTGTCGATAGTCGGGATGCACACAACTTCTGCCCAACTCAACCATGCGCTCTCTCAAACCTCTTAGACGCGTTAAATCAAATTCCGTATCCGTGTAATTGCCTCCTAGGCGTTTAGATTGAGCTGGCGTCAAAACACGGTAGGTGCCCACTACTTCCTGAGTGTCTTGATTGCGCACGATCAAGTGTTCACAGTAATCATCAAAGAGATCAATGTCATGCCCGGCAATGGAGCTCGAAATGCGTGCTCCCATCTCACCTGCGAAAATATCATAGCGCAGTCGTTGCGCAGCCCTCACCTCATCTTGGTGCTGAGCCCACGAAACAGAAATGCTGCTGCGCTCAATAGTTTTGGCTTCAACATGAGCAGAGGATTCATTGCGGCTTGGATGAAGTAACCCCCGAGGTAAGGCTATGGGTGAAAGATCGATCGTTGGTGTGGGCAATTCCTTCATGAAAACTCCTAAGGGTTGGTTTCATGTAGTTTGCTGACCCTCTATGACATGATCGTGTCTTCAATATGAAACATTTTTGACAATTGATGTCAATTCAGTTTCACTCACCTCACCTTTTGATGACTAAACGTCCTTAAATGCAAACTCAAATGGCTTGCGCCAGAGCTTGCGCGATCCGTTGAGCGTTGTCTAGATGGGTCGCCTCAACCATGACCCTCACCAAAGGCTCCGTGCCACTGGGACGTATCAAAATTCGACCTTCTTGGCCCAATTGCTTTTCATGCAACTCCATCAAGGCTTTCAAAGTGTCAGAGGCTCTCCATGCCTCGGGCCCTTTGTATGGAACATTCAACAAAACTTGTGGAAAGAGGTTGACATCTTTTAACAATTCGCCCGGATCCTTTTTTGAGCGAAGACAGGTTTGGAGCACTTGCAGCGCACTGATCAGACCGTCTCCTGTCGAGTGCTTGTCCAAAGCCAATAAATGGCCTGAACCCTCGCCCCCCAAGACCCAATGGTGTTGCTCAAGCGCTTCGAGTACATATCGGTCGCCCACTTTGGCTCGAATGAATTTCAAACCCATTTGAACAATCGCGTTTTCCACGGCCTTGTTGGTCATCAAGGTGCCCACAACACCACCAAGTTGCTCACCTTTAGCGACTCGCTCACACGTCATCAGGTATAGCAGCTCATCGCCATTGAAGAGTCGACCCTCTCGATCTACAAATTGCAGTCGATCCGCATCCCCGTCCAATGCGACCCCAAAATCCGCAGCATTTTCTTTGACCATTGCAATCAAAGCTTGGGGGTGAGTCGCGCCCACATCTTGGTTGATGTTCATGCCGTTTGGAGTGCATCCCAATGTATGCACCTGCGCTCCAAGCTCATGAAAGACGGCTGGCGCGATTTGATAGGCGGCTCCATGCGCTGCATCCACCACAATCTTCAACCCCTTTAAGGTCAAGTCCCCATCAAATGTTGACTTGCAAAATTCGATGTAGCGTCCAGCCGCATCGTTTAAGCGTTTTGTCTTTCCTAAATCAACCGAGTCCACCCAAACAGGCGGCTCGCCCAAGAGCTGCTCTACAGCCAACTCCCAGTCGTCCCCCAATTTACTGCCTTTAGAGGAAAAGAATTTGATGCCATTGTCATGAAAAGGATTGTGGCTGGCACTGATCACCACCCCAAGGCTTGCGCGCTGAGCGCGAGTGAGATAGGCCACACCAGGCGTTGGCAAAGGACCCAAGAGAATCACGTCAACCCCAGCAGAGTTGAAACCGGACTCGAGCGCAGACTCCAGCATATAGCCTGAAATGCGAGTGTCCTTGCCAATCAAGACGGTTGGCCGATGCTCAGTTCTTTTCAAGACCCGCCCCACACAATGCGCCAACTTTAAAATAAAGTCTGGCGTGATGGGGGCAAGACCCACATGACCACGAATGCCATCGGTTCCAAAATAGTGTCTGCTCATAAATTTCAATTCAAAAAGGATTCTGTCAGGGTATCTTCTTGCCTTGACAAGACTTGGGCTTTCAACTCTGAAGGCCACTGGCATGCAACCAGACTTGAAGTCCTTGTATTGTAGAGGCCACATCGTGAACTCTCACCACTTGAGCGCCCCGCTCAAATGCCAATACCGCAGCCACCACACTGCAAGTCACTCGCTTGTCAACGTCCAGCCCAGTGACCGCACCCAAGGATGACTTTCTAGACCAACCCATCAACAACGGCAAGTCATGCAGGTGCAACTCGGCTTGTCGCTTTAGCAGTGTGAAATTTTGCTCCACCGTTTTTCCAAAGCCAATGCCTGGGTCCAAAATCAAACGGCTTGGATGCACGCCACTGCTCAAGCAAACTTGCACACGCTCATCTAAAAATGCTTTGACGCCTTGCATCACGTCTGACTGCATGGGAGAGATTTGCATCGTTGCTGGCTCAGCATGCATGTGCATCAAACAGACCCCACAATCAAACGACGCGATCACTTGCACAGCTTGGGCTTGCCTCAATGCCCAGATGTCATTGATGATGTCTACACCCATGTCCAGTGCACGCTTCATGATTTCGGGCTTATAGGTATCCACTGAAATTGGCACCTTCCAAGTGAGCAACTCTTTAACTACGGGTCGCAATCGTTCCCACTCCATCTCCAAGGAAACAGTTGCAGCACCAGGGCGAGTCGACTCTGCACCAATGTCTATGATGTCTGCCCCTTCTTTGATTTGAGAAGCAGCCAGATCAATTGAACTTTCAACCCACTGCTTAGAACCCATGCAAGAAGGCTTTCGCGCCATGGTATGCGTCGCAAAGGAGTCTGGCGTGACGTTGACAATCCCCATGACCTTTGGCTTGGACAGATCGATCTTAAAGCGCGTCGTGTGCCAAGCCTTGGAGACATTCACACCAAGCTGGGAGTCGGCGTCGTTGGACAATGTTTTCAAAACAATTTTTTACTAAAAAAAAGCCCCGAACATCCGAAGAGTTGGGGCCTTGCTACTTGAGCACCTTTGGTAGGCGTTAAACCGGATGCGTTGCTGGGGTTGGGTGAACCGTTGGCGTTCCACCCCCGCCATCTCCAGAAGGGGACGCTCTGGGTGTCCAGTCCTTGGGAGGTCTTGGGGGACGCCCAGCCATGATGTCATCGAGTTGCTCCGTATCGATGGTCTCCCACTCAAGCAATGCTTTGGCCATGGCGTGCATGTGATCTGAGTGCTCCTCAATCAAACGACGGGCCAATGCATATTGGTTATCGATGATCTTTCGAACCTCTTGATCCACCATTTGCATGGTGGACTCACTCATGTTGGTGGTCTTGGTCACTGAGCGACCCAAAAACACCTCGCCTTCGTTTTCAGCATAGACCATTGGACCCAAGGCCTCGGTCATGCCGTAACGCATGACCATGTCTCTTGCAATTTGAGTTGCGCGCTCAAAGTCATTGCTCGCTCCGGTGGTCATCTGGTTCATGAACACTTCTTCAGCGATGCGTCCGCCAAAGAGCATGCTGATTTGGTTGAGCATGTATTCGCGGTCGTAGCTGTAACGATCCCTCTCAGGCAAACTCATCGTGACACCCAAGGCTCTACCCCTTGGGATGATGGTGACCTTGTGTACGGGGTCACATTTGGGCAACAACTTGCCAATCAGCGCATGACCTGATTCATGGTAAGCGGTGTTGGTGCGCTCTTCCTCAGGCATGACCATGCTCTTGCGCTCAGGGCCCATGAGGATCTTGTCTTTGGCTTTCTCAAAGTCCACCATCTCAACGACTCTGGCATTCCTGCGAGCGGCCATCAAGGCGGACTCGTTGCATAGGTTGGCCAAATCTGCACCACTCATGCCAGGCGTTCCACGTGCAATCAAGCTTGGTTGAACATCTTGTCCAATCGGAATTTTGCGCATGTGCACGTTCAAAATTTGCTCGCGCCCTCTGATATCAGGCAAGGTGACATAGACTTGTCGATCAAAGCGACCGGGTCTCAAAAGTGCAGCGTCTAAAATATCAGGTCGATTGGTGGCAGCCACCACAATCACGCCTAAATTGGTCTCAAAGCCGTCCATTTCAACGAGCATTTGATTCAAAGTCTGCTCGCGCTCATCGTTTCCACCGCCAAGACCCGCTCCTCTTTGACGCCCCACGGCATCAATTTCATCGATGAAAATAATACAAGGTGCATTCTTTTTCGCATTCTCAAACATATCGCGAACGCGCGCAGCGCCTACGCCCACAAACATCTCCACAAAGTCTGAACCGGAAATGCTAAAAAAGGGCACCTTGGCCTCACCCGAAATGCCTTTGGCAAGCAAGGTCTTTCCTGTTCCAGGAGGGCCTACCAACAGCAGCCCTCTGGGTAAACGGCCCCCAAGCTTTTGAAACTTTTGCGGATCTTTCAAAAAGTCCACCACTTCCTTGACCTCTTCTTTGGCCTCATCACAACCGGCCACATCGGCGAAAGTCACCGTGTTGTTGTTCTCATCGAGCATTCTCGCTTTGCTTTTACCAAAGCTAAAGGCGCCCCCTTTGCCACCACCTTGCATTTGACGCATGAAGTAAATCCACACACCGATCAGCAACAACATCGGCCCCCAGCTGACCAAGAGGGTCATGATCAATGAGCCCTCTTCACGAGGCCTCACATCAAACTTCACGCCATTGGCGATCAAGTCACCCACCAAACCACGGTCAAGGTAAGTTGCATTGGTGCGAACTTTTCTCTCATCGTTGGTGATGGCAAGGATTTCTGTACCACCTTGCCCCTCTTGGATGGTGGCCGTTTTGATGCGCTTGGATTTGACCTCCTCTAGGAAATCAGAATACCCCATGTAACTGGCACTGCCAGTCGCGTTTTTATCAAACTGCTTGAAAACCGTGAACAGAACAAGCGCGATGACGAGCCATACGGCAACTTTTGAGAACCATTGGTTATTCAATGAAGGCTCCAATCGGAATAAAGACACACAAGACTAACAAACATATGATTCCCATTTTAGGCATTTCAAGGGCCAAGGGGGCTATTTTGCAACAATTAACCCCTTTTTGGAGCTTGACTGAGACAAATTCGCGACGCGTATTGAATTTTGCTCAATGCCCAAGCGCCCAAAGGCCGCACAAAAGTGGCTCCCCATCGCCTGCCAGCGGGTCAAAATGAACGCTTTTAAGAGACAAAAACCCACCCCAAGTGTGGTCTTTTTAAACGGCCTCTTGGTTTTTAAATTGACTGATCTTCAAACCCATCCCGACCAAGAAGGTCTCAGAAGACTTGTCTCTTGAGGCTTTGGGTTTGATGGGTTTGACTTTGAGGAAATGGTCCTTAAAGAGTTTGACCAATTGGCTGTAGCCACTGCCGTGAAAGACCTTGACCACCAAGGAGCCTTCTGGTTTCATGTGACCCAAGCAAAACTCCAAAGCCAGCTCAACCAAATGCTCAATGCGTGCCGCGTCCGAGGATTCAATTCCAGACAAATTGGGCGCCATGTCCGACACCACCACATCGGCCATGCGACCCAACATCGCTTGCTGCAAGGCCAAAGACACCTCAGGCTCTCTGAAATCTCCTTGCATGAACACCACACCTTCGACCGCCTCCATCGGCAAGAGATCAAGCGCCAAAATGGTGCCGTTCAACTCGCCCACGGCCGCCCCCTGGGGCGAGAGCTTTCTTCTCAAGTACTGACTCCAAGCACCTGGCGCGCTTCCCAAGTCAACCACCAAGTCCCCGGGTTTGATCAATTTGAGCTGTTCATCAATTTCCTTGAGCTTGTAAGCCGCACGCGCACGGTAACCTTCTTTCTTGGCCAATTTAACGTAGGTGTCATTGACATGGTCGTTTAACCACGCTTTATTGACTTTTTTGCTTTTGCTGTTGATCTTCAATGAAGTGACTTCCCTTTAACGGTGGATAATACCCATTATGACTGCAATTATTCTGACCCCTGCCCTTCGACGCGAACGCCGTGCGCTTGCCCATCATCTTGATCCCGTCGTGATGATTGGCTCAGATGGACTCACGCCCGCCGTGATCAAAGAGGTGGACCACGCGCTAAACGCTCACGGACTGATCAAGGTGCGTGTGCATGGAGACGACCGCAAGGCTCGAGAGGAGATGTACCTTGCATTGGCTGATCAACTCAATGCAGCCCCCATTCAGCACATTGGCAAGCTCTTTGTTTTATGGCGCTATCAGCCCCCCAAAGAACAAGTGATCGATGAAAACCGCAAACCCGGGCCCAGAGACTTCAAGGTCTTGAAATACTCCAGTCGCGGCGGCCAACGCCCTGAGGTGCGCACCTTGAGAGTGCTTGGCAATCAACGTTTGACACCAGGCGGTCAAGTCAAACGTGCAAAGCCTAAACAAAAGTCGATCAAAAAATCCTCTTTGGGTTAAGGCCCTCAGGCAAGTTTGGTGTGAAAGCACCTTTTCGCGTCTTCAATGAGCAAGGCGCCAGACAAGGCCCACATCACCACATACAAAACGCTGCCCAACGCGTGCCACAGCGCACGGTCTTGGCCCAATTGAATGCTTGGGATGATGCCCAAGAGCATGGCTAGACTTGCCCCCAAGGCGGCAACACCCCACAAGAAGCTTGGGGCTTGTCTGAGGTGAATCAAGCTCAAAGCCTGCTTCTTTTGGAGATGCGCCCACAAAGTGCACAGCACGGCCATGAGGGCGCATAAAACGCTCAACAGGCTCACCCAGATAAACAACTGCGCAGCCAAGACGCCAGCCACATGCTTGGAGTCGAGATTTTTAAACAAAAGAGGCACGACAAGAGCACCAACCACGCCCAATGCACCCCAAGAAAAAGCGAACAGCAAGAACCTCGCTTTTGAGATGAGCCAGCCCAGGGTTTTCAAATGGAGCGCATGCCCATCAGGCAGCGGTTTGGCGCAGATTTAGAGATAAGAGACAGAGACAATTTCATAGCGCTTCTCACCCCCTGGTGCTTGAACAATGGCCAAATCGCCCTCCTCTTTGCCAATCAAAGCGCGAGCAATGGGGCTGCTGATGTTGATCAAACCTAGCTTTAAGTCGGCCTCGTCTTCACCCACAATTTGGTAAGTGACTTTCTCAGAGGAGCTTTCCTCCTCCAGCATGACCGTTGCGCCAAACACCACTTTGCCATCTGCATCCAAGGCGGATGGGTCAATGATTTGGGCCATGGACAGCTTGCTCTCGACTTCTTGAATTCGTCCTTCAATAAACCCTTGGCGATCCTTGGCCGCGTCGTATTCTGCGTTTTCACTCAAGTCGCCCTGGGCCCTTGCTTCGGCAATGGCATTGATCACCCAAGGACGATCCACCGTCTTTAGACGATGGAGTTCCTCTTTGAGCTTTTCAGCACCCTTTTTGGTTATGGGAATCGTTGCCATGGTCTTCAAATCCTAAAGAAAAAACCGCCAAGAAATTCAATTCCAGCGGTGTCGAAAAAAACAAATGATCTGCTTGATCACTTTTAGCCTTGAACGCAACAAATGGCCTGCCTTAGAGTTCTTTGATGCACGCAGTGGCATGTGTCGTATTATGAACCAAAATAGGCCCTAAAGCGTTCAAGAACGAGGACCTAGAGGATTGCCTTTGGCATCAATGCAACTGCGCGTGCAACTCCTGAATGGAGTAGACCTCCAAGTGATCCATGTACTTCATGCCCTGAACCGCGGCTTGTGCGCCCGCGATGGTGGTAAAGGTGGTCACCCGCGCCAACAAGGCAGAGGTGCGAATTTGCCTAGAGTCGGCAATTGCGTTTCGTCTTTCTTCAACCGTATTGATCACCAAAGCGACCTCTTTGTTCTTGATCATGTCAACCACATGGGGGCGACCTTCAGTCACCTTATTGACCACCGTGACCTCAATGCCAGCCTCTTTGATCGCAACCGCTGTGCCTTTGGTGGCGAGCAACTCAAAGCCCATATCGACCAGCTCTTTGGCAATCAGTACGGCCTTGGGTTTGTCGCTATTTTTGACTGTCAAAAACACCTTTTTGACATCGTCCTTGGCAGAGGGCAATTTCGTGCCCGCAGCAATTTGGCTCTTGACAAAGGCCTCGCCAAAGGTCTTGCCAACACCCATGACCTCGCCCGTGGACTTCATCTCAGGACCCAAAATCGTGTCAACACCAGGGAATTTGACAAACGGAAACACCGCCTCCTTGACGCTGAAATAAGGGGGATTGACCTCATCGTGAATGCCTTGAGAGGCCAAAGATTGACCCGCCATGCAACGAGCGGCCACCTTGGCCAATTGAATGCCTGTGGCCTTGGACACAAAGGGCACGGTTCTAGAGGCCCTTGGGTTGACCTCCAAGACATAAATCACATCTTGATCGTTTTGCTTTTGGATAGCAAACTGCACATTCATCAAACCCACCACATTCAGCGCTTTGGCCATGGCCGCCGTTTGGCGTTTGATCTCTTGAATGGTCGCTGCAGACAAAGAGTATGGGGGCAAAGAACAAGCTGAGTCTCCGCTGTGAACACCCGCTTGCTCAATGTGCTCCATCACCCCACCAATGAAGGTCACTTGCCCGTCACTCAAACAGTCGACATCGCACTCGATTGCGTCATTCAAAAATCGGTCCAATAAAACAGGGGCGTCGTGACTGACCTTGACCGCCTCTCGCATATAGCGCTCTAAATCGCGCTGCTCGTGAACAATCTCCATGGCACGACCACCCAGCACGTAACTGGGCCGGACCACCAACGGGTAGCCCAAAATTTGAGCCCTCTCTAAGGCCTCGGCTTCGGTTCTAGCGGTCGCATTCGGGGGCTGCCTCAAGCCCAACTCTTGCAACAACTTTTGAAATCTTTCGCGGTCCTCGGCCGCATCAATCATGTCTGGGCTCGTGCCGATGATGGGCACGCCAGCCGCCTCAAGCCCCAAGGCGAGTTTCAAGGGGGTTTGTCCCCCATACTGCACAATGACGCCAAAGGGTTTTTCTTTTTCTACAATTTCCAACACATCTTCAAGCGTCAAAGGCTCAAAGTACAGTCGATCGCTGGTGTCGTAATCGGTTGAAACGGTCTCTGGGTTGCAGTTGACCATGATGGTCTCGTAGCCATCTTCACGCAAAGCCATGGCCGCATGCACACAGCAGTAATCAAACTCAATGCCTTGTCCAATCCTGTTGGGGCCACCCCCAAGCACCATCACCTTTTTGGCTTGGGTGGGCGCGGCCTCACACTCTTGGTCATAGGTTGAATACATGTAAGCGGTTTTTGTCTCAAACTCCGCTGCACAGGTGTCGACCCGTTTGTAAACCGGTCGAATGCCCTTGGCGTGACGCTCTTGACGCACTTGAGCCTCGGTGGATTTCAATAGCTTGGCCAAACGGCGATCTGAAAACCCTTTTTGCTTTAACTGCCTGAGTTCTAAAGCCGTGATGGCACCTAAACTTGAGCGTTCAAGTTCCAATTCGATTTGGACAATGTCTTCAATTTGACGCAAGAACCAAGGATCGATTTTGGTGAGATCAAATACCTCTTGCACAGACATGCCCATAGCGAACGCGTCTCCCACATACCAAATTCGCTCCGGGCCAGGCGCGCCCAGCTCCTTTTCCAAAACCTCACGGTCTTGCGTTTTCTCATTCATCCCATCCACACCCACTTCAAGCCCTCTCAAAGCCTTTTGAAAGGACTCCTGAAAGGTTCGACCCATGGCCATGACTTCACCCACAGACTTCATCTGCGTGGTCAAGCGTGAATCGGCTTGGGGGAACTTCTCGAATGCAAAACGCGGTATTTTCGTGACCACGTAATCAATGCTGGGCTCAAAACTGGCTGGTGTCGCACCTCCGGTGATGTCATTTTTGAGCTCATCCAAGGTATAGCCCACGGCCAATTTGGCTGCGACTTTGGCGATCGGGAAACCGGTGGCTTTGGAGGCCAAGGCAGAGGAACGCGAGACCCGCGGATTCATTTCAATGACCACCATCCTGCCATCGACTGGATTGATAGAGAACTGCACATTGGAGCCCCCCGTATCCACGCCAATTTCTCTAAGAACCGCCAAAGAGGCGTTTCTCATGATCTGGTACTCTTTGTCGGTGAGGGTTTGCGCTGGGGCCACCGTGATCGAATCGCCCGTATGAACCCCCATGGGATCTAAATTCTCGATGGAGCACACGATGATGCAGTTGTCCGCCTTGTCGCGCACCACTTCCATCTCAAACTCTTTCCACCCCACGAGCGACTCTTCAATCAACAGCTCTGAGGTCGGTGAGGCCTCAAGACCGCGCTTACAAATGGTCTCGAACTCTTCGGCGTTGTAGGCAATGCCGCCACCCGTTCCACCTAAAGTGAAACTGGGACGAATGACCACAGGAAAGCCCACGGTCTTTTGAACGCTCCAAGCCTCTGGCAATGAGTGCGCAATGCCTGAGCGCGCTGAGCCCAAACCGATCTTGCTCATGGCGTCTTTGAATTTCAATCGGTCTTCGGCTTTGTCAATGGCCTGGGGCGTTGCACCGATCAACTCAACCTTGTATTTTTCCAAAATACCATGGTGCCACAAGTCCAAGGCACAATTGAGTGCAGTTTGCCCCCCCATGGTGGGCAAAATCGCATCGGGCTTTTCTTTGGCGATGATTTTCTCAACCGTTTGCCAAGTGATCGGCTCAATGTACGTGACATCAGCCGTCTCTGGATCGGTCATGATGGTGGCCGGATTGCTATTGATCAAGATGACCCTATAGCCCTCTTCGCGCAAGGCCTTGCAGGCTTGAACACCCGAGTAATCAAATTCGCAAGCCTGTCCAATCACGATGGGGCCAGCCCCAATGATCAAAATACTTTGAAGGTCGAGTCTTTTAGGCATGGGCGGTGGTCTCCATCATCTGGATGAAGCGATCAAACAGGTATGCAATGTCGTGGGGTCCAGGTGAGGCCTCAGGGTGTCCCTGGAAACAAAAGGCGGGCTTGTCGGTTCTTTGTAAGCCTTGCAGTGAACCATCGAAAAGGGAGACGTGGGTGACTTTTAAATGGACTGGCAAGGTGTGAGCATCCACTGCAAATCCGTGGTTTTGTGAGGTGATGCACACGCGACCACTCTCCAAGTCCTTGACCGGATGGTTGGCGCCGTGATGGCCAAACTTCATCTTGTAGGTCCTCGCTCCACTGGCCAAGGCCATGATTTGATGACCCAAACAAATACCAAAGGTTGGGATGCCTTGTTCAATCAAGGTCTTGGCCGCATGAATCGCGTAGTCACAAGGCTGTGGGTCACCTGGGCCATTGGAGAGAAAAATACCATCTGGCCTGAATGCGAGCACCTCTTGAGCGCTGGTTTGGGCCGGCACGACCGTCACGGCACAACCGCGCTCAACGAGCATGCGCAAAATGTTCTTTTTGACGCCAAAATCATAAGCCACGACTTTGAATCTGTGCTCAAGTGGCTTTGAAAATCCCTGGCCCAATTGCCATTCGCCTTCTTCAAACGAATAGGCCTTGGGGGTGCTCACCTCCTTTGCCAAATCAAGTCCGGCCATGCTCATCGCAGACTGGGCCAATCCAATGGCACGCGAGATGATTTCTGGGGTCATGCTTTGCCCCATTTCAAGGGCCACGATCGCACCGTTTTGTGCACCTTTGGCTCTTAAGATGCGTGTGAGCGCCCGAGTGTCGATTGCGCAAATGCCCAGTTTGTTTTCCGACTTCAGGTAAGCAGGCAAAGACTGCTCACTTCTAAAGTTCGAGGGCTCATGCGGCATGTCTTTGATGATCAAGCCCTGAGCGTGGATTTGGCTTGACTCACAGTCTTCGGTATTGATGCCGCAGTTGCCTATATGGGGATAAGTCAAGGTCACCAATTGGTGGGCATAACTGGGATCTGTCAAAATCTCTTGGTAGCCCGTGAGTGAGGTGTTGAAAACAACCTCCCCAACGGTTTGACCTGCAGCGCCAAGGGATTGACCTTCAAAGACTGTGCCGTCTGCTAACGCCAAAATGGCTGATGGGGTTTTACCCTGAAGAGACAAAAGCACTGGGTTCTCCGTATGTGTTCGGTGACGCCCTTAGCGCACTCAAAGTGTCTTCGTCTCGCAAATAACCTGCTGGAGGCTTATCTTGTTGGCTCTGGTGAAGGCTTAACTTGGTTTTAGCTTGGGGGCGTGCAATGGTGTCATGAATGCTTAAAAAAGCCTCTCATTATAGTGCACCCAGCATGGCCGACTTCAAAGGCCCTCGCCTATATTTCAACCAACAAACCAATTCATGGTGAATTGAACGCCTGTGCCAAGACAAACGGCGAAAAATCATCATTTTTCAGGCCTTGAGCACCCCTTGCCCTTGCCCTCAAAGCTTGTAAAAGTAGGATCCACACGGACACGCCAAGACCAAAATCTAGATCTGAAGAATTTAAACACCAAGTAAGGGCGGCCTTTTCCCCACAGCTAATTCGTGCCCGCCAGCCATCGAGCAGCGTTTGGGGAGCTCGCCTCACTGCCTTTTTTTTCAAGCAAATCGACCATTCTTTGATCTTGAAAGAAAAGAGTTCAACGCGAAAAATTCAACCCCTTTTTTGGCCCATGATGGCCGAGCTGTAGACACAAATAGAGGCCGCAACGGCCACATTCAAAGACTCTTGGCCGTGAGTTTGAATGATGCGAATGTGGGCATCAGCGCGCTTAATCAAACTCGCACTCAAGCCCTGCCCTTCGTGGCCCATCAACCAAGCGCATGGATGGGGCAATGTCGCGCTTGCCAACAACTCATGCAGGTACTGCCCTTCATGGGAACTCGTTGCCAAAAAGGGCACGCTCAGATGCTCCAAATCTGACTCTTGCAAGGACTCGACCAAACGAAGTGAAAAATGCGCACCCATCCCCGCTCTGAGCACCTTGCCACTCCAAAGAGCAGCGCTGCCCTTAAGCGCTAGGACTTGCGAGCAGCCCATGGCCGCAGCCGTTCTGAGTATCGCGCCCACATTGCCCGCATCTTGGAGTCGGTCCAAAATCAGCGTCATGCTCTTGGGTTCAATGGCTTGGAGTTGAGGCATTTCGCACTCAAAACCAAAGTGTGCACTCGAACCCAGCGCGCTGATGGAGTCAAACAAGACGTCTGAGATCAACACATTTTGCGCAACAAGAGATTGAAAGGCTTTGCCAACGTTTGGCCAAATCGACTCCGAAAACACCGCTCTTTTGACCTTCACACCTTGGGCCAAAGCGGCCTGGCAAAGGTGCTCACCTTCGATCCAAAACGTCTGTGTTTGCTTGTAGTGGGTGCTCTCTTGGGACAAACGCCTGAGCGCTTTGAGCACTGCGTTGTCTTTGGAGGTGATGAACAAAGGTGGCTCAAGCATGGCAGGCCCGCTCATGACAAATGCGTTTTTGATTGCGCCAAAATTTTGGCAACAGGCGCAAAGGTTTTTCTGTGCCAAGGCGTCACACCCAACTCCAGGAGAGCTTGCTGGTGCTTGGCCGTGCCATAGCCTTTGTGGGCTGCAAAGCCATAACCAGGGAACTCTTTATCAAGCGCATGGCACCAACGATCTCTGTGCACCTTGGCCAAAATAGAGGCGGCTTGAATGGCCGAGACATAATCATCTCCCCCAACCAAGGCGTGGGCTCGCATTGGCAACTGGGGCAGTCGGTTGCCATCAACCAAGACCACTTGAGGCTTGATGGATAGCCCCAAAACCGCTCGCCTCATGGCCAAGAGCGTCGCTTGCAAAATATTGAGCGCATCAATTTCTTCAATGCTTGCCTCTTGCACGCAATAAGCGCGTGCACACGCTTTGATTTCGATCTCCAATTGATCTCGTTTTTTTTCAGTCAATTTCTTGGAGTCGGCCAAACCAGCAATGGGTCGAGATGGGTCCAAGATCACAGCTGCAGCAACCACTGGGCCCACCCAAGGCCCTCTGCCAGCCTCGTCCACCCCGGCAAGCAAGCGTTCACTCTCTAGCAAGGCTTGCAACTCTTGATCCACGAGCGCGTTGGTGGGGTGTGCCAGCACTTTGAGCATCATTTGTCTGCGACCAAAGCAGCAAGATGTGGCGAAGGTGGTGGAGGCGCTGAAGACTTTGAACGCGTTAAAAGGGTCTGAATGGCACTTGCACACAAGCTTGGTGTGTCTTGTTTTAAATTTTGATGCAGCGCCCTAAAGCGACTCACCAACTTGGCGACCCTTTGCGGTTGGTTGAACCACTTCAACATCTCGTGGGCCAAATTCTCGGGCGTGCATTCAGACTGCAACAACTCGGGCACCACAAACTCTTGACACAAAATATTGGGCAAACCGACCCAAGGCTGTAATCTCTGGCGTTTGATGATTTGCCATGAAAACACATTCATGTGATAGGCAATGACCATGGGTTTTTTAAAAAGCGCTGCCTCAAGCGTTGCCGTCCCACTGGCCACCATGGCCACATCACAAGCGGCCAAACACTCGTGAGAGCGTCCCACCAAAAGCGTACACAGCGTGCTCATTTGGGTTTGACGCAAAAGCGCTTGAATATACGCTACCCCAAAGGCGGGCGTGGGCAGCACAAAACGAAGTTCGGGTTTGACATTGTGCATCTCCTTGGCAGCCAACAAAAACCGTTGGGTCATGTGCTCCATCTCGCTTTGACGACTCCCGGGCATCAAAGCCACCAAGGGCCCTTGCGTTTGCAGCCCCAAAGCTTTTCTGGCTTGTGTTGCATCGACTTCATCTGCAATGACTTGGGCCAAGGGATGTCCTACAAAAGTCGCCTCAATCCCATGCTGCGCCAAAAGCTTGGGCTCAAAGGGAAACAAGCACAAAACATGATCCACGCTTTGCGCAATTTTTTGCACCCGCTTGGGCCTCCAAGCCCATACAGATGGACACACAAACTGCACGCTCAAAACCCCTTTGAGCTTCAAAAGATGGGCCAAGTGCAAGTTAAAGTCTGGCGCATCAATGCCAATGAAGACCTCTGGGGGTTGCTTCATACAGACTTTAAAAAACTGCTGCCTGATGCCCACAATTTCACGGTAATGCTTTAAAACTTCAAAATACCCCCTGACCGCCAACGTCTTGTAAGACCACAGCGACTTAAAACCCAAAGCGTTCATCTGAGGGCCCCCAATGCCCTCAAAGCTTGCGTGCTCAAAGCGCGCTTGAAGTCCACGCATCATCAAAGAGGCCAACAAGTCTCCCGAGACCTCTCCAGCCACCATGGCAAATCTCAAACCGTCTTGATTGGATTGAACCATGTGGGAATGCGCTTGATGGCCCAGTGCAGGCACAGGGCCTAGCGCACAATGCCGCGGTTGGCGGGCGTTTGTTTTAAAAAGTCCAGCATGTCTTGGACATCTCCAATGGCCTGGGGGTGGGACAACTTCAACCCCTCTATTTGCACCACGGCTTGGGACAAGCTTAAGTGGTCTCGGTACAAGTATTTGTGCATCATCTTGACTGCGTGAATTCTTCTGTCGTCAAAACCTCGGCGCTTTAAACCCTCAAAGTTCATCGATCTCGCACTCGCGGGCTGACCTTGGGCCATGACAAAGGGCGGCAAGTCCGCAAACAGCAGCGCGTTCATGGCTGTGAAACTGTGTTTGCCGATCCGACAAAACTGATGCACCACGGTAAAGCCACCCAAGATCACCCAGTCCTCCACGACGACGTGGCCAGCGAGTTGCGTGTTGTTGGCAAAGATGGTTTGATTGCCGATTTGGCAATCATGCGCCAAATGCACATAGGCCATGATCCAGTTGTCATCCCCAATGCGAGTCACGCCTTGGTCATGGGTTGTCCCAATATTGAACGTGCAAAACTCACGGATGGTGTTTCTCGCACCAATTTCAAGTCGCGTGGGCTCGCCCGCGTATTTTTTATCTTGTGGAACTGCGCCCAAGGAATTGAACTGAAAGATTTGATTTTTCTCACCAATGTGAGTGTGGCCTTCAATCACGCAGTGCGGGCCAATTTGTGTGTTGCGATCGATTTTTACATGTGGACCAATGCAGGTATAAGCACCCACACTCACGCTGGTGTCAAGCTCAGCTTTGGGATCGATCAAAGCGGTTGGGTGAATCAGACTCATGGCGTTTAAAGGGAAGAAAAAAAGTAAGCAAAGACCTGGGTACGTTTATTTTGAGATGGTCTTGACCGTGCACATCAATTTCGCTTCGGTGGCCAATTCACTGCCCACAAAGGCTTTTGCATTGAATTTAAAGACACCCGCTCGCATGCGGTCAAGCTCAACGTCCAAAATCAATTGATCCCCTGGCTCCACAGGTCTTTTAAAGCGTGCGCCATCAATGCCTGCAAAGTAATAGACCGATTGATCATCGGGCGCGCTGCCCAGCGCATCAAAGGCGAGCAACGCAGCGGCTTGGGCCAAGGCCTCCAAAATCAAAACGCCTGGCATCACAGGATGGTGGGGGAAATGCCCGACAAAATAAGGCTCATTGATGGAGACATTCTTAAGCGCCTTGATGCGAACACCCTTCTCAATCTCCAAGACCCGATCGACCAACAAGATCGGATAGCGGTGAGGCAACTGTTTCAAAATTTGATGGATATCCATTTATATTCCAGACGATTGATGAAGCGCTTTTTCAAGCGCCATAATTCTCTCTCTTAATTTGTGGGCTTGCTTGAGCGTGACCGCATTTTTTTCCCAAAGCGCATTGTCTTGGAGCGGATAAATGCCACTGTAGTGTCCAGGCTTTAACAAGGACCGTGTCACCACACTCGCTGCAGAGATGTGCACATGGTCACTCAACTCCAAATGCCCCAGCACAATTGCACCTCCACCCAGGGTACAAAAACGACCAATTTTGGCACTGCCCGCAACTCCTACGCATGCGGCCATGGCCGTGTGTGCACCGATGTGTACATTGTGCGCAATTTGAATGAGATTGTCCAACTTCACACCCTGCTCAATCACCGTGTCATGAAGGGCACCACGGTCAATGCAAGTGTTGGCCCCAATCTCCACCTCGTCGCCGATGTGAACACCGCCCAATTGTTCAATTTTGACCCACAGGTGAGCCTCTTTGGATGCATTTAAGCTTGCGTCAAAGGACTCGTCTTTTGCAAAACCAAACCCATCTGCACCAATGACCACCCCAGAATGCACAATACATCCCCGTCCAACATGACAGTCCTCGGACAGTGTGACGCGGGACTTGAGCCAAGACCCCTCTTCTAGCGTCGCACCTCGCTCAATCACACACAGTGGGCCCACCCTAGCCAAAGGGTGCACCTTGGCGTCTGGGTGAATCACAGCACTTGGATGAATGAGCGGCTCGCTCTTGCGTTCAAAGCCCAAGGACTGGAGATGCCCCAGTTGGGTTTTGCGCCACCATTGAGTGAGCTTGGCGAAATACAAATAGGGTTGAGCCGTCACGACCAAGACTTGATCGGGTTTGGCTGCAGCTTGCGTGGCCTCAGAAACAATGACAGCAGATGCCTGTGTTTGAAGCAACTGAGTGGTGTATTTGGGGTGACTTAAAAAACTAAGGGACCCGGCTTGAGCAAGGTCCAAGGGAGACAGACGGGAGATTTGCGTATCTGGTGAGCCCACCAAGGTCCCACCCAACGCGTCAACAATGTCTCCAAGTCTGAGTAACACGCCCGCCTTATTTAGCGCTAGGAGAGCCAGCGCTCGGAGAGGCTGAACTGTTGGCGTTGATCGTTTTGATGACCTTGTCCGTGATGTCGTGCTTGGGGTTGATGTACACCGCCTCTTGCAAAACCAAGTCATACTTCTCAGCTTCTGCGACTTGCTTGACGATACGGTTGGCTTTTTCTAAGACTTGCTGAAACTCTTCGTTTTTGCGAGCGTTCAAATCTTCTTGGAACTCACGGCGTTTTCTCTGAAAGTCGCGATCTTGATCGACCACGTTTTTTTGACGCGAGGACCTTTGAGACTCCGACAAAGTGGGCGCATCGCGTTCGAGCTTTTCAGAGGCGGTTTTTAAACCGTTTCCAATGTCCACCAACTCACGCTCGCGCTTGGAGAACTCTTGCTCCAACTTCGCTTGCGCGGCCTTGGCCGTGTTGGCTTCGCGAAAGATTCGATCGGTATTGACAAACCCCACCCTAAACTCTTGGGCATGAGCAGCCAAAGCACAGGCACCGAGCAGGCCCAATAAAAAAGCAATGCGAAGAATATGTTTCATCAAAACGAAGTCCCAATTTGAAATTGCAGTTTCTGGATTCTATCGCCTTCAAGGTGCCTTAAGGGATTTGCGATGGCAAATCTTAATGGCCCCATGGGGGAGACCCAACTGATGCCCATGCCGTAAGAGCTTCTCAATTGGGCCAAGCGAATGGCCTCATTTTCCCCAAAAACGTTGCCAATATCATAAAACCCGTACAAACGAAGCGATTTATCATTGCCCGCGCCTGGAAGGGGGATAAAAAATTCCGCGTTCATCACCAGTTTCTTGGCCCCACCAATCACCAAACCGGTGATGTCCCTGGGGCCCAATGAGCCCTGATCAAACCCACGAACTGAACCTAAACCACCTACAAAGTAGCTCTTGAAGATCGGATAAGGCTGTCCGTTGAGCCCTCGTCCTATCCCAACTTCACTGTTCAAGGCCAAGCTATACTGCTTGGACAAGGGATAGTAATACTGATACTGCGCGCCAGTTCTCACGTAATGGGCCACACCTGCTGCAGAGTAATCTGTATAAGCACGCGAAAAAACACCCCGGGTGGGCGCCATGATGGAGTCCCTGGAATCCCTGAGCCAGCCCACATTGATCGGCACTGAGGTGCTGGTGTAGCCAAACTTATCCGCATAGTCCAAGTAGGATGCGGGAATGCTGGTCCCCAAAATGATGGTCGTTTGCTCTAGCGACAAGCCCATTGAGATTCGGTCAGTCTCATTGATGGGAATGCCAAAGCGCATGCCAATGCCTGAGGACACCAGCCTGTAGTTGCCCGCTTGTTCGTTGTACGGACGCATGGAGCGGTGGGTGAAATCAAAGGTTCTGGAAATTCCATCCTCTGTGAAATAGGGGTTGGTGGTGTTTAAAGTGAAGACTTGGTTGTACTTGCTGGTGCTCACTTGGGTGCCCAAAAAGTTACCAGAGCCAAAGATATTGTCTTGCTGGATGCCAAAGGTGACGAAGAGTTTTTCATATGATGAAAAACCAGCACCCAGTTGCAAGGAACCGGTGGGTTTTTCTGACACCGTCACCATCAAATCGACTTGATCCAAGCTGCCGGGCACATCTTGTGTCTCGATGGAGACGTCCTTGAAATAGCCCAACCTCTCCACGCGGTCGCGCGACAAGCGGATGCGGTCTCCATCGTACCAAGCAGACTCCATTTGTCTAAACTCTCTTCGAATGATCTCGTCTCGCGTACGCGAATTGCCCGCCAAATTGATCCGTCTGACGTATGCTCGCCTAGAAGGATCCGCTTGGAGCACCAAGTTGACCCGATTGTTCGCAGGGTCCACCTCAGTGCGGGGCTCCACACGGGCAAAGGCAAAACCAAAATTACCAAAATACTCAGTGAAGGCCTTGATCGTGAGTGCCACGTCGTTGGCGTTGTAGGTTTCACCCACCTTGATGCCTATCAAAGCCTTGAACTCCTCTTCTCTGCCCAAGTAATAGCCTTCGAGTTGAATGCCCGATACGACATAGCGCTCACCCTCGAACACATTCACCGTGATCACAATGTCTTGACGGTCAGGGGTAATGGAGACTTGGGTGGAGTCAATTCTGAACTCCAAAAAGCCTCTGGAGAGATAAAAAGACTTGAGGGTCTCAAGGTCCGCATTGAGTTTGGCGCGGGAGTAACGATCGGACTTGGTGTACCAACTCAACCAATTGCCCGTGTTCAAATCCAACTGACTGCGCAAATCGGATTGACTGAAAAAGTGATTGCCCACCAACTTAATCTCTTTGATCTTGGCCACATCGCCCTCAACCACGCTGAAGGTCAAGTTCACGCGATTGCGCTCAACGGGGGTGATGGTGGTGGTGATCTCCGCACCATATAGGGATCGATTGATGTATTGGCGCTTGAGCTCTTGCTCGGCGCGATCGGCCAAGGCCTTGTCAAAAGGCCTGCCATCGGCCAAGCCAATGTCTCTCAAAGCTTTCTTTAAAGTATCTTTGTCAAACTCCTTGGTCCCGATAAATTCAACGCTTGAGATGATGGGACGCTCTTCGACAATCACAATGACCACGCCTTGCCTGGTCTCGATTCGCACGTCCTTAAAAAGCCCTAGACCAAACAAGGCGCGAATGGCCGCCGTACCTTGCTCGTCGCTGTAAGTCTCTCCCACCTTAAAAGGCAAGGAAGCAAATACAGTTCCAGGCTCCACGCGCTGCAAGCCCTCCAAGCGAATGTCGCTCATGACAAAGGGCTCGCCAGCGCTCACAGACACGCTGCAAGTCAACAAGCTCAAGCTCAGTACAAGGAGACCGAAGAATCGATTAAAAAATACGTGCATTGTCTAAATTACTCAATCGTGGGGACTCAAAATTAAGGCTGATTATCGATCACTTCAGGTGCAAAAAAACGCGACCAGACAATAAAAGAGCCGATTTGCAAATTAAAAAAACAGCTTCTCGCTTAAGGGCTCAAGCCCCAAGCCCTCATCAAATCATTTCTGATCGCATAAACACTCAAAGCCAAGATGAAAAACAAGCCGATCTTTTGAAACCCTTGAATAAAGCGCTCAGACAAGGCGCGCCCGCTCAACCCTTCCCAGCAGTAGCACAGCAAATGACCACCATCCAAGGCCGGTATGGGAAGCAAATTAAAGACCGCCAAATTGATGCTGACCAAGGCCAAATAGCTTAAAAACGCAGCAAACCCCAGGTGAACGGACTCACCCGCATATTTGGCAAGCGAAATGGGGCCACCCAACTGAGACAACTGTGTGTTGCCTGCGACCAATTGATAAATCGACACAACGGTTTGATAGGTCCATTCATAAGCTGTGGAACAAGCCACCTGAAAGGCACCAAGAGGCCCCTCTTGAACCCAGACTCGCTCAGCGGGTGAGCCAACATAGGCCTCGATTCGGCCCACCCCTTCTTTGCCTTGCATCCGTCTTTGGGGGGTGAGCGACAACAACACGGGCTCAGGCACGCCTTTTCTTTCAATCCGCCAGGTTTGGGCTTCAATGGGCTCGAATTGACCACTTTTGGCAATGTGCGTTCTCAAAGCGTAGGCATCCGCAATGGGCCGCTCGTTGATGCTAAGCACTTTGTCTCCCTCGATCAAACCGGCTTGATCCGCCGCCCCTCCTGGACTGACCCGACCCAAAACGGCCTGGCTATAGGGCCCCAAAAAGCCCAACAGCGTCATGACAGCGCGAGGATTTTCTCGAATGGTCGCTTGCAAGACCCGCTCTTGATCTTCTAGCTCCAAAGCGTGCGCCTCATGGTCTGCACCATTCAAGGGCAGGTGAACGCTTGACAAATCAAGCTCGATTGGGGTGAGCGCCTTGGAGTGGCCTAGGGGATTGGCCATGACCAAGTCAAGGCTTTGATGAGAGGACAGGCCTTGCAAGACGGCTTTTTCAAACTGAGCATAGGAGGCGATCTCTTTGAGTTCCTCCCCTTTGGGAGCCATTTTAAGGACCCGCATGCCTGACTCAATGGAGGCTTTTTGAGCCACACTCTCAATGGCAGGTGTTGATAAAATGGGTGCTACGGATTCAAATCCATACAAATTCATCAGCACCAACATCACCACAGCCAGCAAGAAGTTGGCAAGAGGTCCCGCAGCCACGATCAAACTTCTGCTCAAGAGACTTTGGCGGTGAAAGGCTCGGCTCCAGTCCTCATGGAGCTCTGGGTCGCTGTTTTCATCCAAAAAAGTCACATAGCCCCCCAACGGGATCAATGAAATCACAAATTCGGTTTCCCCCTTTTGCGCTCCATCATCTGACAGCACTTGTCGTCCCATGGACGAGCGAAAAATGACTGGGCCAAACCCCAGCGAAAAGCGCAACACCTTAACCCCCAAGGCCACCGCTGTTTTATAGTGCCCGTACTCGTGCACCCCCACCAAGATGGCAATCGCCAATAAAAAAGACCACAAAGAAGTCATGACATCACTTTGAAAAAAATTGAACCCATAAAACCGACATGCCAATCTCCTACGCTCTGACAACTCAGTGCAACGTCTTGATCATTTCACTGGCCACTTGTCTGGCGCGTCGGTCAATTTCAAGAAGGTCCTCCAAGCCCTGGGGCACAGAGGGCGCAAACGCAGACAACGTCTGCACGTTGAGGGCGTGAATTTGATCGAATCGAATGCGTTCTTCTAAAAAGGCCGCCACTGCAATCTCATTGGCCGCATTCAAAACCGCGGTCGACCCTTTGGGCGCATTCAACACTTGCCACGCCAGTTGCAGACCCGGATAGCGTCTTTGGTGAAGTGGGTCATCAAAGGACTCAAAGGTCATGGGCGCAATACTGGAAAAGTCGATGGGCTTGGCGCCCGAAGCGATGCGCTTGGGCCAACTCAAGCCATAGGCAATGGGCACTCGCATATCAGGCGTTCCCAATTGCGCCACCACCGAAGCGTCAACGTACTCCACCATCGAGTGGATCACACTTTGCGGATGAATGACCACCTTTAACTGCTCAGGCTTCACACCAAAGAGATAATGCGCCTCGATCACTTCCAGCGCCTTGTTCATCATGGTGGCCGAGTCCACCGAGATCTTTCTCCCCATCACCCAAGTCGGATGCGCGCAGGCCTCTTGAACCGTCACCGCTTTGAGTCGATTGGGATCCAACGTTCTGAACGGCCCGCCAGATGCAGTCAAAATGATCTTGGCGACATTGGCACTCCAAGTGCTTGGGTCATCTGGCAGGGATTGGAAAATAGCCGAATGCTCACTGTCGATGGGCAAAAGTGTCGCGCCATGCGCTTTGAGCGTGGACGTAAAAACCTCTGCACCCACAACCAACGCTTCCTTATTGGCCAACAAAAGTCTCTTGCCCGCGCGAGCAGCTGACAAACACGAAGACAAGCCAGCGGCGCCAACGATTGCGGCCATCACCATGTCGACATCCGGATGCGACGCAATCGTGTCAAGTGCCTCTTTGCCACTCAATACCCGAGTAGGTACGCCCGTGTGCTTGATTTTTTCCTCAAGCGCTTTGGCCGCTTGAGGGTCCACCATCACCGCAAAACTTGGCTTGACACTCACACACTGCTCAAGCATCAAGTCCACTTGCCGATGCGCACTGAGCGCAAACACCTCAAACGCATCGGCGTGCCTGGCCAAGACATCCAAGGTATTTGTTCCAATGGAACCTGTCGAACCCAAAATACTGATGCGTTTTTTCATGAAACCTCTTATTGACACCGTCTAGGGTACACCGCCAGCACCCAGCAAGACGAGACCCAGCCCCCATTGAGATCAAACCCCATCATGACACCCAGTGGGCCAATAACACGGCCAACGGGACCGTGGGCAACAAAGCATCGATGCGGTCAAGCACACCGCCATGCCCAGGCAAGAGTTGGCTGCTGTCTTTAAATCCAATGGCACGCTTGACCATGGACTCAAACAAATCACCCAACACACTGCATCCCACCAACGCCACAAGCCCCAACACAAAGTACACCCAACCGTGTTGCCACAACAATTTATAAATACTCAGTGTTTCGGGCTTCAAAACCTCCTCCATTTGCAACCAAACGAGACCCAATACAAACACCAAGATCATGCCACCCAAAGCACCCTCGCAGCTCTTGCCCGGACTCAAGAGCGGTGCGAGTTTTGTTTTGCCCATCGATTTGCCCACAAAGTAGGCCCCTATATCGGCGGTCCAAACCAAGACCAGTACCGACATCAAAAAATGTGTCCCCAATGCTTTTGCTGAGCCAAAACTCACCCAAGCGCCCAGCAACATGACCAAGCCCATCAAGGCCCTCAGACCCAAGCCAAGCCCTTGCCAGCCTTGAATTCCCCACCTGAGGACCATGGCGAAAAACACCAACCACACCAACCCTAGCAAGACAACACCCGGCTCCAAGGCCCTCGCCGACCAAGCAAACATCCAGTCAAGCGCACACAGGCCCAAGACCAAGACCGCATAGGGATAGGCCTTTGACAAAGCAAAGGGATTCATTCTGGCCCACTCCCATGCGGCCAAGGTGGTCATGAGCAAGGTCAAGAAAAGAAAGGGCACATCGGACTGTGCAAAAAGGGCCGGCAAGTACAGGGTCAACAACATGACCGCCGTGATGACGCGTTGCTTGAGCAATTAATCCGCCCCTGAAATTGAACGACGCTCAAACAAAGCCCAAGCTTGGTGCAGGCAAACATGCAAGACACTGCCTGCATGAAACTTCACGCTGCGCAAGTCCTTGGCACCAAGCCCATGCAAAGTCATGGCTTGCTCAAACCGCCAAAATTTCTGCTTCTTTCGCAGCAACGACTTTGTCGATTTCGGCGATGTATTTGTCGGTCATTTTTTGAATTTCGCCCTCTGCTCTTTTTTGATCATCCTCGCTGGCTTCTTTGTCTTTGACCAGTTTTTTAACCGCATCGTTGGCATCGCGCCTTAAATTGCGAACAGCCACTTTGGTGCCCTCGCCATCGTTTCTGACCACTTTGGTCAACTCCTTACGCCGCTCTTCGGTCATCGAGGGCATGGGCACACGTATCAAATCGCCCATGGCCGATGGATTCAGTCCCAAGTCGCTGTCGCGAATGGCTTTTTCAATTTTGGCGCCCATGCCTTTTTCCCAGGGCTGCACGCTGATGGTCCTTGAGTCGAGCAGCGAGACGTTAGCCACTTGACCAATGGGGGTGGGGTTGCCGTAATAGTCCACCATCACCGAGTCCAGTAAGCCTGGGTTGGCCCGACCTGTTCTCACCTTGCTCAGCGAAGAGTTCAATGCCGCAATGGATTGCGTCATTTTTGTCTCTGTTGATTGTTTAATTTGTGCAATGCTCATGACCACTCCTAAATTTTTGTTTCATCTCGATACAGCTCAAATCCATGGATCGACAAACTGCAATGCGTCTTTTTTTTACAGACACAGACCCCTTGTTGCGACCTCAAGCGTAGACCAAGGTCCCCTCATCCTCGCCCATGACCACGCGCTTTAAGGCACCGTTCTTAAAAATAGAAAACACCTTGACCGGTAATTTCTGATCTCGACAAAGGGCAAACGCAGTGGCATCCATGATGCCTAAATTTTGTTGAATCGCGTCATCGAAACTGATTTTGGTGTAGCGGGTGGCTGTGCTGTCTTTTTTAGGATCGGCTGAGTAGACCCCGTCCACTTTGGTCGCTTTGAGCACCAATTCGGCACCGATTTCTGCACCCCTCAGAGCCGCGGCCGTGTCTGTGGTAAAAAATGGATTTCCCGTGCCCGCAGCAAAGACCACCACCTTGCCCTCTTCGAGATACTGCAAGGCCTTGGGCCTGACATAGGGCTCCACGACCTGTTCGATGCCAATGGCCGACATCACGCGAGCAGTCAAGCCCGCTTTGTTCATCGTATCTGCAAGCGCCAAGGCGTTCATCACGGTCGCCAGCATCCCCATGTAATCTGCCGTTGCACGGTCCATGCCGACCGAACCACCAGCAACCCCTCTGAATATATTCCCCCCCCCAATCACCACTGCCACCTCAACGCCAAGCCGTGTGATCTCCGCGATCTCTTCAACGATTCTGACAATCGTTGCACGGTTGATACCAAAGGCATCGTCCCCCATGAGCGCTTCACCAGATAGCTTGAGCAAAATACGCTTGTGCGCTGGCGCGATTTGAGTCATTGTCGTTTTCTCCTAATGGGTTATTTTAAGTTTAGCTCAATCTGGGGCTCAAAAAAAAGGGACCGAAGTCCCTTTTTTGTTCTCTCAGCTGTTTTGCTTGGCTGCAGCGACTTGGGCTGCGACCTCCGCTGCAAAATCGTCCACTTTCTTCTCAATCCCCTCTCCGACCACATACATGGTGAATGATTTAACTTGGGTTTGAGCCGCTTTGAGCATTTGCTCGACCGTTTGTTTGTCATTCTTTACAAAGACTTGATCGAACAAAGAAACTTCCTTCAAGTACTTTTGCACAGAACCGTCAATCATTTTTTGTGCAATTTCAGCGGGTTTACCAGACTCGGCCGCTTTGGCTGTGGCCACAGAGCGTTCGCGCTCAATGAGCTCAGAAGGCACATCCGCACTGGTCAGCGCAACAGGCTTCATCGCAGCCACGTGCATCGCCACATCTCTTGCTGCACTCTCTTGGCCCTCATACTCCACCATGACACCGATGCGAGTACCATGCAAATAACTGGTCAGAGCATGGGTGCCGGAGAACAACTTAAAGCGGCGAAAACTCATGTTCTCGCCAATCTTTCCAATCAAACCTTTTCTGACATCTTCAAGCGTTGGACCAAAACCGTCTTGAGAATAACTCAAGGCCACCAAGGCCTCAAGGTCATGGGGCTTGTGATTGACCAACAAGTCAGCCGCCGCCTTGGCCAAGGCCAAGAAGCTGTCGTTCTTGGTGACGAAATCTGTCTCGCAATTGATTTCAAGCAAGGCGCCCGCATGGCCTTGAATGCTAGCAAAAACAACGCCCTCTGCAGTCACTCTGGAGGCGGCCTTACCGGCTTTGCTGCCCAATTTGACACGAAGAATTTCCTCAGCCTTGACCATGTCCCCTTCTGACTCCGTCAAGGCTTTTTTGCACTCCATCATGGGCGCGTCGGTTTTGGCTCTTAATTCTGCCACCATGCTTGCTGTAATTGCTGCCATTTGTCTTACTCCGAATTCAATTCAAGTTCAATAAAAATTTAAGGGTTTCAGTTTTCTAGTCGCTAAAAAGGGGCTTCATGGAGCCCCTTGACCTTTGGCTCTCAGTAAGAGCTTCAGGCAGCCTGAGCGCCATCAACTTCTACAAAGTCTTCGTCTTTGTCTTCTGAGATGGCTTTGATCACGTCTTGCGCTGCATTGGCTCGGCCTTCAAGGATGGCGTCTGCAATCGCACGTGCATAAAGCGTCACCGCCTTGGATGAGTCGTCGTTGCCAGGAATCACGAAATCGATTCCTTCGGGTGAGTGATTGGAGTCCACCACACCGATCATGGGAATACCCAATTTCTTGGCTTCAAGCACTGCAATTTTGTGGTAACCCACGTCAATGATAAAAATTGCATCGGGCAAGGTGGCCATGTCTTGGATACCGCCAATGTCTTTCTCTAACTTGTCCAACTCTCTGGAGAATGTCAGCTGCTCTTTTTTGGACATCGCATCCAAACCACCTTCGAGTTGAACCTTCATCTCTTTGAGACGTTTGATGGAGGATTTGACTGTTTTGAAATTGGTGAGCATGCCACCAAGCCATCTTTGCTCAACGAAAGGAACACCAGCGCGCTTGGCCTCTGATGCAACAATCTCTCTGGCTTGACGCTTTGTACCGACCATCAAAATGGTGCCACGGTTTGCAGACAATTGACGCGCAAACTTCACAGCCTCTTCAAACATGGGCTGTGTTTTTTCCAAATTGATGATGTGAATTTTGTTGCGATGGCCAAAAATGAACGGGGCCATTTTGGGATTCCAAAAGCGTGTTTGATGTCCAAAGTGAACACCCGCTTCAAGCATTTCGCGCATTGATACAGACATGGTTATTTTCCTAAAAGGTTGGGTCTAAAACCCGTCTCGAAATTAATACTTTTAAATTAAAAATTTCTCTTTAATAAAGCATCAACACCTTGAATGAGAGGGTTTGCGATTGACTTATGCAAATATTCATCTGCAAAGCCCAACTATTCTAGCATATTCACGCGCAGTTACCCCCAGGTGGCCCTTACTTTTGACGGCTTTGCACCAATCATGTTGATAAAAAACCAAAATCAGCCCTTGCAGAAGTTAACATACTCCACATGAACAACAAAAAAGTCGCTGTCATTGGCGCAGGCATCATTGGGGTCACGACGGCCTACGAACTCTCGCTCAAGGGGTTCAAAGTCACTGTATTTGATAAAAACCAAACATGCTCTGAGGAGTCTAGTTTTGCCAATGGGGGCGTCATCTCACCTGGCTACATCACACCTTGGGCCAGTCCAGCGATCTTCAAAAGACTCTTGCAGGAACAGTTTGCCAAACACGCCAGCATTTTGATGCACTTTCCAAGCTTGGAGACTTTAAGTTGGCTTGGCAAGAGCATCAAAGCGTCCAAGTCTGAGCGCTACTGGCGGCATCGACAAGCCATGCAGAAATTGGCCTTGATGACTCAAAAGAGACTCAAAGAGTTGGTTCAATCTCTGGGCATTGAAGTTGAACAATCTCAGGGCTACAACGTCATCTACCGCAGCGAGCGTCACTTAGAAATGGCCAAGTCGTCCTTGCCCTACTTGACCGATTTGGGCATCCCCTTTCAAATTTTGGACAAAGAAGGTCTCTTGCAAAAAGAACCCGCTTTGGAAAGCGATACGCCCTTTTCTGGTGCCATTCATTTTCCAGAAGATCAAATTGCCAATTGCAGACAATTTGCTTTGGCGCTTAGAGATGAAGCTGAAAAACTCGGTGTCGTATTTGAATTCAAGTCCAACGTAGAGCCCCTAAGCGCTGACAACCCCAAGCGGCTGGTGGTCAACTCTAAGCCCTTGTTCTTTGACCATGTTGTGGTGTGCTCAGGCATTGGCAGCCTCAAACTACTGAATCAATTGAGCCTGCCCATTCCAATGACCCCGGTTTATGGCTACTCCATGACGGCGATTATCAAAGAGCCACTTGATGCACCCAGATGCGGCATCTTGGATGAGAAGTACAAGGTCACCATTTCTAGGCAAGGCAACCGCATTCGCGTTGGCGGCATCATGGAGTTTGGAGGGGAGCCCAAAGCCCAAAGTCCAAAGGCCATTCAAACGCTTTATAAAGTCCTTGAAGATTGGTTCCCTAAGGCAACAGACATGGGCCAGCAAATACAGGTTTGGAAAGGCGCGCGCGCCATGTTGCCCAAAGGCTCGCCCATTGTTGGCCAAACGCCATTTGATGGCTTGTGGCTCAATTTGGGGCACGGCTCTAGCGGTTGGGCCACTTCGTGTGGCAGCGCACAGGTCCTATCTGGGATGATGGCTCAAGACATACCCGACACCGACTGGCTAGAACTGGCGCTGAACTAGCCTAAAGAGACGCCCTAGCGTTTTGCTTTTTTGGACTTTTTAGTCGAAGCCCCTCTTTTAAGAGCCCCTTTGATCACGTCCAGGGGCGACTTGCTAAAGTTGACGCCCTTGCTGAAGTCTGCAGGCGTGACAGCACTCACACCCCGAGGAGAAGTTTTGGCAGATCCTGCGTTGGACTTTGCGCCCCCTCCTTTTTGGGTCCCTCTTAAACCCACTGAAGAACCAGGCATAAAGGACGACCCTGCAGTGGGCGACAAGGCTTCAGGTGCGCCCCTTTTGCCTCGGCTGCTAAAGGGCTTTTGTTTTTTCCCGCCCTTGGATTCTCCTAGGCTCAGCCCAGTCACATCCTTGGTGTTGATCAAACTTCTATCCAAATTGTCTTTGACGAGTCGAAAATCAATTTTTCGGCCATCCAAGTCCACTCGACTGACTTGCACCAACACCTTGGTGCCAATGGCATAGCGAATTCCCGTTCTCTCGCCCCGAAGCTCTTGGCGAGCTTCATCAAACCTAAAATACTCCCCCCCCAATTCGGTGATGTGCACCAAACCCTCCACATACAAAGCATCGAGTGTCACAAAGATTCCAAAACCCGTGGCTGCAGTGACCACGCCGCTGTACTCCTCGCCCAAATGTTCACGCATGAACTTGCATTTGAGCCACGCCTCAACGTCTCTTGACGCCTCGTCTGCCCGGCGTTCATTGGCCGAACAATGCAAACCTGCAGCCTCCCAAGCAGCGTGGTCTACATGGCGTTTTTGGGCAGAGACTTCCTTGCTTTCTTTTCCATGGGTTTTGGAGGCCAAACGCCTAGCCAATCGGGCATGAGACTCGCCTGGTGTAGGCAGGGCTGGAAGTTGGTACTTTTGCTTGGCCAAAATGGCCTTGATGACCCTGTGGACCAATAAGTCCGGATATCGACGAATAGGGCTCGTAAAGTGGGTGTAGGCCTCAAAGGCCAAGCCAAAGTGACCACTGTTGATTGGGGTGTAGATGGCTTGTTGCATGGAGCGCAACAACATGCTGTGGATTTGCTGAACATCAGCACGCTCTTGGGTGGCCTTAGCAATGGCTTGGTACTCAGAAGGCTTGGGCTCATCGCTGATGCTTTGAGAAATACCCACCGCTTTCAAATAACTTCTAAGCAACTCCACCTTTTCAGGCGTTGGACCTTCATGAACCCTAAAAAGCCCAGGGTGCTTAGAACCCATGATGAATTCTGCACTGCAGAAATTGGCCGCCAACATGGCCTCTTCAATCAAACGATGCGCCTCATTTCTGATTCTGGGGATGATCTTTTCGATGCGTCCGTTTTCGTCACACACGATTTGTGTCTCAGTCGTCTCAAAGTCAACTGCACCACGCTGTTGGCGCGCTTTCAAAAGGGACGAGTAGACATCGTGCAAGTTGATCAAATGAGCAACCACCTCTCCATTGGCCAGCGCTTGAGGACCTCGGGTATTGGACAGGATGGCTGCAACCGTGGTGTAGGTCAATCGTGCCTTGCTGTGCATGACAGCGGCATAAAACTGATATGCATAAATCTCACCCTCTTGCGTGACCAACATGTCACACACCATGCACAAACGATCTACATGCGGATTAAGCGAACACAAGCCATTGGAGAGTTTCTCCGGCAGCATGGGAATGACCCGCCTAGGAAAATACACACTTGTTGCACGATCATAGGCATCAATATCGATGGCACTTGCAGTTTGCACGTAGTGACTCACATCGGCAATCGCCACCAATAGACGCCAGCCCTTTCTGCGCCCTACTTTCGAAGGCTCGCAATACACCGCATCATCAAAGTCACGCGCATCTTCGCCATCGATCGTGACGAACGATAAGTCCGTCAAGTCCACTCGATCTTCAAGATCTTGTGGCCTGACTTTTTCGGGCAACGCTTTGGCCAGTTTCAAACACTCTTCAGAAAATTCATGCGGTACGGCGTATTTCCTTACCGCAATTTCAATTTCCATTCCAGGGTCATCCACCTCACCCAAGACCTCCTTGATTCGGCCCACCGGCTGCCCAAAAAGACTTGGCGTCTCGGTCAACTCAACCACCACCACTTGACCGGCCTTGGCCGCACCAGTCGCCCCCTTGGGAATCAAAATATCTTGACCGTAACGCTTATCCTCTGGTGCAACCAACCAAATGCCACCCTCTTGCAATAAACGACCAATGATCGCGTAGGAGGGTCTCTCTAAAATTTCAGTGACACGGCCCTCAGGTCGACCTTTTGCATCGAGTCTTGAAATTTTGACCTTGACCCGGTCTTTGTGTAAAACCGCACGCATCTCATTGTGCGGCAAATAAATATCGGGCGCGCCGCTATCGCGCTGGACAAAACCATGCCCATCGCGATGACCTAAAACACTTCCGATGAACTCTTCTACAGAAGTCGATGAATGTGAGATTTTTTTGATAAGATAGCCTATGTCTGTTTTGCCCCGATGGCGGAATTGGTAGACGCACTAGTTTCAGGTACTAGCGAGTAACATCGTGGGGGTTCGAGTCCCTTTCGGGGCACCAAATGGCACAAGTCTGAGCGGATTGAATTGAAATCTCTTTGACAACGCATGCCATTGACTATAACAAAAAAATAACACCCTCATGTGACAAAGAGACCTCACTCAAATAGGTTGAGCAATCAGGTCATGACCTTCAGTGTTGACGATTCGCGCTTTGACGAAATCACCCACTTTCAAGCGTTGACTGACCTTTTGAGGGGGCAGTAACTTCACAATGCCATCGATCTCAGGGGCATCGGCATAAGAGCGAGCCAAAGCACCTTGTTTGCCGCCAGCAGAAACTTGGTCAATCAGTACTTTCATGGTTTGCCCAATTCGCTCGCGCAACTTGGCCACAGAGACCTCCTCTTGCACTTTCATGAACCTTGCTTGCCTTTCTTCACGCAAAGCTTGTGGCAGCATGCCAGCAATTTCATTGGCCAAGGCGCCTTTGACAGGGCTATAGGCAAAGCATCCTGCACGGTCGATCTTGGCGAGTCGCACAAAATCCAATAAATGCTCAAACTCTTCTTCGGTTTCACCTGGAAAGCCAGCAATAAAGGTGCTTCGAATGACCAAATCTGGACACTGCTCTCGCCAAGATTGAATTCGATCCAAATTCTTTTCCCCACTTGCAGGGCGCTTCATGCGAGACAACACATCGGGGTGACTGTGTTGAAATGGAATATCCAAATAGGGTAAAACTCGTCCTTGAGACATCAAGGGGATTAAAAGGTCAACTGTTGGATAAGGGTACACGTAATGCAACCTCACCCAAGCACCGAATGGCTCGGCCAAATTGGCCAATTGCTCAACCAATTCAAGTGTGCGAGTTTTGATAGGCTTGCCATCCCAAAACCCAGTTTGGTACTTGACATCCACACCATAGGCAGATGTATCTTGACTGATCACCAACAACTCTTTCACGCCACCTTCAAACAAGGCACGCGCTTCACTCAACACATCTCCAATGGGCCTAGAGACCAAATCGCCTCGCATTGAGGGGATGATACAAAACGTACATCGATGATTGCAACCCTCAGAGATCTTCAAATAGGCATAATGTTTGGGCGTCAATTTAATGCCCACCAAAGAGGTGGCCTGCGGAATTAAATCCACAAAGGGTTGCACGGGTACGGGCAAATACTCATGCACTTTTTGCATGACCTCATCCGTCGCATGGGGCCCAGTCACCGCCAAAACCTTGGGATGAATGGATTTGATCAGGTTCTCCCCCCCGTCGTCCACCCGTGCGCCCAAACATCCCGTCACGATGACTCTGCCGTTTTCATTTAAAGCTTCAGAGATGGTGTCCAAACTCTCCTTGACCGCTTCATCTATAAAGCCACAGGTGTTGATGATCACCAAGTCAGCACCCTCAAATGTTTTACTGGTTTGGTAACCTTCAGCACTCAATCGGGTCAAAATCAATTCAGAATCGGTCAACGCTTTAGGGCAACCTAGGCTGACGAAGCCCACTTTTTTGGGGGTATGCAGGGTATGTATTTCTTGACTCATTGCCCTATTGTCGCTTGAAAAGAGAAAAATTTCACTTTTCCCAAAAGTTACCAGTATTTGGCCAGTGGCCTTCGCTTTTCTTACGGTGGCAGACCCTATGCTTTGGGTTTAACGCCAAGTGCGCCCAACATGGCATCGGTTTGCTTTTGCAATTGATCTTGCACTTGTTCTTGCAGTTTCAAAAACATGGCATTTGACTGCTCCGCATATTGCCCCAACATGCCTTTTAAAACAGGGGCCTGAAGAGGCATCAATTGCTGCCAAAGCTCAGGACTCACCTTTTTAGAACTCTCCGTCATTTTGGATTGAAACTGCGTCAGTGCTTGAACATTTCTTTCCAAATAGCTTCCCATAAAGGGTTGCATCGTATGCCCATAAAACCGTATAAAATTCTCCAAAACCTTCTCTGTAAACATTGGTACGCCAGCACTTTCTTGTTCAAGAATAATTTGCAAAAGAATTGAGCGCGTCAAATCCTCATTGGTTTTGACATCAATGACCGTCAAATCGACCTGATCCATCACCAATTGTTTGACTTCACTCAGGGTGATGTAACTTGAAGTCATGGTGTCATACAAGCGACGATTGGGGTACTTTTTAATGACTCTCTTGTCGCTTTTAACGGACGGCAAGGTTTTGTTTTTTTTGGTAGCCACTCAAACTCCATTTTTATCCAAGGGACGATTTAGTCATTTTGTAGCGCCAATTGAGCTGTCAGTATCAATATTTACCCGCATTTTGACCTCAAAGCCTCTGAATTTGATAATACAATTTCTTACATTGACATCTCACTATCACAATCACGTGAACCCAAATCGTTCATTCGCATCTGCCTGGAACTGCTTAGCAACCCCATCAAAGAGCTCTTCAAATAAAGCACACGGGCCCAAAGCATATTGATCATGGATACTCAGATGAGCTGGGAGAAGAATGACTCTTGGCAAATTCACGACATTCAGATCGGCACCAAAGGGCAGCAATGACCAAAATTTAATCCCACCATGGCTTGGCCAGGACCAGGCAAGTTCTGATAACACCCAAAATGGTCTTTCTACATAACTCTATTGCTCTTTATAGTGTCCAAGCTGAAAGATTTGTAATTTAGAGTTTCCACCGTGAAACTCTGAACCTTTGACCCTTAGAGTGATTGGGTTATAAAATTTCAACCAAGTTCATTTGTTATATTTAAAGAACTCATTAAAAAGAAATTCTATGATTCGATTCTGTGTGCTTTATGTTTTAATTCTGACTTCTATACACGTCACAGCCAAAGAATTTACCGTTGGCAGTAAAAGCTTTACCGAGTCCTACATTCTCTCTGAATTGATCGCCAAAACCGTTGCCGATCAGGCCCGCATTGAAACTGTAGCCAAACAAGGCATGGGCTCAACTGCTATTGTATTCAATGCCCTTAAAACGGGAGGCATCGATGTGTATCCTGAGTATTGGGGAACTTTGACCCAAGAAATATTGGGCATCAGTGACAAATCCTCGATGACAGAGGTCAATGAACGGCTCCTCCCCCTAGGACTGAAAGCAGGTGTATTTTTAGGCTTTGACAATGCTTACGCGCTAGCCATAGATCGACAAATATCAGATAAGTTCAACATCAAAAAAATCTCCGATCTTCAAAACCATCCTAAGCTTCGATTTGGTCTGTCACACGAGTTTTTAGCTAGAAAAGATGGCTGGCCCGGCTTATCCAAAGCCTACAACCTTAGTGCATTTAAACCCATAGGTATGGAGCATGGACTGGTCTACCAAGCTGTTGCCAAGCACAAGATCGATGTGTTTGACGCCTACACGACCGATTCACGATTGCTCGATGACAACTTGGTCTTGATCAAGGACGACCAACATTTTTTTACCTCCTATAAAGCCATCTTGCTTTACAAAATTGAATCGGTCAACGCCAACCCCGAAATTCTGAAAGCGATGAACTCGTTGGAGAGCAAGATTTCGAACCAAGCCATGCAGTCCTTGAATGCAAAGGTTGAGCTCGATCATCAAAGTATAAAATCAGTTGCCCAATCGTTCTACGCTGAAATCTTGCGCCCTGGAAATGCGTCCAACTCTAATTTGAACCAACGTCAGTCCGATTGGCGTCATTTTTTTGAGTTTTTTATCCAATACGACTTTTTAAGACTGTCTCTGCAGCATTCGCAGTTGGTCGTCTTTTCCTTGATTTTGGCCGTTCTAGTTGGCATTCCCATCGGAGTTTGCATTTACTACATTCCTAGAGTAGGTAAACCGTTGCTGTATGGAGTGAGCCTGTTTCAAACTATTCCCTCTTTGGCTTTGTTGAGTTTTTTAATTTTTACGGTCAACAGCATTGGCTTTATACCTGCCTTTATTGCACTGTTTCTTTACGCTTTGCTGCCTATCATTGAAGCCACGCAATCGGGTTTACGCTCGGTAGACCGATCCGTCATTGAAGCGTCAAAAGCTTTGGGAACTGGATTTTGGCCGCAGTTGTGGCACATCGAATTGCCGTTGTGTAAGCCCATGCTATTTGCAGGCATCCAAGTGGCGGCAGTTTGGACTACAGGGACAGCCACCATTGCGGCTTTTGTAGGGGCAGGAGGCTATGGTGAGCGAATTGCGCAAGGACTGTCAACCAACAACACCGAAATGATGCTCGAAGGCGCCATTCCATCAGCCATCTTTGCTTTGTTGATGCGCAAGTTAATATCTTCAATTGAGCATTTCCAGAACCACGAAAAAGTTTGACGTTGGGACAGGGTATAAAACTTGGGGTGTTTATAAGAACTTAGCTTATGTCTTTCGCAACTCGCAGTCCCGTCATTTGCCAGCGTGAATGAGTGGGAAAGAAATTTCGATAGCTTTTGCGAGTGTGGCCAGGGGTGGTCAAGACTGAGCTGCCTCTTAGAACGTATTGGTTGGCCATGAACTTGCCGTTGCAATAACCGGCAAGCCCGCTCCAGAGTCGGCAGGCTATGAAGAGCGTGAAACCAAGGAATCTTAGACCAGTGGCGTTGAAATATTATTTAGCAAGTTATTGCGCATAAATTAAAGCAAAATAGTCTTTGGGATCGGTCCAGCTTTTAAAGCGATTAAAGCCTGAGGCCTTTAAGAGAGCCTGAATCGAAGTCACGCTGTATTTGTGTGAGTTCTCCGTATGGATCAACTCACCTGCTTTAAAGCTTCGGGTACCATCTGCCCAAGAAACTTTTACATCTCGCAACGCTTCTAGGTAGAGCTCTACCCTTTGCATGGAGTGATTGATAGTGATGGTATGACGAAAATCTTTCACATCAAAATTTGAATTAATCAAAGAGTTGACCACCCGCAGGATATTGAGATTGAATGCGGCGGTCAACTTCAAAGGGTCGTCATAAGCGTTGAGCAAAACAGCGTCCTCTTTCATCAAATCAACGCCCAACAACAAGCCACCTTGGTCTGAGCTGGATTTGATTTGATCCAGTAAATGGCCTGCTTGAGCTTGACTGAAGTTACCTATACTCGAGCCTGGATAGAAAAAATTACGTTGGATATTGGGAAGCGATGTAGGCAAAGACAAATGGTTTGAAAAATCCATGCCGACACCCATCATTTTGATCTCGGGGTATTTACCTTGTAGTTTTGGCAAAACCTCTTGAAGATATTCGATGGAAAAGTCAACTGCCACATAGGTGCTTGGCTTGATGGTGTCAAACATGGCCTCAGCTTTTTGACAATTGCCAGCACCTAAATCAATTAAACAGTGATTGCTTCCCATGGAAAGAGCGATTTCTTCTTTGAATTTTAGGAAAATTTCTCTTTCAGTAACGGTGGGGTAATACTCGGGGAGGTAAGTAATGGCGGTGAACAAGTGAGAGCCTAGTTTGTCGTAAAGAAATTTAGGAGATATACAGGCTTGGGAATTCTCCAATCCTTTGACAATCTCGTCCTTTAAGTTTTGTGGACTAAAAGTCGCCTCAATGTTTTCATAAACGGGTTGCTGCATAGTAAACTGTAGTTTCTTCTATAAGATATTTTTTAATGAAAGTATATTTATGAAAGCAATATGGAATCATAAAATTTTAGCCTCATCTGACCAAACCGTTGTCAAAGAAGGCAATCATTACTTCCCTGCTTCAACGGTCGATTCTAACCACCTCAAACCGTCGAACAAAACCATGGTGTGCACCTAAAAGGGAACGACCCACTATTGCGATGTGGTGGTAGATGGGCAAAGCAATGATAGCGCAGCTTGGTACTATCCAAGCCCGAGGCCTGAGGCCAAGCACATCGCGATATGTCGCTTTTTGGAAAGGCGTTGAAGTCATAAGCTGAAAAAACTCGCCAATGATGGAAAGCTTAATGCCAAAGCAGCCCACGTCTTAAAGAACCGCAAAGCCCTTTAGCATCAATCAAGAATTTTTTATTCATAAATCTTGATAGGCGTAATATAAAAAATCCAAGAATTCCCCTTTTTCGTCAAGGTCTTTGACAAAACTTAGCGATAGGGGTGTTCAAGAGGAAATGGACACATTGGGTGATACACCCAAGCCGCCATTTACTGCTTAAAGCCCTGAAGCTTTGGTCAGTCAGCATCATATTTGATCTTAAACGAATATAAATATATAAAAATCATACTCCAAGCATGCAAAAAAATATCAGCTTTCTGATGCGATTAAATCCTAAAAGCGCTTATGCAGATTCTTTTCTTAAATTAGCATGCATCATATGTAGAGTACAGACTAAAAAACTTGCGTGATTAAATCCAGCATCGCCTTACTTAATTGATACTCAAACGAGGATATCCACCACGCCTGCATTTTGACAGCAGTGAAATTCATCCATATGAACAAATAAAGTAATCCAAAAAAACCCGTTAAAAAACCTAAAAAAGCCCCTACAACCTGATGACCTGAAAGAGATTGGTGGGTAACAAACAGTAGGCTATGAATACGCCTCAGTAAAAACAGAATGATTACAATCGCAACTGATATCATTTCAAGGTGCATGATATCTCTGAACGATGTATCAGCTTCTGGGATGAAGAAAACTGCATAGCTACCAGAATTGATTTTGACCGCTAGTACATACAACGCTAACGACATTAGAAAATAAAAAGCTTGCACAGTCCACCCTCTCCAAATACCATGAACAGAACAAAGAATCAAAAATAATATACAAAAGTAATTCAGAGAAGTCATCAATTTGTATCAAAGACAAGAAATTATTTAACCAATTCTAATATCTCTAGTGTTTCCATCAGCACGCCATTGGACTTAAATGACGTGGATAAAAATGTTGTGTTTTTTAATGCTGAATCAAATAAATCTTCATCAGAAATATCAGCTATAAATCCAATTAGCTTTGCGTCTCTTTTTCTAAAAAATTCAATTTCAACACCTAATTGACCCCACTCTTTTTCAAGGGTATTGCCTTCAAACCACGTATCTATATTTTTGACGTTAAAAGTTACTAGAATTTTTTTCATAAATAGCTCACAAGACCTTGTTAGTAAAGTCCAAAATTTACTCAAAAATACATATGAGATTTGAGTATGATTAGACCAATATTTCTTATGGAAATAGTATTATTTTAACTTTGCACATTGAAAGATTCAGTCAGCACAACCATTTTGAGAGGGTGCTTCTTAATAAAAAAATTGAAATTTCAACATAAAAACACCCTTTTAAAAGAATTAATAAATTACATCAAACGATTAAAAAATATCAAGCTGCTTTCTCTTTAGACCAAAGAAATTTATTTTTAATTACCTCATTGAATTGATACCACGTCACTAATTTCAGCTTCCCTTTTCAGGAACCTCGCTTAGGTTTAATTTTTCAATTAACTCGCTTATATTTTGAGCGACACTAAAATCATTGTTAGATGCAAATGCCAGTTCACGAGCCATTAATCCTAAAACATACAGGTGAATTTGGTGAGAACTCATATTTGGTTTGTGAACCAATGCAGCCTCAAAAAAATCTTTAATTAAAGACTCTGCCGTTGTCATTTCGAATTCCTAGAATTTTTTAATTGAGTTCATATAAATATATTTTTTGACATCTGAATTTTTTTCAATTTGCGATTTCTTTTCTACGGAACGAATAAACATCATTGGCGTCGTGTTTTTTACTTTAAATAAATCTATCAACTGACGAACCGATAAGTTGGTTTGTTTGCACAATTCTTTGTATCCCAACTTTTGACTGGAGTTTGATTCAATTAAATGAACGACTTCATCGATGGATATATGTTTATACATTTTTTTACTTATAAATATTTATTTTTAAATTAAAATTTTCTATTTTTAATACATTTAGATTAAAAAATATAATTTGAATGATAAGGTTTTTTAAATACTTTTCCTAGCAGTTCGTCTTATTCACGAATTCACGTATGAAATAATTCGTCCCTCAGAGAGCTAGTATTCATGCGCTTTACAGGCGTGTGCTCTGTCTGGATAAACAGATTCACGTTTATTTATATGTAAAATGGATTCATGAACTTTTTAGAAATACTAGAACTGACCGGCGGATATAAAAAGAAACCATCTCAAGCGCGGTCTAATAAAACCGTTGAAGATTTATACCAATGCGCCAAGGAAATTTTTGAAAGTGAGACTGATGAAGAATTTTCAACTAAATTACTTTCAGAAAAATCGGGCTACAGTGCGGGAGTAATTTACAGGTATTTTAATAAATTTGAAGATATTTTTTTAAAAATATTTTTCGAAAGAGCGAATCAGCATATTATTGAAGTTCAAGAAATTTACCTTAATCATAAATCCACTGAAAATATAGATTTGTTGATTGAGAAAATTGTAGAACATGGTTTTAGTTCTTTTTTTAGTCGTTCACTTTCTGTTAAAAAGCTTCATTTGATTTTTAGATTTGCAATGAGACGCTTAAAAAATCCTGATATCGTTTTTACTTTTAATGATTTTTTTGTTTCACACATGATGGACTTGCAAAAAAATGACAAGACCAATACTTTTGAAACGATGAACGAAATGGAATGTATTTCAAGGCTTCGTGCTTTTGATCTTTTTATGAGAATCCCCTATACAACCTCAAATAATACGTTTAATTTTCAGGAGCACAAAATAAGCTGTTTTAAATTTGGCGTACAAATTTTCACTAAACATTCTGATAAATAAGAACAGAACTCCTTTTTTCAGATTTATCGATAATTACAAAAAGAATGATCCCAACCGCTCTGTACCGCAATTGTTACCGATTAAATAAGTGAAATAAAACTGTACTTGATTGCGCTTATTCAGTTCCACAACGCAAAAAGGCGATTGCAGCGAAGGTTTTGTAGCCGTTATCAGATTCTTCGCTACCGACCTCTTCCACGTCAAAGTAAATTTAGCACTTATATGCGGGTGAAGACCAAATGCAATAGAACACATGACATTCAAAATGGATTTGATTAGTTAAGCATTATTAAAATTCTCTAAAGATCCATCGATTTAAAACAATGCTAAACAATTTCATCCCAAGGATTAATTAGATCTACCCCGATACTTTCAAAATCCAAAGAATTACGCGTCACAACACTCATTCCATAGACGAGCCCAGTGGAGGCAATCAAACAATCTCTAAAAGGTCTTAGTTTTGAACTGTTAAGTGCAGCGCTTTGCCTAATAATCGGCAGACTAATTTCTATTATTCTTTTTTCAAAGGCAGGTAAGACTTGAGTATTTAACCAACCTCTAAGTATTTTCCCTTTTTGCTTATCTTTTAATTCCGCCTGAAAAACTCCAACTTCAAGTTCGTGAATAGTAATAACGGATAAATAGCATAGGGAAAAATCGATGCCCTTAACCCATTGAGCAACTTGTTTATTTGCTTTACCAGCTTTAACTTTTCTGATTTCAGAAATAACATTGGTATCAATTAAGAACATTTGATTAAAACTTCACATAAGTTGTTTTGTCTTCAACTCTGACTGGCTTAAAGGTATCTTTACCATCATCATCTAATGCTAAAAGATCGGAAAGTGATTGAGATGGCCTAGATATTCGATTGAATTCTTCGTATGTTAACAAGACATGCGAAGGCAGGCCTCTATCGGTAATTACAACAGGGCCGAGCATGGCAGCTTTTTTCGCCTTGCTTGAATCTTGATTGAACTCTCTGCTTGAAAAGGTAGTAAGACGCATATTGCCTCCACAAAAAAACGACTATGTAGGTATGTTACTACATTTTAGCTTTAATGCTGAAACAAATTTAGATACAAAAAAGTTTTTACCTACACGACTCATATTTAACTCACCAGAATCCAAAAAACACCTCATTTCAACTGGTATTTACAAAACAAAAATGTGTGAGTGATATGGGTTCTGGTAGGCGTTATTAGATTCGAACCAACGACCTCTTTCATGTCAAGGTACTTATAGCGGTGATAAGAGAATGTACAGAAAAGTATACAGAGGTTACACAGCCAAACAATCCCTCACACATGAAATGCCACGAATCACCACCAATCACATTTCATTGCAAATAGTAAACGCCTCTGATAAAGTCATATGACTAGTCATATAACCACATCAAAGGCTCGATCATGAACAATCATTGGCCAGTTCAAGAAGCAAAAGCAAGGTTCAGCGATTTACTCAATACCTGCATTAACTTAGGCCCTCAAATAGTCACAAGACGTGGACTCGAAGAGGCGGTTTTGGTCCCCATCAACAAATGGCGAGAGTTTCAAAACTCAACAAAACCATCTCTAAAATCTTTTTTACTGTCTGAAAGTAACCGATTTGAATTGACCATCCCAAAAAGAGTGCAAAGGAATCATCGTAAATCGATTACAAAGTAAATTAAATGTACCTTCTAGACACAAATGTAATTTCAGAGTTGCGAAAACCAAAGTCTCACGGAGCAGTACTCCACTGAATTTCGAATATCAAAGATTCTGAATAGTTTCTCTCTGCTGTTGCTAAAGGGGAGATTCAGTCTGGAATAGAAATAACCAGAGATCAAGACCCTTTAAAGGCCAATCAAATTGAAAAGTGGTTAGATCAATTGACCAACAACTTTAATATTCTCCCCATGGATACTCTTGCATTCAGGATCTGGAGCAAATTAATGGCAAAAGAATCAAGTACTGTCAATGAAGATGCCATGATTGCAGAAATTGCAATTTCTAATAATTTAACAGTCGTTACAAAAAATGTTAAGGACTTTCAACGATTTGAAGTTCGTCTAATCAATCCCTTTATTTAAAAGGATCGTATTGAATTCAAACCAAATTGGAAATTTATTGGTAGGCGATATTGGATTCGAACCAACGACCTCTTCCATGTCAAGGAAGCGCTCTAACCAACTGAGCTAATCGCCTAAGTAATATTGAAACCACTAAAGTTGTGAAATTATATCTCAGTTCCAACGAGCTTTTATGCAGTGATTTAAACCAAAGTTTGAGCTCACTTCAAATCACAGGTAAAACTCTTATAAATTTACCTTCCGAGCGCTTCTAGATACCTATTAGGCCTGTTAAATGCCCTCCTTGTCTTTTTACCTTCTCCTCGCCGCCCTAACCCCTTTGATCTCCTTGACCAAAACCAATACTTTTTCCAACTTTAAAGCATCGTTGATTTCAACCGTAAAAGTCATCCAAGCAATCCCTTTGATGGATTGAGTCTGAACACCAACCACGTTCATTCGCTCTTTTGCAAAAACTTCTGAAATATCTCTCAGTAGCCCTTGACGATCATTGGCTTCAAGGGCCACATCAACAGGGTAGTAAATCGGATTTTGCGCTTGAGATAAACCCCAGGCCACGACAATCACGCGATCAGGTTCCTTGATCTCTAGTTGCTTGAAATTTGAGCAATTTTGGCGATGAATGCTCACGCCTTTTCCACGGGTCACAAAGCCTTTGATCAAATCTGGGGGTGCTGGCTTACAACATCTGGCCAATTGAGTCATCAACGAATCCAAACCCACAACCAACACAGCGCCCTTGTTGCTGGACTCGTTGACCTTGGATTTTTTACTCACCAAAGAAATATCGTCAACGTTGGACAATTGCTCGGGCGGGTGGATCCATTGTTCAATGTTTCTTAGAGAAAACTCATCTTTCCCAACGACTTCAAACAGATCTTGTGAAGACTTAAAACCTAATCCAGAGGACAACTCCTCCAGGTTTAATGATGTTTTGCCCTCACGCTGCAATATCCTCTCTACGGCCTCTCTGCCTTTGTTGATGGTTTCTTGAGCAATTTGTGCATTGAACCATGCTCGAACCTTAGATTTGGCTCTTGGACTTGCCAAAAATCCCAATTCCGCATTCAACCAATCTCTTGAGGGCCCACCCTCCTTGGTTGTGACCACTTCAACGGTTTGTCCACTTTTAAGGGCGGTGTTCAAAGGCACCAATACACCATCGACTTTTGCGCCTCGACAACGATGACCTAAATTCGTATGAACAGCATAAGCAAAATCAACAGCAGTGCTGTGTTGAGGCAGCTCCACAATCTCTGCTGCAGGTGACAAGACATAGATGCGATCGTCCAAATCCTGAGCTTGAGCCCGCTCGGGGGCCCCGAGCTTAGGACTGACAAGCTCACGCTCCCAAGCAAGCAACTGTCTAAGAACAGCTATTTTGGCGTCATAGGAAGAATTGGCACTGACCCCCTCATAGCCTTTGACTCCAGCCTCCTTATATGCCCAATGCGCTGCAACGCCAAACTCCGCATGCTCATGCATACCTTGTGTGCGGATTTGAATCTCAATAGAACGTCCCGACTCGTCTTTGACCACCGTATGCAGAGATTGATACCCATTTGTTTTGGGTTTGACTATGTAGTCATCAAACTCTTGCTCCATGGGCTCAAAGTGGTGATGCACCCAACTCAAAGCAGCATAACAATCGCTCACTGCAGGCACCACAATTCGAAGCGCTCGGATGTCAAAAATTCGATCAAAGCCAAGCGACTTGCCCCTCATCTTTTTAACAATGCTGTAAATATGCTTAGGCCGACCTTCGACCAATGCTTTGATGCCTTGGCGCTTTAATTCCTCCAAAATTTGGCTCTTCAAGCGCTCAAGATATGACTCCCGTTCGATCCTTTTCTCATCCAGTAACTTGGCCACTTCATGGTAAGTCTTGGGCTCCAAAAAGCGAAAGGACAAGTCCTCTAGCTCCCATTTAATTTGCCAAATCCCTAAACGACTCGCCAAGGGCGCAAACACTTGTAAAGTTTCCTGTGCCAAGTCTGCCCGGCAGGACTTGGTGATTGCCGCGCAATACCTTAAGGTTTGTAGCCTTGAGGATAATCTGAGCAAAACCACCCTCAAATCCTTGGAGAAAGCCATCAGCATTCTTCGAACTGCCTCGGTTTGATTGATGGTTGAGTTTAAAGTGACCAAGGAGGAAGAGTTGGAGTTGCCCATGGCTTGCGCACGAGCCACTTTTTGCAATTGCACCAATTTGGTGGTCTCTAGGGCCAAAACAGCATAAGGCTCACCAAAAGCCTTGGAGATGACCTCCATGGGTTTACTCAAGTGTTCACACGCATAGACCAAATAGGACGCGGCCTGAAGAGACACGGCCCCCCCTAAGTGACCAATCAATTCAGCCACCGATTGAGCATGTGACCAGGTGCTCTCACCTGTTGATAAATATTCCCCAACCAGCAACGGCTCTGCAAATGCTTTGGCCCTATCAAGGATTTCTTGCTCTTCTAAAGAGCCCCCTTCGGACGGGTTGCTAATTTCTGTCGAAACGGTTTTCATGATGAGTATCAGTCTAGCCGAATGGCCCGATAAATTTCAAGACTTGGGTCTGAGCCATGAAAAAAAGTCTTCGCAATGGATTCAAAAACCTGCCCCCCATTGGAATTCTTGGCTTAAGATCGGCATATCATTTCATACGTTTGGGGAGTTTTTCCATGAGTCAAGCTTTAACGGGCAAAACCGCCTTGGTCACCGGTTCAACAAGTGGCATTGGTCTTGGCATCGCCATTGGCTTGGCCAAACAAGGCGTCAATATTGTCTTGAACGGCTTTGGCGACCACCATGTTGCACAAACCCAGATTGAACAACTGGGCGTTAAAACGCTCTACCACGGCGCAGACATGAGCCAGGCAAAAGAGATCGAAGATTTATTTGCCTTTGTTGACAAAAATCAAACCCCAATTGATATTTTGGTCAACAACGCAGGCATTCAATACGTGGCCAATATTGAGGATTTTCCTGTAGAAAGATGGGACGCCATCATTGCCATCAATTTGTCTAGCGCTTTTCATACATCCAGACTTGCATTGCCCTACATGAAGAAAAAGAACTGGGGTCGCATCATCAATATCGCCTCCGCTCACGGTCTCGTGGCTTCGGCACAAAAGGCCGCTTATGTAGCGGCCAAACACGGTATTGTTGGACTCACCAAGGTCACTGCGCTAGAGAACGCCACGACTGGAATTACCTGCAACGCCATTTGTCCTGGCTGGGTGCTGACCCCCTTGGTTCAAAAACAACTCGATGACAGAGCGAAGTCCCAAGGCATCTCCAACGAAAAAGCAACCGAACAACTCCTCAGTGAAAAAGAACCCTCTCTCCAGTTCACAACACCAAAAGAGATTGGAGAGTTGGCGGTCTTTTTGTGCTCAACTGCGGCCAACAATGTTCGTGGTGTCGCCTGGGCGATGGATGGCGGATGGACAGCGCAATGACCAAGCTCCTTCATTGGAGTGCCTCGTTTAAGTTACACGCTACAACTCACGCCATGCAACTTGTAGCATCTTGTTGCAACTTGTCATTGCGACAATGGGCCTTTGTAGATCAGGGCCACAGCCCTTGCCTCAATGCTCTGCTCAAGTCCTACGGGACCGAGTTTTTCTGCGGTCTTGGCCTTGACATTCACGCGATCAACGGGCACTGATAAACACAACGCTATTTGCTCACACATGGCCTTGATGTGGGGCATGAGCTTTGGCGCTTGAGCAATCACAGTACAGTCCACATTGATGACTGAATATCCAAGCGATTGAAGCAACTGCGCAACCTTGGTCAACAAAACCTTGGAGTTGGCCCCCTTAAAAGCAGCGTCAGTGTCTGGAAAATGTTGCCCAATATCACCCAAACCAGCACCCCCCAAAAGAGCATCGGTGATGGCATGCAGCAGCACATCGGCATCTGAGTGCCCAAGAAGGCCTTTGACATGGGGAATCTGAACACCTCCAATGATCAAAGGGCGTGATTCCACCAGCGCGTGAACGTCATAGCCCTCGCCCACTTTCAAATTCAATACATTCATGGCTGTGGCCTTTGATCGGTTGATGCTGGGTGGAATTGCTCATTGGCAGCCAACAATGCTTTGGCCAATAAAAAATCTTCGGCATAAGTGACTTTGATATTGAGTGCGCTGGCTTTGACCAATTTTGGAGCAAAGCCTTGGGCCTCCATCGCCGAGGACTCATCGGTCATCAAACTTGAGCCCGACTCGATCGCTTGGATCAAGACATCCAATTTGAACATCTGAGGCGTTTGAGCCATCCACTTGTTTTGACGCTCCAAGGTCTGCTCAATCCTATCGCCTTGACTTTGTTTTAACGTGTCTGATAAAGGCCAAGCCAAAATACCCCCAACTTCATCATGCCGGCACTCGTCAATGAGCAACTGCACCCACTGTGATTGAACCAAACACCTTGCAGCATCGTGCACCAAGACCCAATCGCGCGCTTGAGCACCCAAGCGCTTGATTGCTTTTAAACCTGCCAAGACCGACTGAGCTCGGGTCTCGCCCCCAATTTTTTCAACGGACAGGCGCCCAAAGCTCTTAGAATAGGCGTTGTGCTTTTCAAGAAGGTGATCCATCTCTTGATCCATGGGTGAGACCACCAAAAGACAGTGCGCAATCTCTTTGAGCTCAAGTAAAGCCCCAAGCGTGTGCATGATCATGGGTAAACCATGAATCTCTTGGTATTGCTTTGCCTTGTCGCCGCCGGCTCTAGAGCCCAATCCAGCACAAGGGATGACGAGGTAGATTTTATTCACACCCTTATTATCCAACAGGTTTCTAACAAGCTTTTAAAATCCCTACTTAATCGTTGAGCCAAACCAACATAACCCCTATAGAAGCCGTTTTTCTTGAAAGTCGCAATGCAACTCCCATCACTCGTCAAGGGTAAAAGATTCATCACCAAAAAAACCCATGGCTCGTCTGATGCGCTGTACATCGCTCAATTGACCTTGCGTGAGAAGGCCCGTGGACAGCGCATTGCTTTGGTCACAGAGTTTGCCCTTGATGCACAACGACTTTTGGAGGAAATTGTTTTCTTTGCACCCGATGTCAAATGCGTTTTGTTTCCTGATTGGGAGACACTGCCTTACGACACCTTCTCACCCCATCAAGATCTGATCAGCGAGAGACTGGCCACTTTGTGGCAGATCTCACAGGGCGAAGCTGATTTGATTTTGATCCCCGCTACCACTGCCTTGTACAGAGTCGCCCCACCCGCTTTCCTAGCGGGCTATACCTTTCATTTTAAAGTCGCCCAACAACTGGACGAATCTCAGCTCAAGTCGCAACTCACCCTAGCTGGCTATCAACACGTGAGTCAAGTTGTGAGTCCGGGTGAGTACGCCGTGCGAGGCGGCTTGATTGATCTCTTTCCGATGGGCTCGCTCGTGCCCTACCGAGTTGACTTGTTTGATCAGCAAATTGACTCCATCCGCACCTTTGATCCTGATTCACAAAGAAGCCTATACCCCGTTCCCGAAGTTCGACTTCTGCCGGGTCGAGAGTTTCCAATGGACGACGCTTCTCGGGCCAAGTTTCGCAGCCGTTGGAGAGAGCTCTTAGAGGGAGACCCCACCAGGAGTCGGCTCTATAAAGACATTGGCCAATCCATTGCAACAGCGGGTATTGAGTATTATTTGCCCTTGTTTTTTGATGAAACCGCCTGCGTCTTTGACTACCTTGGTGACAATGCAATTGTTGTCACGCACGGCGAGTTGGAAAACGCATTTCAGCACTTTTGGCTTGATACCCAAGAGAGATATAGACTCAATCTTGGAGATCCTGAACGACCTGTTCTTCCCCCCAGTGCACTCTTTTTGAATGCCGAAGAGTTCTATACCCGGTGCAACAATTATCCTCAACTGGCCATCAGACCCAGCGCGTTGCTCAGCGCAAAAGAGACTGAAGTTGGCACTCCAGATGAGCATGCTTGGAGCGCATCACTGACAGAGCTTAAAGTTGAACGCGGTCATGACGACCCGCTTCAGCGGTTAAAAAATCACGCCCTCACCAGCAATCACAAGATTTTGATTCTTGCTGAAACCGAAGGCCGAAGACAAAGTCTCTTGGACTTTTTAAGAGCCAGTCAATTTGATCCCCCTATTTTCGAGTCTCTACAAAACTTCATCGACAGCGAGTCTCGTTTGGGCATTTGCCTGGGATCTCTCTCAGTTGGGTTCAACGATCTTGAGCAAAACATTGACTATGTGACAGAGACCGAGCTCTTTGCCACCAACAGTTTTTCTAGAAAGAGAAAAAAACAAGAACAAGTCAGTGACCTTGATGCATTGATCAAGGACCTCTCGGAGTTGCAAATTGGAGACCCTGTCGTACACAACTCGCACGGCATTGGTCGCTACAAGGGATTGATCAATTTGGACTTGGGTCTAGGTCTTGATGAACACGGCTCACCTTTGACGCAAGAGTTCTTGCATCTGGTGTACGCTGACGAGGCGGTTTTGTATGTCCCCGTGAGCCAACTGCACTTGGTCTCTCGCTACACAGGCGTGAGCGCAGAAGAAGCCCCTTTGCACCGTCTGGGCTCAGCCCAATGGGACAAAGCCAAAAAACGCGCTGCCGAACAGATCCGGGACGCGGCCGCAGAGCTTCTTAACTTGTATGCCAGGCGAGCTGCTCAAGAGGGCTACGCCTTTAGATTTTCTCCTGGCGACTACGAGACCTTTGCCAACGCTTTTGGCTTTGAAGAAACAGCCGACCAAAAGGCCGCTATTCACGCCGTCATTCAAGACATGATCAGCCCCAAACCCATGGATCGACTGATTTGTGGTGATGTGGGCTTTGGCAAAACGGAGGTGGCCATCAGAGCGGCGTTTGTTGCCGTGACCGGTGGCAAGCAAGTGGCCATTCTCGCGCCTACGACCCTTTTGGCCGAGCAGCATTTCCAAACATTGGTCGATCGTTTCTCGAAATGGCCTGTCAAAATCGCTGAAATGTCGCGCTTTAAAACCACCAAAGAGATCAATCTTGCGATTGAGGGCATTGCTGCTGGCACGGTCGATATCGTGGTGGGTACCCACAAGTTGCTGAGCCAAAGCGTTCAATTCAAGCAACTGGGCTTGATGATCATCGATGAAGAGCACCGCTTTGGTGTTCGGCACAAAGAAGCCATGAAATCCATGCGCTCAGAGGTCGATGTGCTGACTTTGACCGCAACTCCCATTCCGAGAACGCTTGGCATGGCACTTGAAGGCCTTAGAGATTTGAGCGTCATTGCCACCGCGCCTCAACGCCGATTGGCGATCAAGACGTTTTTAAGAAGAGAGGGCTCTGGCGTCATTCGCGAAGCCGTGCTTCGAGAAATTAAACGCGGTGGACAATGCTACTTCCTTCACAACGAGGTGAGCACCATAGGCAATAGGTTGCATCAATTGAGAGAATTGTTGCCTGAAGCGAGAATAGAAATCGCTCATGGCCAAATGGGCGAGCGAGATCTAGAACGGGTCATGCGAGACTTTGTGGCTCAGCGCTTCAATGTGCTGCTGTGCTCAACCATCATCGAGACGGGCATTGATGTCGCCAGTGCCAACACGATCCTCATCAGTCGTTCTGATAAATTCGGCCTTGCGCAATTGCACCAATTGCGTGGCCGTGTGGGCCGCAGCCATCACCAAGCCTATGCGTATTTGTTGGTCCCTGACATTGAAGGGCTCACCAAACAAGCCGCTCAGCGCTTGGAAGCCATCCAACAAATGGAAGAATTGGGATCGGGCTTTTATTTGGCCATGCACGACCTGGAAATTCGGGGCTCAGGAGAAATATTGGGCGAGAACCAAAGTGGCAACATGATGGAAGTTGGGTTTCAGTTGTACAACGAAATGCTTTCTGAGGCGGTAAGGGCCTTGAAAAATGGAGAAGAGCCTGACCTCTTGAGCCCACTGCAAGCGACCACAGAGATCAATTTGCACTCGCCGGCCCTTTTGCCAAGCGACTATTGCGGCGATGTCCATTTGAGACTGTCCTTTTACAAGAAACTCGCCACAGCGAAAAACTTTGATCAAGTTGACCGACTCCAAGAGGAGATTGTTGACCGTTTTGGCAAACCCCCGGCCCAGGTTCAAACACTCATTGAAGTTCATCGACTTCGCATTTTGGCCAAATCCTACGGTGTCGCCAAAGTCGATGCCTCCCCTGAGATCACTCACATCACTTTTAAGCCCAACGCACCGATTGAAGCCAGCAAAATCATTGAGCTTGTACAAAAGAACAAAAACATCCGCCTCGCAGGCAATGACAAAATTAGAATTGAACGAAGTCTGCCTGAGGTCAAACAAAGGACACAACTCATCCGAGATATATTGAACAACATTGGCAACACCAAACCCCAACAAAAAACACCATGAGCTCATCGCGCCTTTTTGAACCAGGACTGCTTGTACAGGGGTTTGATCCCCCCGTGCCTTTGAAGAACTTTTCTTTGATTGCCTTTGACATGGACTCCACTTTGATCAACATCGAATGCATCGATGAATTGGCCAAATTCGCTGGTGTTGGCGACCAAGTTGCCAAGATCACCGAGGCCGCCATGCGTGGCGAAATCAAAGACTTCAAAGACAGCCTTCGAAGACGCGTGGCTTTGTTAAAAGGCACGCACGAATCGGCCTTGCAAGATGTACTTTCAAACGCTCTTGCGCTCAACCCTGGCGCCAAGACACTGGTGAGCACTTGCAAAGATCAAGGCCTCAAAGTCCTCTTGGTCAGTGGAGGGTTCACCTTCTTTGCCCATGCCGTTCAAGAGATGCTCGGAATCGATTACACCCGAAGCAACGTTTTAGAAATCAAAGACCATGTCTTGACTGGCGAGTTGATAACCCAGCCTTGGGGAGATATCTGCGATGGACAAGAAAAAAAGAACATGTTGCTTCAAACGTGTGCGCAGCTCGGAATCTCAGCCGCTCAAGCCATTGCTGTGGGCGACGGTGCGAATGACTTACCCATGATGCAGGCCTGTAAGCAAGCCGGCGGCTTGAGTGTGGCTTTCCACGCCAAACCCACCGTTCGCGCTCAGGCAATGGTTTCAATTGAAAAGGGTGGACTTGACAGGCTCTTGTCGGTGATCCAACCCAGTTGATCCTTGGAGCCATGGGGTTTTAGCGCAAGGCTTTGTAAATGGACTCGGCCAAATCCTCTGAAATGCCCTCGACCGACATCAAGTCTTGCACGCTGGCTTGAGAAACCCCTTTGACGCCTCCAAAGCGCTGCAAAAGCTTTGCGCGCTTTTTGGGACCCACACCTGCAATGTCCTCGATCTTACTGGCGCCCACGCGAACACGCGCTCTTTGCGCCCTCATGCCTGTGATGGCAAAACGATGCGCTTCATCCCTGATTTGTGCAACCAGCATCAAGGCGGCCGAGTCCGCTGGCAGGGAGACCTTTTCACGACCATCGGCAAACACCAACTCCTCCAAACCGACCTTTCTCCCTTCTCCTTTTTCCACACCAACCAGCCTTGAAATATCAAGTCCAAGGGACTCGAAGACGTCTCGTGCGACGCCAATTTGCCCTTTGCCTCCGTCGATCAATACCAAGTCAGGCATCTTGCCCTCTCCGAGTCGAACGCTCTCAGCCACTTTGCTATAGCGCCTATCCAAGACTTGTCGCATCGCCGCGTAATCATCTCCTGCTGTGACGCCTTCGATGTTGTAGCGTCGGTATTCTGCGCCTTGCATTTTGTGGTGATGAAACACCACACAAGACGCCTGGGTCGCCTCACCCGAGGTGTGCGAAATGTCAAAACACTCTATGCGAAACGCCTCCATGTCCTCCACGGCCAAATCCAAGACATCCACCAAAGAGCGGGTTCTGGCTTTTTGAGAGCCCTCCTCTGCAAGCAATCTGGTCAATTGAATCTGAGCATTTTGAACGGCCATTTCAAGCCATATCTTTCGCTGCCCCTGGGGCTGCGAGACAAATTGAATCTTCACACCCGATTGAAGACTCAAAGCTTTGATCAAATCGGAGGGGACTTTGTGACTCGCAATCAATATGGGGGGTACTTTGATGTCCAAATAATGCTGCGTCAAAAAGGCTTCCAAGACTTCGGGGGCCTCGGCTAGTTCCACATGCACGGGGAAATAGGGGCGATCTCCCAAATGCCTACCACCTCTGACCATGGCCAAGTTGACACAGGCCTTGCCGCCTTGGAGTTGCACCGACAAAATATCCACATCCTGATCCCCCGCTGTTTCGACCGCTTGTTGGTGCAAGACTTTGGACAAGGCGCTGATTTGGTTGCGCAATTCAGCGGCCGACTCAAACTCTAGTTTTTCGGCATGCGCTGTCATCTTGGACTCCAGCTCTTTGATGATTTGCTGGGTCTCACCGCGCAAAAGTGCAGCCGCGTTTTTAACGTCCTCGTTGTATTTTTCAACACTCACCAAACCCACACATGGGGCCGAACAACGCTTGATTTGATAAAGTAAACAAGGCCGATTGCGATGGTTAAAGACACTGTCTTCACAGGTTCTGAGCCGAAAAACCTTTTGCATGAGCCAAATGGCCTCTCTGACCGCCCATACACTTGGGTAGGGGCCGAAATATTCATGCTTGGCGTCAACTGCACCACGGTAATAAATCACCCTAGAAATCTCTTGAGCACTGGGGTTGGGCGGCTTGCTAGCAGGCTCAGTTGGGGCCTGAGACGCAGGCGTCTTTTTTGAACTGACTAGGGGCTTGGTGATCTTTAGGTAGGGGTAACTTTTATCGTCTCTGAATAAAATATTGTATTTGGGCTTTAAGGTCTTGATGAGATTGTTCTCAAGAATCAGGGCCTCTGCCTCTGAACGCACCACGGTGGTCTCCATGCGGTGGATTTTTTTGACCATGTGGCCAATTCGTGTGCCCCCGTGGTTTTTTTGAAAATAACTGGAGACTCGTTTTTTCAAGCTGTTGGCTTTGCCAACATAAAGCACTTGGTCTTGTTCATCAAAATAACGGTAGACACCTGGCAAGGAAGGTAAGGCACTCACATCCGATAAAAGTTGATCAGAAAATGCATGCACGCCTTCAACGCTTGGTGCGTCCTGAGCGGCTGGCGAATTGAGAATGTTTTTGGCTTTAGAAGATTTTTCCGTCATACTCGGTTTGCTGCGTTAAAACCCATCTGCTAGGCAAGCGCTGTATACTTTTCACGGATCGTACACGAAACAGGGCTGATCAGCGACACGTCATCGCATTTTTAAGTCACGATTTAAACGCCCAACACCTTTATGCCGCAAGCCCCTTTTTTATGGGATATTTTTTGTCAAGTCATTGACAACCATGGGGACTTGGGTGTTTGCTGGCGTTTGAGCCAACATTTGGTGTCCTTAGGGCATCGGGTGAGACTGTATGTGGACGACTCAACTGCTTTGGCTTGGATGGCTCCCCATCATCAAAACGCTGCCCATTTGAGCGTGCTTGATTGGCCAAGAGACGCATCCTGGGCGCACCAAGACGCCTACAGTTGGCAAAGGCCTCAGTGCGTCGTTGAAGCCTTTGGCTGTGAAATTCCAAACGTCTATTTACACGCCTTGCTCACCCCCTGCACAGACAATGAGTTGTCTGTGCTATGGACTTGGATCAATTTGGAGTACTTGAGTGCAGAAGATTACCCTGAGCGCATGCACACCCTCGCCTGCCCAGTCTTGAGTGGCCCAGCCAAGGGCCTTAAAAAGTGGTTTTTTTACCCTGGGTTTACATCGTCCACTGGCGGGCTGTTAAAGAAAAATTGGCCTGGTCAACTTCTTGTAACTTCATCTCAAGAGATGCGACAAGCTAAGGCATTGAAATGGACAGAAGAGGCCGATTTACGCGTTTTTGTATTCAGCTATGAGCCTCTCGCACTCAAAGACTTGTTGCTGCAACTCATCCAATCTGGCAAATGGGTTCATCTCAAAGTCAGTGCAGGCCGATCCACCACCTTCACCAGAGCACTCCTTCAAACAGACGAGTTGATGGGCCCTGAGGCCAACATCCAAGAGGCTCGAGTGCAGCTCAAAACCCTGACCCTTGATTTTCTAGACCACGTTGACCACGCTGGCTTTGACGCCTTGCTTCAAAGCAGTGACTTGAACTTTGTCAGAGGAGAGGACTCTTGGGTCAGAGCCATATGGGCCAACAAGCCCTTTGTTTGGCAAATTTACCCCCAAGACGATGGCATACATTTCAAAAAAATGAGTGCATTTTTAAATCTCTTTGACGCGCCCAGCTCTTTAAAACAAGCCTACCTGATTTGGAACGGATTTGATCGCTCCCATTTGCCTCAGATGAATGAGCATACTCTGCAAGAATGGGCCCAGTGGTGCCAGCGGCTTTGCGTGCAGTTGCAAACCCGAGCCGATCTTGCCGTTCAATTGAGCGAATTTTTAAGCCTCAAACAGCAATAAATAGCTGCATTTAAGCCCCAAAATGAACCCTATTGATCTATTTTTTACCAAGTTTGCATCCGTTAAGATCCATGAAGCATGTTAAAATTGGCATCTGTCCAAGGGGAGGTGAAACCTGCAACCGCGTTGCGTTGCGCTCCCTGAACTGTCTATTTATCTCCGACCCAACGTCCAATTATTTATGAAAATCGCTCAAGAAATCCGCGCCGGCAACGTCATCATGCATGGCAAAGATCCCATGATTGTTTTGCGTGCTGAATATGCACGTGGTGGCAGAAATTCAGCAACCGTTCGCATGAAGCTTAAAAGTTTGTTGAGCAATTTTGGAACTGAGGTGGTCTTCAAAGCCGATGACAAGATGGACCAAGTGATTTTGGATAAAAAAGAATGCACCTATTCTTACTTCGCTGACCCGATGTATGTTTGGATGGACGCCGATTTCAACCAGTATGAGGTTGAAAATGAGAACATGGGAGACGCATTGAATTACTTGGAAGACGGCATGGGTGCTGAAGTGGTTTTCTATGACGGCAAGGCCATCTCTGTCGAATTGCCAACCTCTGTGGAGAGAGAGGTCACTTGGACCGAGCCTGCGGTGAAGGGCGACACCTCTGGAAAAGTTTTAAAACCTGCCAAAATTTCAACTGGCTTTGATGTGCCGGTGCCCATTTTTGTGGCTCAAGGCGACCGCATTGAAATCGATACACGAACTGCCGAATACCGTCGCAGAGTTTAACCCCGTGCTCGCTTCAAGCGGCTTGTTCAAAAAACCCTTGAAGCCCACTTTGTTCATGCCCCTCGCGCGTGAACGCCTCTTGTGAGCCACATGCAAGCCAAGCCCTCTCTCGTTGATGCCCATAGCAAACAATTGCTCAAAGACTGGGAAGCCTTTGTGCAAGCTCGCAACCAAGAGGAGTTGCCACAAAACTCCAACCGCCTGGCTTTTGCTGACCCACAGTTTCTCACCAGACGTGAAACCCGCGGCATTCGCATTCAACTTGAGTTGCTCAAACCCGATTTGATCCAACAAGAAATGGGCATCGACCACACGGTGGTGATTTTTGGAAGCGCTCGCTTTTGCGACAGACAGACCGCCCTTGATCAACTCGAAAAGGCCAAAGCACTTGGCAGCGCCAAGGACATTCAAAAAGCCACTGCCATTGTCAAAAATTCCGTCTACTACAATCAAGCCCGAGAGCTTGGTCACTTAATCACACAAGAATGCAAAACCATGCCTGAAAAGGACAGACTCTTTGTCTGCACGGGCGGTGGGCCTGGCATCATGGAAGCGGCCAATCGTGGCGCTCATGATGCAGGAGGATTGAGCGTTGGATTGAACATTGCTCTGCCCTTTGAGCAAGAGCCCAACCCCTACATCACCAAGGAGTTGAGTTTTAGATTTCATTATTTTGCGCTTCGAAAGATGCATTTCATGATGAGAGC
>Ga0114966_10000136_pt1 | contig 67864 bp, 46 predicted proteins | sample M_130207_XF_Meta_FD_87029 | JGI IMG/M metagenome (GOLD analysis project Ga0114966, IMG submission 87029) | Freshwater microbial communities from Lake Montjoie, Canada to study carbon cycling - M_130207_XF_MetaG | ecosystem: Environmental > Aquatic > Freshwater > Lake | place: Lake Montjoie...
CCTCGGCGGCGGCCAAAGCCTTTGGATCGCCGGCCGCCTTCGTAATCGCGGCCTTTGCTTCGGCGAGAAGATCGGCGTGGACAAAGCCCCGCTGGTCCGGGTAGTAAGCGGCCAAAGGCAGCGGCACCGGAGCGATCTTGCCCAGCGCCGGACCTAACTGCATCGGCACCCCGGGCGGTAACTCTCTCGACTTATCCGGTGTCTGAATGTTGCCGCGAATCAGGAGATGCGTCGGCCGGTCCAGCGCCGCGTCGAACACCCGTGCCAGCCCGTCCTTCTCGGTATCCACCTGCCCCGCGACGCGGTCCACGCGGACGTCATAGGGCTCGAAGATCGCCCGCATGCGGTAGTACTCTTCCTGCGAAATCGGGTCGTATTTATGGTCGTGGCAACGGGCGCACTTCACGGTGACGCCCATGAATCCCAACATCGTATGGTCCACCGCGTCCTGCATCCAGCCGTCGCGGTCGAACTTCGAAAAATTGCGCGCGAGGAAGCCGGTCGCCCGCACGGTGTCCGGATCCTCTGGTGCCACCTCGTCTCCGGCCAGCATCTCCAAAATCATCCGGTCGTAAGGCTTATCCCGATTCAACGCCTCGACGATCCAATCCCGCCAACGCCACATGAACTTTTGGCTGTTGCGGACCTCGCTTGCGTTCCGGTATCCGTACCAATCGCTGTAACGCCAAATGTCCATCCAGTGCCGGCCCCACCGCTCGCCGTAACGGGGGTCGGCCAGGAGCCCATCGACGACCTGTTCATAGCTTTGGCCGGCCGCGCGCGTCATCTCCTCAGCCGTGGGCGGCAGACCCACGACATCGAGATACGCTCGGCGTACCAGCGTCGCCCGATCCGCCGCTGGCATCGGCTTCAACCCTCGTCGCTCCCGCTCCGCGCTCAAAAATGCGTCGATCGGGTTGCCCGGCCCCGGTGGTGTTGCCCGCACCGGCTTCTCAAATGCCCAGTGCTTCACCTTTGGCGCGGAGGCCGCCACGATCCGTTGCTCCCACGGTGCTCCGTCCTCAATCCATGCGGCTACCACGGCCAACTCGGCTTCGGTGAACTTGGCTCCGAACTTAGGCATCGCCGGCTTGGCGGTATGCGCCAGCACCTGATATAGATAGCTTTCTTTCGCCTTTCCTGGCACCAGCCCGGCACCGCGGTCCCCGCCCCGAATTGCGGTCTCCCGCTTCGATAGATCGAGACCGGACTGCTTCGATGCACCGTTGTGACAGCCCGCGCAGCGCGCCTCCAGGAGCTTCACCGCATCCGGTGTCTGCGCCTGCAACGCGATCGCGAATCCGAGCCCCAACGCCGCTCTAAACAATGCCCTTAATCACCTCACCCTGAATCTCGGTCAACCGTTCCCGTCGCCCTTGGTGCAAGTAGTTCAGCGCGTCCTGGTCCAGCCCCAACTGATGCAGAATCGTCGTATGGATGTTCCGCAAGTGGTGCGGGCGTTCGACGGCGTAGAGCCCCACCTCGTCCGTCGTCCCTTCCGCCACCCCACCCTTAATTCCGCCCCCGGCCATCCACATCGTAAAGCCTGTATTGTTATGGTCGCGTCCTTTGCCGCCCTGCGCCTCCGGCGTGCGGCCGAACTCGCCGCCCCAAACGACGAGCGTACTATCGAGCAGTCCGCGCTGCTTCAAATCCTTGAGCATAGCTGCGATCGGCTTGTCGACTCGCGCCGCCATTCGCAGGTGATTTTCTTCAATATCGTCGTGCGCGTCCCACTGCGAAATCGCCGGCCCGCCCGATACGACGGTCACAAAACGAACCCCTTTCTCGACCAGCCGCCGAGCCATCAAACAGCGCCGCCCGAAGTCGTCCGTTACCGCATCGCCAATGCCGTAGCTCTCCCGGATATGCGACGGTTCGTTCGCCATATCGAAGACCGCCGGAGCCTCGGTTTGCATTTTAAATGCCAGGTCGTAGGTACTGAGCCGGGCCGAGAACTCGTCGTCACCCGGCGTCATGGTCGCCTCGTCAATTTCGCGAATAAATTTCAAAGTGTTGCGACGTTGAGCGAGCGTTACGCCTTCGGGCATCTCCAAATTCAGCACCGGCTTCTCGCCGCCGCGGAACACGTTCGGCTGGTACACCGCCGGCAAAAACGCGTTCGCGTACACCGGTTGTCCCGCCTCAATCGTTCCGAACGGATCCGGCATTACGACGTAGCCCGGCAACGATTCGCTCTCGCTGCCCAGCCCGAAAATGGACCACGATCCCATGCTCGGAAACCCCGGTAGAATGCGGCCCGTGAAGAGTTGGTACTGCGCGGAAGAATGGATAAACGCGTCCGCTTGGCAGGAACGAATCACCGCCAGGTCATCGGCGCAAGTGGCCGTATGCGGGAGCAGGTCCGACACCCAAAGCCCGCTCTTGCCATGCTGTTGAAACGTTCGCTTCGTCCCGAGCAACTTGGGCGTTCCGTTGATGAACTGCCGCTTGGCAGGCCGGAACGAGGCTGGTAACGGCTGGCCGTCCAGCTTGTTCAGTAGCGGCTTGGGGTCGAACGTCTCCATTTGACTCGGTCCGCCGGCCATGAAGAGAAAAATCACCGACTTCGCCTTGGCGGGAAAATTCGGCTTTCTCGTTTCCGCATTCAGCATCGCGCCAAAGGCCAGGCTGCCAAGGCCGCAGAAGGCCTCGGTCAGAAACTCGCGGCGGTTTCGCGTTGGTTTGGAATGGTTGCTCATTGGACGTATAAAAAGTCGTTCGCGGCGAACAACGCGAGCGTAAACTCGCGCATCGGATTGGCGGCCAGGAAACGGGTGGAGGCGTCTCGCTCCTTCTGCACCGGCGGCCGATTGAACACTAATTGAATCGCGGTTTCAATCTGACCCGCCCGGCTCAACGGACTCAGCCTCTCGGCCAGCGCAACCGAAGCCTGCCGCGTCAACGGCCCGTTCAAAAGCTCCAACGCCTGCGGCGCGTGCGTGCTATTCTCTCGCCGCGCGCAGCTCAACAGCGTATCCGGCGAATCGAAAACTTCCATAAACGGCATCCGCATATTCCGCTTCTGAAACAGGTATACGCTCCGTCGGTTATGCTGCTTCGCATCCGGCGTCACGGCCCATTGGTCGGGCTTATAGAGAAGGTTCACCAGCTCCGGTTCAATCGGGGGTATCACGCTGGGGCCGAACCGTTCCGGGTTCAGCAACCCCGCCGCCTGTAGCATCGCGTCGCGTATCTCTTCTGCTTCGAGCCGCCGTCGGCTGAAGTTCCAAAGAAAGCGGTTTCGGGGATCTTTCTCTTTCGCGAGTGCGCTCGGCTGCGCAATTGACGATTGCCGATAGGTCTGGCTCAGCACCATCATCCGGTGCATCGGCTTCATCCGGTAGCCGCCCTTGACAAACTCATTCGCCAACCAATCGAGCAGCTCCGGATGGGTCGGCCGGGTGCCCATCCGGCCGAAATCGTTCGGCGTCGAAACGATCCCTGCGCCGAAGTGGCTCATCCAAATGCGGTTCACCATGACCCGCGCCGTCAGCGGGTTTGCCGGGTCGGCAATCCACTGCGCCAGTTTCCGTCGCGGCTGGGCAATCGAGTCGCCCCACTCGGGTGCGTCGTCGGGTAGCAAGACTCCTAACGGTCGCATGCCCACTTTAGTCATCGGCTGGTCGCTCGAACCGCGCTCCAAAACATGGACCGGATGGTACCGCTTCGATTCGCTTTTCACCGTCTTCAACTCGGGCAGCGGCTCGGGAAGCTGCTTCTCTTTTACGCCGATGATCTGCTCGATTTTCGCCTTCTCCGGCCCTGCTGTCTCCTTCAACTGCTTCTTCAAGTCGACGAGCTCTTGCTTCAACGCGTCGGTTCGCTTTTGCCAGTCTGCCTTCTCGGCCTCGGTCGACATCGGCAGGTCCAGATGTTCAGTGGTCGCGAAGAATCCCTGAATCCGGTAGTAGTCTGTATGCCGAATCGGGTCGAACTTATGATCGTGACAACGGGCGCAACCCAGCGTTACCCCCAGAAACGCCGAGCCCACCACGTTGGTCATCTCGGTCATGATCTCGTTGCGGATATAGGCCTTGTCCTGATTGCCTGCGTTCTTCCGATATGGTCCCAGCCGGTTGAAACTCGCCGCCACCTGCATCTCTTGGCTCGTCGGATCGATCTCGTCCCCGGCCAACTGTTCGGTCAAAAACTGGTTGTACGGCTTGTCCGCGGCGAACGACCGGATCACGTAGTCCCGATATCGCCACGCCTCGCTCCGATGCGTGTCGTACTCAAAGCCGTCGCTTTCGGCAAATCGCACCACGTCCAGCCAATGCCGCGCCTGCCGTTCGGCGTACTCAGGCGAAGCCAATAGCCGGTCCACCAAAGCCTCGTAGGCCTTCGCAGAACTGTCTGCCAGAAAGGCCCTCATCGCCTCCGGCGTCGGGGGCAATCCCGTCAAATCCAAGTAGACCCGTCGCGCCAGCGTCGCTCGGTCCGCCGGTGGGGCCATCGTCAAGCCCTGCTCGGACAAACGTTTCAAGACAAATCCGTCGATACTACCGCTCGTTGCCACCGCCCGCGGTCGAAACGCCCAGTGGTTCCTCTCCGCGGCGGTATACTTGCCTCCGGAGCTATCAGCGGCCAGTGCGACGCAACCCAAGATAGTCCAACTGAGCCAACGAAACGGAATGTCGAGCCGAAGTATCATGTCTACCCTTAGCCTAGTCCAGCTTTGGCGAACAGTTGCGTGGTTCGTAGCGCTGAGTGTCTTCGCGGCACCCAATCAGCCGCCCGGTTACCAGCCCCTTCTACGGACCGGCTTGGCTCAGGTGGAGCCAGCCCTGGACGAAACTTTTTTAATCCTAGCACAGCTGGAAAGTCGGCCCGGCTGGACCCATTTTCCCCACGCCATTCTAGCCGCCGCCGTACTCCCGGACCGTTACGCCCTCGCCCTCCGGATCGGCGACCTACTCGCCCGCGAGCACGACTCCGGCGCGTTCACCAACCGACTCGATTGGCATCGCGATACCTACATGTGGCTTGAAGCCTACCGCCTCCTCGCCCCTCGGCTCGACCCGCCCCGCCGCGCCCGCTGGCAAAAATGCCTCCGCGCGCAAATCGAAACCCTCGCCGCCGATACCGCCCGGGGCGAATCCGCTCCCCGGCTCACCGGTCTCTTCCTGGGCACTTCTCCCAATCACTACGCCCTCTGGGCTTCCACGGTCTTCCTCGGCGGCAAAGTTTTCGACGCTCCCGCCTGGAGCGCTCTCGGTCGTCGTATCCTTTCCCGTTTCGTTCGCGAGCAGCACCCCGACGGCTTCTGGGGTGAACAGTCCACCGCCGCTCCCACCCTCGGCTACAACGCCCTTACCCTCTCGGCCGTCGGCGTTTACTGGGAGCATTCCCATGACCCTGCCGCCTTCGAAGCCCTCCGCCGCTCGACCAATCTGCACGCCAATTTCACTTACTCCAACGGCCAGGCCGCCGAACTCCTCAACGATCGCAATCGCCACTGGTTCGTCTCCCCGTGGGCCCACTTCGCCTTCTCTCACTTCCCCCATGGCCGAGCCCTCGCAGTCTGCTCGATACCCTCGGAACTCAGTCTTGAAACCCTCGGCCGGCTCGCTCAAAATTTCCTCTACTGGCACACCGGCCCGACCGGCCCGGCGCCCAACCGCCCCCTCCAAATTCCGATCTCCCGCCAACAGTCCGGCGACTGGACGGTCATCCTTTCCGGGCTCACCGGCCTTGCTCCCGCTGCGTCGCCGTGGTTCCTTGATCGACAAAGCCACGTGAGCGTCTACCACGCCCGACTCGGTCTCATCGTCAACGGAGCGCCATCAAAGCGCCAGCCCGAACTCGCCACCTTTGCCGAGTCCGTCGCGCTCGACGGCCATGCCGGAGCTGACCAAGTCTCCCTCGCCTACGAGGGCTTCACCGCCCGCATCAAAGCCGCTTTGCAGCCTGACGTCGCCCTAACTTTCGCGCTTCGTCCCCACGGTCCAAATCCGCTCGCTGAAGTCCGCGTCGCCCTGCAACTCCAACTCCACCCCGGCGAAACGCTCGAAACCGCCTCTGGCCGTTCGGTCGTTCTGGGTACTGCACCCGTTTCCATCGACGACTGCGGCCCATGGATCCGCCATCACGGCTGGACCATCCATCTTCCCGCCGGCGTTTCGCTGCGTTGGCCACAGTTCGGTTACAATCCCTATCGTGGCAAACCCGACGATGCGCTACCGTATGCAGTCGGCCTCGCCGCCTGGCGTCAACCGCTTGTCGACGCTGTGGTTCGCATCTCGGCACCATGATGGATCTCTTTTAATAAGATCTGTTACACTTCAGAAACATTTGGGAACGAAGTCACTATGCATAGACTCTTCATTGCGCTCGCCCTCAGCCTTTCGGCCATGGCACAAAGCACCACCGGTATCCTGATCGGAACCATTACAGATTCTTCCGGCGCTCTTGTTATCGGCGCAAAAATTCGCGCAACAAACCTGGGGACCGCCTCGGTCGTCGAGACCGTCTCTACCGCCACGGGCGAATACGTCCTGGCGAACCTGCCGGCGGCAATGTACAAGGTCCGCGTGGAATCGAGCGGTTTCCGCTCGGTCGACATTAACGAAGTCCGCCTGCTGCTCAACCAGACCATTCGTACCGACGTCCGCCTCGAGCCCGGCGCCGTCGAACAAAGTGTCACGATCTCTTCCGCCGCTCCTCTCATCCAGACCGACAGCGCCTCCATCGTCAACAACGTCGATACCCACGCCGTCGTCACCCTGCCCCTTAACGGACGCACTCTCGACCGGCTCATTCTCATCACCGCGGGCAACGCCTCGGACTCTCCCTCCAACCCCAAACTCGCTGGCTCCCTCCACTGGGGTGGCAGTTTCTACTCCATCGACGGTGTCGCAATTAATGACACCGGCAACGGCGGCGCGGCATACTCCTTCCGGACCCAACTCTCCACCACCCCTTCGATCGATACCATCCAGGAATTCAAAATCGAAACCAACAACGCCAAGGCCGAACACGAAGGTTCCGCCGCCATCTCCATCATCACCAAAGGCGGCACCAACCAGTTCCACGGCTCGCTGTTCGAATTCAATCGCAATCGCGAACTCGCCGCTAATGCTTACTTTAATAACGCCAACCGCCAACAGCGCCCTCCCTTCAACCGCAATGAGTTCGGCCTGAGCGGTGGTGGCCCCATCGTCCGCAACAAAACGTTCTTCTTCGGATCCTATGAAGGGCTCCGTCAGCGGCAAGCCACCACGTCCTTCTTCCCCTACGCCACCCCCGCTATGAAGGGCGGTAACTTTGTCGGCGTCCGAGACATTCGGGACCCGCTTTCCGGCCTTCCGTTTCCGAACAATCAAATCCCCTCTGCCCGCTTCGACTCCCGGGCCGTCCGGCTCGGCAGTTTCATGCCCCTTCCCAATACCCCCGGCACCACTGCCGCCGGCACCGGCCTCAACTACGTCGCCAATGTAGGCAACGTGATCAACGTCAACCGCTCCTCCCTCCGTGGAGACCATCACTTTAACTCCGCTAACTCCATCAACGTGGTCGCCACCTACGCCAAGGGCTCCCCTTACTTCGTCTCCAACGGCGGCCCCAACGAATACGGCAACTTCGCCGACGGCGGGTACATCACCAAAAGCGCTTCACTGACTTACAACCGCACCATCAGCCCTTCGACGCAGAACGAGTTCCGCTACTCCTACTTCAGCCACGGCTCGATCCGCGTCGGCCAGAATACGAGTTTCGATCCCCTCTCGCTTTTCCCGTCCCTTTACGGTCCGCTTCCCATCGGCGGTCTCCCCAACGTTGCCTTTAACGGCGTCTACGGCCGGATCTATGACTCCGGCGGCGCTGACCGGTCTCCCCAGTTGAACCAACAGCTCACTGACAACTTTTCTTTCATTCGCGGCCGGCATACCTTCAAAACCGGTATTGATATCTCCTTCAGCCGCATCTCCTCCAACCCCGCCGTCGGCGGAGCCCAACTCGGCTCGTTCACCTTTAACGGCCGCTATAGCAACGATCCGTACGCCGACTTCCTGCTCGGATATCCCATCACCTCCGTCCGCGGTACGGCTTCGCTTGTAAACCTGCTGTCTTACACGCGCTACGGTGCTTACTTCCAGGACGACTGGCAAGTGAGCAAGAAGCTGACTCTCAACATCGGCATGCGCTATATGCTCCAGACGCAGACTCAAGAACGCGATGGCTCCTTTGCTAATTTCGATCTCGAAAAAGGTGTCTTCGTCGTTCGCAGCGAGGGCGGCAAACTCGCTCCGCTTTCCCTGCCGCGGCTCCTCGCCGCCTACCCCATCGTCGGCTCGGAAGCCAATGGCTGGGGCTCGGATGTCATTAAGGCCGATCACAACAACTTCGGACCCCGCTTCGGTTTCGCCTATCGTCCCTTCAACAACAGCCGCACCGTCGTCCGCGGCGGTTTCGGCATGTTCTACAACGTGATCCCGGTCTACATTGGCATCCGGCAGATATCGCAAGCGAACGCTCCCTTCCAACTCTCCGAGACCTATGAAAGCGGAGTCACCCAGCCTACTCTCACCTTGGCCGTACCGTTCCCCGGGCAGGGAGCGATCGCCGCCAACCCGAACATTACTGCCGTCAATCGCCAAATTCGCAATACTCTGGCGCAGCAATGGAATTTCACCCTTGAGCGCGAACTCGGTGCCGATTTCGGCCTCCGCGCTACCTATCTTGGGAACAAGGCCACCCGCGTACCGTGGTACACCTACGAGCGGAACCTGCCGCTGACGCAGGCACCCGGCACCATTCAGTCTCGCCGTCCGTTCCAGCCCTGGGCCAGTATCTCGACCCTGGATACCAATGGCAACTCCTTCACGCATCAAGGGCAACTCGAACTGATCCGACGCTTCAAGAACGGTCTCTACCTCCAGACGAACTACACCTGGACGAAGACGCTCGACAATGTAGCCATCGCCGCGAGTCCGCAGAACCCCTATAACGCCGCTCTCGACCGGGGCAACGGCGAGTCCATTCGGCGCCACGTCGCCTACACCTCGGTCACGTACGACCTTCCCTTCGGACCCGGCAAGCGCTTCTTGACCCAGGGCGGTGTAGCTGGAAAGGTGGTGGGCGGATGGACGGTTGCGTCCATTATGCAGTTCCGCACCGGTACCCCGTTCAGTGTCGGGTTTAGCCCCAACCAGGCCGGCTGGTACGCCAATCGCGCCAACGTCGTCAACTCCGACTTCTACGCTTCCAACCAAAGCATCGAAGGCTATCTGAACCCCACCGCCTTCGCCGTGCCCGCTCCGTTTACCTTCGGTAACTCGGCCCGCAACATGCTCTTTGGTCCCGGCCAGAAGATCATCGACCTCAGCCTATTGAAGTCCACCAACATCACGGAACGGATTCGGACTGAGTTTCGTGCCGAAGCCTTCAACATGCCGAACAACGTGAATTTTGGCAATCCGGCGGCGGATCTTACCGCTCCGGCAAACTTTGGCAAAATCCGCGGAACTTCGGTCGAAGCCCGCGTCATTCAGTTCGGTTTAAAGATCCTCTTCTAGCTCACCATGCGTTTGCTTCTCGCTCTCGCGGCCATCGGGATCCCGGCTTTCAGCCAGGATCCCGATGTTTTTTTTGAATCCCGAATTCGCCCGGTTCTCGTTAAGAACTGCTATGCCTGCCATACGAAAGCGGAGATGGGCGGCCTTCGTATCGATACGCGTGATGGCCTGCTGCGCGGCGGAAAATCCGGCCCCGCGATCGTCGCCGGAGCTCCGGCCGAAAGCCTCCTCCTCCGCGCGGTAGAGCACCAAAATCCGCAATTGAAAATGCCTCCGCAGGGCAAACTGAAGCCCGCCGAGATCGACGACCTTCGCACTTGGATCAGGCAAGGAGCCGTCTTCCCTACGAACACCGCTGCTGCCAAGCTCGACCCCCGCTCGTTCTGGTCCTTCCAGCCGCTACGGCCCCCGACCGTCGGGGGAATCGACAATCTCCTCGCCCCGCAAATCCGCGCCGCCGGGCTTATCTCCGCCCCGCCAGCCGACCGCCGTACGCTCCTCCGCCGCGTCACTTTTGATCTCACCGGCCTCCCGCCCACCCCCGCTGAAAGCGCCGCCTTTCTGGCCGACCGCTCCCCCACGGCTTTCGCCACCGTCGTCGACCGCTTGCTCGGTTCGCCGCACTACGGCGAACGCTGGGCCCGCCACTGGCTCGACCTCGCTCGCTACTCCGACGGCCAACAAGGCGCTCGCGACGACGATCCCTACCCCAACGCTTGGCGCTACCGCGACTGGGTCGTTCAGAGCCTCAATCGAGACCTCCCCTACGATGTCTTCCTCAAGGCCCAACTCGCAGCCGACCAAATGCCCGGCGATCATCTGCCCGCCCTCGGCTTCCAAACGATCGGCGAAAACGACAACGATCGCCTCGATGTCACGACGCGCGCCATGCTCGGCTTCACCGTCGGCTGTGCCCAGTGTCACGACCACAAATTCGACCCCATCCCCACCAAGGACTACTACTCCCTCCTTGGCGTTTTCAAAAGCAGCGTCGTCTCCGAACATCCGCTCGTCGAACCCGTAGTCGTCGCCGCATATAAGGCCGCCAAGACCGCCTCGGAAGACAAGCAGGGCGAACTCAAACGCTTTCTCGATCGCCAAACCGCGCAGTTGATCGATGTCTTCGCCTCCCAGACCGCCGACTATCTCATGGCCGCTTGGAAGAAGGAGACCCCCGCCGGCCTCGACGCCGAAGTGCTCGCCCGCTGGACCGAATTCCTCAAGGATCCGAAAAAGGAGCACCCGCACTTCCAGGCTCTCTTCGCCGGCCCGCCGACTCGCGAAACCGCCTTAGCGGTCCAAGCCGCCATCGAAAAAGTGATCGCTGAAAAGAAGGCCGTCGACGATCGGAACTACGTCAAGCTCGGTGGCCTCGAAGGGTTAAAGGACGTCAATCGGGCGGTCAACACGCTCGTCGACGCTCTCCCCATCGACAAGTTCTACTTCTGGCGTGACGTCGCCTCCCCGCCGCTGAAGGTCGAGGACATCCGCTTTGGCGGCGGCGTCTACTACTTCACCGGCAAGGCCCTCGATCGCTTTCTCGAACCCCGCGTCAAGGCCTACGCCGATCGACTCCGCGCCGACGCCGAACGCCTCAAAAAAGCCATTCCTCCCCTCTACCCGTTCTGGCACGTTTTGAAGGATGCTGACAAGCCCAAGAACATCCCCATCGCCATTCGCGGCAATGCGGAAGCCCCCGGTGAAGAAGCCCCCCGCCGTTTTCTCGCGGTACTTTGCGACGGCGATCCGCCGCCTTTCGAGAAAGGCTCTGGCCGGCTGGAACTGGCCAATGCCATCGCCAGCCCCAAAAATCCGCTCACTGCGCGCGTCGCCGTCAACCGACTTTGGCAGTACCACTTCGGTGCCGGCCTCGTCCGTTCCACCGGCAACTTCGGCCAACTCGGAGACCGCCCCACCCACCCCGAACTCCTCGATTATCTCGCTTCCCGCTTCATCGATTCCGGTTGGTCCCTCAAAGCCATCCACCGCGAAATGCTCCTCTCCGCCGCCTTCCAGCAGTCTTCCGCGGAATCCCCCGCCGCCCGCGAAAAAGACCCCGAAAACCGACTGCTTTCCCACTCGACGCTCCGGGAGCGCCTCGACGCGGAAGCCCTTCGCGACGCCGTCCTCGCCGCCTCCGGCACGCTCGATAGAACCCTCGGCGGCGCCTCCGCTGCACTCGACGAAAATCACCGCCGCCGCACCCTCTATGTCACCATCAGCCGCTCCAAGCCGGACCGCACCCTGGCGACCTTCGATTTCCCCGACCCCAATGCCGCCTCCGACTCCCGGATGGTCACTGTTGGCCCCATGCAGCGCCTGTTTTTCATGAATTCTACCTTCATCGCGCAACAGGCGAAGGCGCTGGCTGATCGCCTGACCGGCCCCACCGATCCCGACCGTATCGCCCAAGCCTACGAACTCCTCTACACCCGTCCGGCCACCCCGGCCGAGATCACCCTGGGCCTCGAGTTCCTACAATCTAAACCCGAGCGCTGGCCCCAATACGCCCAAGTGCTCCTTTCCGCCGCCGAGTTCAGTGCGATTCAATAGAGAAACTTATGGATAGAAGAACAGCGTTAGGCATGCTTGGTTGTGGGTTTGGTTCGGTCGGCCTCGCCGGCACCGTTGACCAGAAGCCCCACTTCGCTCCGAAGGCCAAACACGTCATTTTCCTGTATCTCAACGGGGGACTCTCCCAGGTTGATACGTTTGATCCGAAGCCCGAACTGACCCGCCTCCACGGCCAACCTCTACCGGGCAAAAAGCTGCCGACCGACAGCGCGACCGGCAACCTCATGGCGTCGCCGTTTTCCTTTCGGCGTTACGGCCAAAGCGGCATAGAAGTTAGCGAAATCTTCCCCCGCGTCGGTGCCCTGATCGATAACTTCGCCGTCATCCGTTCCTGCTATGCCGACAACGGCAATCACGGGCCATCCATGATGCTCATGAACACCGGCCACCAACTCGCCGGCCGCCCGTCGATGGGCTCCTGGATCACCTACGGCCTCGGGTCCCTGAACCAAAATCTCCCTGGGTTCATCGCCCTCTGCCCTGGTTACCCCGTCATGGGGCCTCGCCTGTGGTCCTCCGGTTTCCTGCCGAACACGTACCAAGGCACTTACGTCCCGAACAACGAGCGGACCCCGGAAAAATTAGTCCAGAACATTCGCAATGCCTCGCTTTCCATCGATGAACAACAGCGCCAGCTTGGCCTGCTCGATCGCCTGAATCAGCTCTATCTCGGCCGTTCCGAAGGTCAGTCGAAGTTAGCGGCTGGGGTCCAAGCGATGGAAGTGGCGTTCCGGATGCAAATGGAAGCCCCGGAGGCTTTTGACCTGGCGAAGGAGTCTCCCGCTACTCACGAGCGTTATGGGGACGACGATTTCGGCCGCGGATGCCTCCTCGCCCGCCGACTGGTCGAACGCGGCGTGCGCATGGTGCAGGTCTATTTCGGCAACTCCCAGCCGTGGGACAGCCACGAGGACATTAACTCGCACCGCGGCCTATCGCGCATCGCCGATGCGGCCATCGCATCCTTAGTCGAGGACCTCAAAGCGCGCGGCCTCTTTGAATCGACGTTGTTAGTCATCGGCACCGAGTTCGGCCGCACCCCGATGATCCAAAGCGCGGGCCAACTACGGATCAACCAGGGGCGCGATCACAACGTTCACGCCTTCACGACGCTCTTCGCCGGTGGTGGTATAAAGGGCGGCATCGCCTACGGAGCCACCGACGACTTCGGCTATCGAGCCGTTGAGAAACGCGTCCACCCCCACGACCTTCACGCGACAATCCTGCACCAGCTAGGGCTCGACCACACAAAACTTACCTACCGCTACAGCGGCCGAGACTTCCGCCTGACCGACGTCGGTGGCCACGTCCTCCGTGACATCCTCATTTAAGGGATCGTAGCCACCGTGTCAGTCGCTGGTTAGAACCGGAACCGCAAAGACGCCTGCATCCGCCGGGGATTCCGCGCCCCAATCACCTCGCCAAATCGCGTGTTCACCTGGTTGCCCGCGGCATCAAATCGCGCCGTCGTATCCACCGAATTGAACTGCGTGTGGTTGAAGGCGTTGTACATTTCCCAGCGCAACTGCAAGCTCCGCTTCTCGCTCGCCAATGGGATCGTCTTGAAGAAGCTGATGTCGTAATTGGCCGTACCCGGCAACCGGAACACGTCTTTCGGCGCGTTACCCGGATCGCCGCGCAGCGGGCGCGCAAACACCCCGGTGTTGAACCACTTGGAGAACGTCCGGTCCCCATAGTCAAACGGTGCCTTACCCGTCACGATAATCCGATTCCCGTCTCCGCCGCCGCTCAAGTCCACCGCGTCCACCGTGCTAAAGCCCACCCCGCTCGGCTGGCCACTGGCGAACGTCGTAATCCCCGATACCTGCCAGCGGTCCAATACTAACCGACCGAATTTATTCGGCATCAACTTACTCCCGTTTGGCAGATCCCAAATATAATTGAGAACGAACATATGGGTCTGGTCAAACCCGAGCCTCCCGTAGTTCCACACCCGAATCGGCCGATACGCCGCCTGCCCATCCCCGTCGGAATCGGCATAACCCATCGCTTTCGAGTATGTGTACGCCAAGCTCAACGACAATCCCCGGGCGAGCCGCCGGTTCGCCGTCACCTGCATGGAGTTGTAGTTCGAAGTGCTGGAGAAATCGTTGTAACTGATCGTTCCCCATCCCGGAAACGGGCGGAAGAAGTTGTCCGGCAAGGGCGTCGCCGGGTTCGATGGGTCCGCGTTCTGCGCCAGATACCTCGCCCCGTAAGGCACCGCATTCAGATTCTTGCTCACCTGCAAATGCCGGCCGACGTTGCCGACGTAAGAAACGTCCACCACCGTCCCCCGGCCAATGTCCCGCTGAACCCCAAACGTGAAGTTATACATCGATGGCGTTACCGCCTTGCGCTCAAATGTCGAAGTATTGTTCGGGAACAGCACCCCCGACGAAGTCAGGTAAGTCGCCAAGTTGCCGTAGTAAACCTGCGGCGTCTGCTGCGTCGGCGGGTTCTGCGAAAAGCCGCGGACCCCCGGTGCAACCGTGTTGTGGAAGACGCCGAACCCCGTCCGGATCGCCGTCTTGCCGTCGCCGAACGGGTCGTAAGCGATACCAAATCGCGGTTCGTACAACACCGACGCCTGGTCCCGAAAGCCCCGCGGATACGAGCGATCTGAGGCCACCACAGAGCCGTTAAACGGGTCCCCGCTGCCAGGTACAAATGCCCCGATGAAAACAGCCGGTAGAATGGCCCCGTTCTGCGGATTCACGGCCCGCCGCCCTTGCGGCGTTGAAATCGGCCCATACAGCGTCGGGATCTTCTTCGGGTCAAACAGCCCGGAGTTCCACGCCGAAGCCGTCTCCCGGGCGTGGTACCACTGGTTGAACCAGACAAAACGCATGCCGTAATCAATCGTCAGCTTTCGATTTACCTTCCACGTATCCTGCACAAACCACCCCATCGTCGTTTTTCGCCCCTCGTTCGACGGCCGCGAGGCTGACTCACTATAAGACGCAAATTGCCCCAGCACGGCGTTCGAGTAAGCGTAGTTACTGTCGAAAGGGTTATTTACGTCCCGCCCAAACGCAAAGCTTCCGCCGTAAGTCCCTTGCTCTCCTTCGTAGTTCCGAATCCGCTCAAAGCTGATCCCTGTCTTCAAAGTGTGCGGTCCCCACGTATGGGTCACGTTGTTGCTGAAATTGATCGCCGTGTCCGCTCCGCGCAGCGGAAAACGACCATCATAAGTAATCGCCGCCGCTCCCGGAACACCGCCGTAACTCGCTTGCGGAATCACGCCGAACGGGTTGTTCCCGGGATAGTATTGACCTAGACCGCTCAGGCCCCGGTCCTTCCGAAGCACCTTCTTCAACTCTTCATCGCTCTCCGGTGGGCCTTTCTCTACGGAATGCCTTACTCCGCCCGTAAACTCGTTTACTGTATGCGGCGATAGAATTCGCGCCCAATTTAAGACAATCCCGTTGTCGGTAAACGTATAGTGCTGCTTCACTAGGCCCCAGTTCGATGATCCCGCCGCTACCGCATAACCCAGCGAATCGGCATACCATGTTGAACCGCGCACGTTGATCGAATCGTTCGCTGTCGGTCGCAGGTCGATTCGAAACAGATGCTGGTCACGCGGTTGATCAATCGCTTCCTGAAATTGGTAGTTAAAGTTGCCGCCCGTCACCGCCCGGTTTAACTGATTCGGCAGCGGGAAGATGTTCAGCATCGCTTGGCCGTTCCGATCCAGTCGGCTCGTCGGGATCACATTATTGGGGAAGTTGGCATTCGACAGCGGATCCCGAATCAGAATCGGCCGATTGTTTACGTCCACGGTCTGCGAGTAATCGCCCGTCCGCTCCAGCGCCGAAGGTACGGTCACTTGCCGCACCGCCTGCGGGTTCTTCACCCACGATTTCTCAAACGAGTAAAAGAAGAAGACCTTGTCTTTACTCCCGGGCAGTAATTTACCCAGATTCACCGGCCCACCCAGGGTCGCCCCCAGCGTCGTATACCGGTAGATCGGCAGCGGAACACCCGTCCGGTTGTTGAAGAAGTTGTTCGCGTTCCAACTCTCGTGGCGCTTAAACCAATAAGCGCTGCCATGATAGTCGCGCGATCCCGACTTCGTCACCACGTTGATCGAACTGCCACCATTGCGCCCATATTCGGCCTGATAATTATTCATCAGCACCTTCACTTCGCCAATCGCGTCCATATTGATCGGGCTCGAAAACGTCCCCGGGCTTCCCAGGTCGTTCCCCGTTACCCCGTCGACTTGCAGGCTGTTCCAGTTGCTTCGCGTTCCCTGAATGTTCGGTGACTGCGTCCCGAAGCTACCGCCCAGAAACTCCGTATCGACGCCCTGCGAAACGCCCGGCAGGATCCGTAACATCGAAACCACGTCGCGCCCTCGTATCGAGATCTGCTCCAACTGCCGCGCTCCAATCAGCGCTGAATGCTCGGTCGAACTCGTCTGCACCGTCACTGCCTGGGCCGCAATCGTAATCGACTCCGTCACCGACCCTACCGTTAAGGCCAAGTTGCCCACGCTCAAACGCTCCGCCGCGCTCAGCACGTTGCCCGTCTTCTTCAACGGCCGAAACCCCGCCACCTCCACCGTTACCGTGTACGTGCCTGGCTGTAGGGCAGGGAAGACGAAGTCACCCGTTTCGTTCGTTGTCGCTGTTCGTTCTTCCCCCGTCCGCTCGCTCGATAGTTTCACGCCCACGGCGGAAACCACGTTCCCGGAGGGGTCGACCACCGTACCCGAAAGTGACCCTGACACGGTCTGCCCGTGAAGGGATAAGCTTACCAGCAAGACGATAAAACGAAGCATGAAGCGCATCTGCTGAGAATCATAACCGAAGTCTCACGGATCGATCCCTAATGATCGTTAATTAGCTGGCCCGGCTTCCACCATCGCTTACGACCGTCGCCAAGAGGAGGCCGGGCCAGACAATCGCCCAAGCGATTCGCGATATCCTTGCAAACGATCCCATGCGCCTGATCTTTTTTCTTGCCACCTGCTCTCTTGCCGCGGAACTTCCCATCCCCGACGACGTCATTGTCTCCCGCGATATCTCATTTGCTTCCATCACCCACGATAAGCTCGGCATGGACATCGTCCGTCCCAAGGCCCCCGGCAACCATCCCGGTGTCGTTTTGATCCACGGCGGCGGCTTCAGCGGCGGCAACCGCCAAAGCTATCTTCCCCTCGCCATTCGCCTTGCCCAGAACGGCTACGTTGCCGCCACCGTCTCCTACCGTCTCACGCCCCATTACCAGTTCCCCCTCCCGCTCCACGACGTCAAATCCGCCGTCCGCTTCCTCCGTGCCAACGCCGCCAAATATCACCTTGATCCCGCCCACATGGGTGCCATCGGCACCTCCGCCGGTGCCACCTGGGCCCAGTTCCTCGCCGTCTCCCGCAATGTCCCTTCGCTCGAAGGTAAAGGCCCCCATCTTGATCAATCCAGCAGCGTCGATTGCGCCGTCAGCTTCTACGGTCGTTCCGATCTCCGCCGCTCGTACGAAGGCAGTCGCAACGCCACCGAAGCCGTCCCGCCCCTCGTCGGTGGTGACCGCCAACATGCTCTCGACGCCCACCTCCGCGCCAGCCCCCTCAATTGGATTAACCCCGACTCCGCCCCCATCCTCGCCGTCCACGGCACCCGCGATCAAAACGTCCCCTATGAGCAATCCCTCTTTCTCATCGAACGCCTCAAGTCCGTCGGCGTCGATGCCGAACTCGAAACCATCGCCGAAGGAGTCCATGGCTTCAAAGGGGCCGACGAAGAACGAGCCATCGCCCGCACTTTAGACTTCCTCAACCGCAAGCTCAAACCAATCACCCTCGAAACCCGTCGCCTCATGGTCACCGACCACGGCCCCGGTGCCGAAATCCTCGCCGTCTCCTGGCCTTCCGGCCGCGTCCTTTGGCGTCGGCCCAACCACCGCGGCACCGAAGTATCCGTCCTTCCCAATGGCCACGTCCTCTACATCGAAGACCCCAAGAGCCTCGTCACCGAACTCGACGCCAACCAAAACGTCGTCTGGCAATACAAGACCCCTCCCGGCTCCAACCTCGTCAGCGCCCAGCGTCTGGCCAGCGGCAACACGCTCCTAGTCGACGATATCGCCGCCAGAATATTCGAAGTAACTCCGTCCGGCGCGATCGGCTGGAGCGTCGAAAAGCCAGAGTTTAAAGGGCAAGCCATGCGCCGCGCCCGCCGTACCGCCACCGGCACCACCCTCGTGCCGATTCAGATCCCCGGCCTCATTCTCGAAATCGATGCCACCGGCAAGGTCCTCCAGCGCCTCGAATTCCCCAAACGAATGCCCGCCCATGCCTTGCCCCTTCCCGACGGCGGAATGATGATCGGCCTCGCCGGCCCCGGAGAGGTTCGCCACGTCGATGCCGCCGGCAAAATGGTAAAGACCTTCGGCGGCCTTGACCCCGCCGCTCGCATGGCCTGGACCAGCGCCTTTGCCCCGACGCCGGAAGGCGGCCTCATCGTCGCCGACTATATGGGCTTCCGCATCGTCGAGTTCGACGCCGCCGGAAAGATCCTCCACCAGGTCAAGAATCTCCCCTGGGCCATGACCACGCTCGCCCTACTGCCTTAAGAAGCCGCCACGCGAAACCCGTCCTTGGTCCTCCGCAGTTCGCTCCGCAGCAACTCCCGATGCTGTTCCAGCAGTCCTTTTCCCGCTGGTTCCAAGGCTAGGTTCCGCGACTCGCCCGGATCCGTCAGTAAGTCGAACAACTGCTCCGCCCGCTGCCCCGAGTTAAACGCAATATACTTATAGCGTTCGGTCCGTAACATCCGACCTTCCCGCTCCGCGGAATCAAACCGCAAATGCGAAGTAACATGCGGACGCGGTTGCGCCTGCCCATTGCAACTCGGCCGCAGGGAGATTCCGCGTGCCTCGGCTGGCGGCGCAATCCCCGCGAAGTCGCAAAACGTCGGCACAATGTCCATTAGCGTTACCAGGTCCCGAGATCGCTGCCCGGCTCGGATCCCCGGCCCACTCAGGAAGAAAGGTACGTGCACCGACTCCTCCCAAAACGCGGCTTTCTGCACCCACCGATGCCCACCCATCCCTTCGCCGTGGTCCGATGCAAACGCGATTACCGTATTGCCGTCCAACTGGTTTTCTCGCAAAGCCGCTATCACGCGGCCAATTTCTTTGTCCACCGTCTCCACCATCCGGTAGTAGTCGTGCAGATAGTGCCGGAAGTCGTCCCGCATCCAATGCGACGCCGTGCCCACTGCTTGCGACATCAGGTCATATCCCGCCGTGCGGTGAAACTGCATCGCCTCCGGCTCCTTCGGGTCCACCGTCAAGTTAGTCGGGGCGGGCGGATAACTAAACCGCCGCGGATGGTTCCGCGCGCCCGGATGCTGCCGAATCCAGTCGCAGATATCATGCGGGTTCATGAACGACGCAACGAGTAAGAACGGCTCCGCCGAACCCTTCGCCTGGTGCAAGTACTGGACGCAGGCATCGGCCACCGGGGCGTCCATGTCCTTCCCTAAGGCGCTTCCTCCCGCGATCTTCTCGAACGCCGTCATCCCGTCGAACGACTTCGGCAGGTGCCACTTGCCCGCGTAGGCGGTCTTGTAGCCCCCCGCCCGGAAGATCTCCCCCATTGTCGGAATCGTGGCTGGAATCGACTGCCCATTGGTCATCACCCCTGTCTCATGCGGTAGCCGGGAGGTGAAAATACTGCCCCGCGATGGGGAGCAAACCGGGTAGTTACAATATGCCTCCTCAAATACCGTCCCAGACGATGCTAGCGCGTCCATCACCGGAGTCGATAGCCAAGGGTTCCGGGCTCCCGACCACGCCGTATGCGACTGCTGGTCGGTCAGAATCAACAATAGGTTCGGGCGCTTTAATATCTGCGCCGACGCAGCGGAGAAGGCCAGGAAATGGCGGCGGTTCATCTCAGAAGTTTACTACTACCGTGTTGGGCTCAACTCCGTCAGTCGACCGCTCAAGGTCCGCGACAGGAGCACATTCACCTGATCCAAGCACGCGAGCCCTCCCTCCGCTCCCGCTGTAACCATCTCGGTCCGTTGCTCCCCGTTCCCTAAAGCGAAAGGACAAAAACGCTCGGCTCTGTTACTAAGTTGGCTGCCGCCAAACCGATACCGCTCGCATCCGCCGCGAACAATCCGGGCACCACCGCCGCAACCCGCGCCAAGCCCACAAACGTCCGTCGGCCCCCGGTTTCCACCGCGACCCCCCACCGTTCCCGCCGTCGTCTGTTCGAGCACCACGAAGTTGACCGGCGTCGCGCTCCGCCCAGAGACTCTAGACGCCCGCTCCGCACAGACGGTGGCGAAAGGTTGTCGTCCCGCTCGGGGGGGGGAGATTCGATATAGTATTTTCCATGGATCGTCGAAATTTCCTTGCCGTCTCCGCCGCCAGTGCCGCCGCTGTTTATGGCGCCAATGAACGAGTCCGTGTCGGCCTGATCGGCTGCGGAGGACGCGGCCAATACGTTGGTAACTTCATGAGACAGGCCCCCAATACTGACTTCGTCGCCTTTTGCGATGTCTATAAAACCAACGCCGAAAAGGCTCGGGCTTCGATGGGTCCCGCCGGTCAGGTCTATACCGATTTCCGGAAACTGCTCGAAAACAAAGACATTGACGCCGTTCTCATCGGCACCCCCGATCACTGGCATGCCATCACCTCAATCGAAGCCCTGCGCGCCGGTAAGCACGTCTATTGCGAAAAGCCGCTCGGCCACAACATCCGTGAGCAGCAAGCAATGGTCAAAGCCGTCAGCACTGCCAAAACGCTCTTCCTGACCGGAACCCAGCAGCGCTCCGCCACCCACTATCAGGACGTCCAAAAGATGGTCGCCGAAGGTCTCATCGGCGATGTCCGGTACGTCAAAATCTGGAACGCGGTCAACTCCAATCTCCGTCCGATCATCCCGCGCGGCCTCGACAATGCGACCAAACCAGAGGATCTCGATTGGGATTTTTACTGCGGCGCCGCCCCGCTCGTCCCATATGACCGGGCTCGCTTTCTCGGCACCTACCGCTGGTTTTTCGATTACTCCGGCGGCTTCATCACCGACTACGGCACCCATCGCTTCGACACCGTCCATCAGATCATGGGGTCTGATATTCCCAAGACGGTTTCGGCCGTCTCGAACCGCTACGGCCTCCAAGGGGTCGGCGAAATTCCTGACGTGCTTCAGGTCACCTACGAGTATCCGGGTTTCGTTTTGAACTACGAAGCGATCATGATGAACGGCCAAGGCGCCCCCGGTCGGTCGCCGGGCCAGCGTTATTACAACATGAGTGGCGAAACGAATCGTCCTCACGGTGAAGCTTACTATGGCAACAAAGGCACGATCTTCTGCGATCGAATCGGTTACGAAGTCTACTTTGAAAGCGGCAAGGAACCGCCGGTCCGGAAGAATACCACTGACGCCACATCCGTCCATGCACAGCACTTTGTCGGCTGCATTCGCGGCGTTGAAAAGCAGCGGTCCACCGTCCTCACCGGCCACCGGGCAACCATCGTATCTCACCTGGGAAACCTTGCGGTCAAACTCGGCAAGAAGATTCATTGGGACGGAGCGACTGAAAGCATCACCGGAGAAAGTGCCAAAATCTTAGGCCGGGATTGGCGCGCTCCCTGGGGTCAGTGGTTTGTTTAGTCAGACCAGCAGTCGGGCGGCACGGGCCTCGGCGAGTCGAGCCAACTCCGGCTCGACTTCCCGTAGCATGTACGCGGCTTCGCGAAAAGTTCCCACAATCATGGGGATTTCCTCGGCTTTTAGGGCGATGGCGTCGATCCAGCGACAGGCCTCTCGCAGGGTGTCGGCGGCGTAACTAAGGTCGCCCCGGCGCGCGAAGTACGCCGAGTAGACCCCCAATTCGGCAATCGTACGAGAACCATACTCATACTGAATCGCACGCGCTGGCAGCAGTGCCGCCAACTCGAGCGCCCAGCCGTGCAGCGTTTCCGGGGCCACGAGTTCGCCGCAATACCAAGCGACCTGCTGGAGTCCGCGCGCGTAGGCCTGGCGGATCTCCTCCCCGGGCGTTTCCACCGCCAGCCTCCGTAAATCGTCCACTTGCTCACGGGCCGGGGGAAGCTGCTGCAATTGAGCATGGGCAATCGCGGCGTTCGAAAGCGCCATCGCGTACAAAGCCGAAAACGCCGGTCGATCGGGCCAACTTCGGCTAAACGTACGTAGGTTGTCGAGGTAGATCGGAATCGATTTCAAATACCCGCGGCGGGCCAGCAGCGTCACCATCTCAAAGTTGGCCTGCGCGTTCCAGTACTGGACCCCTTCTGAGAAGGGGAACTGGGTCGCAATGGCCGTCCGAGCCTCCTGGCACCGAAACGTCTGCTGCAGCAAATCCCTTGATGCATACGCCGCCGTTAGATGGCAAAGCGTTCGTGCCCAGGCCGTCGCAAGTAGTTCACTTTCCGGATAGGCGTGGCGAGCTAGTTCGCCGGCTTCCCAGCAAAGGTCGGTGAGAGTTCTCGTCGTCTCGTCGGTTTCTTGGCCGTCGGAATCCAGCATCAATAATGCTGCCGCTCCCTCAGCACAGGCGATGGCCGTGGGAAGGGTATCCACCGCAAGCATGAGCGCGCGCAATGCGTCTGCGGTCACTGCTGCAGGGGCGAAGATGTCTGACGACTCAGTCATACGCCGCATAAGACTATCACAGGTGTCAAATGGAAACCATCAGGTGTTTACCTGAGGGACATCGGAGGTCGGATCGGATAGTCTCCGGGTATGGGTATCTTCTGCTTCTATCTCGCGGCTGCTCTATTCTTGGCGCTGGTGCGGGACGATCAGTCCCCCCTGCGCACAGGTTGCGACGACGGCGACGAGCTAGTGGCAAGGCTTGCGGCGGGGACGCCCGTCGCGATTCGCTCCGCCTTTAATGGCTGCTATTCGGTGCGCGTTGGCGATCACGCCGGCTACCTGCCAGCCGCCGCGCTGGAAGGCCTGGAGGCTTGGGATGCCGAGAGGCGCCAAGCCCGCTCCGTCGATGCTCCTGCGGGGGCACCGCCGGTTCCCGCGACGCTAGGACTCAGCCCCCTTGCCCGCGCTTCGCAACTCCTCAGGGCCAATCGGCCAAGCGAGGCTTTGACGCTGCTTGAGCGGGCCTTGGCCCAATCGCCGCGCGACGTTGGCTTGCTCAAGATGGCTGGTTGGGCGTCTTGGCGGGCCGATCGGACGGCACAAGCCATCAGCTATTGGAAGGACGCGCAGGCGATCCGGCTCGACCCTGAGGTCGCCGCGCTACTGGCCAAAGTCGAGCGAGAGGCCGCTGTCGACCGCGGTACCCAGACGTTAGAATCAACACGGTTTTCGCTCCGGTATGAAACGCAAGTGATGACCACCGAGGTCGCCAGGAGCTTAACGGGGGTTCTCGAACAGGAACTTTCTCGAATTTCCCAAGACCTCGGCTGCCAAACCGCCGAGCGCCTGTCCGCCACCGCGCAGAGCCGGTCTGCCTTTCTGAGCGCGACCGGGGCGGCCGAGTGGAGTGGCGGCCAGTTCGACGGACGGATTCGCGTCGCCGTTCTTGAGGAAGGTGCAGTGGGCGCCGAAACGCGGAAACGTTTCTCCCACGAGTTAGTGCACGCGTGTTTGGCCGGCACCGGAAAATGGCCGGCGTGGCTCCATGAAGGGCTGGCGCAGCACCTCTCCGGAGAAACACTCACCCCGGAGACTCGCGCCGAAGTGAGGGCCGCGGCCAAAAGCGGCGCTCTACCGCCGTTGTGCCAAATGAATCAGAACTGGTCCCACCTCAGCGCCCAGCACGCGCGTTTGGCCTACGCCTCCGCGCTGTATGCAGTCGAGCTGTTCTACCTCCATCACAAGGAATTCGGCATTCGAACCCTCGTCCGCAATCCGGAGTTTCTCGGCCGCATCACGGCCGACTTGGACCTGCGGATGCGCAGCTAACGCTGTCGCATCGCTTTGTGGATCCGCTTCCAGCATTCCCTTTCCATGCGGGCGGCGTTGGCGTCCTCTTTCCGAATGGCTTATGCCAACTCCCGGCGAAGCTTTTAGAAACGGGCCAAGCGCTCCGGCGAAATCAAATCCTGAGCGGCACATCCGGGTTCGTTTTCATGTCGGCAGTCGCGGTAGCGGCAGGCTTCGACGTCGATTTCGGCAACGGCATCCTCCACTGCAGTCGAACTCGCGTCCGGAGCTATTTCGCGAAGCCCCGGCATATCCAGCAGCCACCATCCCAAATCGAGTGGGATCAGCATTCGCGCTGTGGTCACATGCCGCCCCGGCACCCTGCCCGCCGCCTGTGCCACTCCCGACTCCGCAGGCGGTTCACGATCGTCGATTCACCCACCCCGCTCAAACCGAACAAAGTCGCCGTCTCTCCCCGAGTGGACGTGCGCGCACAGCGCCGTCAAATCGCCCTGCAACGCACTGATCGATACCACGGGAACGGCCACCGTCAACCGGGGGATCTCTTCCCGCAAGTCGGTCTTGTTCAGGACGACTACCGGTCGCGCCCCGGATTGCCGCACCTGCCCTAGGTACCTGTCCAAGCGGTTGGGGTTGAAGTCCGGGTCGAGTCCACAGACGAGAAAGGCAACTTAGATGTTCGCGGCCAACACCTGCTTGCCGCCGCTCTGGTCCGTCCGGATGAAGCAACTCGTGCGAGGTTCAATCGCCGTGATCAACGGTGGGTCCGCCGGCGTGACCGTCATCCAGTCGCCGACGGCCTGAATCTCCCCTAAAAAACGCAAACGCCCCGTCAGTTGGGCGATCTGTTCGCCGACGGTCGTTGCGAGCGTAAAAAGCTCATCGGCCTGCGATAGGAAACGGGCGCGCTCCAATTGGGACTTGGAAGTCGATTCCTTGCAAAAGGTTGAAGGCTGCGGGGCAAAAAGCCCCCCCTTAACGAAGGACAATGGGAACGAATGATACCGCCACGATATTGTACGATAAACTCATAAAGATGCTTACCCGTGCCGTGGCGGCGGAAAGTGGCCTGAGCCTGACTCGAACCAATTTGGTGCACGCGTTGCGGCTGATGCAAACTTCGCGACGAATCGATGACCGTGAAGTGCTCATGAAGCGGCAGAACCGGATCTATTTCCAGATCTCCGGCGCTGGCCATGAAGCCATTCAGATCGCCGCCGGTATGGCGTTGCGACCGGGCCACGATTGGTTCTATCCCTATTACCGCGACCGCGCCTTGGCCCTCTCACTGGGCATTACGCCGCACATGATGATGCTGCAGGCCGTTGGCTCTGCCGAGGACACCCAGAGCGGGGGACGCCAGATGCCCTCCCATTGGTCATCGCCCGATCTCCACATCGTCTCCGGATCCTCCTGCACCGGTTCCCAGTTCGTCCAAGCGGTCGGCTGCGCCCACGCCGGCCGTCTACTGGACCCGACTTCCGACGAAGTGACCCTGGTCACCTCCGGCGAGGGAGCTACCAGCGAAGGCGAGTTTTGGGAAGCGCTCAACGGCGCCTGTCTGGGCAAACTGCCGATCATCTTCCTGATCCAGGACAATCACTACGCGATCTCAGTCCCGGTCGAAGCCCAGACCCCTGGCGGCAACCTCTCAAAGCTCCTCGCCGGCTATGCTGATCACCTCAAAATGATGGAGATCGATGGCACCGATTTCGGCACCAGTTTCGCTGCCATGACCGAAGCCGTCTCCCACTGCCGCGGCGGGCTGGGTCCGGTCCTGGTCCATGCCCATTGCATTCGACCCTATTCGCACTCTCTCTCCGACGACGAGCGCTATTATAAGTCGGAATCCGAACGCGCCGCCGAAGCCGATCGCGACCCGCTTATACTCTTTCCCCGGTCCCTGTTGCGGGAAGGGCTCATCACCGAACGAGAGCTCTCCGAACTCATGCAGGACGTGGACCGCGAGGTTCAGGACGCCGCCGATTACTCGCTGCAAGCGCCGCCGCCAGCCAGAAATACGGCCCTGCAGTTCCTTTATTCACCCAAAGTTGATCCCACCTCGACCGCGTTCGAACGCGAACCCGAGTTCACGGGCGAGCCTCGAACGATGGTCGATTCGATCACCTTGACCCTGTACGAGGAACTCCAAGCTAACTCGCGCGTCGTCGTTTTCGGCGAAGACGTGGCCGACTGCTCCCGCTCCGCCTTACTTCCCGAAGTGAAGGGCAAGGGCGGCGTCTTCAAAACTACGCAAGGCCTTCAGCGCCAGTTCGGCTCCGACCGCGTTTTCAATACTCCCATCGCCGAAGCCGGCATCGTCGGCCGAGCCATCGGCATGGCTACCCGCGGCATGAAACCGGTCGCTGAAATTCAATTCTTCGACTACATTTGGCCCGCGATGATGCAGTTACGGGACGAACTGCCGGTGCTGCGCTGGCGTTCGAATAATGGCTTCGCTTGCCCAGCCGTAATTCGGGTGCCGATCGGCGGCTACCTCACCGGTGGATCAATCTATCACAGCCAGAGCGGGGAAGTCGCTTTTACGCACATTCCCGGCCTCCGCGTCGTATTCCCGTCCAACGCCCTGGATGCGGTGGGTCTCCTGCGCACCGCTATCCGCTGCGACGATCCTGTCCTCTTCCTCGAACACAAAAAGCTTTATCGAGAACCTTATAACCGTTCCCCCCATCCCGGGGCGGACTTCATGATCCCCTTCGGTAAAGCCAAAATCGTCCGACCCGGCGACAAACTTACTGTGATCACTTACGGAGCCGTGGTCGAAAAGGCCCTCCGGGCCGCTACCGAAATTGGTGCTTCGATCGAAGTGATCGACCTTCGAACGCTTGCCCCATACGACTGGGAAACGATCGCCACGTCGGTCAAAAAGACGAGCCGCGTACTCATCGCCCACGAGGACGTATTGAGCTGGGGATATGGAGCCGAGATATCCGCCCGCGTCGCCGATGAGTTATTCGGTCATCTTGACGCCCCCGTCAAACGCGTCGGAGCGCTCGATACCTGGGTCGGCTACAGTCCCGAGTTAGAGGACGCCATTCTTCCTCAGGTCGATGATTTAGTACGAGCCATCAGGAGCTTGTTGGCCTATTAACAGTCGTTACAAGTCTTTACACTGGCTTAGGAAGCGAACAGGGATCATTGACGAATGCGTCTTTCCTGCTTTCTCCTTTTCTTTGCCACCGGCCTCTGTGGCCAACTACTGACGCGCGAGGATCGGAACAAGGTCTCCTCCGGCTATGTGTTTGTCTCCCCAATGGCCTCTAACCATTCGTATCTGCTCGAAAACGATGGCACAGTAGCCCATCGATGGACCGGCGGTATGCCCGGAGCCGTCGCCGTCAAGCTCCTTCCCAATGGCAACCTGATCCGCATGGAAGCCACTGTCAATAATGCTTTCCCAGGAGCTGTGGGCATGGGCGGAGCTGGCCTGTTGGAAGAGTTAGATTGGAATGGCCGAGTCCTCTGGACCTACACACTTTCGAATGATCAGTATCTCCATCACCACGACTTTCAGGTATTGCCCAACGGAAATCTATTGTTAATTGCGTGGGAAAAGAAGCTTCCAGAAGAAGCGAGGGCGGCGGGTCGGGATCCGGCCAAAATCGCGCCCCAAGGCATCTGGTCCGAGGCCCTGCTGGAGGTGCAGCCGTCCCGCCCAGCCGGCGGGAAGATCGTCTGGGAGTGGCACATGTGGGACCACCTCGTCCAGGACTATGACGCGACCAAAGCCAATTTCGGAGTCGTCGCCGACGCGGTCGGCAAACTTGATTTGAACTTTGTCGGTGCCACGGCGAACCCATCCAGCAACCCCCACTGGATTGCTATGAACTCCCTCGACTACCATCCCGGGCGAGACGAGATTTTGATGGGCTCCCGCCTCATGAGCGAGATCTGGGTCATCTCCCATGGCCCCGGTCGCGGCGGCGATTTCCTCTATCGCTGGGGTAATCCCCAGGTCTACCGCCAAGGTGCCGCCGCCGACCAAAAACTATTTTTACAGCACCACGCCCAATGGATTCCCTCCGGCTATCCCGGCGCTGGCCACATTTTGCTTCTCAATAACGGCGTCGGCCGCGGCTACTCCTCCGCCGATGAACTCGAGGTTCCGCCCGACTACGCCCGCTCCGCCGGGAAAGCCTTCGGCCCCGAAGTACCCGCTTGGACCTTCGGCCAGCAACTCGGCACCACGTTTTATTCCTTAGTCGCCGGAAGCGTACAGCGCCTGCCAAACGGCAACACCCTGATCGGCTTACCGAATGCCGCCCGAGCCGTCGAAGTGACGCCCGAAGGCGAAATCGTCTGGGACATGGGCCTTTCAACCGGTGAGTCCGGGGGCTTTGGTTACCGGGTAACTCGGTTGGCCACCAGCACCCCAGGCTTGGCTGCGACGTCGTTGTATCGCCCTGCGCCCAGTATCCTACACGCCGCCTCTCGACTGCCCGGAGCGATTGCACCGGCCTCCCTCATCGGTATCTCCGGTCACGATGGATCGTGGTCGATAACCGATTCAACCGGCACCCTCTTCCCGCTCCTTGGTAAGGGCTTTTTCGCCTTGCCTTCGGCCTTGGCCATTGGCCCCGCTCGCGTTACGGGAGCGACGGAAAGCATCGACGTCAGAGTCGACCGCGTCGCCCCCGGGGTCTTCAGCGCAAACGGCGATGGCAAGGGCGGGGGACTCGTCCTGGCGGTGGTCGGTGCTAGCGTCCGCCCGGCCTGGCAGCACGTCGAATGGAATGGACTACACCAGAGCCTCTACCTGCTTGTCAACGGCAGCGGCCTCCGCGGGGGCTCTATCTCCGCCACTCTGGCCGGAGATCCCATCCCCGTCAACGGAGTCGCCCCCGCAGACGGGTTGATCGGCGTCGACGTTGCGAGCCTCGGGCCGGTCCCGCGCAAATTGGCCCACAAAGGCCAAACCGAACTCGTCCTCAGTTCAGGTGACAAACGAACCAACCCCGTGTCCGTCTGGCTCTACTAAAACTCCAGATTCAGTGAGAATCGAAAAGTCCGGCCATCGTTGAGTGTGTTCGTAATCTTGCCAAACGCGGGACTCGACAGGTCCCCCACCGGTTCGGCGAACAGGGGCGTGTTCAGCGCGTTAATGGACTCCGCCCGGAACGAAAGGCCCCGCTCGTGGGGCAGAACAAACCGCCGCTCCACGCTCGCGTTCAGGCTCCGATATACCCAGCCCGGAAAAACGCGTTCGAACCCAGGTTGCCCCTTCGGTGCGTCGGGCACAAAAAGGCAAACGCCGACCGCGGCAGTAGTGCCGCCGCGACGTCCGGGTGGGCAATCGTCCGGCCCAGAATCGACGGGTCCAACAGCTTCGGACGGTCGCCGGTCACCCCATCGACGTTTCCAAATCCGGGGCCATCCGAGCCGGTCACGAGCCGGAACGGAATCCCCGATTTCGCTACAAATATGGAGGAAACCCGCCATTGCCGCGACAACCAATGGCGAAACGGCACCGCGTAGGTTAACCGCGTCAACAGCGCATGCGATTGGTGTAAACTGCCCAATCCGCGCAGGTCCGCCGTCACGTTGGTCGCTGTTTGCGCGTGACCCTGGTTGGAGTCGTCTCCGGCCGCGATATTCACAAACGTCGCCCCTGTATCAATCGCCTTCGAAAGCCAGTAGGAAGACTCGTAATTGATTAGCGACCTCTCTGGGTTCGCTCGACGGATTTCGCCGGGGGCGTCCACAACAAACTGGTGTGGAAATGTTTTACGAAGTGTGGTCGTCTTCCGGTGGCAGACGCGAGCGTTTCATGGCGAACAGTCCCACCATCGACGAATTGAGCAGGGAAGAGTTGATCGTGATTGTGCACGAACAACAACTGCAAATCGAGGTGTTGGCCAAGCTGTTCGAACAGTTGAAGCGGAAGAAAAGCCCGTCCCGAATCCCAAGCAGCCTGGCCGCAAGGAGGGAGAAGGTCCTTTCAATCGGCGGCAAGTACCGCCCGAGAAACCCGATCTAACGGTGGAGGCAAAGGCTCCCTCCTGCTGACCCGACTGTGGAGGATCCCTCGAACAAACCGGCGTGGAGCAGGCGACGAGGGTTGAGTTGTCCAAGCTGCCTACGCCACGGAGTATGGCCTATTAAGTCGCTGTTGGCCGCTGTCTCGGCTGTGGTAGAAAAGTGCGGGGCACCGCGCCGGGGTTGGCTGCCGATCAGTTCGGAGCGACCGCCCATCGGGTTGGTCCGACGGTGATGGCGGCGGCGCATTGCACTATGGAATGGGGATTCCCCAGCGGAAGGTTCCCGTCCGTGCCAACCTAACGGAGACACTTTTCGTTCCCTAATTAGACAGCAGGGCGGGAACTCACCCCCCTCCGCCTCCAGCCCTGCAGCCTCTGCTTCGGCACTCTCGAAAGGTGACCCTACTTTGTTCGCCAAAAATGACCCAGCGCCCGCCCGAAGGCGGGGATGATAACGCCTTTCCCTGCAGCGCCTTGGCGGCTGCGGCACGGTGGCTGGGGTGGGTAAGTTTAGCAGAGCGTAAGTGGATCAATTCTGGAGCACGCCGAGGCCTCTGGGACCCTGCCAAATAATACTGGGGCGTGCCCGGTGATCGTCCCCCCGCCTGAACCACGAAAATCATCAAGCAAGGCCGCCGCCCGCGCTTCGAGATGGAGCAAGTAATTCCCGGCTCAGACCCCCAAGATGCCAGCGACTCCATCATCGACTCCAACGGCCACAAGCAAGCTGGTGACTTCGTTGCCGCCCGCGAACTTCTGATGAAACTCTGCCGCGCTGACCTTCGGTACCTAGATGGTCACGCCCACCTCGGCAACCTCGCTTTCGATACCGGCCCCCAGGACACCATTCGTAACTATGATGTTGCTGTCCGCATCGGCGAACTCTCTCTACCGGCCGATTTTCACGGCGTTATCCCCTGGAGGCTAATCGACAACCGCCCGTTCCTGCGGTGTCTCAGCGGATACGGCCTGTACCTTTAGCGGCTCGAGCGGTTCGACGAGAGTGCCGCGGTCTTGGGCCGTCTCCTCTGGCTGAGCCCGTCCGACAACCAGTGCGTGCGATTCCTCATCGACGAAGTCCGCGCCCGCCGCGCCTGGCGACGGGACGAATAAGGCAACTACGCCAGCAACTCTTTCATCACCCGCGCCTCCTCGGTCGGCCCAATCAAACGCTGGTTCAATCCCAAATACGGATAATGCAACTTATGCGGATCCAACCCTAATTGGTGCAACACCGTCGCCTGTAAGTCCCGGGGAGTCATCTTGTTTTTTGTAACATAGTACCCAATATCATCCGTCTCCCCAAAATTCAGGCCTTTCTTGATCCCGCCCCCCGCCATCCACATCGTATACGCATACGGATGATGATCCCGCCCCACAAAAGCCCCCTCCGTCCCGCCCCGGTTCTCCCGCATCGGCGTCCGCCCAAACTCGCCTCCCCAAACCACCAGCGTCTCATCCAGCAACCCCCGCTGTTTCAAGTCCTTCAGCAACGCCGTCACCGCCTGGTCCGCCGACCGAATGTGCGGCCGCAAAGCATACTGAATATCGTCCCGTTTACTCGTCCCGTGGTGGTCCCAGCCCCAGTCAAAAATCTGCACAAACCGCACTCCGTTCTCCACCAACCGCCGAGCCAGCAAGCAGTTATTGGCTAAACTCGTCTTCCCCGGTTCGGTCCCGTACGCCTCATGCACCACTGCCGGTTCCTTTGAAATGTCCATCACCTTCGGCACCGAAATCTGCATCCGATAGGCCAGTTCATACTGCCCCATCCGCGCTTCGGTCTCCGGATCCCCCGCCTGCTTACCGTGCATCGCGTTCAGATCCTTCATCGCGTCAATCGTCTTCCGCCGCACCCCGCGCGTCATTCCTTGCGGGTCCGATAAATACAGCACCGGGTCCCCGTGCGAGCGGCAATGCACCCCTTGGTGAACACTCGGCAAAAACGCACTCCCCCACAAGCTTTTTCCCCCGTCCGGGTTATTCCCCCCGCTCGTCAAAACCACAAACCCCGGCAAATCCTCGTTCGCGGTCCCCAGCCCATAAGTTGCCCAAGCCCCCATCGACGCAAAACCAAACCGCGGATTGCCCGTATGCAAAAACAACTGCGCTGGCGCATGGTTGAACTGGTCCGTACTCATCGAGCGAATCACCGTCACTTCATCCGCCATCGTCGAGAATTGTGGCAAAAGCTCGCTCATCCACGTCCCCGCCTGCCCATATTGTTTGAACTTGTAAGGAGTCCCCAGCATACGCGGCACGCCCTTGATAAACGCAAACCGTTTGCCTTTCAGTAACTCATCCGGACACGGCTTCCCGTCGTACTTCACTAACTCCGGCTTATAGTCGAATAACTCCAGCTGACTTGGCGCCCCTGCCATGTGCAGGAAAATGACCGCCTTCGCCTTCGCCGTGTGGCCCGGCTTCTTACCCCCCTGCGCCTCGGCCAGGAAGGCGTTCGCCAGCCCCATCCCGCAACCCGTCAAAAAGTGTCGGCGCGTCCCCGCCAATGCTGCTCGCAGTTGATCGTTCATCGCCGTGTCACCGTCTCATCCAGATTCAAAATCGTATTCGCCACGACCACCCAGGCCGCCTTTGCCGCGTCCCCCACCTGCGGTTTGCCCAACGCTACCGGCTTCGATGCCACCAGTCCCGGATCAAAAACCTGCCCGTTGCTCTTGATTCCGTTCCGCGCCACCCGAATCGCCACCACGTTCTTCCCCGGCCGAAACGCCTTCTGCCCGTCATCATTAATCGGGTATTCGTAATGCCCACTCCGCTCAAAAATGTTGTTCACCGCCAACACCCCATTCACCCAAACATCGAACTGAGAATTCGTCCGCACCGGCATCTTGAAGTCCGTCGGCACCCGCGTCGGCAGCTCAAATTCATACCGCAGCCACAGCACCTCGGTATCCCAAACCGTCTTCACCGGCGTCGTCTCGCTCGGCTTTTGAAAAAACCCAAAATATCCCGGACCCGCCCCCCAACTCCGGTCGTCGAACCCCGGCTTCATCCATCCCTCGCCCGGCTCGGCCGTCTTGAATCGCCACTCCCGCGGTGTCGACCGCGCATCCGGAATCAACGTCTCCTGCCGGTCCTCGCCATACAGATACTCCCCATAACGAATCAACTTGTTCGCATTCTCCGGCTGCTTAGCTAGCTCCGCCGCCGTCTGCGCGTGCAGCAACTCGACGCGCCTCCGCTCCGCCACTGTCGGCTTCCGCAGCAGCGCCAACTCAAACAACCGCCCCACCGGGTCCGCCGCCGCCTCTCTCCGCGCCCGTTCCGCCAGCCTCTGCGCTGCTTCCATAAACGTCGGGTCGTTCATCGTCGTCAACGCCTGCAGCGGCGTATTGGTCCGAATCCGCCTAATGGAGCACGTTTCCCCGTTCGGAGCGTCAAAATTCATCATCGACGGGTAAGCGCTCGTCCGCCGCATAAACGTATACAGCGCCCGCCGATACCGATCTTCCCCCGCCGAGGTGTTCCAACTATCCCCGTTGTAGACGACCAGCCAAACCCCCTCCGGCTGCCAAGGCATCACCGGCGGCCCGTACATCTTCTTACTCAGCAGCCCCGCGCTCGCCAGCGCCTGGTCCCGTACCATCTCGGCATCCAGCCGGAATCGCGCGCCCCGCGCATAGTACTTATTCTGCGGATCCTTCTCCAGGAGCTTCTTACTCACATCGGAGTTCTGCTTGTAAGTCACACTCATTATGATCGTCTTCAGCAGCCGCTTCACGTCCCAGTCTTTTTGAAAGTCCAGCGCTAGATAGTCCAGTAACTCCGGATGCGTTGGCGGTACTCCCTGCGTCCCGAAATCCTCCTCGCTATCCACCAGCCCCCGTCCCATCACCCGGCTCCAAAACCGGTTTACCGTCACCCGCGCCGTTAACGGATTGTCCTTGCTCACGAGCCACTGCGCCAAGCCCAACCGGTTGCGCGGAGCCTTCGCCGGCAGGGCAGGGAAGGCCGCCGGCGTCCCCGCCTGCACCTCCTCTCCCGGAGTCAAAAAGTTCCCCCGCTCATAAATCCGTGTCTTCCGCTGCTTATCTGCCGCCAACTCCCGCATCACCAGAGTCGATGCCTTCGCCGTCAACTTCAACACCGGCCGGTCAGAAGGATGGTCGTCATCCACCGTCTGATTGAAAAACGCATAAAGCTGAAAAAACTCTTTATGAGTCAGCGGATCGTATTTATGCGTATGGCACTGCGCACATCCCCATGTCTGCCCCATCCAAACCTGCCCCGTCGTCGCCAGCCGATCCCGAATTGCCAGGTCCCGATACTCTTCATCGTCCGTCCCGCCCTCGGTGTTCGTCATCGTATTTCGATGAAACCCGGACGCGATCAAGTCATCCACCGACGGATCCGCCACTAAGTCCCCCGCCAACTGCTTTAGCGTAAATTCGTCAAACGGCATGTTATCGTTGTAAGCTCGTATCACCCAATCCCGATACGGCCAGATACTGCGTTTGCTGTCTTTTTCATATCCCTGCGTATCCGCATACCGCGCTAAGTCCAGCCAAATCTTCGCCCATCGCTCCCCGAACTGCGGATTCCCCAGCAACGCATCCACGTACTTCTCGTACGACCCGCCCTTTAAATACGCCGCCACCACCTCGGGATCCGGCGGTACCCCGATCAAATCTAGCGCCACCCGCCGAGCCAACGTTGCCCGGTCCGCCTCCTTCGACTGCTGCAAACCCATGGCCCCCAGCTTTGCCAGCACGAAGGAATCGATTCCGGTGCCCGTCGGATTCTTCGGCCGCTGATACGCCCAATGCTCGGTAAACGGAGCCCCCGCCCCAACCCACTCTTTCAACGTTGCCACCTCGGCCGCCGTCAGCCGTTCCCCCGTCGGAGGCATCGGCCGAGTAACATGACTTACCCGTTCCAAGATCTGCGTCCCCCGCGCCAAGGCCCCGCCGTCCGCCCGGTCCAACCGCAAGCCCGCCTGCCGTGCTTTCTCGTCCGGCCCGTGGCACGCCACGCACTTCTTACTCAGCAGCGGCCGTACATCCCGCTGAAAGTCGGGCCCCTGGGCCCAAATCGCCACTCCGCAAAACGCCAAAAGCATCAGCCGCATGCAGATTAGCTTATCGCAATGATATGCTCCCCCCATGGGTCCTGCCCGCTTACTCCTCCTGTGCGCCTCCGTCGCTCTGGCTCAGCCGGAAGCCGTCGAACACTTTGAATCCAAGGTCCGCCCCGTCCTCATCAAAAACTGCGTCTCCTGCCACGGCCCCACTCAGCAGTCTTCGTCTCTTCGAATCGATTCCCGCGACAGCCTCCTCCGCGGCGGCAACCGCGGCCCCGCCCTCATCCCCGGCGACCCCCAACTCAGCCCCCTCCTCCGCGCCGTTCGCCACGATGATCTCAAAATGCCGATCGGCAATAAACTCCCCACCGCCGACATCGCCGCCCTTGAACAATGGGTGAAGGCCGGCGCCCCCTGGCCCGCCGAAAAATCCGCCACTGGCCCCGGTTCCCCGGGTTACTACGACAAACTCCGCCGCGAACATTGGGCCTTCCAACCCATCCGCCGCGTCCCGGCCAAATCGATCGACGAACTCCTACCGGCTCTAAAAAGCCAAGCCGACCGTCCCACCCTCCTCCGTCGCCTCAGCTTCGTTCTCACCGGCCTCCCGCCCACCCCTCTCGAGGTCGATCTTTTTAAAAACGATCAAGCCCCGGGAGCCTACGAGCGTCAAGTCGACCGCCTCCTCCGCTCCCCCCACTTCGGCGAGCAATGGGCCCGCCACTGGATGGACCTCATGCGTTTCGCCGAAACTTTCGGCAATGATTGGAACTACGAAATCAACGGCGCCCACCACTACCGCGACTACCTCATCCGCGCCTTCAACGCCGACGTCCCCTACTCCCAACTCGTCCGCGAGCACCTCGCCGGCGACCAACTTCCCACCCCCCGCCTCAACCCCGCCACCCACCTCAACGAATCCAAAATCGGCACCACCTCCCTCCGCCTCGGCGAACTCGGCCACGACGATTGCGTCCGCTTCCGCCAAATCCGCACCGACGTCGTCGATAACCAAATCGACACCCTCGGCAAGGCCTTTCTTGGCCTCACCATCGCCTGCGCCCGCTGCCACGACCATAAGCTAGACCCCATCCCCACCGCCGATTACTACGCCCTCTACGGTGTTCTCACCAGCTCCCGTATGGTCATGCAGTCCGCCGACCTACCCAGTTCCCACGCCGCCGTCAAACAGCGCCTCGCGGCCCTCAAGCCCCAAATCCGGGGCGAACTCGCCGCCACCTGGCGCGCCGAGGTCGCCGCCATCCCCCGCTACCTCCAAGCCGCCCAGCGCTCGCTCGCCCATTCCCCCACCACCCCCGCCGATCTCGCCGACCTCAACCTCGACCGCCTCCAATCCTGGCTCGCCGAACTCGATCAGCCCAATGCCCCCCTCGAACACCCGCTCTCCCCCCTCCGCAAAGTCCAACCCGACCTCTACCGCGCCGAACAAGCCCAGCGCCAAGCCTACAACCGAGAACACTTCCGCCCCTTCCCCGCCTGGCAAGCCGAAGGCGCCGGCCTCCTCCCCGGCCCCTCCCAACCCGGCGAATTCTCCATCGCTCCCTCCGGCCCCACCGCCCTCACCGGCCTCTACCCCGCCGGCCTCTACACCCATCTCCTGTCTTCCCGACTTGATGGAGCCCTCCGCTCTCCCCTCGTCCCCAAGGACAAAAAATTCGTCAGCTTCGAGGTCCTCGGTGGCCAACTCGGTGCCCGCCGAACCATCTTAGATAATTGCATGCTCAGTGAAGACTACCAGTTACTCGAATCCTCCCGCCCAGCCTGGATCAAAGTACCCAACCGCGACGACCAACCCGACCTGCCCTACTACATCGAGTTAGTCACTAAGCATCTCAACCCCCGCATCCCCGACCGTCCCGGCCGCCTCAAAACCACCCCGGAGCAACTGGCGGCCCCGAACTCCTATTTCGGCTTCGTCCGCGCCGTCCTCCACGACGTCGACGCCACTCCCAAGCCCGACCTCGCCCCCCTCCTCGCGGTCATCCCCGCCACCCCCGCCCGCTACGCCGCCGTCATCTCCGACGCGATCAACGCCTGGGAAGCCAACCGAGCCACCGACCAGGACGTCTTCTGGCTATCCTGGATGCTCGAAAAAGGCCTGTTCTCCAACCAAACCACCCCCACCATCCGAGAATACAGAAACCTCGAAGCCCTCCTCGCCGCGCCCACCACCTTCCAAGGCATGGCCGACCTCGACCCCGGGTACAACGTTCCTATCCTCATCGGTGGCGACGCCGAACGCAAAGGGCGCGTCGTCCCCCGCGGCTTCGTCTCCCTCCTCCCCACCGTTCACCCCACCCGCTCCGGCCGCCTCGACGTCGCCGAAAGCATCCTGTCTCCCACTAACCCCCTCACCGCCCGAGTCATCGTCAACCGCCTCTGGCAGCATGTCTTCGGCCGCGGCCTCGTCGCCACTGCGGACAACTTCGGCACCTACGGCGAAAAACCCACGAATCCCGACTTACTCGACCACCTCGCTACCACCTTCGTCGACCAAGGCTGGTCCATCAAAAAACATCTCCGCCTTCTTGTTACTTCCCAAGCCTTCCAGGCCGCCGACCGCCCCGTCCGCCGCCTCGAAGCCGAGGCCATCCGCGACAACATCCTCGCCGTCTCCGGCCGCCTCGACCGCACCCTCTACGGCCCCAGCATCCAGCCCCACCGCGAAGAACCCAAGGACTATCGCAAGCTCCATCAAGGCCCCCTCGACGGCCTCGGCCGCCGCAGCATCTACACCAAAGTCACCCGCCACGAAGGCTCGGCCTTCCTCGAAACCTTCGATTTCCCCAACCCCAACGTCGCCCGCGGCACTCGCGATGTCACCAACGTTCCGCCCCAAGCCCTCGCCCTCTTGAACGACCCCTTCGTTCTCGACCAAGCCGGCGTCTGGGCCGACCGTCTCCTCGCCCAACCCGCCCCCACCGCCGAAGCGCGCCTCACCGCCATGTTCCGCCAAGCCCTCAGTCGCCCCCCCTCCGCCTCCGAACTCGAACGCTTCCTCGGCCTATCCAAAGAACTCGCCTCCCTCCACAAAGTAGCCCCCGACAAGCTCCTCTCCAGCCGACAGGTTTGGAAGGATCTCGCCCATTCTCTCTTCAACCTCAAGGAGTTCCTGTACCTCAAATGACCCGCCGCCAAGCCCTCCAATCCGCCTCCCTCGGTTTCGGTTACACCGCCTTTGCCAGCCTCCTCGCCGGCCAACCCCACTTCCCGGCTCGCGCCAAAAACGTCATCTTCTGCTTCATGCCCGGCGGCGTCTCCCACGTCGATTCATTCGACCCCAAACCCAAACTCGCTGCCCTCGACGGCCAACCCTTTTCCGGCTTCTACCAAGTCGGCGCCAAAGCCGAAACCAATCGCAAGTGGGTCGCCAGCCCCTGGAAGTTCAAGCAGCACGGCCAATCCGGCGCCTGGGTCAGCGACTTATTCCCCCACTTAGCCACCTGTGTCGACCATATGGCCATCGTCCGCTCCATGGTCTCCGGCTTCCCCCTCCACCCCCGCGCCAACCTACTCATGCACACCGGCCGTAACACCGGCGGCTTCCCCAGCCTCGGCTCCTGGGTCAACTACGCCCTCGGCAGCGAGAACAAAAACCTCCCCGGCTACGTCCTCCTCCACGCCGGCGCCGTCCCCCCCGGCGGCCTCGAAAACTTCTCCAACGGCTTCCTCCCCGCCACCTATCAAGCCACCGCCATGCAAGCCGAAGGCAAGCCCGTCCTCAACATCGACCCCGCCGACAAAGATCCCAAAATCCAGCGCGCCAAGCTCGACGCCCTCCTCCAGCAAGACCGCCAATTCCTCTCTTCCACCCGCAACGACGACGCCATCGATTCCGCCATCCGCAACTATGAAATGGCCTACACCATGCAGTCTGTGGTTCCCGACGTCCTCAACCTAGAAAAGGAATCCCCCGCCACGAAAGCCCTCTACGGCCTCGAAGTCGGCGACCGCCACCAACGCAACTACGCCCTCCAGTGTCTCCGCGCCCGCCGCCTCGTCGAAGCCGGCGTCCGCTTCGTCGAAATCACCTGCCCCGAAGTCTACGGCGGCGACAACGGCACCTGGGACCAACATTCCGAACTCAAAAAAGGCCACGAAGGCAACGCCCGCATTACGGATCAGCCCATCGCGGGCCTCATCAAGGATCTAGCCTCTCGCGGCCTCCTCAAAGAAACCCTCATCGTCTGGGCCACCGAGTTCGGCCGCACTCCCCACGCCCCTAAGCCCGACTGCCGCGACCACCACGAAACTGCTTTCACCATCTGGATGGCCGGAGGAGGCATCAAGGGCGGCCTAACTTACGGTGCCACCGACGAAATGGGCATGAAAGCGGTCGAAAACGTCACCGAGGTGCACGACCTCCACGCCACCATCCTCCACACCCTCGGCCTCGACCACAAGAAACTGACTTACCGCTTCGGCGGCCGCGAAGTCAGTCTCACCGACGTCCACGGTACACTAATTAGAGTGCTTCTGAGTTAACCTCATGCCCCGCGTTCTTTTCCCGGTCGATTTCTCCGGCCCCTGCGCCAACATCGCCCCTGCCGTCCACGGCTGGGCCGTCCGCTCCCGGGCTGACGTCACCCTCCTCCACGCCCACGAAACCCCCTTCCTCGCCATCGATCATCCCAACCTCGTCGCCGAACTCGCCACCCTCCGCGAAGCCTCTCACTGCCGACTCGACGCATTCCTGCTCCACGCCTTCCCAGAGGTCGCCGTCCGCCGCCTCCAACTCGACGGCCGCCCCGGCTCGGCCATCACCGACTATGCCGCCGCCAACGGCATCTCCCTCATCATGCTCCCCACTCACGGCTACACCCGCTTCCGCCAACTCCTCCTCGGCTCCGTCGTCGCCAGTGTGCTTCATGACTCCGAGATCCCCGTCTGGACTAGCGCCCACGCCGAAGCTCCCCTCCTCGCCCCCATCCCCAAGCACATCCTTTGCGCCATCGATTGCGGCCCGCAAACGCAAAATGTCCTCGCCGCCGCCGTCAAAGTCTCCCAACAGTTCAAAGCCCCCCTGCGCATCGTCTTCTGGCACCCTTCGAACTCCAACTTCCCCAGCGCCACCGCCGACCGCGCCCAGCAAGTCGTCCACGATGCTGCGGTCGAACACTACCAATCCATCGCCGCCGATCTCGCTCTCCCCGAACATCTCGAAATACTAGAAGAAACCACGCTCGTCGAAGGCGTGCAAAATGCGATTGCCACCCACAAAACCGATCTCCTCATCATCGGTCGCGGCCGCATCCAGGGCGTTCTCGGCCGCCTTCGGTCGAACTCCCACGACCTAATCCGCTCGGCCCCCTGTCCCGTCCTCAGCGTCTAACGCCCCAACACAATTCCCATTCCCGATCCCACCAACAGGCCCACAAATCCGAACGCCGCCGACCCCAGAAACTCACCTCGCCCTTCCACCAGCGAGGTCCCCGACTTCACCACCGTATTTGGCACGCAACCCACCGCCACCGCCAACGCCGCCCTCCCCACCTCCGTGTGCGCCTTTGTTATCGCGATCGTCAACGCGTGCACGTCCGTCAACCCCAGCAACGCCCACGCCAACGCCGGATTCAAAATCGCCGTGGCCCCCCCACCCGCAGGTACGTCACCGTGCACTCCGTGATCACCCCTAACGCCCCCGCCGCCGTCTCGTTCGTCCGTGCCAGCGACTAGGTCACATTCGGCGACGAAACCAGTCCCCCCCCAACGCCCCCGACACCACCGCCCGCGCCGCATAGCCCAAAGGTTCATTCCCGAAATCAGCAACACCACAAGCCATCACTCTCGCGGCTTCACTCCATCCCAAGGCCCGAATGTTCGCTCCGGCAACAGCGGCAGCACCACCAGAGCCATCAGCCCAAACCGAAACCCCGACTGCAACCCCTCCTCCGGCAACCGTTCCGCCCAGCCATGCAATCGCGCTTTCTCCGCCAGCAAAACCTACGGCACCGCGATCATTCTTCTCGCTAACTTCCACTCCTCCACCCTCGCTCACAACACCGTCGCCCAGGGTGCATAATTGGCCCCCAGCATCCCCGCCGTTCCCGCCAACCCGCCCAGCAGCGTAAAAGTCCGCATCCCCGCAAACTCGTCCCCCTTCCGTTGACGGTCCACGACCACCGCCGCCCCACCTTGCGCCGCCACCGCCAACCCCACCACTTTTTCCCAGCTTATATCCATCGGATTCCCCGTCTACATCGGCTATAGTTGAAGTTATGAATCGTCCCGGTGCTATTACTATGCGCGGTAACCCCAAAGACCTCTCCGGCCCCGAACTCAAAGTCGGCGACCCAGCCCCCGAGTTCACCGCCGTCGACTCCACTATGAAGCCCATCACCCTCGCCGACACCGCCGGCAGCGTGCGCATCTTCTCCGTCGTCCCTTCGCTCGATACCCCGGTCTGCGACATGCAAACTAAGCGGTTCAACGACGAAGCCGCCGCCCTCCCTAACATCAGGTTCTACACCATCTCCATGGATCTCCCCTTCGCCATGAAGCGCTGGTGTGGTGCTATGGGCGTCGACAACATGGCGATGATCTCCGACCACCGCAACGCCTCTTTCGGCGAAGCCTACGGAACCCTCATCCCCGATCTTCGCATCGAGTGCCGCGCCATCTTCGTCGTCGACCAGGACAACACCATCCGCCACGTCGAATATGTCCGCGAAGTAGCCGAACACCCCAACTACGACGCCACCCTCGCCGTCGCCAAAGCCCTTTCGGCCACCTGAAATCTTCTAAGAACGGGGATTGACACTTCTAATCCTGGAATCTCGGTCCCCGTACCGAACCATCCCCACTGGTAAGTCGTTCAATTATCTGGTAGATTGTGCGCTAACCGCGTTGCTGTGAGGATGGCATTAGAATTGCGTGCCAGTTTCACGGCGTAGTGTCTCTCCCGCTTCGGATACCCTGCTGTGAACGAACTGAAACGACAACTAATCGGCGCGCTCATCGTCATCATGACGGTAGCAGCTGTGCTTGCCGCCGCCGTTAACTTCCAGCAGCAGAATAAGTACGAGCTACCCGAAGACGGCGTCACCTGGGTCGATCGCTCCACTCCCCTCCATCCAAAAGCCGTCATCGCCCTCCATATCGCCCCTGGCAGCCCTGGCGAAAAGTTCGGCATCCGCGAAGGTGATGTCCTGCGCCGCATTGGAACCCTCCCTGTCGAAAATGCCATCGACGTCCCCCAAATCCTCGTCGGCTCCGGTGCCTGGAAAAAGCTCGATTATTTCGTCGAACGCGTCGTCATTCGCCAGGGCGTCGCCGTTGCCCTCGAAACCAAACTCGCCCTCGTCGTCGAAGCCCGCACCGCCGGCAGCGCGGTGCTGTATCAATACGCCGTCGGTGCCGCCTATCTGTTCATCGGCCTCTTTGTCTTCTTCCGCCGCGGCTCGGCGCATCGTGCCGTGCACTTCTATCTCCTCTGCCTCGCCAGCTTCGTCCTCAATACTTTTCATTACACCGGCAAACTCAATAACTTCGACAAAGTGATTTACTACTGTAACGTCTTCGCTGGCCTCTTCCTGCCGACTCTCTTCTTTCATTTTTCCGTCGTCTTCCCCGAACCCTCCCGTCTCTTCCGCGCCCGTTGGGTCCGCGTCGCCCTCTACGTTCCTGCTATGGTTCTCAGCGTCCTCTGGGTTTTAATTACCGCTTCCGTTCTGCGTCTCGATGTCTCGCTCATCGAACTCCGTTGGATGATGGACCGCGTTTGGCTCCTCTTTGTCGTCTCCGGCCAAATCGCTGGCGCCATCGTCCTCGCCCTCCGCTACCCCCGCGCCGAAGACCCGATCGTTCGCCAGCAGCTCAAATGGCTCCGCAACGGTGCCGTTCTCGGCGTCCTCCCGTTCACCGTTCTCTATGCCCTGCCCTTCGCCATCGGTGCTATCCCCTCAGCCCGTATGGAAATGGCGGTTCTCGCTCTCGTCCTCGTCCCCATCACCTGGGCCTACGCCATCTTTCGCTACCGCCTCATGGACGTCGACGTCATCTTCCAGCAAGGTTACGTCTATACCCTCGCTACCCTCGGCGTCCTCGCCGTATTCTACGGCCTGCTCGTCTCCATTACCGCCGGCCGCCCCTCCGGTCCCAACAACGTCCCTGGAGCCGAAAACTCCTCCAGCCGCCTTGACGACCTCTCCCCCGTCGCCCTGGTCGTGCTCATCCTCGTCGCCGCCTTCGTCTTCCAGCCCATCCGCAACTGGCTCCAGGAAATCCTGGACCGCTACGTCTTCTATCGCGACCGCTACGACTACCGCCGCACCCTCATCGAATTCGCCCGCGAACTCAGCGCCGAAACCGACCTCAACCGCATGTTGAGCTCCGTCTCTGACCGTCTCCTTCGCACCCTCTCCATCCAGCATCTCGCCTTCTTCCTCTCGGACGAAAAGCAGTCGGAAACGTTCCGCATGTACATGACAGCCGGCCTCACTCGCCCCGTCCCCGATGTCATGGACCTCACGTTTCTCTCGTCCGAGATGGCCCGCGAAACCCCCTATCTTTTTTTCGAACGCACCCGGAACTTCATCGACGTCCTCGCCCGCGAATGGCCCGCCAGCGTCAAACACTCGATCGCCGACCTCGGCCTCACTTATTACATCCCCTGCACCTCCCGCGGCCGCGTCATCGCCTGGCTCGGCGTCTCCCGTACCGATAAAGGCGATTTCCTCTCCTCGGACGACGTCGAACTCCTCGTCACCCTCGGCGGCTACGTCGGCATCGCCGTCGAAAACGCCCGCCTCTACCGCTCTCTCGAACGTAAGGCCGAAGAGGTCGAACGCCTCAAAGAATTCAGCGAAAACATCGTCGAATCCATCAACGTCGGTATTCTCGCCGTCGATCTCGAGGACCGCGTCGAAAGCTGGAACACCCAGATGGAGCACCTCACCGGTATCAGCCGCCGGGACGCCGTCGACCGCCGCCTCCGCGAACTCCTCCCCGCCTTCCTCAATGACGAACTCATCCGCCACCGCGGCGACATCGGCATCCAGCATATCTATAAGGCGGCGCTTACGGACCGTATTGTTAACATCGCCGTCGCCCCGCTCATCTCAAAGGAGCAGGAACGAATCGGCCGCCTCATCATCTTTGACGACATCACCGAACGTTCCGAACTCGAAACCCGCCTCGTCCAGGCCGACAAACTCAGCTCCATCGGCCTCCTCGCCGCCGGCGTCGCCCACGAGGTGAACACCCCCCTCGCCGTCATCTCGACTTACGCACAAATGCTCGCCAAGCAAGTCAACGGCGACGAAGCCAAGTCCCGGATGCTCGAAAAAATCGCCAAGCAAACCTTCCGCGCCAGCGAAATCGTCAACAGCCTTCTCAACTTCTCTCGCACCGGATCCACCGAGTTCGAAGATGTGGACATCACCCGCGTCCTCCGCGAAACCCTCTCCCTCATCGAACCCCAGCTCCAAAAATCGCAAATCCGCGTCCTCCATTGCTTCGAACCCAACCCCCGTCTGATCCGCGGCAACAGTAGTAAACTCCAACAGGTCTTCCTCAATCTCTTCCTCAACGCCCGCGACGCCATGGAGTTCGGAGGCGTCCTCGAAGTCAAAACCTCCCTTGAAGCCGCCGCCCTCCGCGTCGATGTCCTCGACTCCGGCCAAGGCATCTCCCCCGATCTCCTCAGCCGCATCTACGATCCCTTCTTCACTACCAAAGGCGCCCAAAAAGGCACCGGCCTCGGCCTGTCCATCACATACGGTATCGTGAAAGAGCATGGCGGCTCCATCGTCGCCGACTCGACCCCCGGACAAGGCACCTGCTTTACCCTCGCCTTCCCCCTGGTCCCCAAAACTGTTGAGGAACCTCTGAATGCCCTCCGCCCCTAAGGGCCGTATCTTAATCATTGACGACGAAGAAGACATCCGCGAATCTCTCGAAACGCTACTCTCCCTCGAAGGCTACATCGTCGAACTCGCCCCCCTCGCTAATGCAGGCCTCCGCTGCATGGAGGAATCGACCTACGACCTCGTCCTGCTCGACCTCATGATGCCCGATAAGTCGGGCCTCGAAGTCCTGGCCGAAGTCCGCCAGCGCGACCGCGCTACGCCCATCTTCCTGATCACCGCCTACGGCTCCATCGACGTCGCCGTCCGCGCCCTCAAGTCTGGCGCCAACGACTACTTCTCCAAGCCCTGGGACAACGAGAAACTGCTTATCGAAATCGAACGCCAAATCGGTAAGAGCCACCTCGAACGTGAAAACGTCGAACTCAAACGCGCCCTCAAGCAGCGCTATTCGTTCCCCAATATTGTCGGCAAAAGCGAGCGGATGCTCAAGGTGCTCGACCTCGTCACCCAGGTCGCGCCCTCCCGCGCCACCATCCTCATCACCGGCGAAACCGGCACCGGCAAAGAACTCATCGCCAAGTCGATTCATACCAATTCCACCCGCTCCGAACAGCCCTTCATCGCTGTCAACTCTGGCGGCCTCCCCTCCGACCTCCTCGAATCCACCCTCTTTGGCCACGTCAAAGGGGCGTTCACCGGCGCCATCGCCTCCCACAAAGGAGTCTTTGAAACGGCCAACCGCGGAACGATCTTCTTCGATGAAATCGGCAATATCTCCCTCGACACCCAAGCCAAGTTACTCCGCGTCATTCAGGAACGCGAGTTCATGCCCCTCGGCTCCACCGACGTCATGCAAGTCGACGTCCGCTTAGTCGCCGCCACCAACGAAGATCTTAAGAAGTTAGTCGACGAACGCCGCTTCCGCGAAGATCTTTACTACCGCCTCAACGTCATCAACATCCCCCTGCCGCCCCTCCGCGACCGCAAAGAAGATCTCCCCCTTCTCATCCAGCACTTCTTCGATCGCTTCTGCCAGGAAAACTCGAAATTCCTCAAGCCCGATGGCAAATCGTCGCTCCAGTTCGAACCCGACGCTCTCCAACTCCTCATCGAACACAATTGGCCCGGCAACGTCCGGGAACTCGAAAATGCGGTCGAACGGGCCGTCGTCCTCTCAAACGGACCCATCGTCCCCGTCACCGTCCTCCCCGACTCGCTCCTCCACTCCGGCGGCATCAAAATCCGGACGGACTCGACCGGCAACCTCCCCTCCGATGCCTCCCTCTACGAAATCGTCGCCGCTTTCGAGCGCCAACGCATCATCCAGGTCCTCGAAACCGTCAACTACTCCCAGACCGAGGCCGCTGAAATGCTCCGCATTCCGCTCTCCACCCTCAACCAAAAAATCAAGCGCCTCTCGATCGATATCAAAAAGGGCAACCGCCCCTAGCGAATACTCAGCGTCCCCCCGTCCACCGGCAATCCCACGCCCGTTATGAACTCCGCCTCGTCGCTGCACAAAAACAGCGCCGCGTGGGCCATCTCCTCCGGCCGCGCCATCCGTCCAATCGGCTGCGCCTTCGATAGCTTCTCAAACATCTCCGCTTCCCGCCCCGGATAGTTCTTCGCAATAAACCCATCGACAAACGGCGTATGTACCCGTCCCGGCAGTAACGCGTTACAACGAATTCCCTTATCTAAGAAATCCTTCGCCACCGAGTAAGTCATCGCCAGCACCGCACCCTTACTCGTCCCGTAGGCAAACCGGTCTGCTATCGCCATCACCGAAACGCACGACGCCAAGTTCAAAACAACGCCGCCCCCGTCCGCCACCATGTGCCGCAGGGTCGACCGCAAACAGTTCGCCGGCCCAAACACATTCACGCGCTGCACCCGCTCAAACTCCGCTTCGGTCGTCGTCAACGCGTTCCCCACGTGCGCTATCCCGGCGTTGTTAACAAGGATGTCAATCCGTCCCCGCCGCCCATGGATCTCGTTCACCACCGCCTCCACCCGCGCCCCGTCCGCGACGTCGCAAACGCTCACGATGGCCCCCTCTATCGCGCACATCTCCCGCTCCAACACCTCTACCGTCGCCCCTTCAACGATAAAGCGCTGGACAATCGCCAGCCCAATCCCCGACGCCCCACCCGTCACAATCGCCGTCTTTCCCGCTAAACGTCCCATCTAACGTAACCCCGGCGCTTTTACCGTCGCCCGGTACACAAAACCCGTCACCCGCGCCGCATCCGAACTCGTCAAATACAACGAGTGGTTGTCTGCGCCCCGCCCAAATTTTGCGTTCGTCAACGCTTTCTGCTCGGTCGTAATCGTCTCCACAATCGTCCCGCCCGGTGTCAGCCGATACGCCTTGCCGTGCGAGTAGCAAGTCAACCATAGGTTGCCCAACTCATCCACGTCCATCCCATCCGCTTGGCAGGGCTCAATCGTCGCTAACTCCCGCGCCCGCGCGTGTGTGCCGTCGGTATTCAACTGAAACGATTCAATCTTCGACGTATTTACCGCCACGTTATGTGCCACATACAGCGTTAATTTGTCCGGGCTCAACATGATTCCGTTTGGCCCCGTCAGTTCACTGCTGAATACCGTCACTTTCTTGTCCGGTGTAATCTGGTAAATTGTCCCCTTCGGAGCCGTGCCATCATACCCGTTCGGCGCAGTAAAGTAGATCGTTCCGTTCGGATGTACAACTAAGTCGTTCGGCCCCTTACTAACTCCCGGCAGGACATCAAAAGTTTCGGCTACCACCGTAACTTTCTTATCCGGACTCACCTTCAGAATCTGCTGCTCCCCGGTCGCCGTCAGAAAAATGTTGTCGTTGTCGTCGATCCACAGTCCCCCCGGCCCCTCCTTGGTCGCCACCGCCAAATACTGCTTCGCTCCCTCCTGCTTCGTCCACGATACGATCCCCTTAAATGTGCCTCGCGACGTAAAGTACAGCGTCCCTTTGGAATCGATCGCCGGCCCCTCGGTATTGCCCCAGGAAGCATCGCTCGCAATCAACTCCGCCTTCGTCTCCGGTAAAACACTCGCCGAGCCCCGAAACGGCGGCTCGGCCGGTTTGCTCGAACCGCACGCGCTCACCAACAGAAGGACCGGCAGGAAATACAGAATTGGCTTCATATCTCCGCCTAGGTTATGCGACTTCGCCCCTCATTGCAACTTCGCCAGCCGCTCCCCGGCCGCATCCAACGTTTCCGCCTTCTTGCAAAAACAAAACCGGACAAAGTGATGCCCTAACTCCGGTCGCGAGAAGAAACTCGAGCCCGGCACCCCCGCCAAGCCAACGTTATGGATCAGATGTTGTACAAACGCCGTATCATCGGAGAACCCGAACGCCGAAATGTCGGTCATCGTGTAATAGGCCCCCCGCGGCGTAAAACACCGGAACCCAGCCGCCGTTAGATATCCCTCCAACTTTCGCCGCCGCCAATCATAGTGGTTCCCCAACTCGGCGTAATAAGCATCCGGAGCCTGCAACGCCGCCACCGCCGCATACTGCAACGGCGTCGCCGCCCCCACGGTCAGAAAATCATGCACCTTCCGAATTCCGTCCGTCAGATCCGGACTCGCCAGCACCCAGCCTACCCGCCATCCCGTCACGCTATAGGTCTTCGAACAACTGTTCACGAGCACCGATCGCTCCCGCATCCCCGGTAGCGTCATCATCGGGATGTGCTCGGCCCCGTCGTACAGAATATGTTCGTAAATTTCGTCAGTAATGCAAAGCGCGTCAAACTCTTGACATAACTCCGCAATCAAGGTCAACTCCGCCCGGTCAAACACCCGACCCGTCGGGTTGTTCGGCGAGTTGATAATAATCGCCTTTGTCTTCCCGCTGAACGCCCGCCGTAATTCGTCGGCATCGAAACCCCAATCCGGGGCGTGCAAAGTAACCAACTTTCGCGTCGCCCCGCAAAGCTGTAAGTCCGGATGATAGTTCTCGTAATATGGCTCAAAGACGATCACCTCGTCGCCCGGATCCACCAGCGCCAGCAACACCGCCGCCATCCCCTCGGTAGCCCCGCACACCACCGTGATCTCCCGCGCCGGGTCAATCTCCAGCCCATAGTGCCGCCGCGTCTTGTCCGCAATCGCCTGCCGCAATGGCGGAATCCCCCACGTGATCGGGTACTGGTTATGATCGGCCGCAATCGCCTCCGCCGCCGCCGTCTTCAACCACTCCGGGGCAGGGAAGTCCGGGAACCCCTGCGCCAAGTTCACCGCCCCAGCCCCAATCGCTTGGCGGGTCATATCGCGGATCACCGATTCGGTAAACTCGGCGGTGCGGGCGCTGCGAAAGCGCGGACGCGCGGAAGTGTTCATAGTTCTATATGATAAACGGAATGGCAAATGGTTCGTTCCCCGTTCCGGCCGGTGCCTGCGATAGCCACACCCACATCTTCGGCAACTATCCCCTGGTTCCCGAACGCAAGTACACTCCCGAACCCGCCGGCCCAACCGCCATGGCCGCCCTCCACCGCTCCCTTGGCATCGAACGCGTCGTCATCGTCACCCCCAGCGTCTACGGCACCGACAACACGAGCACCCTCGACGGCATCAAAGCCCGCGGAGACAACGCCCGCGGCATCGCCGTCGTCTCCGAGCAAGCCCGCCCGGAGCAGCTTCAAGCCCTCCACGATGCCGGTATCCGCGGCATCCGTCTCAACCTCGCCAACTCCGATATGGCCGACCCCATCGTCGCCGCCGCCCGTCTGCAATGGGCCGCCGACCAAGTCTCGAGCCTCGGCTGGCATGTCCAGGTCAATACCACCCTCGACGTCATCGCCGCGCTGACCAACGTCGTAGCCGCCCTACCCGTTCCTGTCGTCTTCGACCACTTCGGCGGCGCCCGTGCCGCCCTTGGCCCCAAACAGCCCGGCTTCCCCGACCTCGTCAAACTCCTCGCCTCCGGCCGCGCCTACGTCAAAATCTCCGGCGCCTATTACATCTCCAAACGCGGCCCTAACTATCCCGACTCCCTCCCTCTCGCCCAGGCCCTCGTCGCCGCTAACCCCGACCGCGTCCTCTGGGGCAGCGATTGGCCCCACCCCAACACCTCCTCAACAACGCCCCTCCGCCCCACCCCCTTCCAACCCATCAACGACGGCCTCGTCTTCAATCAACTCTCGACTTGGGTGCCGAACCCAACCCTCCGTCACAAAATTCTCGTCGCCAATCCCGCCCGCCTCTACGACTTCCGGTAATTTCCTAGCCCTTCCCTCCGTCATACAACCCTCCTCCCCAACCGATAAGCCCCACATACTGCGGCCCCCCTCCCCCGCCGCCTCACTCTATGTGGAAGTTCGTCACTATCGGTGTCCTTGCGGCGTTCGGCCTAGCTCAATTCGCCCTCGGCCAAACCACTATTACGACCGTGGCGGGCGGGCCTGGCGAGGGCCCTACAGCCACCGCCATTGCTCTCCGCTCGCCTCGAGCGATTGCAGCCGATTCCGTCGGCAGCGTCTACATCGCCGATACCGAAAGCCAGCGCATTCGGAAGGTCACCGCCGCCGGAGTCATCTCGGTTGTCGCCGGCAATGGGGTGCCCGGCTTCAGTGGCGATGGCGGACCGGCAGTGGCCGCCCAACTCCGGGATCCCACCGGCGTGGCCGTCGATTCTGCGGGCAATGTCTACATCGCCGATATGGGCAACCATCGGATTCGCCGGGTCACCTCCGGCGGGGTCATCTCAACGCTTACCGGCGGCACGACCGATCTGCTGAGCAACCCGGCCGGGGTGGCCGTGGATGGGGCGGGCATGGTTTACATCGCCGACACGGAAAACCACCGGATTCGCCGCTTCGCCGGAGGCGTCCTGACGACGATTGCCGGCACCGGTGGGGCGGGGTTTGCCGGCGACGGAGGCCCGGCCACCTCGGCCATGCTGTGGAATCCCCGCGGCGTTGCAGTCGATGCCGCCGGTAACGTCTACATCGCCGACCGTTGGAATCGCCGGATCCGTCGCGTCGCCCCGAACGGAACGATCGACACCATCGCCGGCAACGGCACCATGGGCTTCAGCGGCGACAACGGCAATGCGCTCGCCGCCCAGTTCGGCGATGTGTACGGCGTTTCGATCGATCTGGTTGGAGGCGTCTACGTCGCTGACGCCTCCAACCATCGGATTCGGCGCGTCAGTGAAGGCGGCATCACCACCATAGCCGGAAACGGCAATCCTACCGCCAGCGGTGACGGCGGGTCGGCCACGACCGCCTCGCTCTACCAGCCCTATGGAGTCGCCGCCGACATCGGTGGCTCGATCTATATCGCTGACACGAGCAACTTCCGCATCCGAGCGATCGCCCCGGGCGGCGTCATCCGGACGATGGCCGGCACCGGCACACCCGGCTTCAGCGGGGACGGGTTAACCGCCACCAGCGCCCAGCTTTTTAATCCCACCGGGGCTACCGTCGACCTCGCCGGCAATCTCTATGTCGCCGATACCGACAACCACCGCGTCCGCCGCGTTTCACCCGCCGGAACTGTCTCGACGGTCGCCGGCAACGGAGGTATCTTCCATAGCGGTGACGGCGGGCAAGCCACCGCGGCGACGCTCTACCGGCCCTCCAGTGTTGCGGTCGACGCCGCCGGAAACCTCTACATCGCCGATACCTTCAACAACCGCGTGCGCCTCGTCACCCCCGGCGGGGTCATCAGCACCCTCGTCGGCGGCGGCATCTCGCCCGCCAACGGCATCGCCGCCACGACGGCTCAGTTGCTGCTCCCTTCGGCCGTCGCCGTCGATGCGGCCGGAAACCTATACGTTGCCGACGCCACCAACCGGATCCGACGGGTCGCCGGCGGCGTCATCACCACGATTGCCGGTACGGGAAACTATGGCTTTGCCGGAGACGGCGGAAGCGCCCTGGCCGCCGAACTCGCCGGCCCCACCGGTTTAGCCCTCGATACGGCCGGCAACGTCTATCTCGCCGATGGGTCCCGCATCCGTCGTTTCCTGCCCGGCGGCGTCATCACCACCCTGGCCGGCTCCACCGCTCCCGGGTCCGGTGGCGACGGCGGCGGCGCCACCGCGGCCGGTCTGAACTATCCGGTCGGCCTCGCCGTCAGCTCCACCGGGCTGTTCTATATCGCCGACAGCGGCAACAACCGTCTCCGCGAGGTCAACGCCGCCGGGGTAATCCGCACCGTAGCCGGCACCGGGGTCGCCAACATCTCCGGCGACGGCGGAGATCCCACCGCCGCCACCCTGTACGACCCGCGCGGCGTCGCAATCGATAACCTCGGTCGGGTCTATGTCGTCGACATGCGCAACCAGCGCATCCGCCGGCTCACGGTCACCGCCGCCACCTCCTTCACCACCGTCCCGGCCGGCCTCCTGCTCAACGTCAATGGCGTGCCCACCGTCACCCCGTTTAGTCTGTCGCTCGCGGCCGGTACCAACCTCACCGTCGAAGCGCCGGTCACCCAGGGTCCCCCCGGCACCCGGGCCAGCTTCACCGGTTGGACCGACGGCGGCCCGGCCGCTCGCTCGATCACCATCGGCAGCGAGGGCGCCGCCTATCTGGCAAACTACGCAACGCAGTATCTTGTAACCACGCTCGTCAATCCGGCCGCCGGCGGCTCCCTCACGCCTGGCTCGGCTTCGCCCGACGGCTTTTACCCGGCCGGAGGGCTCCTTGCGCTCACCGCCACCACCGCCTCCGGCTTTGTGTTTTCCGGATTCACCGGCGATTTGACCGGTTCGACGAACCCGCAAAATATCCTTCTTAACGGCCCCCGAACCGTCATCGCGAACTTTACCTGCACCTACCAACTCAGCGCCTCCACAGCCAATGTCGCCGCTGCCGCGGCTTCGGCCAGCCTCACTGTATCCACCGGTACCGGCTGCGCGATCCCGGTCACCTCGGGAGTCAGTTGGCTCTCGGTAACCGTCTCGGGGGCCACCGTCACTTACTCGTTCGCAGCGAATACAGGTCCGGCCCGCGGTGGAATCCTCACCATCGGCGGGCAACTCTTCACCGTCAACCAAGCCATCGGCCCCTCCCTGCTTACCCCCAGTGCGCGCGACGGTGGCCCGATCGCCCCCACTGGCAGTACGCAAACCATCGTCGCCCGTTACTCTCACCCGGCTGGGGTCGCCAATCTGGGGGTCGTCAACATTCTGATCAACTCCGCTCTCGACGGCGGAAACGCCTGCTACATCGCCTATTCCCGTCCAGCGGGGGTCCTGTTCCTGGTCAACGACGGCGGCACCGACAGCGGACTCTCTGCTCCGCTCTTCCTTGGCAGCGCGGCTTCGGTCAACAACAGTCAGTGCGCCATATCCGGTACCGGGTCCTCGGCCGTCGATAGCGGTAATGCGATGACGCTCACCCTGGTCGTGACTTTCTCCAACCGCTTTCGCGGCAACCGGGTGATCTACCTCGCCGCCCAGTCGGTCAGCAACGTCACCTCCGGCTGGCAAACGATGGGGGTGGCGGTCGTTACCGAGGCCAGCACTCTCTATCCCCGGTCGAACGCGATCTCGCCTTCGACCTCGACGGCCGCCAGCCAGACCCTCACGGTAACCTATCAGGATTCAACCAGCGCTCACAACTTGCTCACGGCCTGGGTCTTAATGAATACCGCCGTCGATGCTGGACAGGCCTGTTACATCGCCTACTATGTGCCTGGAAACCTTTTGTTTCTCTACCCCGATAGCGGCGACGGGAGCCAGGCGACGGCAATTGCCTTAAGCGGGACGAACACGATCGAGAATAGCTATTGCCGCATCCAGGCCCAAGGCTCCAGCGCCGTCCTCAGCGGCAATCTCCTCACGCTGACGCTCAACTACCTCGTCAAGCCCGCCTTTAGCGGCCCGCGGGGGATCTGGGCCGCGGTACAGACTTTGACGGCGCAAACCAGCCCGTGGAAGCCCCTGGGTGCTTGGCTCGTGCCGCCATAGCGGATAATCAGTAATGGGATGAAACAATCAAATTCGCGATCGATTTTGCTCCAGCAAGCTTGGCTGGGCGATGCCGTTCTGGCGCTTTACGTTCGGGAACGTATCTTGCGCGAGCAGGGTAAGCTCGACGGGGAGCTCTACACCCGGATGACGAGCAACCACTTCTTGAGCGCCATCGGCGAACCCAGCGCCGTAGAAGCCGAGATCGGCGAGCAATATCGCGCCGGAGGCCTCGCCGTGGCGTTTCAGTTTATCGAGCAGCGCCTGATCCCGGTTTATGAACGCCAGGAAGCCAACCGCCGCAAGCGCCTCGGAATCACTTAACGCGCTTGCGGCCTATTTAACCAGGTGGTACCGCTCCTGCCGCGGCAACACCCACTCCATCTTCCCTCCAGGCGTCAGCCAAGCCTCCTCCTCCATCCCCACAAACAGCTCCTGCCCGTCCCACTCCGCCACTGGCGTCCGCGCCGAAAGCTCAATCGAAAACCACGTCCCCGTCTTCAGCGGGACATCCCCCCGCCCCGGTACACCCTGCTGCCGGTCCCACAACCCGATAATCGGCCCCGCCCCGTGCCCATGGTCCCCGATCGGATGCGAGTAGACCGTCCCCCGAATTCCCTCATCCAGCACCTGCGCTAGCGTCTCGGCTAAAACCTCGTTCCCCGACCGCCCCGGCTTCATCCGCTCCAGCAAAAGATCCTGCATCCGCTTGGCCTTCCCCAGCGCCTTTACGATCCCCGCCGGGGCCACCGTCTCGCCCTCTTTCAAGACATAACCCATATGCTGCGTATCTGTATTAAGACGCAGCCCCTGCACTCCGAAATCGACGTGCAAGACATCGCCCCGCTCAATTACCACCGGCCCGTCCTCAGACAGAAAACTCGCCGCCGTCGCGACCGCCTTCGCCTGACGTTGCACCCGCACCGACGGTTGGAACCACGTCCCTAAACTCCGATCCGCCACCTGCTGCCGGAGCCACCAAACCACGTCTTGGTTGGTCGTCATACCCGGCTTGATCACCTCAGCCGAAAACGCCCGCCGGATCAGCTCATGCGCCACCCCCATCAGCTCCCGATACCGCGGCATCATCTCCGGCAAGCGCGCCTCGACATACTCCAGCGCCAACAACTCACTCCGCTGGAACCGCTTCGTAATCTCCGGGCCCAAATACTCCACCATCTGTTCGTACTCGCCCGCCGTCAACCCATCGGCAAACGCATGCGTCCGCGAGATGTTAATCCCGATCTTGCGCGGCTTCCGCTCCTCAATCACCTTCTTTAACAACAGCCATTGACCCTCCCCCCACAGCTCGCGCGTCGCATTCCCAGGCACCGGAGTCGGGTCTCGATAGACCTCATACAGCCCCCCGTTCGACCCGCCCCCCAGCGCCAAACGCTCGATGCCCCTTTCCGCCCCCTGATCAAAAAACACGTAAATCGTCCGCCGCCGCGCTGCGAACATCGTCGGCGACACGAGCGAACGGAAGACCGGGTCCTCGTTGTACTCGCGCGAAACCACCACCCACATGTCCAGCCCATGCTTGCGCAACAACGGCGGGAGCAGCCGTTCCAGCCGCAGCCTCAGCCACTCTTGCTGAATGGCCGCCTGCTCCCGCACCGGCGGCAACGGGGAAAACGGCTGAGCCGGCAGCAAAACCGCCAGTACAAAAAGGGGCAGGCAAAAATAGCGCATGCCCCCCAGAATAGCCTTTGTTAGCTCGGTAAGTGAAGACCTTTGTGGATCGCGTACAAAGCCAGCTCGAGCCTATCCGAAACCCCGAGCTTGTCAAAAATGTTGTGCAGGTGGTTCTTCACCGTCTGCTCACTGATGAACATCTTCTCGGCCATTTCTTTGTTCTTATAGCCTTGAGCCACATACGCCACAATTTCGCGCTCCCGGTTGCTCAGCGGCGAACGTTCCCGCTGTTTGCCAGGCCCGATACCGAGCCCGGCCAGCTCAGTCCCAGGAGACGCAAACTGCCGCATCACCGCCGCCGTCGTATGCGAGTCGAGCCAAATCTCGCCAGAGTAGACCTTCCGGATACTCTTCACGATCAGGTCAGGAGCCGTCTGCTTCAGCACAATACCCGAGCAGCCCAGCTTCATCGCTTGTACAAACTCGCTCTTGTCTTCAGACGCCGTCAGTACGATCACCCGCGTCCGCTTATTCGTTTGCTGAATCGTTTGCAACGCCTGCAACCCGTCCATGTTCGGCATCCGCAGGTCCAGCAAAAGAACGTCGGGGTTGGTCTGTTGCACCAACTCGATCACCGCCCGACCGTCACCGGCCTCGCCGACCACCTCAAAGTCTGGCTCCAGGGCCAGTAATTTCTTCAATCCATCACGCACGATGGGATGGTCGTCGGCGATTGCCAGACGAATCATCTTAAGTTTTTCCGGTTCCTCTTCTACAAGGATGTCGTTCGATTCCATATTTAAATTGCCGCTAAGCATAACTGTCTAGAAGCCTCAACTCGAGAATAACGGGATATTAGTACCAAGTCAAATCAGGCCGTTGGGCTATTATGCACTATAGTTTGACCCTACGAGACCGCGCCAAGGACCCTACCACCTTATGGTCTTCAGCTGCTTGTATCCCCTCTAATGAGGGGGTCGTTTCCACGACACGAATGTCTTGTCCGAGAACAAACTGTTGCGGAGTAGCTCCAGAGCATTTGCATTTACGATCTCGTCATCGCACCAGATAACAACCCCCGAGCAGCCCGCGTCGCCTCAATAATTCGCACCAGCTCCCCCGGCTTGGCCACATCCACCGTAATCCCCGGAACCTGCCGATTCGCCGCACCATACTGCCCTATTTGCCACCTCAGCTTGGCCTCGTAAGTCGGAATATCCCGCCAATAAATCTGCGGACTGATAAAATCATGGGAGTTTTAACCCATCCAACCCGTCTGGTCCTGCGGAAGGATGCGTAGCCGTCCGCCGTCGGCACCGGAGAATGCGTCACCAGAGCCCACTAATCCACCTATTTGATTCGCGCCTTCATCCGCCGAAGAAACACATTAATCTCATCCGCCCGCCAAACGTACCCACCCCGCGTCCTGCGAATTCGCTGGCGGCTCTTGCTCCTCGAGCGACCCCGGAGACAGCTTTCGCTTCGCTTCGCAATGCCCCCTTATGCGGGTAGGGTTCCGCCCCCGATAAAACTGAATCCCTAGTACCTCATACCGCTCATGCGCTTCCTCCATTAGCCGAAAGTAAAAAGTCCTGCTCCTCCGGATTCGCGTGCGCGATAGAAAAAAATTAATGTGTTCCTCCCGCAATCGAAAACCGGCTCTCCCCCGTCCGATTCTTCGAGTACCCCACACAGACGAGATCGCTCCACCCCCCCCCACAATTCCATATGCAAACCACGGAACTACCGTGATTCCATTCGGTTTCCTCCCCGGGATCGCCTCGTGCAGAATATCTCGTCCCTCATATTGCGGATCGATCAGGATCCCCGTCTCCTCCTCGAACACTTGGCTCGGAAATAACGTAACGTTTGCCTAGGTCACGTTAAAATCGGCCCCCCCCGAAACTCCGCCGCCGGCAGCAACGTAGCCGTCACCACCGGTAACAGCCCCCATCGCGTCATGATTAAAGCTCTTGCACCGATTGTTGCAGCTTCTCGGCAAAATTCTCCCCCGATTCCGACCACAACGTCCGCCGGTCCACCGCCAAAGCCTCGTCGAGTTGCTGCACCAGTCGCACCATCCCCTTCAAGTTCGAACGCGTATAGTACGCGCTCGCCGGATCATCCGGGCGGGGCAGATAATGCGCTTCCAGGCCGAAATCCACTCGAAGGTGCTCGGTCGGCGTCCCATCCCCAAACTCAGGGCCAAAACAGAAAATCGTCACCCGAGCCGGCCGCAGCTCCCATTCCTTCCGGAACTGCCACAACCCCCACCAAGCCTCCAGCACGTACGAGCAGTCGGCGTGCAAAAACTCCTCACAGCGGTTCAGCACCACTTCGGTATCCAGCGGGTCCGCCAGCGAGGCCTCAAAAAGAGGCGGCTCCGCCGACGACACCGGCACAATCTGCAACGAACTATTGGACGGGTTCTGCGGCGAAAACGGAAACCGCTCCAGCACCTTGCCAAAAGAACGCAACATCGACAGGGCGGAATAATTCCGGAGCCAGTAAGAGAGGTAGAGCGAATCGGCCATTGCATCAATTATTGCGCGGGAAGTAAGCCCGCGGCGACTCCAGATTCATCATAATGAGGGAGGACAATTATGACCGACTCGGAAACGAAGGCAATCGAGGGATCCCCCCCCCAGCGCGGCATGAGCATGAGTACCATGGGGATGGTCCTCACCCTGGCCTCCATCGCCTGCTTCTTCGCCGCCCTCATCGTCGCCTACGCCTTCATCCTGCCCCCCGGCAAGGCCGCCACCTCCATCTCTATGCCCTGGGTCTTCTGGCTCAGCACCCTGCTCATGCTCGCTAGCAGCGGCACGCTCCAATGGGCTCGACGAGCCCTCCTCCGCGCCCAACTGCATCGCTATCGAACCTGGCTCATCCTCACCATCGCCGTCGGGTACTGCTTTCTAACCGCCCAAACCTCCGGCGCCTGGCTTCTCCTTGCACGCGGCGTCGCCATCGCCGCCAACCCCCAGGGCAATATGTTCTACGTCTTCAGCTTCGTCCACGCCGCCCATCTGATCGGTGGCATCGGTGGTCTTCATTGGCTCTTCGCCAAGGCCAAACGATTGACCGACGGCGAAGAACAACCCCTCCGCAAACATCGCCAAATCGCGCGACTTACTTCCATGTACTGGCACTTCATGGGCGTCCTTTGGCTCGCCCTCTTCGCCTTCCTCCTCGGCTGGAGCTGACGGCCTACGGCCGCGTCAAAAATACCGGCTGCGTGTTCAGTATCTTGACCTTCCGCAGCCGCACTTTCCACAGCGATGGTCCTTTAAACTCCGCCTCGGCCACCACACCGTCATTTGTACCCGCAATCGTCTGGTCAAATACCAAGTTACCCAGCGAGTAACAGATCACCCCCGTCCGATAATCCTCACACGGTTGCGTTACGTGCGGATGATGCCCGATTACCAGCACCGCCCCGGCCTCAATTGCCGCTTGCGCCATCAACCGCTGCTGCGCATTTGGCTGCTTGGCATACTCGGTCCCCGCATGAATCGATACGATTGTCACGTTCGACCGCCCCCGAATAACCCCAATATCCTCCCGCAGTCGCACCAGATCCAGTCTGTTGATCCGCGCATCGTCTGTCTTATGGTTCCCGTTCCGCTGGTCATACGTGTAAGCCACAAAACCAAACTTCACCCCCTGCCGCTCGAGCACCACCCCCGCCCGCGCCGCCGCCTCATCCCGCCCCACCCCCGCTACCGCCATCTTATTCCCCTCCAGCAAATCCAGCGTGTACCGCAAACCGTACTCATGCGCATCCCGCGCGTGGTTATTGGCAAACGAAACCACGTCAATCCCCGCCAACAGCAGCCCCGCCAGGTTGACCGGGTCGGCCCGAAACACCATCCCCGTCCGCGTCGGCGCACCCTTGTCCGTAAACGGAGATTCCAGGTTCACAAACGCCAGATCCGCTTTTGCAAAATCAGCCGCAATCTGCCGAAACGGCCACGCCGGGTCTTTCTGCTCCGCCGCCACCTCCCCCACGCGGCGCGTCAACATCACGTCGCCCCCAAACAGCAGCCGATTGATCGGCGGAGGAATCTCCTTCGGCGCTTCTTTCTTCTTCGGAGGCCCCGCACAACCCGCCACTAGCAATAACAGGCTAACCGAGATTACTGGAAGCCGCTTCATCAAGAAACCAAAATACTACGCCCGTATGGCTTCGCGTCAGCTGCGCCGGAAAGTCGAGTACGTTCTCCGGAGCATGGAAAACCGTGTCGAGCGCCTTCTGCTTATCCTCCCCGCACACCAGCATCAGCGTATGGCGAGCCGCGGCCAGCACCCCCGGAAGCAACGTCACCCGCGCCGCCTTCAGCTTGTCCACATAAACCGCCGCCGTCAATCCTGACCGGTCCAGAATGTGCGGCTCCCCTGGAAACAACGACGCCGTATGCACATCCGCCCCCATCCCTTGCTGAATAATGTCGAACACCGGAAGCTGCCCGTCCTCGAGCTGAAAGTGCCCCCGAATATCGTCCGCATAGTAGTGCGCCGCTTCCCCCACCGGCTTCTCCGCATGAATCCGATGCAGGTTCTCTTTCGGAAACGCCCCCGGCGTCAGCCAATACGTATCCGCCAGCGTAAAATTTGATTCCGGATCTCCCGGTGGCACCGCCCGTTCGTCAACCCAGAAAAGGTGCACGCGCGACCAATCAAACTTCTGCTCCGCCAGCCAGGCAAACAGCAGCTTCGGCGTCGAACCACCAGAGATCGCCAGCGACGCCGTCGGACGGTTCGCCAGCGCATCGGACAAAGTGTCCAGAATAAGTCGACCGCAAGCAGCGGCGGCCGAGACGGAATCGGGAGAAAGGACCTTGCTGAAATTCATTGGGCGATAGTGGCCGCCAGCGTGGCGTCATACACAGGGTCGGCACCGAGAATCGACAACTCCTCGGCAACAAGGTCCGCTTCGGCACGCGCCGAAGCCAGAACCCGGGTGGTTAAGCTGCTGGTAACAATCTCTAGTGTCGCATCGTCGACGGCCCGGAGTTCAAGCTCCTGCGTCGCCGCATGAAACCGGATCGCCTGCAGGTTGCCGTTCCGTCGCGCTTCGGCCGCTACGAACTCAAAGTCCGCCTCCGGAAGTCGAGCCGCCAGCCACGCTCGCAGATACAGGCCGCTCACCAGCGGACTCGAACCCGCATAAGCAATCTCCACTTTCCGAATCGCCGGAATGTGTCCCTGCAAACAAGTACTCTCAAACGCCTGCGCCAGCGTCTCCCGCCACGCCGTGCAACGCGTCCAAGCCAAATCCTTTACCCGCCATCCCGCCCGCCGCCGTTCGTTCAAAGCCGGCAAAACGCCCACACCCAGTGGCGCCGAATCCACGAGCAACGTCCGCGCCAGTTGCAACAGCGGCTGAAAACTCGACTCTTCCAGCAGCCGAATGTCTTTCACCCACAGCACCACCGGCAAGTCCGCCACCGTCAGCCCCAGCGAAGCCGCATAAACATCCGCTAGCCGATCCCGTGTCGTCCGAATCTCAATAATCTCGCAGCACACCTGCTGCCGACCGCCAAACGCGAACAGGCACTGCGCCGTCACATCCGCCGTCAGCAGCGGCGTCGGCGAATCCACAATCCGGATGATGATCATCCGACCCGGATGCGCCCGCATCAAATCTGCCAGCGTATTCTTCAGCGAAACTTCATCCCCGGCGTCCGTCGTCGCCACCAGCAGCGTCATAGAACACGCCCGCAGTAGCGCATCCGCCGGCTGGCCTTTGCCCAACTCTGTCCAGACGTGCTCCAGCTCTTTCAGTAACTTCTCGGGCTGCACCACGCTGATCACGGCACTCTCCAAACGTGTCCGCGCGCCGCCAGCATCTCGTCCGACGCCGCCGGGCCCCACGTTCCCGCCGCGTAGTTAGGAAACGGATCCGTCGTCCGGTTGCCCCACGCATCCACAATCGGTTGCACCGCCGCCCACGACGCTTCCACCATGTCCTGGCGCGTATACAGCGTCGCGTCCCCCGTCATCGCATCCACCAGCAGCGTTTCGTACGCCGTCGGCGTCCGCATTCCAAAACTAGTCCCGTAGTTGAAGTCCATCGACACCGGCCGCAGCTTCATCCCCGGTCCCGGCTGCTTCGACGAAAACCGCAGACTGATCCCCTCTTCCGGTTGAATCCGCAGGATCAACAGATTCGGCCGCGCCGTGTCCGTCGCAAACAACGAATGCGGCACCGGCCGGAATCGAATCGCAATATCGGTAACCCGCTTCGGCAGCCGCTTCCCACTGCGCACGTAAAACGGAACCCCCGCCCAACGCCAGTTATCCACCAAAAACGTTACCGCCGCGTAGGTATCCGTCATCGCCTTCGGATTCACCCCCGCCTCCCCCCGAAACCCCGGGACCTCCTTACCACCCAATGCCGCCGGCCCATACTGCCCCGCCACCGCATGCGCCGCTACGTTCTCCGGCTTCAATGGCCGAATCGACCGTAGCAGCTTCGCTCGTTCGTCCCGCACCGCCGTCGGCTCAAACACCGCCGAAGGCTCCATCGCCACCGTCGACAGCACCTGCAGTAAATGGTTCTGAATCATATCCCGCAGCGCACCAGCTTCCTGGTAATACGCGCCCCGCCCTTCGACGCCAATCGATTCCGCCGCCGTGATTTGAACGTGATCAATATACTGCCGGTTCCATAGCGGTTCAAAAATCGGGTTCCCGAACCGAAACGCCAGAATGTTCTGCACCGTCTCTTTGCCCAGATAGTGGTCGATCCGATACAGCTGTTCTTCGCTGAAATACTCATGCAGCGCCACTTCCAAATCCCGCGCCGACGACTGATCATGCCCGAACGGCTTTTCGATCACTAATCGCCGCCACCCGCCGTTCCCATTCGCCAGCCCCGCCCGCCCCAATCCCGCCGCCGCCGTCCCATACTGGCTCGGCTGCGTCGATAAGTAAAACAGCACATTGCCGCCCGTCTGTCGCTCTCGCGCCACCTCGTCCAGTCGCGTCTTTAAATTGCTATAGAGCGCATTGTCGGAAACGTCGCCCGAAACGTAGAAGAGCCCTTTGGCGAACTCCTCCCACACCGCCGGGTCGAACTCGGAGTTCTCGAGAAATTCGCGAACCGACGCCTCCATTTTCTCGCGAAACGCTTCATCCGACATCGCCGTACGCGAGGTGCCGACCATCGCAAAGCCCTGCGGAAGCCGACGTTCAATCGCGAGACGATAAAGAGAAGGCAGCAGCTTCCGCTTGGTTAGGTCGCCATTCGCACCGAAAATCACTACGGCGCAGGGGGGGACACGGCGTTCGAATCGCTGCGGGTCCTGGAAAGGATTGGCATCGGCCATGACCTTCAAAGTACCATTGCGGGCTATCCTAAAGTAGTGACGAAACAGATACTGGCAATCGTGGAGGATCTCTTCTTCGCCGTGAAAATTGAAGGAGCCGCCAAAGCGGTCGGCGCCAGCGTGCGCTTCGTCAAAACCGAACAAGCCGCCCTCGCCGCCGCCCCCGACACCGAACTCATTCTCCTCGACCTCAACTGCAAGGGCCTCGACGTCCTTACTCTTCTGCCCAAACTCCCCAGCGAAAGAGTAATCGGCTTCGTCTCTCACGTCCAAACCGAACTCCGCCAAGCCGCCTCCGCCGCCGGTTGCGGCACCGTCATGGCCCGCAGCGCTTTTAGCGATCGCCTGCCGTCAATTCTGAGAACATTCCAGCAAGCCACTGACACCCCAGGCGTATAGCATTCTGCAAGCCTTTCCCCCCAAGGCCCCGGCTACCCCGGACTCGAGCGAAGCCCGCGTCATCGCCAATAGCCTCCGCCGTCGGCTGCGTCACCGTCACGGCCCGCCGCGGTCTCCGCGACCGCCTACGCGCGATTCTGCAAGCGTTCTAAAACGGCCCCGGCTGCCCCGGACTCGAGTGATGCCCGCGCCGCCGCCAACGCGTCCCCAGGCGTCAAATTCCGTGCCATCGCGAGCGCCGCCGCCGCATTCAGCAAAACAATATCCCGCTTCGGCCCCCGGTCCACATTCGTCAAAATCCCCCGTGCAATCGCCGCGTTCTCCTCCCGGCCTCCCCCCACTAAGTCCGCCAACGAAGCCCGCGCAATTCCGAAATCAGCCGGGTACCACACCTCCTCCCGCACCCTCTCCCCCACCCGAAAAACCGTCGTCGATCCCGTCGTCGTAATCTCGTCCAGCCCGTCCGATCCGTGCACCACCAGCGCGCACCGGTTCCCCAGCGCATGCAACGCCGCCGCCATATTCGCCGCGTCCCTCACCGACGGGGCACCCACCAACTGCACCGAAGCCGAAGCCGGATTCGCTAACGGCCCAAGTAAATTAAAAAGCGTTCGCATCTTCAGCTCCGCCCGCACCGGCGCCACATGCTTCATCCCCGGATGCAACACCGCCGCAAACAAAAACGCAAATCCCGCCCGCTCAATGTCCGCCGCCATCAATGCCGGATCGGTATGAATCGGCACCCCCAGCGCCTCTAAAATATCTGCCGACCCGCACAGCGACGAAACGCTCCGGTTGCCATGCTTGCCGACCTTAACCCCCGCCCCCGCCACTATGAACGCGGTCACCGTCGAAATGTTGAACGTGTTCGCCCCGTCCCCTCCCGTTCCGCATGTATCCAGCAGCACATCACCCGGCTGCAGCCGAACCGGCACCGGCGTCAGCCGCGCCCGCAGACCCCGCGCAAAGCCCGTCATATCGGCCGGCGACAAACCCACAATCCGATACGCCGCCAAAAATGCGGCCAACGGAATCGGCCCGACCCCGCCAGACAGGATCAGGTCCATCGCCATTTCAGCCTCGAATTCGCTTAATGGTTTCGATTCAGTGACTTTATGCAGGAGAGGCAAAAACGCCATGGTAAACTACCAGTTTAGCGTATGAAAATTCATGAGTATCAAGGCAAAGCCATACTCGCCCGCTACGGTGTGCCCGTGCCGAAAGGCAAAGTGGCATTTTCGGTAGAAGAGGCTGAGGCTGCGGCGAAAGAGCTGGGTGGATTCGTTGTCGTCAAGGCGCAGATTCACGCCGGAGGTCGCGGCAAGGGCGGCGGCGTCAAGGTCGTCAAAACCGTCGAGGACGCCGTCACCGCCGCGCAGAAGATTCTGGGCATGCAGTTGGTCACCCACCAAACTGGTCCGCAAGGCCAGAAGGTCGGTCGCCTTCTCATCGAGGAGGCTCTCCCGATTGAAAAGGAGCTCTACCTCGGCATCACCCTCGATCGCGCCAGCGGCAAGAACGTCTTTATGGCCTCCAGCGAAGGCGGCATGGAGATCGAAGAGGTCGCCCATCATTCGCCCGAAAAGATCCTCAAGGAAGTCATCGAACCAGGCATCGGCCTCGCTGCCTATCAAGCCCGCAAATTGGCCTTCGGTATCGGCGTCCCCGCCGCTAGCGTTAACGCCGCCGCCAAATCGATGATGGCCCTCGCCAAGGCCTACGACGAAATCGATTGCTCCCTCGCCGAAATCAATCCGTTCATCCTATTAAAGGATGGCCGGGTCATGGCCCTCGACGCCAAACTCAACATCGACGATAATGCCATGTTCCGGCACCCCGAATTCGCCGACCTCCGCGACCTCGCCGAGGAAGATCCGCTCGAAGTCGAAGCCTCGAAATTCAGCCTGAACTACATCAAGCTCGATGGCAACATCGCCTGCATGGTCAACGGAGCCGGCCTCGCCATGGGCACGATGGACATCATCAAGTATGCCGGCGGTGAGCCCGCCAATTTCCTCGACGTCGGCGGCGGCGCCAACGAAGAGCAAATCAAAAACGCCCTCCGCATCCTGTTGAGCGACGCGGCCGTCAAGGCTGTCTTCATCAACATCTTCGGCGGCATTCTCCGCTGCGACGTCCTTGCGACCGGCGTCGTCAATGCGGCTCGCGAACTCGGCATCAGCGTTCCCATTGTCATCCGTATGGAAGGCACGAACGTAGCCGAAGGCAAGAAAATCTTGGCCGAATCTGGCTTTAACTTCGCCGTCGCTGACGGCATGAAAGACGGGGCAGAACAGGCTGTGAAGGCGGCACAATGAGCGTACTCGTAAACAAAAATACTCGCCTGCTCGTGCAGGGTTACACCGGTGCCCAGGGCACCTTTCATGCCACGCAGTCCATCAACTACGGAACCACCGTAGTCGGCGGCGTCACCCCCGGTAAGGGCGGTGCCATGCACCTCGAACGCCCCGTTTTCAATACCGTGGCCGATTGCGTCAAGGAGACCGGAGCCAACGCCAGCGTCATCTTCGTCCCGCCGCCGTTCGCCGCCGATTCCATCATGGAAGCCGCTGACGCCGGTGTCGCCTTGATCGTCTGCATCACGGAAGGCATTCCCGTCCGCGACATGATCGCCGTCCGCCAGTTCCTGAAAGGGCGCAACGTCCGCCTCATCGGACCGAACTGCCCCGGTATCATCACCCCGAACGAGTGCCGCATCGGCATCATGCCCGGGCACATCTTCAAACCCGGCAATGTCGGCGTCGTCAGCCGCTCCGGAACCTTGACCTACGAAGCCGTCGGTCAGCTTTCCGTCCTCGGCATCGGCCAGTCCACCTGCATCGGCATCGGTGGCGACCCCATCATCGGCACGACCCATCTCGACGCGATTCAGCTCCTTAACGCTGATCCCGATACCCACGCCATCATCATGGTCGGTGAGATCGGCGGCAACAACGAAGAGATCGCCGCGGCTTGGATCAAGGACAACGTCACCAAGCCGGTGATCGGGTTCATTGCGGGCCAAACGGCGCCGGAAGGTCGGCGTATGGGCCATGCCGGAGCCATTGCCGAAGGCGGCTCGGGCAAGGCATCGGACAAAATGGCGGCTATGGAAGCGGCGGGTATCACCGTCTGCGCTTCGCCCGCTGAGATTGGACAGAAAGTAAAGGAAAGATTAGGACTCTAATGGAACGTACATTTGCAATGATTAAGCCGGACGCCGTCGCGACCGGAAAAACGGGCGCGATTTTGAGCGTGATCGAACAGAGCGGGTTCAACGTCGTGGCCATGAAAAAGCACACGATCAGCCAGAAGGAAGCCGAGGGCTTCTATGGCGTGCACAAGGAGCGCGGCTTCTTTGGTTCGCTCGTTTCGTTCATGACCTCTGGCCCCTCGGTGCTCCTTGTCCTCGAAAAGGAAGGGGCGATTAAGGCCTGGCGCGATCTCATGGGCGCGACCAATCCCGCCAACGCCGCCGATGGAACCATTCGGAAGATGTTCGCCGAATCTATTGAGCGCAATGCGTCCCACGGTTCCGACGCTCCGGAAACGGCCGCTGTCGAAACCGTCTTCTTCTTCACCCACTCCGACCTCCTCTAGGCCCAATACTCGTCATTTAGTAAACATTCTGATGCTGTTCTGTTTCAGAACAGGAGATATTTAGGATGTAGCCCACCATGGCCAGTCGCCTGCGGGAAGTCGAACCACAGACTACACCGGTTTGGGAGTGGTAGCGAGGACTTTTCCCTTGGAGAGAGTTCACGCGGCGCTGGCCGCAACCAAGACGGAGAGCGTGCGCCGGCGCGATCTGCCAAGCCATGTGATCGTCTACTAGGTCATCGCACTGGCGTTGTACATGCAGTCATCCTACCGGGAAGCGCTCCGTTGCCTGTTAGAGGGAATCCAATGTCTGGCTGTCCCGGTTGCCATAAACGTTACGGGCAGTTCAGGGATCTCGCCGGCGCGGACCAGGCTGGAGTGGGATCCACTGCGGCAGTTGCACGACGAAATCGTGAAGCCGATTGCGGGAGCGGCGAAGAATGGGGCATGGTATCGCCAATGGCGTTTGGTCAGCCTGGATGGCGGCACTTTAGATGTAGCCGATGAGAAGGGCCATGACGAGGCTTTCGGGCGTCCCGGATCGGGCAAGGGCGCATATCCGCAGATTCGCTTCGGGTCGTTGGTCGAGAACGGCACCCACGTCCTGTTCGGCAGTCGCATGGCGGATTACTCCACCAGCGAGATCACACTGGCAAAGACGATATTGGTCAGCCTCCACAAGGGCATGCTGTGTCTGGCCGACCGTGGTTTCTTTGGTTTCGAGATGTGGAAGGCGGCAGCGGCCACCGGTGCCGATCTGTTGTGGCGGGCCAGGAAAGACTTTCTGCTGCCGTGCGAAACGCGCCTTCCGGACTGATCGTATTTGAGCCGCAGTGTTGCGTCGGCCGAAGACCGGCGGCAGGGTCGCCACGGAATCGTGGTCCCGGTGATCGAGTACCGGCTGGCGACGACGGTCCTGGATTGCGAACAGGCACCGGCTACGGATCTGGCGGCACTCTATCACGACCGTTGGGAGATCGGCGTGTCCAGTCTTATCCAATACAAGATGAGCCTGGAGAACCGGTCGATTCCAACACAAGATGAGCCTGAAGGGAGCCGGATTGGCCAAGCTGGGGATTGCTCATTCGAATGCAGAAGATCGAGAATCC
>Ga0114966_10000139_pt1 | contig 67477 bp, 57 predicted proteins | sample M_130207_XF_Meta_FD_87029 | JGI IMG/M metagenome (GOLD analysis project Ga0114966, IMG submission 87029) | Freshwater microbial communities from Lake Montjoie, Canada to study carbon cycling - M_130207_XF_MetaG | ecosystem: Environmental > Aquatic > Freshwater > Lake | place: Lake Montjoie...
AAATGGTTGATAGTTCTTGTACTCCTTTTTATAAGAATCCAATTAATACACCACCTTATGGTCCAAATAATCCATATCAACCACCTTGGAGTCCAACGAATCCATATAAACCATTTGATGTAGCAGATTGTTTTTCAAATTGTCCAAACGGATCTGAACCAGCACGCACACAATGCTGTAATCCAGACATGTCTAGACGTGATCCTGACGGGTATCGCCAATATTGTGGCTCTGCTCCAGGTGGTGTAGTATATGACAATTGCAATAAAGATTGTTCAGATTTCTTTAATAATCCAAATAAAAATACATTTGGAAATATGGATATGGATTTAACATGTGCAAGATGTTTTAGAGATTATCGTCCAGATGAAACATCTGGAGATAAGGATATATATAAGGATTGCACTGCAAGAAACCAACTTTATAACATAAAAGATTTTAATTCTTATACTAACGCAAGACAATCTGTTTATAATGAATACTGCGGAACTGCTACTTCAAAAGCCAACGATAAATGTGGAAGTTTATATACATTTTTAGCTGGGCCTAATTCGACATGCGCTAATCCTTATCCTAAACCAGTCCCAGGACCAGCACCAAGACCTCGTCCAGGACCAAGACCCGGAACTGATGTATTTATGGCTCCACCACCTAAACCTTTTTGGGGAGTTTTATAGATTTTTGTAATTTTTGATTTATAAACAAAATGTTTTTAATAAAATGGAACAAAAAATATTAGAAGATATTGATAAAAGATTAGATCTTGGTATAAAAAGATATGGACATAGTATAAAAGTTTCTGATAATACAATTAATTTTGGAACAGAAGAAGATTCTTGGCTTGAAATGATGGAACAAGAACTTTTAGATGCTGTTATATATTTAACAGCTCATCTTATGAGAAAAGAAAATATACAAAATGACGCTGAAAATGTAAAATTAAGAGAATGTTTAGAAAGATATAGACAAGAACATCATCTTATGGCTCATTTGTTCTATATGACAAATGCGTGTAAAAGACTTGATGTATAAAATTATAATAAAACGAAGTCTATTATAATTTATTATTTTATTAAATTTTTAAAGTCAATACCTCGTGGTTTTATTGGATTTATTGGTTCTGGATAATATTTAGGATTTTTATTATACGATTCAAGTTTCATTTCATATTTTACTAATTCTAGACTATAATTATCATATTGCCTACAGTCTTTTGCATTTTCAAAATAAACAATGCGAATTCCTAAATCATATAGAAATTTTAAATCTGATATAATTAAACTTAAACCAAAATTTTCTTCAGTTATTAATGTAGATAAATTTGAGTATGTAAACTTATTAATTATTCCTGTTGAAAGATGATTTCCTACATAATCTACAAAAGCTACTTTTATTTCGTCTATATATTCATCACTAATATTTCCTGCCATATAAGTTCCAGACAAAAAATTATATTCGAATTTATTATCAGTTTTCTTAAATTCGCCTGCTAATCTAATTGAGCATATATCGTCTATTCTTGAAATAAGATTTGAATGTAAAGTTCCTACTTCAATTGGAGTTAATACTTTATTAAAATACAAATTAAAAGGACCATCACATTTTCCAGACTCGGAGAGTGATTGTGTTAAAATCCAAGTATACACACCATTTTCAATATCTTTTATATGATTATTTTTATAGATTCTTATATTTTGATAAATTATTTCTTCTTTATCTTTAATGTCTACAGCGAAGTATTTACCGTCAATTTTTATACAGTTTTTAGGAGCACTTACAACCCTGATAGATCTAGGTTGTTCAAGTTCAATTTTTGGAGTTTTTTCAAACTTTTTTTCATAATCATAATCTGTCATATTTATATATATTCTATATATAAATTATATTTTTAATTTATTTTTTATCTTTTTTATTTTGTTGGTCTAATCTCTACTTTAATTCCACAAGCCATCAACTCTTGCATTAACAGCTTTGAAGCATAAGGTATGATTACATTTGAAATTTCATCAGATTTACAACCTTTACATTCTTTCTCACATGTTACAATCATTCCACACTTATTACATACATTCATACTATACGGATCTGACATATCATACAATCTCTCTTTCAAAAATCTCGCATTTCCATGCACAATCATTGCATCTCTTTCCATTTCCCCGAAACGTAACAATTATACCAGATCACTTAAGCATTTACTCTCAAGATCATTTCATCTACTAATTCTATAATGTATTCATTAGTATAAGAATACAAAACTTCTAAAGTAGCATCCTCTCGGATGGGTTTAGACTATATTTTAAGCGATCATGAGGATTGTCAATCCTTCACGCCCATGTTCATTTAGTCGTTGAAGCTTTTCCATATTCCATGACATTTGGAATTTAGGAACTTGCCTGCGGATTGTCTGTATTCTTTAGATTTTTACCTTACCTCTAGTGATTAACAAGAGCCATTATTAGATTTCTCTAACAATTTGGTACTAAAGACTTTACCAGATTTTCCCGCAATTTGGACATGTTGCCTGTTATACTACAGACTAGCAGAGTTTTCATTTACTGACGAATTTTTAATATATTGTAAATTTTTCTCCACTGTGGCAAATGTTTACCCAGTTATACCAGTTCACTTGAGTATTTCTTCTCAAGATCATTACATCTATATATTCACTGTATTTGTTTGTTATAGAACAAATAAAGCTTGTATATATCACTCTCTCGAGTGGGCTTAGACTCTATCTTAGACTTTCACTGAAAAATGGTTAGTTTTTCTCAAGCCCACATGCGTCGAGTCGTTGAACGTCCACCATATCCTACCTTGACGGATTTAGGCAGTTCGCTGCGAATTTTCCATATATATTTTAACTTTTTACTATACCTTCAGGAGTTACCTGAAGCCACCAATGAATTTCTCCACTAGTTTAGTATTAAAATCTTTAGGAAGTCCCCGCAATTTGGATGTGTTGCCCTCTATAACAGGACTAGCAAATTTTTATTATTATTGTAGTTGTGTTTTCCAAGTTATAAAAACTACAATAAATTTTAAATTTGCTTTATGGCCAGCTTGACCATCTCTCGACCTCCCTTCTCGCTTATACCATTGCTTTCACAATGGGCTAGACTGTATCTTAAGCCTTCATTGGGGATAACGCCCCTCAGACCAACATCCGTTCAGTCGTTGAAACCCTTCCATTGATATAGTTATTTTCGGCACTGCCGGTCTGATTTGAATCAGACTTATCATTAGGAAGTAAGCCTGCGGATTGCCCAATTCTTATCATTATTACCATTGGATACGGCTATTAACCGTGTTCCCTTTAAATGTTTCCAAATAAAGGTGGTAGATAAGACTCTAAGGGTGTTCCCGCAACAAGATGTTTTGCCGTTTGCTAAAATAGCCAAACGACTAGGCGATAAACTCTTTTAAAGTCGCCTTTTACCACCCAAAAATTAAGTGGTTGTCTCGTAAGCATCGTGACAGGCCCCGTAGCCCTACTATTTCCTGTCCAACATGCTTTTCCATTTCTTCTTATGTAAAATACTTCAGATGGTACTTGTAAGCAAAAAACAGGACATTTTTCATTTTCTACAAAATGTTCTTCTTGTATTTTTTGATTTTTTGTATGACCATGATTTACTGAAGGATTTAATTTTGTTGTTATAACGCTTATTCTTAATATATCATGATTATTGACAACTTCTCTTCCATGTATTTTTATTAGATTTGATCCAGCTTTTATGTGATTTGAAATTGTTCCAGCCCATCCGGCATGCAAACATAATTGCTGAAATTGGTTGGCTAATTTTACAGAAGATGTATAATAAAATTCACAACCTGAATTACTTGAAGAACCATCACCTAATAACATTCCTCTTATTAAAATACGAACTTGTCGTTTGCTTATTTCAAATACCCAATCTGGAAGTTCTTTATTAGGAGCACCAACGCTTAATAAATGTATATATGTATATAATTGATAATCATAAATAGTAAGTTTTTCATTTGTAACTTTATACGCATAGCCTAACTTTTCAAGTGCTGGATACAAGTTATCTTTTACACGTTGTTTATTAACAGATATTTGAATTCGCCCAGATGTTTTACTTCCAGAAGTCCACCCTTCGGCATACCATATTCCAAAAAACATAAGCCAAGAGTCCATATCTACTATTTTTTCTGATATAACAATATCAACTGTTGGTGTGTATTTTTTGACAACACTTTCCAATATAAATTGATAATCTTCATTTTCCCATTCTGCATCTTTTTTATACTTCATATGTTTTCCAACAATTTCATCAGCTCTTGCAAAATCATAAGGTAACCATACTCGTTTTCGTCCAAATGGTTTTGAAACCCACATTCTATGATTTCCAGTTACTGCTAAATCTATTGACTGATTTTTTATATAATACATAGAGCCTTCGTGATCAGGATATAACATTATATCTATTGGTTTCTCATATACAAGAACTCTATTTTTTAGTGTAGCAATATAGTCATTCATTGTAAGTTTATCTCCTTTCTTCCAACCATTTTTAGTAAGAACTTCTGTGAGAAGTAAGTCACAGCAATGTAATTTGTCGCCCACCATATGCTTGAGTCTTTGATAATAAGTAGGACCCATGAATATTTTTGCGGGAATTCTTTCACCTGTCATTCCATTAGTAAGAGTTTCCCATCCGTGTCTTTCGTGACCGGTTTTTCCTAGCTTATCACATAATTTATCAATAACGTCTATACTATTATCACCAAATGGTGTGCAATCGCCATATTCTCCCAACATTGCACAACTCTTACCTAATAAACACTCCATTAATTGATTTATTGTCATTCTCGGTATTTCCCTCACATGAGTTCGTTCTAGTCAGGAACTACACTCATAGCCCTTTCGGGTGGGCCGGACTATACTTTAAGCAGAATCAGGTTGGTTAGACCATCATTTTCCACCGACCTCCATCCAGTCTCTGAGCCTTCTCCATATCCTTACCAACGGTTATAAACCGGTTCGCTATACGAACATACGGTTATAAGCCGGTTCGCATAGCGAACATAACGGATTTAGGAGCTTGGTTGCGGATTGTCTCTAACTTAACGTTTTTACCATCTAATGGAAGTTACTCCATCTGCTACATACAAGATTTCTCTTATACTGCGGTAGTTAAGTTTCTCGAGATGTTCCCGCAGTTTGGACGTCTCGCCTTGTCAATGATATGACTAGTCATAAAATGACCTATCATTGACAGACTAGGATTTAGTTACCTAAATCCTCAAGCCGAATTAACTTGGTAATGCATGAGCATTTACGACAATATCAGGAGTTATTCCATGTTTATCAAATGGCATATCAATTTGTGAAATAATCCGCCCAGTCGTGCCCTTCTGAGCCGATCTACTGTTTCCAGCCCATACGCTCTTTCCATTTCTTCTAACATAAATAATTCCATCTTTAGTAGGGACAGTGCAGCAATATACTTTACCATCAAAGTCTTCCCAATAATCTAATTGTTTTCCAGTTTTAATATATTTATTAACTAAAGGATTTGTTTGTGTTTTGCAAATAGTTATTGTCCAATAATCTGCATTGGTTTCTATTTCTTTTCCCAGACACATACTTTTTGTTCCCTTTTCAGTTTTAAGGTAATAATTGCATCCCCATCCTGCATGTAAACACAGTCTTTGGAAATCATCGCGTAGTTTAATACTTGACGTATAATATCTTTCAGTAGTTGTGCCTTTCATATAGCATCCATCGCCTAAAACCATTCCCTCAATCAATTTTCGTGAATGATGCATATCTAAATTAAAACACCATTCAGGTAGTGATTTGTTAATAGCACCAACACTTAACGGTCTAAGATAATAGATTAATCTTAAGTCTGAGCAATACCAAGAGACTAATTCACCCCTTGACATATGCATATTCCATTTTAATCCCAATTTTTTCATGCATTTTTCTAATTGATTTCTAACTCGTTCTTTATTGGCTGCAATATTAACTTTTCTAGTACATATTCCTCCTGTTTTAAGATAAGATATAGAGCAGGATCCTTCGGCTATCCAAATACCAAAGAATAAACACCATGCTTCTAAATCAAGCTCAAGAGCTGGTAGATCTTCATATGCAGGTAGAGTAAATGTTTTTAGGCAATTTTCAGGATTCCATTCATCAATATTGTTTTTATAGCTTCTCATTTTACCGTAAATTTGATCGGCGGTTTGAATATTATATGATTGGCGATGGCAATTTCCAGTATACATTCTATGATTTGGAGTAACACATAAATTAATCTTGTCGCTTTCAACATTATACATTGGTCCTTTATAATCATAAGACTGAATTTCAGTTGGATTATGATACTCAAGTTTTTTACCGTCAATTAAGCAAGCGATTTTATCTTTTAAAGAAATTTTATCAACATATTTCCAACCATTTTCAGTTAGAACTTCATGGTCATCTTTGTAGCATGCGAATTTATCACCAATTTCAGGGATTTTTATTTTTCTAATAACAACTTTTACCATTTTATATCCGTCGGGGGTTGTTGACACTAATACTCTATCAACCACACCGTCTTCTCCATTTTTTATGGAAACGCTTGCATCTTTTCTTTCTTCATCGCCATTTTTTGTATTTTTTGTTATAATTTTACCGATAATAATATCACCTTTTATAACAGATAGTCCAACTTCTACGATTCCATCTGAATCCAAAAGATTATAATTATAACCACGTTTACGAACCTCTTGTTCTGGCAATTCAATACTTTCAAAACTATATGTTCCCTTTTTCTTTTCTTCTTCAACAAGAGTTTTATAAGAAACAGTTCTAAACATCCCTCTTTCTACAGCCTCTTTATTTACCATTACACTGTCTTCTTGATTACGTTTGATCCTAAAATATATATTGAATATTTTTATTCAAGTCTCGATAATATACACTATTTGTATCTAGTTATGGGAATATATTATCTAATCTTAAACACCCTCTCGGGTGGGACAGACTATATCTTGAGCAATCATTGAAATTTACCAGATTTCTCATGCCCGTATCCATCTAGTCGTTGAACCTTCTCCATATTATAGTATATTCAATTAAGAATTCTAACTTAGGAGCTTGGATGCGGATTATCCTTAGTATATTTAACCTTTTTACTATCCCTCTAGTGGTTAGCTAGAGCCATTATTAGATTTCTCTAATAACTTAGTAGTTAAATAAGTAAAATCAAAATTAATATGATTATAACCATCTCTATTATTTTTTTCAAAAAAATGCAATTTTATTTCATGATTTAATATGTCCTTTGATTCAATTTTTTTACGTGCTAAATTTTTTTTTGTTAATAAAGGTCGTGTATTTTTCCAATTAAAACAGATTTTTCTATCATTTTCATCTTCATGATTAAACAAATAACACAAAAGAACGTGATCAATATGCCATACATCTCCATGGTTTTCCCATGACATATTAGAATCAAAACTAAACTCTATCCATTTTAAATAATTTTGATAAACGCAGCCTATTAAATCAATAAAACTACTACTTACTGTAATTCCTTTATAAAATTTTCTAAATCTATTTCTCAATACTATAGACATTTTATAAGCTGGGTCTGTTTGTCTTCGTTCTTTATGTTGAATAGTCTGTCTTGTCTGAATCTTATATCTGTTCTCAGTATTATATTTTGTATTATATAAGGATATAGCTTCATTATTTTCTTTTTTGTATTCTTTATTATATTTTTTAATACTATCCTTATTTTTACTTTTATAATCACGACATCTTTGTAATTGTTTATTTTTGGAACACGTTGGACATAATTTAAATCTTTTATTTATAACTTCAACTTCTTTTTTGCATTCTTTGCATGTAATTATCATTTTGTTTATTTTATATAGAGATGTTAATCAAATTCATTTTGATTTTTTTGGACTTCCCCGCAATTTGAATACGTTGCCATCCATAACGATGACTTGCCGAAATTTTGTTTCGACAGGGTCTAATAGTTAAACCCAGAAAGACACATAATGGCTACAATACAATTTACACCTGAAGGCATATCGCTAAATTTTAAATATTCTGCTGGTTTTGTGCTTACGATAGGTTTTTGTGAATATTCTAATACGTGAACTATGGTATCTGTTCTAATTTGATGATTAAGTGCGAACATTCCAAGAGCTTGCTTGCCCATTGAAGATTGAAAGCAATTTCTTGGAGCAGGAGAATGTTCAGGAAATGGAATAATTGAAGCCATAACACCGATCATCATGCTTGGATGAATTTCACAGTAGTCGTATTTATGTTCTTTTTCCAAGTCGGAAGGATACATTGCTATAACAGAATTTTCAGATTCGTTGCTATCAATATAAGTTATAACATCTTTATTTACCAGAGCATCCCAGTCTGGTTCATCTGTTTTCTTTAATACAAGTTTAGAGTTGATTTTGTCTACATTAAATAGAGGTCTCATTAAACGGCCTTCATCTGCATATATTCTTATTTCTTCGTCGATTGAGTCGTAAGAAGCAGAGATTGAATTGTCAAGTAATTTATTGATTTTGTATTTTTTGATGTCATTTAATATATGTTCAGACTCTTCTACAAAACCTAAGATTATTCCGTTTAAGAATACTTTGATATATCCACCGGACTTTCTTTTTTCTAAATCAAAATCTTTAATGTGAATTATATTCTTATTTTTATTGAGAATATTTCTTACTCTAATTGTTGATACCCTTTTAGAGACAGTTGCTAAATTTGCAAAGTTCGTTACGATACCAGAGGATTGCCCTTCAGGGGTATTATGAACGACTGTAAAATCATCAAGTAAAAATCTACCATTTCCGTATAGTTGCCATCCTACAAATGGAGCAATATCTTTCTTTACAACTATAATTGGAGTTTGTAAAAAAGCAGAACATCTGGATCTTGATTTTTCATTATTAAAAGGAATTAGCTTTTTTCTTGGTAATATAGTTGGAATCTCATATAAGAATTCGCCAGTTATTCTTAATTCTTTATAATGTCCATATTTTTTCTCACCATTATGAGTCCATGAACTATTTCCATCATTTACATGACATGAAAATCCAAGAGATCTTGCGAGTTTTAAAGTATCTTCAATAATACGAAAATTTCTAGGACCCTGACATATTCTAATTTCATGACCATTATCTCTTACAGAACCATCTGTATCTATTAATCCTGCTAACAATTTTAAACGAGTATCTCTGTCATTTACTATATAATCAATAGGTATATGTTTATTATGAATAAGATTGTATTCTTCAAGTAACTTTTTAAGAGGAGCTTTTTCTGTTCTTTTACCAGAATTATTAATGGTAGAACTTATTCCATATGCATAACGAACTCCATGTGTTATAGTAGCGTCATTATTTTCACCCCATTTTTTCCAATATTCTATTAATTCTTCGTCAGCACTTGCAAATGCATAACCAGTTTTCATTCCATCTCCTAGCCACATTCCTAATATATAGGGATCTAATTTTACATCTTTTTTTGGCCAATTTATACGATCACATTTAAATCCATATAAATTCTTTTTAATATTATCAGATAATTTAAGATACTTTTCAATAGTAATATCTAAAATATCGTCTTCAATATTATTTTTAAATTCTTCTGCTTGTTCAATTTTATAAAAGTCTTTATATCTATAGCAAAGATTAACTTTATCAAACCACATTAATTCATATTTTCCTCGATGAGTTCTAATCTTTTTATGTTTTTTTATTTTTAGAGTTAATATATGATTGCTTGTTACTGTATAATTGACACAATTTTCTGAAAGTTGTTGAACTTCATACATTAATGTATGACCAGAACATGTAGTTCTAACTTCTGTAGAATTTCCATTGTCTTCAATCAATTTATCACCAACAATGATATCTTTTGCTAATTTAATAGAACCATTCCATAATAAAATAGGAGTGTTTGGATCAAAGCATTCTGTCGGGCACTGGAACCCGTATTGAGAAGGATGAATTTGTCGAATTTTTGCATTTTTACCTTCTTTACCGATAGGAATGACAATACGTCTTAGATGAGAAATTGTAGCACCCCAGGTCATGCGGCTTAATACTTGAGAGACACCGGTTCTTACGTAAGTATTTTTTTGAATACCCCAGTTTCCTGTTGCAAAGACGTGTTTAAATCCTGCAGTAATTATATTAATTCTTGAGAATGTTAGGAGTAAATCTACACTTTTTTCTAATTGAACTTGAGCGGTTTTTAAGAACCGTTTGAAAAGCATTTTGAATAATTCAGTCATAAGGGTGCCGACCATTTCTACTCTTTTATTAGAGACATTATCTCTGTCATCGTCTTTTCTAAGCCCAATTTGAGTGCTTAATAGTTTATTCACCATATGCCCGCAGTATACAGCTTTTTCTTTAATACTTGCAGTAATTCCAAGATGAGGAAATAATTCTGTTTCAACTACTTGCCAGGCGTATGATTTTCTTTTATCTTTTGAAATAATATGCATTGCAAATTTTCCAATGTATTCCAATGCTTCATCTTGAGATGAAATACCGAAAGAATCTCTGTCAATATAATTGATATACTTGTCTGCTTCTTTGCCGTATAATCCAATTAAATTTTGAATTTCGTCTTTTGTAGTAAAACCAAGTGATTTGAATAGGATTCCGATGGGAATAGATTGAGTAATGTATGGTAGAGAGAAAACAATTGTTTTCTCATCAATACCTATTTTTGCTTGAACAAGAACAGAGTGACCAGTTTCTTCAGACATACTCCTAATTTCTGCTATGTATTTGAATTTAGTTTTAACGGCGGCTTTTCCAGCCGAAATTTTTTGAAGATATACGTATACTTGGTTATAATTACATCGTTGTTGTGCTACAATAGCTCGTTCTTTCCCTCTGATTACAAAATAACCACCGGGGTCGTTTTCACATTCACCGGCATCTATGCGTTCTTGAGGGGTTTTATTATTTAGATTGCAAAGAGATGATTGTAACATAACAGGAACTCTTGCGATATTTACACGGTGATAAATATTAACTTCTGGTTCGCATCCTTCTTCTACAATAGTTTCTGTTATATCAATGTGTAGAGCAGAATCATAAGAAAGATCTCTGTTTCTTGCTTCATTGGGGAAAATTTGTCTTAGTTTTCTGTCTTCTTCTATGATAGAAGGTTTTGAGAAGTAAGGATCGCTGAATTCTATTTTATAATTACGGCCTTTTTGGGGGATTTCAAAGAATGGTTCTTTGTCTATAATTTCTTGAATACCTCTTGATATAAAATCATTGTAAGATTCTATCTGAATATAAGAGGAACCTTTTTTATCAAAGTGATCTTTGATTATATTCCATATGTGAGTATCATCATCCATAATTGTTAAAATAAAAAGAATATATAAAATTAAAATTCATTTTTTTAAAAAAATGAATTATTAAATAACTTTAAAATATTTTATAATATACAAAGATGGAAGCAATCCAAATATATACGGATGGTTCTTGTTTAAAACCAAATGGAGCAAGTGGATGGGCTTGTATAGGGATACTGAGTGATTCAAAGAAAATATGGGAGCTTTCTGGAGGTAGTAAAAGTAGTACTAATAATAGGATGGAATTAACAGCTGTTATAGAGGCGTTGGATTTTTTTTGTAAGTATACAAAGTATGTTATATATAGTGATAGTTTATATGTTATAAAGGGTATTACTGAGTGGATAAAAAAGTGGAGGGTTAATAATTGGAAAGATGTGAAGAATGTTGATTTATGGAAAAGATTGGATTCATGTGTGAGTGATAAAAATATACAATGGATTTGGGTAAAAGCACATAATGGAAATAAATATAATGAAATTGTAGATTTTATTGCAAAAAAAGAATCAAAAAAAAATTTAAATTAAAAATCTTTAGTGAAATAAAAACATGAATAACGGATCATCAATGTGCACATACGCTACACTTAAAACATATAATAATGATAGCGTAGTAAATGGAGTTCAGTCTAGAATAGTACAAGGACCAGTTCTCTCTGCTCAAGTGCCTTCAATGGCTGTCCAGACAGTTCCTGACTATAGTGCTCCAAGCTACAACACATTAGTAGGAACAGGAAGCTGCAATGGATATACTGGCATTACAAATGCTTACTCTGATTTTACAAAGACAAGCGGAAACTGCACTACATATAAGAATGTACCATGTGGTGGAAACAAATATTATTAAATTTTTAATTTTATTTAATTTTATAAATAAAATCTTTATACAAAATAAAATGAATACACAGAATGTTAGCAATGGTTGCATGTATGCAAATATAGCTAACTATAATAATACAAAACCAGTAAATGATGCCGTAGTTGGATCAAATCCAGGAAAAGACTCTATCTTACTGATACCAAGTTTTGGAGGAATACCCGGTTACGATTCGCTTACTGCGGGTCCAGGTGTAAGACCAGGATGCAATGGGTATCAAAATTTAACAAGAGCGTATCCTAACTGGAATAATGGTTGTTCTGTTTACTCACAAAAAGCTTGTGGACAACAGTATTAATTAATTTTTAAATTTTAAAATAAATTTAAAATAAATTTAAAATCATTTAAACTAGCCTTAAGGCGAGTTTAGATTTATAATGTTTATTTACTAAGTAAAATGTTCCTGCTAATATAGCTATAAAAAGAATAATGAGTAAACTGTATAATAACCAGTTATTTTTAGATGTGTGACTATCGTTATAGTTTTCTATGGAAGAGATCTTAACTTTTTCACCGTTTTTTATAAGATACATGTGTTTTTATATTAAAGAAAGAAAATACTAAATTTTTGATAAATTTTCTATATTTTTTGTTAGAGAATTTAACATAATAATATTATCAAATAATATCTTATCTTTTGATAATATTATATTTTCTAAATCATTTCTCAAATTTACAAGATTTTTCATAATTTCTTTCTTTGTTATAAGAATTTCATTTAACTCGTTTTCAAGTTTATTTTTTAAATGAGATTTTTCTATATCTGACTGTAATCCTTGTTTTAATATATATTTTTCATCAACTTCATTAAGTTGATTAATCTTATGTTTTTCAGATGAAACTATATCTTGAAATATTTTTTCAAAGTTTTCTATATGAAATTCATAGTATTTCTTTTTATCATTAGCATTTTTTATTAACAAATCCCAATTTGTTTGTTGTTCTATCATCTTTCTGATCATTTTTTCATGACGTCTGTCGTTTTTATTTAAAACACTATATATACCAGATCTTATTTTTTCAATGTCAATATAAATATTGTGGGTTTTTGTATAAAACAATTCAAGGTCAGCGACTACTACAAATTTTCTTTTATCTTCTCCTTTATAACTTTTTATAAAGTATATTTCAACTTCTTCATGTCTTATAGTTGCTATATAATTTTTATAAAGAATACCAATATTATAGTTGATATTTTTTATACAATTTTTTAATCTATTAAGCTGATTATACAGTTCTTTTATTTCATCTTTATAGTCAGACGAAAAATTGTCTAATACTATGTTTTTATTATATGGTTCTTCTAATTTTTTACTTAAATCTTCCGTTTTATTATTACTATAGCTTAATAATATATCTAATTCTGCATAATTATTGTCTAAAATATCTTGATTTTCTTGATTTTCTTGATTTATATCAATTTCTTGTATTTTGTATACATTTTTTCCTATTGTTATCTCAATTTCGTATTTAGACGGGACATATATCATAAAACTATCTGGAAAAGATTTTGATTTGAGTTCTATGTAAACACATATTCCTCCTATCGTATAGTATTTAACAGGAAAACATCCAGATGAATCGAATAATTTTTCTAATTTTGCTATACTTAATGTCATTTTTTATAAGTAATGATATTTTTAAATATAACTTAAAATAATATATTTACTTAAGAAAAAATGTCATATCAACAAAATGCCGATATTATTGACGAATTACCAACAGATCACACCGTACCTTCTCATAATGAAATTAAGATAGTAAATAATCTATTCAAACAGAATAAGAATGGTATGTATAGGATTTTAGATGAGTTAAAAACTGCATTAATTATAGGTGTGTTATTTATAATATTCTCAATACCACAGGTTGATGATCTTATAAAACGAGTAATTCCTTCATCATATACAGGATCTATGTATATTTTACTATTAGTAAAGGCAATACTTTTGGTAGTAGTATTTTATTTTATTAATAATTTTTATATTATGAAAAATAGTTAAAATCTTTTTAATACAAAATATACACAAGTTATTAGGCAAAATGAAATACATAAAATAGTGGCTATCATATAACCATAGTTTACTTTTTCAACTCCAGACTGTGCGTCTTTTGATGTTAGGAAAGATGGTTTTAAAACGACTAGAAATATACTTATAACTAATACTATTATAGCTCCGTATATGATAGGATTTTTTAATTTATTAATTATTTTATCTTTAAAAGATTCATCAGAATTAGTCATGTATGAAGATACTTTTTGTCCAGATAATACATTAACATTTGTGCTCAGTTTTTTATAAATATTGTCATAATCAGTCATTTTATTTATTATATACAAAAATAATTAATAAAAATATTTTATACTCTTTTAAGTATAAAATAAAAATACATTTATATTAATCGCTATCTTCAGATTCCAAGATGGATTCGTGATCTGATTCATCAGACTTTTTATTCTTTCTAACCATACTTAATGCAGTAGAAATATCGGGTTTCTTTATAGGTGTTTCTTTAATAACAGGTTTAATAACTTTTTCTTTAATAACAGGTTTAATAACTTTTTCTTTGGGTTTTTTATGAGAAGCATCATCGTCTGTAGTTAATGATGATCCATTTTTATCAAATGCAAAACCCATACTCTTACATACTTCGATATCATCATCATTTAATTGAATAATTTCATTCACGTCATTTGCTTTTCCAATTACGATTTTATCACGTGTAGATTTAAATACAAGTCGTGTTTCAGGATGCCAAAGTTTATTTCCAATATCTTTATTCCGTCTAAGAATAATATTTTTTGTTACTACTGGTTGTAGAGGTCCTGCTTTTTTAGGAGACTTTTTCTTTACATCACTTGAAGCTTTACCCTTGTGTTTAGAACAAAGATTTCCATCCTTAGTTTTTGATAAACAAATAGTACCCTTTTTATCTCCTTTAACAAAAACATATTCACATTTTCCTGTAATTTTTGTCTCGGCTTCGGCTTTTTTCGACTTCTTAATCTCCTTTGATTTTTCTTTCCACATGTTTTCAAGATCTTTGATATCAATGTCATATTTTTCTGCTATATTTTTGATGAATTCAACTACGATTGAATCGATGTTCTTAATATTAGCGTCCATATTTTAAATATTTAAAATAATTATTTAAAAAAAATTCATTTTTTTATTATAATACTATTATTCATCTTCTTTTCTTTTCTTTTTAGTAGCTCCACATGTAGTATCAGTTATAACTAAATTATTTTCTGATAAAAACTTTTCTATATTTTTACACATACCTTCTTTTTTCATTTTTTTTGACCAATATAATATGTATTTATACTCCTCAATTTTATTTTCATCTGCTTTGTCAATACTTGAATACAACTCTCTTGCAGAACCAGCCTTTTTAATTATTTTGAATAAATCATCTGCAGTCATTCCAGATACATTTTTTTTATCAATTTCAAAGTCATTTGGAATTTTTAATTTTAATGTTACAAGAATTTTTAATAAATTTGGTATAGTCCACGAACTACATACCTTACCTGGACTTCTATTTCTTGGATCAGTCTCATTTATTGAAGCTAAGTCTCTGATACAGAAAGCCTTTGTAGTTGGATTTAAAAGGCCTGAGTATCCATACTCATTTTCAACGACTTCTTGTTGTTTTGTTTTTTCAATTTCTTTGAGCTTTTTTAATATATCATCCGGGCAATTAGACCATTCATTGTTGTCATTATTAAAACATCTATGTAAGGATTCTGAGTTTAATACAGTAGAAATATAGAAATTCTCAATTGATATTATATAAGGTTTCATAGCAGTTAAAATATTATTTTGCAAGTTAATATTTTTTTCAATACCAGTCTTTTTTGCTAAAATAGCTGCTTCTAGAAATATTTCTTGAATTTCTATATTTAAACTAAAAAATAATTCTTCAAAATTTTCGACGTTGTCGATATCTATCAAGGTATTTAATATGGTTGGGAAAGATTTTCGTGTTAATACTTGTAACATATCAGAAAAATCAGTTTCAACTTTAATACAAGGATATTTTATATAGTATTCAGAGAAAATATTAGATTTTGCTGATAAACTATCAATTAAAAAGTATATATTATTATTCTCTCGAATATAACTTGTAAAACCATATTTATTTTTAATAATATAACTTTCGTTTATTACAGTTTTTAAGGCAGTTATTATCTCAAATAATGTATATTCTGGTAAAATATTTTGTATATCAGATAATTCAATTGTGAAAACATCTTTAAAAATTAGTTTAATTTTTTCAATAATTTCATCTCTTACTTTGTCTATATAATATAAATTATATGTTGATAAATCTTCATTTATTCTATGAGGATCTTTAATACCTTGACATTTATAATCACAATTCATATATTCACATTCTCTCATGTTCTCATATATAGATATATTCCTATCATAATTTAGCTGACAATCAAACGCTGATTCTTTTAGCAATCTTTCCATACTTTTTATGCTTATATCTTTTGCTTCAGATTTTTCATACATGAACAAATCAATTGATAACGAGTTATCATTTGGGATAGATACTCTTTGAAAAATTTCTACTATTGGATTAAGTCCTTTTTCTATGAGAATCTTGTGAGATCCAGCTCTTATACCACGAGCTATTGCTTGATCAGTTTCCGAATAGTTCCAATGAGGAGTAAGGATGTTTATATTTCTTACATTTTTTAACGATATACCTTCGCCTATTACACGACTGCCTATAATTACTTGTATATATTCTCCTTTATAATTTCTTGGTTTATTAAATTCATTTACTATATTTGCTGTTTGTTTATATGAAGACGTTATATTTGATATAACAGCAAATCGTGGTTTTATAACTCCATCTTGTATATCATCTCCTTTTGCTTCTGAATAGCCAAATTTCTTTAGTAATTCAGATAGGAGTATAATACCGCTTCCTTCTACAAATTCGCAATAAATAAATGTACATTTATCTTTATTATCAAGTATATTTTTAATGGTTTTAGCATATTTACTAGAATATTTTTTAATAATATCTAATTTTTCTATGTCTGTTCCTCGTATTTCATTATCAAATTTTTTCTCTAAACTTCTTACTTTATTTCCACTTGCTTTTTTAACTTCAGGCATATATTTTTTAAATCCAACTGAACCATAACTTCCATCTGGAAACACAAATAAACTTGCCTGTCTTGAACTACTATAAACACCAGTTTTTGAGAGATCATCACCATTTTCTTTTATATCTTTAGATAGAGCTTCTTTATAATATTTTGTCTGATGTTCGCTCATATTATCTTGATCTACAATAAAATGTTCTAAATCACCTAATTGTTTTCCAATAAATTCTTTTTTAACAGATGAAACCATTGATCTAAGATATGATACATACCCTTTGAATATTTTCTTTAATTCTTCCTTTTTATCATCATTAACTGTAAAAATTTTATTGTTATTTTTACTTCTTTCTACTAAATATTCTTCTTGAAAAGGTTTTTTAACAGGTAATTGTTTATCTTCTGGGAGTAATAAATTCATTATTCCAGCTATTTCTTCAGACTGATCTTTCATTGGTGTTCCTGATAGTAAAAGTATCTTGCAACCATATGTTTTATGTAAGAGTCTCCAAAATTGTTTATAAATATTTACATAATCCGATTTTACTAATTTTTTCTTTGGTTGCAATCTTAAATTATGGACTTCATCTATTATGATAATTCTATTAGAATAGTTACTTAAAATATAATCATCGCTTTGAACAGATAAATCTTTAGCAAATCTCTCAAACGTAAAGAATTTATAATAACTTGATATCTTCTTCTTTATTCTTATATCACGTTCTCTACTGGTATCCCATTCTGTTGGTAAATATTTACCATCTGTGCACTTTTCAGTAAGTTCTTTTATAAGATTATTTATTAAATTCTCACCTCTTGCAAACACAAGAACTCCTTTGAATATAGCCGATTCTATACGATTCTTAGCCAACTCTTTTTTTAGAACTATATTAGTAGTAGTTAATTCTTCTTGACTTGCGTCAACCCAGGTTTCTTTACGTATTTTTTCTGTAACTGCAAACGCAGAACAACTTTTACCGGTACCCATCTCGTGTATAAGAAGTAACCCAGAATATGGAGTATGAGAAGACATAAATCTTGAAATTATTTCTTGATGATTCATAAGTTGTCCTGAACCTTCATTCGGGACAACTTCTATTCTACTTAATTTTTTATCATAAAATTCCTTTTTATTATAAATACTTTGATAAAATTTAGAATGGGTTGGATTAAGTATTTTATCTGGCAATTTATCAATATTTGGATATTTGGGAAAAAAATTTATAATATCAAATTCATCCATTTTTGTTATTAACAATATTTTATATTTAGATTTTTAATTCTTTTGGTAAATATTTTATCAAATCTGGATATGTTTGAGCTATTAACCAAGGATTATACAAAAAAGTTTTAATTTTTACAATAAGTGGATGAGTTGGCTCAAACTCTCTCTCGATTTTATTATCATCTAATAATATTCCCGCTATCTCGTAGTGAATTTTATTTACCCATATCACAATAATAGACTTTCTATTTTTTATATTCTCTTGTCCAAGTCCTCTATAAGGTATTCTTGTATTACCATCAATAAAATATATATCTCTATCAAATCTATTAGATAATATCTCTATATTAGTTGTATCCATAAAAGATCTCTTATTTGATACTTTATTTATATAATTATCATATGCCAATGTTTCTGCTTGATCTGATATAACTAATAACATTTCTCTAAGATCATCTTCATAATCTGATTTATCAAAATAAATTAAACTTTGATTAATAATTTCTAATTTAGTATACAATATTGGTTTATTTTCAGCTTTTTTATAAGATTCAGGTAAAAGTGTCTTTTCAAATGTATCTATACTTATATTATCTATTATATATTTATAAGGATCTATATGTGCTTTATTACTTAATAGTTTATCAACTATGTTTTTTATATAGATATTTTTTATATTATTGTTAAATCTACGATAATCCTTCACAATAATATAAAATGTGTTTAATAATAGTAAAAAGTTTTCTTGGTAAGAAATGAGTGAGACTAATCCATTACTCATAGTCTCCCATTCAACCTTTGTTATTTTTCCAAAATTTTTCCTTATATTTTTAACATATTCCATCTTTTCTCCAATACTTAATTTTATATATTGCTTATCTGTTGCCCTTAGAATTGAGTGAACTAAACACGATCCTTCCCCAATTGTTCCAGTTCTTACAATTTTTTTTAATGGTGTGTAAAAAGTAACTGATTTATTTACTGGTAATATTTCGGACATTATATTAAAAAGTTATTTAATATAATTATTAATTCATTTAAATTTACTTTTATCATCATCCATTTTCTTTATGTGAGCTTGTAAAAATTTGTATAACATATTCTTCAGTTTATTTGGAAAAGTATTAAAATCAAAACTTATATCTGTTTTATTTACATATTTTCCATTATAAGGTAATACAATACCACTATCATCATTATTTTTCAAATAATATATCTTAATCAATACATAAATTAACTCATAACCATCTTGATCCAAACCATCTATTTTACTTAAAAAAAATTTTCTGTGAGGGCTACTTATGTCTTTATCTTCGGCTTCTTTATATAAACTATCATACAAAGGAAATTTACTCATGTTTTTAATTAATAGTATAATAATTAAAAATATCATTTTATTTTTTTAATAATAATTTATTAATATAAATATGTTCTCAAGAACTCTTAAAAAATCTAATATAGTTATGATTATTATTATTTTTTGTATTTTATTGTACCTATTTTTTAGTTTTTTGGCTCATTATTGCAAAGAAAAATACCAACAAACTGATCCAATGATAAAACAGCTAAAAGATACTTTATCTGTAATTTTCCCTGATATTAAAGATATAAAAATATATGAGAGTGAAGGAAAATCATACACTATAAATAAAGAAAAGGTATATTTATGTATTAGAGATGAAAACAACCAATATTACAATAAGAATATGTTATTATACGTATTATTGCACGAATACGCTCATGTTTTAAATACCAGTATTGGACATAATGAAGAATTTCAAGAAATTTTTGATAATGTTCTTAATAAAGCAATAGAAGCTGGAATATATAACCCTTCTATACCCACAGTAGATGATTATTGTAATCACAAGTCTGAATAAACTCCATCTCTACATAAAAATTTATATGCCTGGAGTTGACATATAACATCAGACAAATCATCTTTTTTTGCTTTTGTCTTTATGTTATCTATTACGTCACTTTCTCCTCTTTCTTGTAAAATTATTGAAGCTTGTTTAACTGCCCACTTTTTTCTCTCAGGCTTTGACATTTTTACAAGATTTCCTTTCTTGTCTAATATTTTCTTTGGTGCTCCTAAAACTTGTGTTTTATAATAAGCAGGAAATTCTATAGTTTTCTTACTCTTACCATACTTTATCACAAAATAACTATAACAATGTTGTCCTAATTTTACAGCCATTGGATTCCTATTTTTTCCAAAGCTCATCTGCATTTCAATTATAAATGAACTACATTTGTCCCAATATTCAGCAAACTTGTCTAAATGTTCTACCATATTATAAAATACTTCTGTGTCTAAATACTTATCTTTTGAGCAATTTTTAGTCAAATCTTCATTTATATGTAAGACAGTCTTACCATTCTTGTAAACATCAGTCATTATTTTATTAAAATCATCAACGCATGTTCCATCTGTATTGTATCTTGAAGTTTTTGGCATTATTTTAAGTTGTTTTAATTGTTCTTCATTAACCTCTTCTATATAAAAGGCAAAATTCTTTTTACCTATATCAAAACTTGCTATCCATGTCATTTATATCATAAGTTTAAATATATAAATATGATTTATATATTTTTATTGATCTCAATAAATCCAATTATACATATTAAATCTTTTTTCAACTTTATATCGATCATTGAATCTTTTACAAGATCTTTTATAGTATTGCTACATTTCTTCATATCATTTTGTTTTATATTTATATAAAGTGTAACCAAATAAAAATTTGGTACAGAAATCGTCTTAATTTTATCACAAATAATCTTATGATTTGATTTACACATAACAATTTCTAAAATAGTATCATACATACAAAAATAATCATTAAATTTTACAAATTGATAAAATACATCAAATATATTTGACATTACTTCCTTACAGTAAGCAATGATTTATTAACTACTTTTGAATTATGTATTTTAGTTTCATTTTTAATTTGAGTATCTATTTTAGATTCTTCATCTTCTTTTATATCATGCACTTCAATTGGAACTGTATGTATTATAACAGGATCTAATTGACTTGACTTTATTTTAGCCGAATTATTATTTTTAAATTCAAGCAATTTACTATCAATTTCTTGAACGAATGTCTCAAGTTTGCTTACAGTAATAGCATCATCTTGATAAGTATTTTGTAAGTTTACAATGCCTTTTTTCATATTACCAATATCTTCTATAACATTTATACACATAGAAATATCAGATAACTTATCTGTCGATACATATAATTTTAATAGATGAAACACTTGTAATAATGTTTCTGAAATAAAATTAATTGTATTCAGACGACTATCTTGATATAAAAATGACCTGCTTAATTTTGAAAGAAAACTATCATTTTGAATAAAAAATCCTCTTGTATTTATTTTATCCCCCTGTTTAATTTTTGAAATAAACTTTATTCTAGAAATTAATTCTACATTATCACACATTTTATATTATTTATAATTTACATTTAAATTACAAATTTATTTTTTATTTTACATATGCTGTATCAAATTCTAAATAGCATCTCTTATCATCACCGTATAACGGATGCCCTATAGTATACTGAGGTATACCATTACCTGGACTTTCTTTTACCTTATCTGCTGAAAATTTCTGCTTACTTTGAATATTATTTGCTACTTCATGTACAAATCTTTTTATTTCGGCTTCATCATGCGGCCCACTATATTTCATAAATGGCTTACCATTTACATATAATATTATATAAGGAACATATGTTATAGGAGCAATAGTATCTCTGCTCTTTAATACACACTCTTTATTGGTACTTACGTTTAACATTCCAAACTGACATCCTCCTATTGTTCCAGGTAATCGTTTAAATATTGGAATAAGAGTATGACAATAAACACATTGCGTTGAGTAAAATAATATTAAAGAGAAGCCAGGAATTTGTGTAGCTAAAATATTGCCTTTAGTACCTTTAGCAATGTTGAAATCATCTGTTGTAAGAAATAGTAATCCGCTCATTTTATTAGAATAAATATTGTATTTAAATAAGAAAGTTTTTTATTTAAATCTAATTAAAAAATTATCATTATATAAATAAAAAATGGCACATACTATAAATATTTATGATCCAAAAGCTGATAAATTTGGACCACTGAGTAATTTACAAGTAAACACCCTATTAATAGAAGGTGAAATTTGGAGATCTCCACAAAATTATATATATACTAATCTATTAAAAAATAAATTATACAAAGAACAAGTAAAAAATGTTAAAAAAACAAGCAAAGTTTATGATATATACAAAAAAATGTATGATAAAACTATATCCGATACTCTCTTTGAAGGTTATTTCAACGGATATAAATCTCTTTTAGAAAAAAATCCAGAACTATCAGCTAAATTAATACAAGCTGGAGATAAAAAATTGGTATATAGATCTGAGAATACACTAATAGGCTCTAATAAAAATGTAGGTAAAAATATAATAGGGACTGTTCTTGAAAGTTTAAGATATAGAATAAAAAATATTCTTTCTAAGAAATCAGAAGAAGAAAAACTATATAAAATATACATTGCATATAGTTTTTTAAAAAATCAATTATATAAACATAAAAATATCGACCAATTTTTAGGTAAAGATTTCGAAGATTTTGTTTCGGATCCTAATATTATACCTTCTGAATATAGAAAGGACAATTTTAATATAAGAAATATCGATACTAATTCTGATATTGCTATAACAACAATATATAATCTAAATCTTACTACAATAGATAATGTTATTAATTATATTAAAAAAACTGAATATAGAAAATATAGACAAGAAATATACATGGAAAAAAGAGTAATAGTATTAAACTTGTATATAAGATATCTTGTACAATCGAAATATGCAGATCTTGATGAAAATCAAACACTTAAAGCCATACTTGAAACAAGAGAACAACTGTCACAACATGATGAAAAAGATATTTTAGATACTATTTATCTTTCATACAAAGAAAATCTTTTACCAAAAGATTTGTCTGAAAAAATAGACAATATTATACACAATGAAAAAAAACTACCTGATATTCCAGATATTGTAGATGTAGAAAAAGCAGAACAAATTGTATTTGAAAAAATATACATACAAGATCCTTTGAAAGATGATTATAATTTAGCTCAATTAAAGAAATATAAATTAGAAAATATAAAAAATAAACTTGATAGTTTAATACTACAGACAATACCTTTAGACTCTGAAGCCCCATTATATAAAAAAATTAATAACATAGCAACATTAACACAAATAATAAGTAATAATAAACTACAAGATTTTATAGAAGAAATAAAAAATAGAATAAGTGAAATCAAAGAACTTTTAACAAATAATAATCTTGCAGAATATAACGAATTGCTAAAATTAGAAGATCAACTCTCTAAAGAAGAACTGGAAAACGAGTTATCTATACTAAAATCATTAATTTTTAAAGATATAAACGATGAAATTAGAGTAACTGATATATATAATCCAAACTTTGACAACAAATTTGACTTTAATGAATTAATAAAAGATAAAAGACGTGAAATTAAGAAGTTATTAGAAACCACAAAAAATGCAAATAAAAGACAAGAGTTAGTTGATAAACTTGAGTTAATAAAGAGCATGAAAGGTGACCCTAAAAAAGTAAAAGAAGTATTACATATGTTAAATATAGAAATCCCCGATAAATTATTTTATACTGATACATACGAAGAATTAAATGAGATATCTGATGAGGAAATAAAAGAAAAAATTATAAAATTAAACAAAAAACTACAATCAGATATACAACAAAATATAGAAATATATATAATATTGACTAAAAATAAAGTATACGATCAATCAGATGAAAGATTACACGAATTCGCAATAATAAAAGAAAATATTCCCAAAGAAAAAGCTATTAGGATATATGAAAAAGAACTAAACAGATATATACAACAAAGAAAGGAAGAAAAGGAAAAATCACAATCACCGGTAGAAATTCGTAAACATAAAAGACCAATTTTAACAAAAATCCAACCTTATTCAGACCCTATTATAGTTGGTATAGAAGGTGATCTATTGTTAACATATTTATCTGGAACACAAACAAAACAAGATATTATAAAGGGATTTTCACCAGATTTGGACTCTGATATAATAATAGATGGTTTAGTATATAAATCAATTACTCATTATGTTATAACATTATTATACTATAAAATGATATTATCAGTCAAAACAATCGAACAAGCTTATACAAAAATATTAACGCCTCTAAATACATTTAAAAGTATTCAAGAAATATCATCTGATTATACAAATGCTTATATTGCAGATAAAAAATTATATACAGAAAGAAATTGTATAATAGCAATGAATGAAAAATTCATATCGGATAAAGAATTAACAAAATTACTAAAGTCAACACGAACTGCATCTATAATATTCGAAGACAAACAAGATGAAATTCTTGGAGTAGGACCATCAAATAATGGGTTAAATTTTGTTGGGAGATATCTTGAATATTTAAGACAACAAAAATAACTTTAAAATTAAAAATGATATTTAAATAGTAAAATATACAAAAAAAATAAAAATATGTCTTTTAATATTGCTCTTATTAATGCTATAGATACGATAATTGGCTCTTATATTTCAAAGATTTCAGATAAATATAACATTGATAAAACTGAACTACAACATATATGGAATAATAAAAATACAGATTCAGAATCTAAATCTGAAGTCAAACCAAAAACTTATTCTTCTAATCTTGACAAAGATAGACTACAAAAACTAACAAAAAATGAGTTAGTTGATATATGTAAGGAAAAGAAAATTAAACATACTGGAACTAAACCAGAAATAATTGACAGACTTCTTGAAAACAAAAATAAAGTTGTCGTAGAAAAACCTAAATCTATATCTGAAAAAATACAAACTACCCTTGAAACAATTCAAATTAGAAAAAACAAATTTGGAAACTATGAACACTTTGAAACTCGTATTGTTTTTGATAAAAACAATCAAAACGCTATTGGTACCCAAAATACTAATGGTAAAATTGATACTCTTACACAAGAAGACATAGAACAATGTAAGAAATATAAGTTCAAATTTCAATTACCATCTAATATTACTTCGAAAAAATTATCTCATCCTTCACAAACTCAAGAGGAAACAGTTGATGAAGATAATATATCCGATATTGATAAAGATGATAAAGAAGAAGAAATAGTCATTGAAGATGATGGAGCTGAAGATGATGATGAAGAAGAACTTGATTTAGATGATGACGTCGAAGAAGTATATGAATCAGATTAATTTTTTTTTATTTTTTATTTATATAAATAAAAAATGGACAAATATAGTATTTTTGGTTTAATTAAACAATACAATCAAAATATTGAACATTATAAAGATTCAGACGAGACAGATAATTATAAAGGGCTTGGAAAAGAAATCATGATAATTTGTATTATTGGAATTATTATCCAATTAATTTTGTGGATATCTGCTTTAGTTTTGTTAATCAAAAATAAAACTAAATTACAAGATAAAACATACAATCTTTGTATTGCATTATTAGTATTAGGATTAATATTCCTACCTATAATATTACCTATTACTGTTATAGTAGTTGTCCTTACAGAACGAGAATAAAATTATTTTAAATAATAATTATAATAAAATATGAACAATAAACTATTACTTTTTATAATCATTTTACAAATAATAGTATTGTTTATCATACAATTTTATTCTGTAAAGTTAACTAACAATAATCCCGATGAAAGCAAAGAATGCATTGATAAACTAAATCACTCATTTTTAACTCTAAAATTCTGCATATGGAATGTATCTCATGTTTTAGTATTCTTTTTATACTGTATTATTCTAAAACCCATAACAATATACGATCATATACTTATATTTATTTTAGGAGTTATTTGGTATTTAATGCAATTTTTTACCAGAAAAAATACAACCGGTGATATTAAAAATTGCCCAAATGTTGTCTATGAAAACATGCTTCAACCAAGACCAGATGATTTCATCTATAATATCCTCGGTCAAGTCTTATACATCGTTTATATTTACTTTTCACACTAAATTTGTAATATATACTTATATTACAAAAAAATATATTTATCTATTTCTTCTTATTTGGTTCTTCTACTACTCTTCTTTTTTCTTATCCTTCTTTGACTTTTTCTTTGGCTCTACTACTTCTTCTTGTTTTTCCTCAGATTTCTTCTCCTTCTTTGACTTTTTCTTTGGCTCTTCTACTACTTCTTCTTTTTTTTCCTTAGGTTTCTTCTCCTTCTTTGACTTTTTCTTTGGCTCTTCTACTTCTTCTTTTTTTTCCTTAGGTTTCTTATCCTTCTTTGGTTCTTCGACTACTTCTTGTTTTTCCTCAGATTTCTTATCATTCTTTGACTTTTTCTTTGGTTCTTCTACTACCTCTTTTTGTTTTTCCTCAGATTTCTTATCCTTCTTTGACTTTTTCTTTGGCTCTTCTACTACTTCCTTTTTATTAGTTGGTTCTTCGACTACTTCTTCTAGTTTATTATCACTCTTTGATTCTTCTTCAATGTCAACCTCCATATTTAATCTATCAACAATTCTTGATATATCGCATATTTCAATATCATCTTTTACTTTTACAGTATGTTTTGTATCCATACCATCATACCCATAAGAACATTGATATATAAAACCTGAAGCATTTCTTACAGTTCCATCATATTGAATTTGCATATCTTCTAAACACTTAACAATACGACGCTGAATATAACCAGATTTACTGGTTCCCATTGCAGTATCAGTCACGCCCTCTCTTCCAGACATTGCATGAAAATAAAATTCTTGAGGATTTAATCCATGAATAAATGAATGTTTAACAAATCCTCTACTTTCATATTCCATTTCTTTTGTTAATCCTTCAAAAGGATAATGTGGCAACGATCTTTTTCCTTGATTTAACATCATTTCAATTCTTTTTCCTGTTAAATTTTGCTGACCAAGTAAACCAGTTACTTGTGCAATATTAAAAAAGTCTCCTTTACTCCCTGACGTAACTGTTGACACGAAATTATTATTTGGATCCAATGCTTCTTTTGCAATACGTAATCCAATATCCTTTGCTTTGCTCAACGCAGCACTAATTCTCATCTCTCTTATACCAGCGTGATGAGTATTTTCTTCTACTTCTTTTGCTTCAATAAAACATTTTTCTATCACATCTTCTATTTCATCATCCTTTGTTGCAATACAATCTTCTATTCCTACACTAAATCCCATTATTTCTAAAAAGCCATTTGTAACAAATTGAACATTATCTACAAATGTAGATGCAATATCTGGCCCATACTCTTTATTTAAAACTTGAATAATAGAATTATGAGATGCTCCAAGATTAGATTTATTCATAGCGCCTTCTAACAAGATTCCCCTATAAATCTTTACAATTGGCTCGTTTTTATCAGCATCATTCTTCTTATTATATATGAAATCGTTCGGTAATAATAAAGAAAAAATACTCTTACCTATAAACGGTGTTGTCTTTTTTCCCTTCTCTTTAAAAATCTTTGTAATCAACTCTATCTTTTCTAAAATATACTTTGTAGTCCAATTACTACCATCAACATTAATTCCCCTCATACATATATCAAAAAATCTACCCTTATCTATCTTAACTTCACCCTTCGTCATCAAATAAGCTCCTAATAATGAATCCTGTACGATTGAAATATTTGGCTTACTTGCCTGTGGAGATATTATATAATTTTTAGTCGCAGAAAGCAACTCTAATTCTGCCCTAGACTCAAATGACTGGGGTGCGTGTATGTTCCGTTAAATACCCTTGTTTTCACAAGGGGCTAGACTATACCTTAAGCCTTCATTAGGGTATGACGACCCTTCAGACCGATAACCGTTAAAGTGCAAAAGTTTTCGCACAAGTCGTTGAACGCTCTCCATATCTCTGTCATATTTGAGACTTAGGAATTCGATGCGGATTACCCAATCCTATAAGTTTTTACTATGCCCTAGGTCATTACCCCGGGTATTATACACCATTTCTAATGTATAAGTAGTATTATAGGCTTCGACTTGATAGTCGCGAGCAAAGCTCGATAAGGGACTTCCCGCAATTGGGTTATCTTGCCGATATATTTATATCGACTAGGCGGTATCACTGTTTATCCTAAATCATTAGATTTAGGCAGCCGCCTGTTTGAGACTCACATCAATCTCATCTCCCGATGAGTCCCCTAACTTTCATTAGGGGTCAGACTGTATCTTAAGCAAATTCGGATTGATTAGATCTTCATTATTCACCAATACCCGTTCAGTCGTTGAAGGGCTACCATATCCTATCATAGCGGATTTAGGTAGTCTCACTGCGGATTGCCCAATCCCTAACATTATTACCATTGGATACGGCTATTAACCGTGTTCCCTTCTATAATTTCTCATAAAAGGTGGTAGTTAGGGCTCTAAGGGGTTTCCCGCTTCAAGGTATTTCGCTAAACGATTTTTGAGTTCTAAAATAAACTCAACAGCATTATTTTTACTAGATTCTAATGATATATGTGTTCCACCAAAATCCGCTTTTATTCTATCTATATATACATACCAACCATATTGTATTTTATCCCGATTCAAAGGTTTTATATATTTTTCAATATTATCATCAATTTTTTTTATATTTTTGAATCGTTCAAATTTTTTATTTTTAAAATAATTTATAACACCATTGGACACTCGTTTTTTACTTTCATCACTATGTGTAAATACATTACCACCCCCATTTTTCAAATTAAATCCATTAGGATATAATGTATTAAACTTTTTAATATAATATGTTTCTTTTTCATTCACATCATCAATATCACAATACTCAACTAACTCAACATCAAAATCTTCAACGCCATATTTTCTTATGGCGTTGTTTAAATAATGACATTGATTCTTCTTTATTGAAAAAGCTTCTGATATGTGTTGTCTAAATCTTCCTTGGTGTCCATGTGGTCTATATTTATTATTATTTAAGATATGTGAAACTGCTTGTCCAATATATTCTTTAGAAGTAGTTAAGTTAGTTATTTTATAAATTTCACAATATCTGTCGGTTGGAGTGTCTAATATCTTGTTTGATAGTTCATTTCGTTTTGACGGTTTCATATTTATATATTTGAATCTTTTTATTTAAATTGCTTTAACAAATCATTTAACTAGGAGGTTGAAACCTTTTAAGTCCTCCTGTTTTTGACAGAGTTATTTATCAAACGTTTATACCAAACTATGTATAGAATTTCCTCTATACATCATTGCTCCCAAAGGGACTAACCTTTAGCACTCTTTCAAGTGGGACTAGACTGTATCTTAAGCCTTCATTTGGGTATAGCACCCATCAGACCGACACCCGTTCAGTCGTTGGAACCCTTCCATACTCTTCTAGGTTTGAGTTTAGGAAGTAAGTCCGCGGATTGCCCAATTTTCAACATTTTTACCATTGGATACGGCTATTAACCGTGTTCCCTTAAAAGTCTTTCGTCTTAAAAGGTGGTAGTTGAAACTTCAGGGGTTTCCCGCGTCAAGGTGTCTTGCGAAATATTAAAAATATTTCACTAGGAGGTAGCAGCCTTTTAAGCCCTCCTGTTTCTGACAATTTTATCAGCATTAAAGCTCTTCGTACAGCTTAAATTCATTCTTATTGTTTTTCCTGGTCTAATTATAATTTCTTTGGCCATCATCGACCCGCTGTGTAACGATTTACCTCGTCTTTCGACAAAGGACTAGACTATACCTTAAGCCTTCATTGGGGGTGTGACTTCCCCTCGGACCGACTCCCGTTGTTGTTGATGTAAATCAACAATGCAGTCGTTGAACGCTCTCCAGCAATAAATTGCTATTAGGCATATCGGTTTTTAAGCCGTGTCACATAAGCCCGTAGGAGTACGATGCGGATTATCCAATCTCAAACGTTTTTACTATTCTCACGGACATTACCCTTGAGTATTTTGAACCGTTTCCAATTCAAAAGAAGTAGTTTGAGCTCTAAGGACTTCCCCGCAATTGAGGAGTCTCGCCAAGTATTTAAATACCTGACTAGATGATTATATCTACGGACTGAATTACACTGTTTATCTATCAAGGTATTTCAGCCAACCTTAATAGCAGTCATCTGTTGCGACCTTAATACATGAAAAAAGTCGGTTGTCTATTGAGTAACAGAGTATCCCCGTCTCTAAGGTGTCTTTCAACTATGTCTCCAATTTGTAAAATAAATTTTTTCTTTTTAGGATATGTTATATTATCAAGAATATTACCATTTCTTTTAATAATATCACCTGATTTTAATTCAAAATTTCTACACAATTTTTGTCCTATCTTCATTTCTTTTTCATTTCTTAATATAACATCGCCATATAATAATTCTGTTCCCTTTGAATACAAAGCATAATGTAAATTTATTCTTGTCTTTTTTCCTTCTTTGTCTCTTATAACAAAATTAGCTTTCCCATTATTAACTAATTCACTCATTTTTTCTATATTAAATGGAGTAATACTTTCAGGAAATGTCAAATTACTTGCCATCTCCGGTGGCAACGCAAGTTGTCCCATTCTTAATGTTGGATCAGGACCAATAACTGTTCTACCCGTTTGTTCACATCGTTTACCCATCAAATTATTTCTAATCAACCCATCTTTACCTGTCAATCGTTCTTTAATACCTTTAATAGGACGACCACTTGTTGTATGTTTAGAACGACCTTGGGAATTATTATAAAGGGTTAACAATCTAAATTTAATAGCTTGTAAAAATTTTTGATATTTTGTATCGTTTGGATCTAAATCCTCTAAATGATTATTTGCTTTAATTATCTCGGTGTACTGATTTGTTAAATCATCATCGCAAATATTTCCATCAGCCATAACAAATGGCCTTGATGATGGAGGTAATACAGGAATTATTGAAAGTATTAAATTTTTTGGATGTATTCTTGTTGGATTAAATCCTAACAATTCTACGTTTTCGTTTGAAACATTATCTAAAATTTTTTTTATTTCTTCAACTGCTAAAGGGATCACCACATTTTGATCATTTTTTTGATTATAAACCATTGAAATTGTATTATCAGAAATGGAATGTGTAAACTTTGGTTGAGGGTTAGAACAATGACAGCAAATATCTATCTTTTCCAATATATTTATAATTTTTCTAAATCTTTGCTCACCCTTTGTCTTACCTAAACCATATAACTCAATTTGCTCTTTCAAAACTAACAAATTATAACACTTTATACAAAAACATTTCAAAAATGAAACTAATACTTTATAATATAATGGATGTATTATCCAAACATTTAACTCCACGTGTCCAAAATGCCCTACACAGTCCTTAGCAGTTTGACCACAAGTTGGACATAATTTACCGCTTTCAAGATTTCCGCCTAATCTATCATCATAGACAGATCCAGTTCCAGAAAGTTTTGTGGTATTAATTTTTACTACTGACATTTTTAGTATATCTTCTGCCGATAATATACCAAAAACAACGCTATCTATTTCCTTGACATCTGATTCCATATTTAAAATGTTATTATAATATTTAATTTTTTTTCATTTTTATATTTAATTCAAAGTAAACTTTCTTATAATAAGTTATAAAAATATAAGATTCTTATATTTTTGAATGTAAAAAGTATTTATATATGTATCAGATTTTGATATCTTTTTTTCATAATATTTATTATATCTATTCCATTACCTTGTAATTCTGGATCAGATATTGGATTATTGTATATATTAAGAAATTTTAAATTTTCAAGATTTCCTATACTTTCTGGAAGTGATGTAAGCTGATTTTCACATAGATTTAATCTTTTTAATTCTTTAATATTTCCTATAGAATCTGGAAGTGATGTAAGCTGATTTTCATCTAGGTCAAATTCAGTCAAATTTTCGAGATTTCCTATACTTTCTGGAAGTGTTTTTAGATTTCTATTATATGTTATAAGAAGTCTAGTCAAATTTGTAAGATTTCCTATAGAGTCAGGTAATTCTAATAGATTTTTATTATATGATATAACAAGTTGAGTCAAATTTTTAAGATTTCCTATAGAATTTGGTAAATATATAATATTATGGTTATATTCTATCATAAGAAATTTTAAATTTACAAGTTTTCCTATATTTTCTGGAATAATTTGATCTATTGTCCTTATCATAAGAACTTTAGTATTTTCAATATTATATATTATATCAAAAAGCATTATATTTTTTTCAGGAAATTCTTTAGAAAAAATATCTCTAATAAATTTAGAATAATTTCTAATAAAAGATTTAAATCCTGCTGGATCTTGTTTTATTTTCTGTATAGATCCTGATATTACCTTTTCCCTAGAAATATCAGGATTTTTTAATCGCAACTCAAGATACCAAATAATCCATGTTTTACAAAAACCTGCTGGATCACTCTCAATAACATCACCTCTTTCTAATGACTGAAAACCTAATCTTGGGCAAAAGTCTAAAGGTTTATAATATTTTTTTATTTCAATGTCATTGTTTAAAAATACATATTCTATTTCAAAATCAAGTTTATTCCAATCAGCATAGTCCTTTTTACCACGAAATTTATTACCATGTGGTTCAAATCTTTCTAATTCTTTTGTTTTAGTATCATAAATTAATATATTAGCATGTGATTCAAGTCCTGAATTTTCATAAACTATTATTGGTATAAAAATAAATCTTTTTTCACATGTTTTGAATATATCAAATATATCTGGTCTTACTCTAAGTATATCTCTGTAATAATCCATAACATTATCATAATGTTTATGTTGGTTTATTAATTCTATTATTTTTTCTTCTGAAATAACAATACATGTATTTTTGTATTTTTTAGAAAAATATAATATTATCAATAAATCATTAATATTACTTTTTAATTCAATGTCATAATTAGTAGAATCATATACAGGTAAATCAATTTGTCGAGATTTTGAGACACCCATATTTATTTTTATATAAATATATATAAAAATTATAAAAATTACATAGGTGGTAAACTTCGTCCACCTTCTCCGTAATCAACTAAATCATCTTCATCAAGAATTACAATTTCACCTGAAGCTATATCATCCTGCATTGTCCTTAACCGATATCCTGTCCATTTAATTCCAGGATCAGGATCACCCCATAGTTTTGAAAAATATTCTTTTACTTCATTTTTAATAGGAACTGTATTATGAGGTAAAGAATCTTTGAACCATTCTTTGAAATTTGTATAAATATCAACAAGACTAATAGCCTTCTTCTTTTCTTCAACAATGCATTCATCAACAAATTGTCTATAAATATCATTCTGTTTTCTATATTCTGCTGTTGCCATTCTAACTTTTTCTGGTTCAATGCGTATGCTTATTTTCTTTCTATGTTCAAGAAGAACCCATGCAAATGCTTCCAACATTTCAGGTATTTTCTTACTAAATTCTTTATCCATTGGAAATCTCTTTTGAAGAACTTGTTCTTCGTATGTTTCTGGAGCAGGATCATCAGGTCTGCAAAAAGTAGACTCAAACGGAATTACTCTAATACGATTCCATGTAGCCTTATCACTATACTTCATTTTTGGGAGACGGTTACAAATAAAAATCAATTTGAACAAGGGGCAAATCTCTTTTGCATCAGAACCTTTTTCAAATAAATCTCTTGCCCAATAACTATCATTTCCAGATAAAGACTTGAGAGTACCAATATTAATTTGTTCATCTCCATCTGGTTCTTCTAATACAGCCCATCTTACACCACCTCCTGCTCTTGCAAGTTCAGGATTAGCACTTCCAGTTGATGTCTTTTTTCCAGTAATTAGAGTAGTACTAAATTTTATTGCAAGATCACCCATCATTTTTTCAAATATACCTTGAGTTACGGATTTTCCATTGTCTCCTTCACCTGTCCAAAAAAGCACTACCTTTTGATGATTTCCTCCGACGAATACATCAGATGACATATCCATAAAATATGTTCTTACAGATTTGTCTGGAAATATTTTTTCTAAAAATGAATATACATCATGTACTTTTTCATCTCCTTCATCAAACTCTTTGTAATTAATTGGTAAACATTTTGATAAATAATCATCTGGAATACCATTTCTAAATTTATTATCCTTCAAATCATATACACCATTTTTAAATGCTATTAAGTATGCATTAGTATCAAGTTTTTTTCTAAAATTTCTATCATAAAATACTTCAACTGCTTCTCTCATAATGTTATTTTTATAAGGTGCTGATTTCAAATTCTGGACTAGCTTTTGAATTTGTTTTGAACGAGCTTGGTACATTGTCCCTTCCGACTTATCTGCTGGATTAACACTTTTTGCATATGCATCTTTTCCAATATTAGCAAATTTTTCAAGAATTTCATCAGATATTTTTTCTCTTAAAAAAACGCCATCGTCAATTAATTCCCATTTATGATTTACAAATTGATACCAAATTTTTCCTGATATACTTGCGCACTTAAAATGAGTGCCATACTCTTCATACAACATTTTTGCTATATCATTATGAGATCCATTTATAGCATCTTTTGCTAATTCTTCTTGTTTTTCTAATTTAAATTGTCTATATAAAACTGGATTGTCATGTTCTGCCCACCATCTTAATGTTCCTAAAGACGCACAATCGTCTCGTTTTGTCATTTTGTCCCATATATCTATACAATTCTGTTCATCATACTTATCACTCTTTGATGAAAATTCTAACCATAAATCCATTGCATCGTTACAACCATTACATTCATTAAATAAAATCCATCCTGTCTTTATCCAATCACCATAATCATGAGCTCTGAAATCTGATAACATTGGTAGTAATTTTTTAGCAGTATTTAATTTTTCAATGATCGTTGATGTTTCAAAACCGGTGTTATCTCTATTTTTTCTCTCTTTCTTAATTCGTTCCTTTAATGGAGAAATTATTCCATGTTTTAACTCCTTTTCATTTCTACCAAATGGTAGAATACTAAAAATACGAGGAAAATAATACGTTATATTTGTATTAATAGATGATAACGGATCTCTGGCTGTCATACTTATTACTTTTTCTTTCATATCAAATATTTGATAATTTGAAAAAGCCTTTTTTAGACTTATTTTTATACATTCATGGTTATATACTTGACTAAATATATAAGGTTCCATATCTTCGCTCTTTCTACTTCCATATAATAACCATGGAACAGTACAGCAATTCTTATCAACTAAAGATCCAGAATTTTCTATTCCTATATCACTAAAAATATTCATATCATTAATTGCGTTTATTACTCTTGGAATTAAATGAACTTCTTGTACACTTTTATTTAAAAATAAATTTGGAAAATGCAAATGAAATCCATTTTTTACATATGTAGTTTCACCTACATTAATTCTATATATTTTTTTCTCCATTAGAACACACAATAAATTATCATCAGTGCAATTATCAACAATATTTCTCAATATATTTTGATACACTTGTATAACACTTTGAACATGTTCTTCTGTATAAATTTTATTATCTCTATTTATAATCAAGTCATCCGTCTCTTTTAATTTTATATCTATATCAACCAAAACAGGTAAACACTCTTGAGGTTTTTCAGCAACTCCTGCAATAGTGTCAGTACTATTATGTATAGAATCACAATAAATTTCCCAAAAATCTTCTAACTTTTCTCGGGATAAATAAAATTTACCTTTTGGTTGAACCATAGAAACATGTGTATGATATAACCCGTCGGCGTAGTTTAATTTAAGTATTTTTACAATGGATGAACTCATTTTGTATTAGTCAATAATATTATTTTTATAATCATTTTTTTTAATTTAATATTTAAAAATATTTTAAAACATGATTTAAAACTTAAACATATATTATAAAAATGTCAGAACTTTACGAAAATTTAGATGATGATAAAAATATAAATTTACCAGAAACTACAATACAACAAATATCTACTAATATTTCAAAGCAAGAAGCTAAAAAAATATCTACTAGTGTTATATTAGTAAATAAGGAGGAAGAAGATGAAGAGGAAACACAAGAGGACGAAGATGAAGAGGACGAAGATGAAGAGGACCAGGAGAAAGACGAAGAGGACGAAGAGGACGAAGAAGAGCAAGAGGACGAGGAAGAGGACGAAGAAGAGCAAGAGGACGAAGAGGACGAAGAGGAAGAGGAAGAGGAACAGCAAGATGAAAATACAGATACTAATCAAAATAAAGGATTCGTATATTTAATTAGTATCGATGATGATCCAATTACTTATACATATAATCGTGCTGATGCAGAAAAGATTATGTGGAAATATGCAAAAGATTTGTATCAAGATTATATGCCAACTCATAAAGTATTTTATATTACACAAAAAACATTGAATTCTATATCTATTGTCGGAAGTTATAAGTTTAGTATAATTTCTTATGAATCTACTTATAATGTAATAAAATATACCAAAGTTTATAAAAATTAAATTTATATTTTTATTTTAAAAATATAAATCCTTTTTAAAGAAACAAATTAATAATAAAAAATGACAACACGCGAACATCCTGAATGGGAAAAAGAAAACACACTAACTGCTCCAACCGATAGAGATCCTGTAAATAAATTTAAGGGTGATCAAGGATCAGCTCAGCTTTCAGAGACAGAAGTTCAGTCTGCAATGAATTCATTAAATAACACATCATTTGTAGACAAGTTTCCAAAATTAGAAAGAAGATATGCAGATCCTTTATTATCTCTTCAAACTATTGGATTAATTTCTTGGGTTCCGGCAAAAGGAGCTACTCCAAATGAACAAGGAATTTATGGGTTTGCAAAGTTAAGAGGAAATTTTGCAACAGAGATTGAAGCAAATGAGAGAGCAGAATATATTATTCGAAATGTAGATTCTTATCATCAAATATACCATGGTTATGTAGGAAGACCATTTCCTCTAACAAATAACCCAAAGTTTGTTGCAGAAGTTTCAGAGGTTGATATTCGTAAAAATACTACAGATTCTATTTCAAACAATATCAAGAATAAGAAAGATGAGGAGCAAAGAGTTGCTGATGAAATCAAAGATCGAGAAAAGATGTTGTTAAGTGATACTACAGATAAAGATGGTGATGATCCATACGAATTATATACAACTCTTAAAGTCAAAAAGGCTCAAATTAGTTGGACATATATTGAGACGAAGAAGAAGCTTGATGAAATGAAGGAAATTATTATTAAGACAACTTCCGAACTTAATGAATTAGATGCACAAAGTGACGATTACAAAAAGAAGTATTTTGATAAGTATATGGAAGCTCGCAGAGAGTCTGGATTATCAGATAAACAAAATGAAGATAATTTTATCAAGTTTATGGTAGAAGATGCAGATCTTGGGTTTTAAAAAAATATAATTGATTTTATATATTAAAAATTAATATATAAAAATGTCTAAAAAATGTGCTAATTTTTTATTATGCGGTAGTACTATTTATCTAGAGCCGATTTGTCTAATAAGACCGGCAGAGCCGATTTGCACAAAATGTAATATAATGTTTAAAAATTGTAAGACTACTATATTATTATTTGATTTCACACTGTGTCCTGTATGTTTAACTAACGACACAATGTGTATTTCTCATCCAAATTGTGATCATTACAGTTGTATTAAATGTTTTTCAAAATATTGGAATGAGTCAAGAAAAATATACGAGCCTATTTTTCCATATTCTTCAGATATGGAAGAAGAATATATGGAAAATCCAAATGATATACATTGGAAAAAAGATAAAAGTATTATAAAATACATTGAAGAAACTAAAAAAATGCTAATAAATTGCCCTCTATGTTAAATTCAATGACGACCATACATTTTTGTATGGTATTTTCCAATTTCTGCAAAATTGGTTGGGGTAGGTTTATAAGTAATCATAAAATATAATAATAATAATGCTAAAATACTTCCAACTACAATAAGTCCGATTGATAATCCACTTAACTTATCACAATTATCTCCTGTTTTTAAAGGATTTTTGCATGTTGGTTTGTTATTAGAATTATCTGTTGTTCTAAATCTCATTTGATATTGAGTACAGTCTCCTCTTGGTTGATATCCAGCACATTGTTTTACTTTAGTACAATCTCCCTGAACACAACTATCTTGGCATCCTGGATGTTCATTTGCTAACATACATCTTGCATAAACACTTGATATATCATCGTCATCATCATCAGCACCGTGACCTAAATATTTGCTGTCACAGTTGGTTGGTTGAGTGTCAAACTGGCTGTATGGTTTACAAGTTGACGTCATTTTTATTTTAAACAATATAAAATAATTAATTATTTTTTCTAATACACCAAATAATAATTGCAAGTATTATTACTAGTAATAATACTCCACCTACAATAAGACCTATTGATAACCCACTTAATTTATCACAATCGTCTCCAGTCCACCATGTATTGCATACACATTTATTAGATGAATCACAAGTTTCATGAGATGTACAATCAGTGCATGTATTATTTGAAATATTATCCATTAAACATTGAGATTGTGTGTTATTTACGTTTAATTTTTGTGTAAATTGCTGTAAAACAGTCATATCAGATTGAGACCATTTAGGTTGAGGAGCTGGCTGAGGAGCTTTTTTACAAGAATCAATAACAGATTGTAATTTAGAATCTATATCATTATATGTATATTTTTTTATAAAAGTACTCATTACACATCTTTCTATAGAACTATCATCTATAGTTCTTTCTACTTCAATTTGTAATGCTTGTATTTCATCATTAGGCCATCCTGAAGCTGATGGAGTAGAAACGCAGAATTCTTGATATGAATCTGGATCAGAATTTGCTCTTTTTTGTGTACAACAATCGGTTATAGCTGATTGTGAATAAGGTTGAGAGCAATTTTCAAAACATCCTTGTAAATCAAAAGATGATGTATTTGCACAAGAACTCATTTTTTATTTTAAACAATATAAAATTTATTTACATTCTTGACAATTTTTTTTCCACATATAAATAGCAATTGCTATAGAAAAAATAAAACTCAATATTCCAACCCATATTAAAATTTTCTTTGTTGTCTTATGTAATTTCTTAGAACTTGCTCCAGCTCCAGCAGTTGCTGTTCCTAACACAGCAACTGCTCCTGCTACACATGAACTACAAAATTCTTCTTTTACTTCTTTTTTATCTTGATTCATATTATATATTTTATAATATGAATAGATTTATTTTATTTTTTAGATTTTGTTGTCTTTTCTGTTTTATCTATTGATTTTAGCCAAATATTATAGGCTTTAGTAAAAGTATCAAGATCGTTAATCCACATTTGTTTTTCTGATGTAGTCTGTATATTTTTTATTTGTTTCTTTATATTATTAATCTCTGTTTCCAAATCTTTAATTTTTTGTGTTGTAAAACTACGAACTTGTAATCTCAATAAATAATCAAATGAATCATCTTCTTTATCATAATTTTTCTTTTCCATTTCAGTTGAAATATCAGCTTCATCTCGTTTGAAAATTACTAACTCATCATTCATAACTTCTTTCAAAAATCTTGCTTTATTTTCAGATGTTTTTAATTCTTTATTTAGATCTTTCAAAATATATTCTTTTCTCTTAATATAATATTCATATCTTACCAAGCAAAATGACTCAATAATATCGTCAATTGTATCAAATTTATTAAGTTGTTCTTTTTCTGTAAATAATACCATATTTGAAGTATATATATAAGATTTTAGTTTTAAATTTTCTTCATTACATTTAATACCGTCATTATTCTCTGTAATTACGAAATTAACCTTTGTTGGAGTTGAATAATTTTTCATAGATTTAATATTTTTTGTCTCAAGTTGTTCTTCTAAAAACTCTTTAAACTTATCAATACTCATACTAATTGGTAATTCATCAACCAATACTTTATCTTTACCTTGTCCTTCAGATATAATTCTTCCATAAGTTGTATATTTTTTATCTGAATCTTTCTCAATCCTTCCTTCAAAACCACGATACCAAGGTTTTAATTCTGGAAGCAAACTTATTTTTGTAAGATTTTCTGTATCACTTTGTTCAAATACCGTTCTATTTTTTAACCATATTTTAATACATTCAATTATATCTAATGGATTGTATGATGGAAGATTACAAGAAAACCCGGTCCCAATCCCAGCTATTATACCATTTACTAATACCATTGGAATAATTGGAACATAAAATTTAGGTTCTACAATATCTCCATCATCTACAACTCTCTCAAGTAAACAATCATCTTCAGGTCTGAAAATAAGACGTGTTAGAATATCTAATTTTGTAAAGATATAACGAGCATTAGCAGCATCTTTTCCCAATGAATTTCTACTACCAAATTGACCATCTCTAAATAATAGTGGAATGTTATTGCTTCCAGGAAAATCATGTGCCATTTTTGTGATAGTATCAAAGAGATTTTGTTCTCCATGATGATAATTTGTCTTTTCGGCGACAAATCCTGCTAATTGTGCAACTTTTAAAGTCTGTCCGCCATAATTTAATTTTTTAAGGAAGCATGCGTGTAAAGTTTTACGATGCGATTCTTTAAAACCATCCATCATATTTGGAATACTTCTTGCACAATCTGCTATACTAAATTTAATCATCTCCTTATCGATGAAATCTGTGATATTTACTTGGGTAATAGGAGATTCATCGATTTCAATACCTAAATCTGCATTTGGGTTATAATTACCTATCCAAACTTTTCTATCATCAGCATGTGATTTGTGGAAAACTTTGTTCATATTAACAAGAGCATCTTTATCATTTAATAATTCAACAACTCTTTTTCCAAATGTTTCTAATACTTCAGCATCAGAAGATGTACCAAGACCCTTGTAGTATTTAACAGTTAGTTTTTTATCAGAATTTGTTTTAGAATATTCTTTAAATTTCCTTTCATCGTAAAATAAGATACTTTTCGTCTTTAAAAAAACTTTTACAATTGGAGTTTGCATACTAACGACAAATGGTTGATCTCTTTCTAAAAGACTTGGAAATAATGAATGTATAAAATTAAGGATAAGTCCTTTTATATGGATACCATCACAGTTATGAACAACAATTCCACCAACACCTGCATTTAAATGATGATTTTCAGTTTGTAAATCATATACATATTTATCTTTATATTCAACTTCTTTAATATCGTAAACTATATTCTTATTATACTTATTATATGAACTAATATTAAGTATAAATACATTTGTATTGTTAATTTTTTCTATTATATTTATATTATAACCTAATAAACTTGCTATATAACACAGTCCTTGAGCTCCTAATTGACCAATAATAGTTATTTCATCATAATCAGTTAATTTTAAATTATTATTATTCATAATACCATCAAAAAATGATTGTTTGATTTCAATTGAACTGTTTAATATATCAATATCAACTATTTGATCATTTGAAAAATTCAAACCTAGGTTAAATGCATCATTTATATTAATTGACGATGAACACGTGTTAGAATTAGAAAATGTTTTTATTCTCATCAGTTTATCTCCTATTTTAATATCCTTTGCTAAAATTTCTTGATCATCTTCTAAAAGCATTTTGTGATCCTCTGTGCATCTTATCATTCCACAATGAGTATTAATCTGAATAATCTTTTTTGCTGTATAAAGACGTCTTAAACCTTCTATTTTAGTCCAACCATTATCACTCCACACTTCTGTATTAACACATATATTTGTATTATCAATCCATTCTTTATCACCTAATCTTTCCATAGATATAATATCAATTATATTATTTTTTCTTATAACTACTGGAGTGTCATGTGTAAAACAATCAGCATCAGCTAAAATCATAAGCCTTCCATAATTTAAAGTTTCAAAATTTTTATCATCTTTATAATCTACTCCATATCTAACACCGAGAGCTTGAATAACATCAGTGATTTCTTTATTTTTTGCTATAGCTGATATAACAGCATTTCTTGTATTTAGAACTTTTCCCCGAAGTCCAAATACACCGAAGAAATCACGACCTTTAAATCCATTCCACCCTTCTTGAATTCCAGTAACTGCATATGTTTTTGCAGATAAACCTTCAGTCAATATAAGAGTACAATCTTTAGAGAGTTTAGTCCCTGCATTGTTTGCATGATCAAGACCTTCAATTTTCTTAAATCCTCGGGTTTTCTTTTCAGTTTTCTTCAAAGCTAAAAATTCTTTACCCCGAATAATATCTTCAATTTGTTCAACAAAATTCCATTTCATGATAGCATTGATATTTTTAACAGGAACATTAGATGATACTTCAGGTGAAACTAAACAAGTTTTACTCTGACTTGAAAACTCAGGATTTACAACTGAAACATTTAAAAAAATTCTAAAAAACTTTTTAATGTCAGTAATATTTATTTGAGGTTTTTTGGGTTTATTGAATTTTTGAACAAGTGGTCTAAAAATAGATTCGCTCCAAGAATCTACATGTTTTCCACCATCAAAAGTATATACACCATTTACAAATGATATAGCTTCATAATCACCATTACTTGGGGTGATTACTACATCTGCAGTATCTGTTTTAATAACCGAAACTTCAGATGTTTTCTCTTCATTATATAATTTACTATAATCTGTAAGATTTTTTACAGGAATAAGATTTTCATTAAAATATACACTTATTTTTGTAAGCATTGCTGCATCACATACATATTTTCTATATAAATTAATTGTATCATCTGTATAAAATTTCATACCAAATCTTTCAAAATCTGGCACATATTTTATCTCAGTAAATCCATGTTTTGCTTTATGAGAAGTAAGTTTAGGTTTAGAAATATCACGCATATTATTTTTCCAAGTCTGTTCAAAAATTTTACCAACTTCTGGATCAAATCCTCTAACTTGAAAACTCTTTGAATAAATATTTGTTGCTTTAATACCAATTCCATTTCTTCCAGAAACAAGTCGTTCTTCATCATCATCGTAATTTGAAGATGTCATAAGTTGACCAAAAATCATTGTATGATTATAATCACCTTCGTCATTTAATTCAATAGGAACGACTTGACCGTCATTCCATATAATTGTTTCTCCTGTATCTTTATCAATATTTACTTTAATTTTAGTACATTTTGTAGCGGTTGTTTCACTTCTTTTTACATTATCAATTGCATTTGATAATGCTTCAACAAAAATACGGAGTAATCCAGGATTTATGTCAATATCATCTTTAATAATTCTATATTCTCCGTTTTCAACTTCGAGTGCAACATAATCTTGCATTTTTCTGTTTCTAATAGAACCAATATACATATCTGCACGGGTAAGGATATGTTCTATATGGTCTTTTTTAACATATTTAGGTTTAGGAGGCATATTTTATTTTAATTTTAAAATACATATTTTAAAATCATTTTTATAAAATAACATTTTTATTTTTTATGACCATGTTTTTAACTATATTAGAGAACCCACCACCAGATGGTAAAAAATATTTAGCGTTTGACATAAATATAAAGTCTTCGTCAGGGTTTTTACCCAATCTTGTAGAAACATTATAACCTAATTCTTCTAAGAATATTTGAATACATTTAATATATAAATAACTTTTTTCATATGATGAATAAAGAACATGGCATCCTGCAACTAATACAATCTCATTTATTCCATTTATTTTATGTATTTTATTATAAAAATATGATAAAGGTTTAACATATGATACGCTATTATTAATTGTATTTTCATTAATATTACATACTACATTACCATAATTTTTATCACAAATTAAACTAGAATCAATTGATTTATTATCTATTAAAAAATCTTTTACTGATAGTTTTGACATCTCGATTACATCTCCGAGTCTTAAATGAATTATTAAAGTATTATTTTTTGGCAAATCTATTTCATTAAACTGTTTTGTGTGTTTTTTAAGTATAGAAAATAATAGTTCATAATTTTCTTCAGTTTTAGTCTGTTTCATATATTCACTTGCTATAGAATTAGGAAAAAACTCTAGATGATATTTTTCCCCATTTTCTTTACTTCTCCATTCTCTATATAATATCATATCAGCTAATCTATATTCATTATTGTTGGTATATAAATTATTGTATATAACCTCTTTATGTCTTGATATTTTTAACAAATAATCTGCCCGAATATTCCAGTCTATTTTTAACAAATAACCACGACTCCAGTATATATAACTAGTATATAATATAGTTATAAGTATCATTATAATTAATGATATTATATATTTTCTTGGATTAATAGACTTAATTATATAAATTATTAAAAAGATGATAACAATAAAAAATAAAATCATATATATATAATTGTTATTAATGTTATTATATTCTGGAATAGATAATGAAGAAGAATGTTTATTACCTAATGTCGTATTATCTTGGTGTCCATCTTTTTGTCTAAAAATTCTTGGATGAACTTCTACCATTTGAAATGGGTAATTAGTTCCATACATAGGTAAACATGTGTCTAATGTATGACATTTATTTGATAACGGTAATCTATTTATTAAATAAGCGGCTCCTTTTTGTGAAATAAAATATGCATTCATACAGTATCCAATTGCACCGGTATATAAATTTTCTGTTATTTGAGTAATAAATTGTCTATTAGTATTACATGGAGAAAGATTGCAAAAATACCAACTATTTAAAGTTGATAATTGTTCAATAGTATCATTGAGTCTATTTTTTATTTCTATTGTTTCTAAATGACTTGGAATATGATTGTCATCTTCAAAAATTAATGCTGCTCTTTTTCCACTTTCTAAAAAAAGTTTTAATGCATTTATATGACTTAAACTACATGCTATTTTACCATAGTATGATTTATCTTTTATTTTGTAAGAATCTTCAATTATATTATTTGATATTAAATCAACTATATTATGTTTTAAATTTTCAATAGTTTCTATTTTTGTGTATATAGGTGTCATATCTAAAGTTTTAAAGAAAAGTTCACTGTGTTCTTTTCTTTCTGGTAAACATATACAATATACTTCCATTTATTATATATACAATATATAATAAAATCTTATAATTTTAATATAACTGAAAAAATAGTTTTTATTTGATTATCGTCAATAGGTATTTTTGCTGCAATTATTCTTATATCATACGTATTCTCTTTTCCTTCAACTTTTATTTTTTCTATTTCATTTTCGGACCTATAGTTATATAGAGTAAATTCATAATCTGTTTCAGAACTTAAAACTATAGTATCACCGTTATTAATATTTTTAGTATACCATTCTATTGCAATAGATAATGCTTTATCTATATCATCTGTGTTTTGTAAGAGAACAATATTTTTATCTATTAAATTGTTCTTAAAAAAATAGGGTTCATTAGTATCTTGAATATAGACACTATTTCTTAGTACATTTTTTTTATCTTGTTCTTGAATCCATTTTTCAATAGAATTATTTCCTTCAAGAATTACTTCATTAATATTTTGAATAAAATCTGAAGTATTGTTATAAAAATTATTTATACTATAAGTATTCTTATAATTTATCAGCTTTTTCAAATTAAATTTTATTTGTAATTTTAACATAAAAATTACTCTTTTTATCATTTCTTTTGAAGTAGCTACAAATTTATTATCATAAATCACTCCACTATTATTGTCAATAGTAAATTTATTAGATACTGCATTATATTTAAATCCTTCTTTAATATCAACTTGTTCTTCTACAAATTTTAATATTATTTCATCTTGATTATTTATGATATCGTTATATTCATATTTATTATCAATATATAGAGAAAACATCCAGAAAAAATATTCACTGACATATAAGGCTGCTTTTTTATTTTTGTTATATAAATTTAATACAGATTCTTCTTCAGAATATGTTACGATTCCTTCTTTTATTGTAGGCATATCTTGTATAGGAAATGTATCTATTATAGGAATTATTATATCTACGTTTCCTATTTTTCCAGTTATATTTGTAATTTTATCTTCTGGAACAAACTGAAATACGTCTTTTATACCCAATATATTTATATATTTTAATGCAGTCTCTATAGTATTTTTACCGATATTTGAGTCAAATTTTATTTCAGGAACATCAAATGGTGGTATTGGAGATGTAATTAAAATTAGTTTTTCATCTTTAACAGAATCTGTTTTTATATTTAATAATCGTGTTTTCCCATAAGAATCTATTACTTGTGATTTTATCTCTATATTCTCTGGTAATGGAAAAACAACTTGTTTTATTTTTTTATCGAGAGAATATGATAATGTTAATTTATTAAAAGTATCTGATAATATCTCTGAAAATTCGCTATCATATTTAAATGTATATTTTATCGACCGATCTGGTTTATATCTACATATTAGCTCACATTGAGGAAAAGGTGATAAATCAGTTTCACTTCCTTTATGTATCAGTATACATAAAGATTGTGCTTTTTTAGATAGTCTATAATAGCCATGTGTATATCTTGGTATAATCATACTTGTTTTATTATCATCTCGTTCAAATAGATATATGTTTATTCCATACACTTGTTCTATTAACGATATAAATATTTTTGGGTCAAAATATTGATTTTCATCTATAGCTATATTTTTTATCATATCTACTGTCATATCATATGCCTGTTGTCTACAAATCGAAAAATCAGATAATTCTAAACGAGCTGTTGATATCACATCTATTCTTGATTCAGAATCAGTAATTGGTAAATTATCAGATGTTGTTTTTATTAAACACTCTATAAAACTTGAAGTTGTTATATCCATTCCCATTCTAACATATTCCCAGCTATTATCTATATTTTTAAAAAAGGTTAGAATTTCTTCTGGTAATTTTCCCAAGTTATTGTACTTTAATATTTTTTTAGTAGAAGTTAGCAAAGACTGAGTTTTTGCTTGTATTGTTTTTTCTTCTTCTGGATTAAAATATTTTTTATAATTTGTTTTTTCCGTTTGATCTTTCATATAACAACAAGGAATATATGGATATTTTTTTCTATTAGATTGTTCCAAATTGTTAATTTTTAATCCAGGATATTTATACACTGGGTGATCACATCTATACCAATATTGTTTAGATATAGTTTCAGATTTTGGAAATCTCATTAATTGAATTCCCTGCTTTTGTAATTTATCAACATCTTTATCTTCAATAATACTTACTTTATTAGGACATCTCCTTGTATAATTTCTGGCAAATAATTCTGGATTTACACTAAATAAATCTTCTTGTGTTTTATCAGCATCTCTATCAGCTACAAGTTTATTTGCAAAATCTATTCCATATTTTTCGTATAATTCTACTGTTTCATCATATAACTCATTATATTTTTGAAACAATTTAGACATTATATTTATAAACGAATTAATACAGTCGATATTATAAGACTTTTTCACTTTTACCCTAATACTATCAACACCTTCTATTTTTTTAGGTGTTATATTTACTCTCGTTTCTCCATAATACGGATCTGAAAATATTATAAAAAGATCGGATCTATTTTTACTGGCTTTTAAACTCTCATTTACAACTAACATCGAAGAAAATAATTTATTATTCATAACTAAATCAGAGTATATATATAAGTTTAATGATTGGTTTAAAAACATAAATTCACCTCCAATATTAGTATATATCTTTTTAGTAATCTTTGGTTCATAATCTACGTCTAAAGTTTCTAATATATTATTTATTATAATATCTTGATTAAGATATTGTTTATCTATTTCAATATCAAATTCAATTATAAAGTTGTTGTCTTGTTGTTTTATAATAACCGTATTATATTCTTGGGTATTTGTATCTGATTCACCAATCTTAAAGGACATCTCTATTGTTGAAATAATTTTAAGAATTATAATATCCTGAGAACGAAAAATATCCCAACCATTATAAATAGAATTTGTAGAATTAAATTTCTTATAAATTTTTGTAAAATTATTATAGATTACAACAGGGACTTTATCAGTTGTTACTATAATATTAAACATATCATACAAAGAATAAATATTTTTATTATTAAAAGTAAGCTCTATATTTAGCTTTTGTATAATAAAGCTTGAGCTGTCTATACTTTTAATATTTTGAAATTCTTTACATTTTTCTACATACTCTGATGCTAATCTTTTATTATCTTGTATTTCATCGTCAATTTTCTCTTTTGTTTCGCGTGCAAATTTATATAATATATCATTAGGTATTTTTGTCTTATTTGAAAGTTTGTCTATACTTTCTGGAGAAATATTTGTATTTTTTATCTTTTTTAATATATCTTTTACTTTTACTATCAAGTCATCTTTAGTTTTCCAATCAGGTTTTGTTTTAATATATAATAGTATTGGAATAGTATTTAATTCTGAAGCTATTCTTGACAAAATACTAGTCTCAGAATCAAGATCATATATTTGAAAAGGTTTTCCATTAATATTTATCATCCCTTTATTATATTTCAAAGAATTTAAAATAGGATTTTGTATTTTTAAAATAGGATTTTGTATTTTAAAAATTACAATGTCGCAGAAAACTTTTCATGATCAGCTAAAGATCTACCTAAATTATGTGCTGCAATTTTTCCGTTTCTTGTAATACCATAAAATGTTGGGACTCCTTTATAATTTGGTATAACCTTTGATAATACACCGTTAAGTTTCTTCTCACTTTCATTTCCATCTATAAGAACTGTTGCGCAAAATACTTCTGGATGTTTCACAGCAAATTCGGCAAACGCTGGTTTGGATTTTGTGCAATAACCACAAAATGTTCCCTGTATCATTACAATTACAGGCTTATTAATCTTTAGATTATTCATTTTTAAAGTTCCATCCTGATTTACATCTTCTAATTCTAAAAAATAGACAGGTTTATTATTAAATTCACTCATTTATTTATACAAAATAAAAAAAATATTATTTAAAGTTTATATTTCAAATATAAAATGACAATTATTTTCAAAGCAAAAACCACTGAAGGGTATTCTATTAAGATATGCACAGAATTGCTACAAAATAATATTAAAACTGCCTGCTTTGAAATAGATAAAAATGGCATAAAATTACGAATGATGGATCATCATAGAAGAGTATTAATAGACATTGATCTACAAAGTGAAAATTTTACACTATATAAATTTAAAGCAAATCCTGCTGAAAAAATGTTCATTGGTGTTAACATGACACATTTTCACAAGATGGTCAAGGCAATAAAGAAAAAAGACTCTATGGTTTTATTTATTGATGATACAAGACCAACTGACTTAGGAATTAAAGTAGTCCCTAAAGAAAATAACCGTATAACCACCTCTTATATAAAAATTCAAGAAATTCAAAATCTTGACATTGATCTTCCAACAAACTATGGAAAACCCGTTATCGTTCCTTCTGGTGAATTCCAAAAATTATGCAAAGACATGAATAACATTGGAACAACTATAAATATTCTTTCTAAAGGTTTCTATGTTAAATTTCTATGCAATGCTGGCAGTGTTTACTCGCGAGAAGTTGTATTTGGAGAAGTTGATGACGAAGATGACGACGATCCAGACCCTAATGTCATAGAAAATGAATACAATGAAGACTTTGATACCGAACAGCTTATAAGAATTGCAAAAATATCCGGATTAAGCACAAATATGCAAATGTTTCCTAAACAAGGGCAACCATTACTTTTTAGATCAAATATAGGAAATATAGGAAAAATTTCTATATTTATTAAAAGTAAAAATCAAATTGACAAAGAAAATCTTACAATTGAACCTGAAACAGAATAAATTCTATATTTATATTTAAAATTTAATATAAATTATATTTAAACATATATTTTAATATCTAAAAATGAGCATTCCTACACAAAATTTAAAAATAAAAGAACTTTCAATCGATAAAATTCCACCTTCTACATCAAATTATACTGATAGTTCACAAGGCGGTTCTAAAATTGTTGTTATTGGGAAGCCAGGGTGTTTTACAAAAGGGACTGGTATTTTAATGTATGATGGAACAATAAAAAATGTTGAAAATGTAAATGTTGGTGATAAAATTATGGGTGATGATTCAACCGCAAGAAATGTATTAGAATTATGTTATAATAATGATATGATGTATAAAATTACTCCTATTGATGGGGGTGAATCTTATACTGTAAATGAAACACATATTTTATCTTTAAAAAATATTGTATTAGATCAAACTGTTGATATAGTATTAAAAGACTTTTTACAAGAATCAGATTCTTTTAAAAATGATCATCTATGGTATAGAACAAGTGCACAATTTACAGAACAACAATATTCAATTGATCCATATTTTATTGGATATTGGCTTGTTTTTAATGATACAATAAATAATATTTCTAACATTATTCCCAATGATATGCAATATCATTTTTTTAATTATTTACGTGATAATTCGTTAATGAAAAATAATGAAAAATATATACCGGATTTATACAAGATAAATTCGTCTAATGTAAGATTAAGATTACTATCTGGTATTGTAGACTCAAGTGGATTGTATAATTACGAAGAAAATACAATCAATGTTTCTTTAAATTCAGAAAAATTATGCAATGATATTATATTTTTAGCAAAATCTTTAGGATTATTTGCTTATAAAAAACTATATATTTCTAAAAAAATAAACACTGATAAAGAACATGAAATAACATATAGTTGCTTTATAACCGGAAATTTATATATTATAAATTCTGCTATATTAAAAGATGTTTTTCAAAAACGTGCTAAAACACCATACAATTCTTACATTACAACTAAATTTACAATTGAGAAATTAGAACACGATATTTATTATGGTTTTGTTCTCGATAATAATCATCGATTCTTACTGCATGATTTCTCAGTAGCACATAATACCGGAAAAACGACCCTGATATCATCCCTATTATACGAAAAAAGCCATATTTTTCCTGTAGGTGTAGTTATGAGCGGCACTGAAGACAGTAATGGACATTATAGAAAAATGTTTCCAAGCACTTTCGTCTACAATAAGCTCGATGAATCTAAAATTGAAGATTTTGTCAAAAGACAAAAAATAGCCAAAAAACACCTTAAAAATCCTTGGGCTGTCCTTTTACTTGATGACTGCACAGATGATCCAAAGATTTTTAATAAACCTCTCTTTCAAGGATTATACAAAAACGGACGCCACTGGAAATGTTGGTATATCCTCAGTCTACAATACTGCATGGATATTAAACCAGTTATTAGAACCAACATCGACGGTACTTTTATACTTCGTGAAACTAACCTCAAAAACCGAAAATCTCTATGGGAAAATTATGCAGGTATTATACCAGATTTTACAATGTTTTGCGATATAATGGATCAACTAACCGACGACTATACCGCTCTATACATTCATAACACTACTCAAAGTAATAATATAGAAGACTGCGTCTTCTACTACAAAGCCCGCCCTATACCAAGGGACTTTAAGTTTGGCTCAACAGAATTCTGGGACTTTCACAATGCACGTTTCAACCCAGACTATATTGACCCTGTAATTTAAAGTTTTTTAGATTTTATTTTTAAAATTTTTAATTGTTTTTCAATTAAAAACTGTATTTTAATCATCAACTTCAAAAATATCTTTATTATAGTCTTCAATATTTTCATCTATAGTATATTCAATACCTAAAAATTTAATAAAAGTATCAACATTTCCTATAATATGCTTAATATCAATATCATAGATCCATTCATGGTTTAGATAAAATTTTTTATTTTCTTTATATAATTCCAACATTGCTTCTTCTATTAATGGTGCTTTATGAGTATACAACAAATATTCTAACTTTATTGCCGGGGTAGTAGATCTATGTTGCTGAAGTCTAACATTTACATCTACTAAATCTATTCCTACTTTATACTTCATACTTTTTCCATCGCCATCACTTATAATATAAAAAACAGGTCCTTGTTTAAACTTGTGATAATTACGCTTTTTCAATAACTTTATATGCTTAATTTCTAAATTTTTTATTACTTTTTTATTTTCTATTATTTCTTGTTGTAATTTTAATAATTGTTCACTATTCTTTTCATCACCAAGAGACACTTTTCCTGTCATTGCCAACTCTCGTATCCATCTACTAACTTGCAATGCAAAAACTGGTGATATCCACTGTGCTAATTGGACAGCTAAATCGGGGTGAATCCAAGAACCAGAATGGTTTCCACCTACTTTCACATCAATTAATTTCAATGGGAGATTTCTCCCATTGGAAATATTATCAATTAATTGTGCTGCGCTATTCCTCGTTTCACTTTCTAAAGCCTGTATCAGCTCTTTAGTTGATTCTAATCGTTTCCAATCTTTAAATAATTTCTTTCCAGCTTTGCAAAGTTGTGTAGCGTTTATATATCCATCTTCTAGTCGTGATAGAACCATAATACCATTTAGTTCAATTTCTGCTTTTTTAGGAACTATTTCTAATAGCTTGGCTTTTTCTTCTTTTAGCCTCTTTAATTCATTGTTAATCATAGTAATAACATCTTCTTTTTTTTATTGATTGTTTAGGATCTAATCCAAGTTGTCTTGCAATCATTACGATTTGTTTTTTATTATAAATATCTTCTTCTTTTTTGAGTATTTCAAGTGTTGAAACGAATTTTTCTATATTATTTTCAAAGTCCAAGTTAGAAATTTCATTATTTGTTATCTTTTTTTCTTCTATTCTTTCACATTTTTTACATGTTGAAAATTGTTGTTCTAGCATAGATCCACAACCACCTAAGCAACTATTTGGATTTGCTAATTTTTTAAAGTGTTCTACCATATTGAAGACCATCTTTTCTTTAGTATCTGTTGATTTACGCCCAACTTCAAAGTGTGATATTAATAATACTAATTTATCTTTGGGAATATGATTAATAAATGTTTTTAGGTCATTTATATTGTTTTTTAATTTTTCAATATCGGCAATATGAGTCTCATGGTCTTTATTATTTCTATTAATTGTTTGAATTGATCTACAAGCTTTGCAAATTCTTCTTTTTGGTTCAAAAGAAGACATAGAGTGTTCTTGTTTACATGTTTTACAGACTTGTTTTGTTTCAATCATTATATCAAGACCATTTACTATCTGAGGATTTTCTTTGAATTGGTCTAAGGTTATTTTATTATCATCTATTTGTTTTTTTGCAAGACCAAGTAAGTTTCTGCATTCTTTGCATATATTTTTATGGACTGAAAATTTAGATTCAGCTCTAAAGTCTTGGCATAAACCATTGCAGAATCTCAAGCCTTTTGGTGAGTTTCTACTTTTTTCTGTTAATTCATAATGTGCCAAACTGGTTTTTAAATATATACGATACATTTTATTATAAGAAGTGCTTACTTTCAATAAGAATTAAAATGATTCTCATTTTATAAGTATAAGTTATTGAACATTAAAAACACCGGAAAAAAATTGATTTTTAAAATTAATTCTTTAAATTATTTTTAAAATATTATTATAAAATGAGTGGAGACCCAAGAGTGAACGCTGTTACAGGAGGATATAATTATGCACAGTCTATTACTAAAGTAAAGCAAGATTTAATGAAAGAACATAAATGTACTGATGATCAAGCATGTATTATTATGAATATAGCATCTCTTAATAGTTACAATTATGATCTTGCGATAAATGCAGTTATTAATGAAGGTGCAACGCCAATTCTCTATAACGAGCGTCATAGTGGAGATGGAACATACATATATACGAGAGCGTATGTCACGAAAACTGGTAAATTAATCGGTAACATACTAGATAATTGCATGTTTGCTCATACACAAAACTGTTATAAATACGGCGGTTTTAAATAAAAAATAATAATACACTTTAATTATATTTATAACAATTATTTTGTTATAAATATTGGCAAAAATTATCATTTATCTTCAATCTTATTTATTAAACTCATATGTTGTACGATCTTCTATATTACACTGAAACTCATAATCACGATCATAACTACGATCGTGGTTATGACTATCAATTATAGAGTTCGTCTCTTCTCTACTATATGTTGTATGATCTTTATTAAACTCAAACGTATAATCACGATTAAACTTAAAAGCAGGATTCACACATATTTCTTTTTCTTTACTCAAACATCTTTGTGTTTTTATTGCATTGACAATATTGCAAATAGATTTTCCAGTACTATCCACGGTCCAAATTTTTTCACACATATAATCTTCATTTTTATGCCTTTCTTCACAAGACATTTTTTCTGTATGTTGTCGTGAAGCATCTTCAAAATAGGATCTATTACTAATTTCACGTAAAGCTTCAACATAAGAATGCTCATTGGTATAAAAATATTTATCACTTGACATATTATTTTATAGTTAAATATAAAAAATCTTTAAAATAAAATCATTTTTTAAAGCATTAAATACTCAAAAAAGAAGACGATATTCATAATAAGTCATTTTTAAACGTCATTTAAAATATTCTAAATTTTAAAATAAATATTATTTTAAAATAATCTAAAGATCTAATAAATGGCTGAATCAAAAGAGGAGGCATTTAATTTATTCTATCCTTGGTTTTATCAAGGAGAAATGATGTCAGATATTGAAAATTACATCACTGCTTTAAAAAAAGGAGACGATACGTTAAAATCTAATAAACAAGAATTAATTAGACTTTATAAAGATTTTAGTAATATAGATTTAACAGATAAGGCTTTTTTATTGCATATAGGTGCGAATTGCAATAATTATAAAGATGGTGAACCAGGCAAACTTTATGATTGCAAATCGAGACTAATTCCAGATTTTTTTAATCAATCTTCAATAAATCAAAATAGTATAATATTTATAGTGGATAATTTTGGTGATGATAGTGATATAAGCAAACTATCTACAGACTATATACGAATTGAAAAAACACGTGAAGAAAACAAATATATTGTAGATAATGACGGAATTAATATTACTATTTATGTATATAATACATATTTTCCAACATATTTAGATGAAAATAAGTATTATACAAAGAGTAAAGAAACTACGCAATTTATACGAGAAAAAACACATAGAAGTGATGATAAAAGATTTGTAACAGAATTTTATAACAAACTATCAGTTTTTTTATCAAAATCACTTTTTTCAGTGATATTATCTACGGCTTCATTTCGGGTTGCTGAAGCAACCCAGAAATATGTGTTAAACGAGTATGGTGTAATAGACGGAGGTTTTAAACGTGAAATGGGCACTGGAAATGTAGATTTAGAATTATATCCTGAACTTATAGAAATTATAAAAGATCCAAAGATAATATTTATAACATGGCCGTTTGAAAGTGAATATTTTTATATATTAAAACATTTAGCCAAGTTTAAGTATAGAGAACAGGGAATACTCTACATTGATAAAAATCCTGATACCAACCAGTTTGAAATATACGGGCTTAGAGATCACGAAGTCAAAGATAAAATTGTCGATTTTACATTTATTGAGAACATTCTTTATTCTAAGCTTTTTAAGGAATATTTTCGAGAAGAAATGGACAAAAACAGAGGTAGATCAAAAAGAGTATCGAAAATAATAGATATGTTCCGCTAAGTATAAATAACTAATTATATTTTTATTTATAAAAATAAATAAAATTTGATAATATAAAATGGATTTAACATCTATTCTTATTGATGTAAAGAATATAAATTTAGAACAACATTCTTTATTATTAAAATTACTTCACAAAGAATCACTAAAAAAATCAGGAATTATTCTAATTTTACCTAAAGATGTTTTAAATACACTTGAGTCAAAAAATAAAGGATTAGATAGAATTTCTTACATAAATACAGTACATTTTATTAATAGTATTAGAGGTTTTTGTTATATAAACTATGATTATACAAAGAAAAAATGTGAAATTTTTAATGTTTCAACATGTCTTAATAAAGATACCTCATCTTTATCTCATAAAACATGTTTGGATTATATCACAAAAAATATATATGAAAATTTTAAAGAGGTTGATATGATTTGGATTCATATAGATTCTACTAACATTAAAGATAATATAATAAAAGATGTTGTTAAAGCTAAATTTAAACATCCTTATATATGTAAAGACTCTTTAGTGTTAAAAAATGAAAATCCTTCTAAAAATGGTTTATGTATGTCAAGAGTCAGAGAATCTGATATGTCATTTAAGAGTAGTCATGATCATGTAATGGAAGAAACTAATTATGTACTGGAACAGTCTAAAAAGAGTGTATGTAAATTATGTATTAAATTTACTCGAGATACTATAGATTTTTTGAAGAATCTATGTTTTACTGGAAAAACACCTAATAAAGACGGAACTTTATCACAAAAGGAGATGGCTGGTATGTTTGATATAAAATATATAAAAAATAATATATTTACAGTAGAAGTTGACAAAAATAAATTAATATATGGAGAAGAAGAAGGAGTTGATATAACAAGATCAAGATATAATTTTCATTCACATCCAAAAGAAGCTTATGACAGAAATAAAGTTAAAGTTGGTTGGCCATCTGGAAATGATTATTTAGGGTTTTTAAATGCAAATAAACAATATAATACATCATTTCATGTAGTAGTTAGTCTTGAAGGATTATATATAATATCTTTTGCAAAAGATGTTTTACAGGATACTAAAAAGTTAAAGTATAATAAATTATTATATAATTTTATTTTAGATAAATATGATCATTTTAAGAAAAATATGACTATAAATACATATATGAAAACGGTAAATAACACGCGATATAAGGACACAAAGTTATTTTGTGTGGATTTTATGACATGGGAAAAACTAAAGGGAGAAAATAATGGATTTGATATATACTATGCAAAAACAATTGATAATATAGGTGAAAATTGTTTTGCAAAAAATGAAAACATAGAAGCATATTATTCAATACATAGTTAAATTTTTAATATAATTTATATTAAAAAATAAATTTCTAATGATTCTTACGTAAATAACTTAATATATCCCATAAAACTTTGCAGTCAAATTCATTGTATTTGATTATATCTTTCATTATTTCAGAGCGTATAGGTTCTGGGTGTTCTTGATACACATTCCATGCATTTACAGATGCGACAAGACCATTAGAACATTCACTATCTAATTTAGTTGAGATAAGTTTATGTTTATACATAGCATTAGCTATGTTTTTAAGACCAAAATTGAAACAGTCTTTGATAACGATTGGTTCTGATTTAAATATATTGCATATATCAATCCAATTATTAAAGTTAAGTTTCCATTGATCAGATATGATATCTAATTGATCAGAATCACGAGAAATATTGGTTAATCTATCAAATTGTCTTCTTTCAGCTACATCCCAAAATCTTCTTTCAGCACACCAGTAGAACTTTTTTTCAAAGTTCTGTATGAATGTCATAAATTCATTCATTATGCGAAATTCTTCGTCCAAATCGGCTTTATTACAAATAAATTTTTTATATTTCCATCCATCTGTAGGACTTTCCCATCCAACTCCAATCATAAAGATCATATCGGTGTTTTTTTGTTTTGGTAGTTCAGAAAATGGTGCAAAAATATCTGAGATTGTTTCAAAATCAATATATGCTTCTTTTCCTAAAAGAGGAGTTTTCCAGTCAGATGTATCATTTTTGATAATTTTAGGTAATATCTTTATTTTGTTTTGTTGATTAATTTTTATTATTGAATTTAAAATTTTTGCTCTATTTCCTTTAATACCCAACTTTTTACTATTACATCTTTTATCTCTCCAACTACTTATTCCATTTTTTAGAGCAATTTCTCTGTTTTTAGGTCCGCAAAACCATAATGTAGTAATATCCCCAATATTATCTGCAATTAAAGATTTTTCCTTATTATATTCATTAGAATTAACACACATATTAGGTTGTAAATCTGTATCTTCAACAGTCCATTTATTAAAGTTTGCATTAACATTTTTAACCCATGATACAGCAGATTTAGTTTTTATCACGTAACTTTTATCTACCCCTTGATAATCAATAACACCTAATTTATCAAGACAATCAAATGAACTAAAGTTTCCATTCTTGTTATTACATTTCCACCGTCTTCCAAGTATATATGAATATCTTGGTTTATATCCCTGAATATAAGATAGTGCATCATTATAAATTAATGTTTGAGATTTATATGCTGGAAACATTCCTGAATTAAGTATATGTCTTCCATCGCTTTTAAAAGGGATAGTTGTAAATTTAATATCAATGACAACATAATGAAAAGGAAATCCTAATTTTGGAGATTCAATTTTTTGTTCTTCTTCTGTTAATGGTGATTCATTGACTATTCTGTGTAAGTAATCACTTCTTACTAATAAATCTGCAGTTCCTCCAGTATTATTATATCTATTCGACAATGGTGCTGAATGAATTATAGGAATACCTTGTTTCATAAGTTTAATAGTATCGGATTGTTCATTTGAATTTATAGAAACTACAGGATGTTTGTGAATATTTATATATTTTATTAATTCAGTTTCAAATTCGCATCCTTTTTTCATAATAAATGAAGTGAAATTATTTTTACATTTTTTAATAGGATTTTTTAGTTTTAAAAAATCGACTAAGGGATCTTTGATCATATAATTTTTTAGATCAGTAGCACGAATTTTTTGTTTTTTATTGGTATTTTCAACAGACTTTAATACTAAATCTATTTTGCGTTTCATTTGTATAAGTGAATGTATTCTTTTAGATATTTATAATTTAAAGTTTAAAAATCGTTTTTAAAATGAGTAATCATGTTGATTATTATTCAGAATTGGGTGTAAGTAAGACCGCATCTTCTACCGAAATAAAAAAGGCATATAGAACTCTTGCTATGCAACATCATCCAGATAAAGGCGGTGATGCAGAAAAGTTTAAAAAATTATCTCAATCTTATGAAATTCTTTCAGATCCTGAAAAACGAAGACAATATGATACTTTTGGTAATACAGATTCAGGTATTCCAGGAGCTAATAATTTACCAAAAGATATATTTTCTATGTTTTTTAATGGAGGCTTTAGAGATATGTTTAATGGATCTAAAACACAAACAAAAGGTCAATCAATTTTTCACAATCTTGACTTAACTTTAGAAGAATTATATAATGGAAAAACTATTATATTGTCTTGTAATAAGAAAATTATATGTAATAAATGTGATGGAAAAGGTGCTAATAATATTATAACATGCCAAACCTGCAATGGTTCTGGTCAGTTATATAAACAAGTTCAATTAGGTAATTTTATTATGCAACAAATTATAACTAAATGTGGAGATTGTGAAAAAGGTAATAAAATAGACCCGGCAAGTATATGTAATAAATGTAATGGGAATAAAGTAGTGTCAGAACCAGAAGTTATAAATATTGTGGTAAAACCAGGAAGTGTAGATTGTGGTAGAATAGTATTAGAACGTAAAGCAGATGAATATCCAGACACAATCCCTGGAGATATTATATTAAATATAAAAGAAAAGAGGCACTCTGTATTTACAAGAGATGGGGTAAATTTAAAGGCTGAAAAAATTATAAATATTAAAGAAGCATTATGTGGTTTTAATTTTAACATAACACATCTTGACGGTAGATCTGTTTTCATAAAGAAGGATGGTGTTACATCAAATAATTATACACAAGTAATAGAAAAACATGGTATGAATGAATTTGGGAACTTAATAATAAAGTATAAAATACAATTTCCAGAGACATTGACTGAAAAACAAATAGAATGTATTAATGAACATTTTTAAATGTTAATTTAAAATTTTATATATATCTATATAAAATATGCAAGAATTAGAAAAAGATAAAGATGTTTATATATTTAAATGTCCGAATTGTTCTGATTATATAATTGTAGCTGAAAAAGAATTAAATTGTAAGATTTTTAGACACGGTGTATATAAAGATACTAATAATCTTGATCAAATGGATCCACATTCTTCAAAAAAATTATGCGATGATGTTGTAGAAAATAATAAAATATATGGATGTGGTAAACCATTTTGTGTAAAGACTATCGAGGGTAAACTTTTTGCTGACGTGTGCGGATATATTTAATTATTTTCACGATTATAAAAATAATTAAAGCTAATAAAATAGCAATAACTACAAATGCAAGTAATAATGATTGCCATGATTGTGAAAATGATAATTTTTTAGGTAAAAATGGGTCTATCGACTTTATTCCTGATAATTCTTTCATATGATTTAAATCATCTTGTATTTCATGTAATTTATTTCCTTCTATAAACCCAACTCCTCCAGCAATAATATTATCGTTTGAGTCATAAAGAAAACATGGTGTTTCTGTATTAACAGACCCATCAATTAATGTAATTCGTCCATCTCCTATAGAATTTAATATAAATGATTTATTATCTATATTAACTTTTATTTTATATGGTAGATTCTCATCAACTTTAGACATTTCAAGTAATTCTACAGTAGCAGGAATATTTCGTGTTATATTTATTTTATTATTAGAATCTATTTCATATTTATTATTGTTAGTATTGTTGCTGAATGTATCACCTTTTTTTACTACTGAAGTTGGAAACATTGTAACAATATATTGAACAGACTCAGACTCTTGAATAGTAATCCAAAACCATCTTACATATTTAGGAGGTTTAAAAAATCCTGATAAGTTCCCTAAAAATCTTGTAAACCAACTTCTTGGGGCAAATGCTAACGCCCCCCATTGGTTATCAAACCAACCAATAACTGGTATTTTATTTAAAAATCCATTCATATGCGTAAAACTCCAGTAATTTGTACCAACACCATCAATACATGGAGAACATCCTGTATTATCTCCTTGCATTGCAGCTTCATTTTTAGTACTTAGATTTAATGAATAAGATTCGTTATTTTTAAAAGTAAAACTAGTAATACTATTTTGTAAATACGAAGATCCAGAAAATGTTAGAGTTTCTAAGAAAACGTTGTTATCATTTTTATAAGAATCAAGATGTAATGTTATAGATACATCTCCAGCATCCGTATTAGTATAATCACCAGTACATACAATTGGGGTTCCTATAGTTGAAAAAGGTTTGGATACACCATTCTCAATTACATAACCACTTACTGAATAATATGTGTCTTTATCAGTACTCATTGATTTTGTTGGATATCTGAAAATAACTGCTAAAATACCAGTTTTATTATTTGGATCTGGTGAAACCGCATAAACAAAATACCATCCAAATGTCCCTTCATTAAATCTCATGGATATAGAGTTTTTATATGTATCAAGAGGTAAAATTGGGTTTTGTAAATAAGCAAATCTATCAGATCTTAAAAACCCAAGAATCCCTACTTGAGATAAATCTGTTGCATTATCTAATGCATCTAAAATCATTTTATCTTTATCATCATAATTTGGAGAAAAAGACATGGATAAATTTCTATATTGGTTTATAGAATCTTTTATATTATTTTTAAATGTTTGAAGTTCCATTTTTTTATAATAATAAAATATTTTATAATAAAATATTAATCATGTGCATACCAAACTCGATTTTTATATATATTTACCTAATACATCTACTGCCCAATTAAGATGACAAAGTTCTCCATTACCAACTGTACTTTTTAATGATATATTTATCGGAATAAATAACGATAAATTATAAATATAAGTCTTAGCTAAATCATAAATATAATCATCAGATACTACTAACTTATTATTTTTAAAATCTATAACATCGCGTCCCGTATTATTTAATATTTTTTCCATACATCGTCTATTTATAGCATAAGCAACTGTCCCAAAACCATAATTATTTTTTATAAGCGTATATTTTTTATCTGTTTCTATCTTTCCATTATGATATAATGCAGCAATTTCCCAGTCGCTTGGTAATTCAGATAAAATATCTTTTAAATTATCTTTCTCCCAACAAGGCATTAAACCAAAATAACAGTCATCTTCTACTATTAGAGCTTCATTATAATTATTATCATAAGCATGTTTTATTGCTTTTATATGAGATAATAAACATCCAAGTTCTGTAAATTTATTTCCAGAATAATTTTTATATTCAATTCCATCAATATTTCCTTCTTTTATGTTATCATTCAATTTTTTTCTTCCATCAATACCAGATATTCTAGTTATATTTTGTAAATTATAAAAATCAATTTGAGCTTGAATATATCTATTTCTTTCAAGAGAAGTATCTAAATTTATGTACAATATAGGGATATTAATCTTATTTGTAGGATTTTTTAGATATAATTCTGCTAATATTTTAGTCTTTTGTTTAATTATTTCTTCTAATTTATTTTGAGATAGTTGTATAGTTTTATACATAGAATGTGTCTTTGTTTTTCTAATACTAAATGACATATTTATTTATTTAAATAATTAATAATCTTTAAATAAATATGAAAACCCTTACTGTTAAATTTATACGAAATTATTATCTGAACACCGGGCAATATTTTTCTTTTATATCATTTAATCAATTTGTTAAATATTTTCTTCCATATGAATATACTTATGAGATAACAACATCTGAAAATCCAGATATTGTGATATACGATGCAAACGACCAAGGTAATGCTTCAAAATATAATAACAGTATAAATTTATTTATTAGTGTGGAAAATATGAATAAATGGAAATGGTATAATCATCAAAATATATTTGGAGAATATGGAGATGCCAATATAAATATTTATTATTACAACCACATCCAAGATTTAATTAAAACACCATCTTATTTATCTATACCCACATTACATGCTTATATAAATTATTATTTAAGTGAATCTACTAATATAACTGTATCTTTAACACCTTTTTTGAATAAAAAGGATTTTTTACTTATTAATAAAAGCGCCCTTAATTCTGATATAATAAAATACACAAACATAATATCTAAACTTGGATATAATTTTGATCATATATCTATATACAATAATCAAATACTGAATAAATCTTGTTATCATAGTAAAGAACTATTAGAAGTATTTAATAAATATAAATTTATATTATGTATTGAGAATAGTTATAATCCAGGATATATAACAGAAAAGATATTCAATTGTTTCTTTTCAAATGCTATTCCTGTATATTTAGGTGATCCAGATGTATGCAACTATATTAATTCCGACAGCTTCATCGACTTAAGATCTGAAAATTGGCTTGAAAAACTTAATGATCTTAGTTCTAATCAAGAAAAATATATGAATGTTATTAATACCCCAAAAATATCAAAACAATATAATAACCATAATTATAAAGAGATGTTATATAAAGAAATTAAAGATAAACTTGAAAATAGATAAACTCATTTTATCGATAAAATACAAATTACTATTATAGTGTAAATAATATTTAATAAATATAAATTTTAAATTATACACATTTTTATAAATTTAACTTATAAAAATGATTTGTAAATACAAATTTTAAATTACATAAAACTATGGCACTACAAATTTTCACATACTCTTGGTACATCGATGAAGAAGAAACCCAAGAAACTTATATTAGAATATATGGATTAACTCCTGAAAATGAAAATATCTGCATCCGCGTCAACAACTTCACCCCATATGTTTACCTTGAATTACCAGAAACAAATATCTCTGATATTCCTATCATATGGAATACTACAAACTCTCAACAAGTATGCACCAAACTCGACGAACTCCTAGGTGAACATAAACCTCTTTCTAAAATTCTTCAATTAAAAAAACACTTATACTACGCCGATATTGACTCAAATAAAAATCGTAAATTATACCCATTCTTGTTCCTACAATTTTCTTCTCAAGCTTCTATCAAACAATTATGTTATAAAACTAAAAGAGATATGAACATATTAGGTGTAGGTAAAATAAAGCTTAAAGTTCATGAACAAGACGCTTCACCTATTCTTCAATTAACCTGTATTAGAGATATCCCTACTGCCGGTTGGATAGATTTAATAGGAAAGAAAATTAAACCAGAAGATAAACTAACAACATGCCAACACGAATACATCGTTCCTTGGAAAAATCTTTCAAAAAATATAGACAAAAATGATATGGTTGCAAGACCTTTAATTATGGGATTTGATACTGAAGTTAACTCTACAAATCCAACCGCAATGCCAAAAGCCGAAAAAATAGGCGATGTTGTCTTTCAAATTTCATGCGTATTAGGTCGCCAAGGAGATTCTGATGATAAATGGAAAACTTATCTACTATCTCTTGGCGACCCTGACCAACATATAGTCGGCGATGATGTTGAAATACGTAGATTTGACACTGAAGCAGAACTCCTTTTAGGTTATACAAAATTCATTCAAGAATTTAATCCTAATATCATAGTTGGATATAATATTCTTGGATTTGATATTCCTTATATGATAGCTCGTGCAAAAAGAAGTCTCGTTATCTATGAGTTTGACAAACAAGGATTCTACAAAGATGCTCACGCTAAAGAAAAAACTATTAAATGGTCAAGTTCTGCATACAAAAATCAAGAATTCCAATTTCTTGATGCTGAAGGTCGTCTATATGTAGATCTTTTACCACTAGTTAAACGCGATTATAAAATGGACAATTATAAATTAAAAACTATAACCACTTTTTTTCTGGGTAAAGAAAACACGAAAGATCCTCTTGATGCTAAAGGTATTTTTAAATGTTATAGAATTGGTATGAAAGGCGGTGAACAAGGAAGAAAAGCTATGGGAATAGTTGGAAAATTTTGCGTAAAAGATAGCATCATTACAATTAAACTTATGGAAAAACTACAAACTTGGGTAGGATTAACAGAAATGGCAAGAGTTTGTAATACTAATATTTTTTCTCTTTATACGGCTGGACAACAAATCAAAGTTTATTCACAAGTTTATAAAAAATGCATGCATGATAACTTTGTTGTTGAAAAAGATGGATATATTACCGCTGAAAATGAACATTATACAGGTGCACATGTTTTTGATCCTATTACAGGAGTTCATGATAATGTAGTTCCTTTTGATTTTTCTAGCCTTTATCCTACATGTATTATAGCTTACAATATTGATTATTCAACATTAGTAAGAGATGATTCAATTTCTAATAGATTATGCCATGTTATATCTTGGGGTGATCACGTTTATTGCGAACATGATCCCAAGGTCATAGAGAAGGAGAGATTAACAAAAATTATTAATGTTATTGAAAATGATATTAAAATTTTGAGGAACAAAAAAGATAAATCTATGAGTAAGATTAGAAAATTAGAGATAAAAGAAGAAATAGATAAAAAAACTCTTGAAAAGAAGCCTTTTGTTAAACAAAGAAGTGAAATTTTTAAAATAAAACCTAAACATATTATGTGTGTTGAAAGAAAATATAGATTTCTTAAAGAACCTAAAGGTGTTATGCCAACTATTCTACAAAATTTATTAGATGCTCGTGCAAACACTCGTAAACAAATGAAAGAATACTCCAAAAAATTAGCATCTCTTCAAGGTTCTGAAAAAACAGATCTTGAAACTCTCATCAATGTTTTAGATAAAAGACAATTAGCCTATAAAATTAGCTCAAACTCAATGTATGGAGCTATGGGTGTTGTCCGCGGTTATTTACCTTTTATGCCTGGTGCTATGGCAACTACTGCTATGGGTAGAAAAAACATTGAAATAGCTGCAAAAGCCATTCAAGAAAAACATCAAGGACGACTCATATACGGAGACACTGACTCTAACTATGTTATGTTTCCACATCTTGATGGCAAACCTGCATCAGAACTTTGGGATTACTGCGAATATGTCGCAAAAGAAGTTTCTAAATTATTTCCAGAACCTATTAATTTAGCATATGAAGAAGTAATTTATAAACGTTTCCTAATTCTTACAAAGAAGAGATACATGTATCTTGCATGTGACAGAAATGGCGTTGTTTCAAATAAAGTTGGTAAAAAAGGTGTTCTTCTTGCTCGTCGTGATAACAGTCAATTCATTAGAACTTTATATGGCGATATTATCATGAAATTATTCAATAAATACGATAAAGATCAACTTTTATACGATCTTTTACAAGATATGAATAAATTATGTGGTGCAGCTTACCCTTCAAAAGATTTTGTTGTTACTAAAGCAGTCGGTGCAATTGAAGATTATAAAATTAAACCATTACCAGATGATCCAGAAAAACGTCAAAAAAGACTTGATGATCTAAATTGCACAGAAGCAGAATATGCAACAAAATGCTTACCGGCTCAAGTCCAACTTGCAGAAAAAATGAGATCGAGAGGTATGCGTGTTGATGCTGGTTCTCGTCTTGAGTATGTAATCACAGTTGGAGAAGGTCATAAAGCAAAACAATCTGGAAAAGTTGAAGATATAGATTATTATAAAAATTATGCTGAATCTGGAATATTAAGACTTGATTATATGTATTATCTAAAATTATTAGCTGTTCCGCTAGATCAAGTATTTAGAGTTGTATATGGTATGAATGACTACGTCTTAAACCAGTATAAATATCGATTAAAAATAATGAAAGTTCATGAAGAACTATTAAGTCTATTCAGACCTAAAATTCAAATGTCTGAAATAAACTTTGTAATTGAAGAATAAATATTTACATAAATCTATCATTTAATAATTTTATATTATTAAATCTTCTTATTTATCTAACTTTAAACTTATTATAAAATCGATCGACGCGTGCATCGATCGATTGGGGGGGGGGGAGGGGGGTAAAGAAAAACTATCGATGAAGGCGTCGATCGATTTTTATTATAAAATATAATAAAAAATAAATTTTTATTTCAATTTCATTATATCAATACAA
>Ga0114966_10000140_pt1 | contig 67448 bp, 40 predicted proteins | sample M_130207_XF_Meta_FD_87029 | JGI IMG/M metagenome (GOLD analysis project Ga0114966, IMG submission 87029) | Freshwater microbial communities from Lake Montjoie, Canada to study carbon cycling - M_130207_XF_MetaG | ecosystem: Environmental > Aquatic > Freshwater > Lake | place: Lake Montjoie...
AAAAAGCTAGTGCAAACAAATAAAGTAAAAAATTTAGCATTTTTGAATTCAATCAAATCCGGAATAACTAAAAAAAGAAATCCAATGACAATATCTTTACTTACACAAAAAGGTAGATTTGCTAAAAGGATTTTCTGCTTTTTTTTTATTATTGGGATAGGTTTTTTATTTCACTCTGCCCTTGCTCAGCCATTAACGTATTTAAAAACGGCCCAGGTAAATGCACTTAACTTTGGCTTAGCACTTGCTCCAACAGCTGATAGCGGCTACGTTATGGTAGGGCAGGATAAAGAATTTATAATTCAAGCAAATGTCTATTGTTATTTTTATGCTACTAAATTTGATAAGTGTGGTGACATTAGCAAAAGAATAAAATTCGAACTTGTTCCTGCCGGACAAAGGGTGCGCAGTGCTGGTGCCAGATACATCAGGCAAACTGCTAATGGTAAGTTTATTGTAACAGGTGCAATCCAACGTGCCAATCTTGCTCTAACAGCCGATAGTTTAAGCCTTTATGCAGCTCAAATAGATATGGATGCGGGAACCTTGGATTGGATCAATATTTATCGCAAGCCAGGAGGAGAAGCTCAGGGTACCTGCATTGCTGAGGCTGCTGACGGTTATGTAGTTTGTGGAATTGTGGATTCAGAACCTAAAAAACCTTATATCGCAAAGCTTAGTAAAACAGATGGTTCTGTTATTTGGGAAACCGCCTTTCCTTCTTTAGCGGGTTTGTATTCTTACGCAAATTATATAGAAGTATTTAGCAATGGTGACATCCTGCTTTTGGGCTCGTATGGAAACGGAGCGGATAATAATTTTTTTGCAATGCGTTTTTCTCCTGCTGGAGCTATTGTCTGGAGTAAAGAATACGATATCGGTCCTTATGATGGTTTGGATTGGGATGTATCAGGAAAAATCACACAAAATGGAGGATTTATATTATCCGGCACTACAAAAACAGGATCGAACTACGACTGTGCATTAATAAAAGCTGACGCTAATGGTAATGTTTTGAATTGCGTTACTGTTGATAAAAATGGAAATGACGATAGGGCAAGAGGTGTTACCGAACTAGCCGATGGCAATATTGTTCAAGTCGGATTTACTGATGAAAACAATGGGAATGTATTTGCCTTACTAAATAAATTCTCAGGAAACTTAAGCCCGGTATGGTCAAGAAACCTTTTATTTAATAATTATACAAAGGCTTGGGGCATAAATGAGGATGTAGATAAAGGATTAGTTTTTTCAGGAGAAACATTGTTTCCCCCTTCTAATTATGAAGCACTTTTTGTTAAAACAGACTCTTCAGGCAATCTTCCAGGCTGTGCATATCTTCCAATTATAGGTCCTGTTTCCAGCCAACATGCTATTGTTGCCAATAATATTGTGCCAACATTTACTACAGGAACATATTTTGAATATACTTTTCCTGCAGCTGAAAAAGTAGTTGTAATAGATGTTGGAGTAGGAACAAATGTGTGTTATAATTGCAACCCTTTGCTGGAATTAAGTTCAAATAAGATCTGCTTAAACCAAACAGTTTCTGTTTATAGTAAAGAAATCCGTTGTTCTCCACAAACAATTTCAATAGCAGATACGATAACAAATCAGGTTATTCCTGCTGTCTCATCCAATTCAGATACTACCTTTTATCATTTTACCACTGCAGGCACTTTCCATATTACATTATCAATTACCTGTGGAGGTGTGCTTCAAACATTAGTTAAAACAATTGTTGTAGATCCTCCACCATTTGCTTCAGCTGGAGCGGACTTTACAAAATGTAAATATAAGACCTTGCCAGTGACTGGAACAGGAGGGGTAAATTATCAATGGTATAACCAGGATTTCAGCACATTGATTTCAACGGCTAATCCTTTTAACGCAAATGATACAGCCGAAAAAACATATAATGTAGTTGTAACAGATATTAATGGTTGTATTGATACTGCCGATGTGCTTGTAAGTGTTACCCTGCCTCATGCACAATTTTTTGCAGATTCAGCTTGCCTGCATCAAGCCAGCAGTTTTACCGACTCATCAACAGTTTTAAATCAGACTTTCACCGCCTGGTCATGGGATTTTGGAGATAGCTCCGCTCTGAATTCCGATCAATATCCAACCCATATTTTTCCAAGTTTTGGGGAATTTAATACAAGTTTAATTGCAACTACTGGCAATGGATGTAAGGATACAATAACAAAAACTATCCTGGTTCATCCCCTCCCTACTGTTAATTTTTATACTAATCCTTTCCCATCAGGAATTTGTGATGGGACAAGTGTTAGTTTTTATGACCTTACAACCATTCCTGTGCCTGATTATATCGAATTCTGGAATTGGAATTTCGATGATGGAAGCCCAGTAAATATAAATCAGAATAACTCACATTTATACGATTCGGCTGATACCTATAATATACAGCTCACAGCAATTTCAAATTTTGGTTGTATAGATTCTATTAGTAAGGTGTTAACCATAAACCCTAACCCTGTTGTGAAATTTATGGCAAATGATACGGTTGGATGTGAGCCCCTTTGCATTTCTTTCACTGATTTGTCCACAATTACTCATACTAATATTGCCCAATGGACATGGACTGTTGGTGACGGAAGTCAAATAATTCATTCGTCTAGTTTTGATCATTGTTATATCAATGACTCTGTTTTTGCACCCAATTATTTCAGCCAGACATTAACTGTAACTTCTGACAGCGGGTGTGTTACAACAGGTTCTAAAAACAATTACATCACCGTTTATCCAAACCCTGTTGCAAATTTCACAACCGACCCTCAGCAAACTACCGTAATTGATCCCGTTATAACTTATATCGATGCCTCTAAAGGAACTGATTTTTGGAATTGGGATTTGGGAGACTCTTTGACTTCAATGCTTCACAATCCAGCACCTCACATGTATCCTTCAGCAGATACGGGGACTTATACCATTAAACTGATCACTTCAACACAATATGGATGCTTTGATACTGCTTTTCAAACCATTATCATTGGCCCCGATTTCGTTTTTTATATTCCAACTGCATTTACTCCGAATGCCGATGGGGTCAACGACTATTTTTTCGGTTCTGGTATTGGCATTGTTGTTTATAAGCTATGGATATTGGATCGTTGGGGAAATCTTATATTTCATGGTAATGAATTAAATGATAAATGGGATGGAATTGCAAATTATGGTGAAAATACCGCACAGGCAGATGTGTATATCTGGAAGGTTGAGCTCATAGATGTGTTCAATAGGAAGCATCATTATATTGGAAAAGTTACATTGTTATTGTAAACCTTTAATAATATATTTTGGTGGTAATTTAGTACGGAAAAATGCCAAATTAAAGTTTTTTATTAGGATTTAAACTATCTTTGGTATTGGGAGTTTTGGTTTTTGAGCATTCCAAAGCTAATTATATGTTTTATTATTTTTATTAAATTATGTTTACGCTATTAAATATCTCGAAATCAAAAGTTCTACTTGCTGCATTTTTAGTTTTCATTGCATTTAAATTCAATGCTCAAACGCAACATGCTGAAATTAAGGTTGCCAACAATCCTTATGGTATTGTAAATAATGTATGGATAACTTATTTAAATAAAACAGCCATTTTGCTTGAAAATGTTGATGTTCAAAGTTTCTTTAATTATGTTGTAATTATTTCTGACGGAAACATGTCTGACATGGATCTTTTTAAAAGCTACTTAAGTCCAGTCTGGAAAAAGGATTTTCAGGATTTAGCCTATAGAGTGGGTGTTGGGAGTATTAAAAATGAAGAAAATGTGAGAACTTATTTAGCTGGATTACAACCAAGCTACAAGAAGTGTTTTGATGAATTTTTGAAGAAGAAAAAAGAAATTACGATCAATCAAAATAAAAAAGGCCCAGCCAATCCATTTCCAACACCTCAAAATTGTGGTTCCCCTTGTACAAACTCTGGTTTTGAATCGGGATCAGGATTTTGGGACTATTGGGCAGGTGACCCTGAAACGGCAGCCAATCCTGCTAACCTCACCCCCGGTTTTAACCCCCCTCCTCCCGGATTTTTCGGCAATACAAATCCTTTTACCATAGTAAATGCTGGGGGCTTCGACCCAACAGTTGGAGGTAATATTTTACCATTGGTTCCTCCAGGCGGGGGGAATAACGCCTTACAAATTGGTGATTTAACTGCTTGGAGCGGTATGTCTTGGGGAGCTGCTCGTACAAGTATCTCATTTACTGTTTCAGCAACAAACGCGAATTTTACTTATCGATATGCAGTAGTGCTAGAAGACCCTAATGATAATACCCACGATACAGTAAATGGCTTCACTAAGCGGCCTTATTTTAGAACAAAATTGCGTGATCAAGCAGGTAATCTCTTAAGCTGTGGTGATTATGAAGTTGTTGCAGATGCATCCCAATTAGATTTTACAACAAATTTTATACAAACATCGCCATCAAGCAATATTTGGTATCGTCCATGGACTACAATTTTTGTCCCTTTGCAGGCATATATAGGGCAATGTGTAACATTAGAATTTACTACATCCGACTGCAAGCCTGGAGGGCATTTTGGTTATGCCTATGTGGATTGTTCTTGTGAACCACTGGGAATTATTTCATCATCACCTAATATTTGTGGAAATAATATGGTTACACTAACTGCTCCTGCCGGAGGTGTAAGCTATATTTGGAGCAATAGCGCCGGAGGCAGTGTTGGAATAGTAGGTGACACAACCAATCAAATTGCACTTGTTGACTCAGGGGGAACTTATCAGGTTGTAATTTCTTCGGCAGGTGGTTCCGCCTGCAACACTACTTTAACTGTGAATATTGGAACTAACCCAAGTGCTCCTATCTCTGCATTTACAAATATGACAGTATGTGCAGGCTCTCCTACCCAATTTAATAATACCTCTTCACCTGCTGGATTAATTTCTGGATATTTATGGGATTTTAATAACGATGGTATTGTGGATGATACAACAGCAAATCCAGCAAATGTATTTTCAACTGCAGGCTCCTATCCTGTGAAATTGACCGTTGCTTGGGGGCTTTGTGTTGATGATACCACAATCAATGTAACTGTAAATGCAGGAATAGTCCCTGTATTAACTATTGCAGGTCCATTTTGCCCCAATGATGGCCCCGTAAATTTAATAGCTAATATTCCTGGAGGAATTTGGACTGGCATAGGTATTACAGACGCTAATTTAGGTGTTTTTACTCCATCTTTATCAACTATTGGTAACGATACAGTTACTTATACTACACCAGGCTCTTGCTCTGGTTTCGCATCTGAAGTAATTATTGTAAATTCAAACCCCATTGCAAATGCTGGACCCGATTTAAATATTTGTTCTTTTGGAACAGGTGCAATAGGATCAGCTGCTTTAATAGGATATACATACTCCTGGATTCCAAATACTGGTTTTATAAGCGGTTCAAATATTTCAAATCCTACGCTATCCCTTTCCAACTTAGGACCTAATTTAACAATCACAAGTAGTTATACAGTAACTGTATTAGAAGCAGCAACTGGTTGTGAATCATCTGATTCGGTTAATGTGATGGTGGATGCTGTATCTTCTGTAAATGCAGGATCAATACAGTATGTATGTTCGGGGGCAAGTGCAGTGCTTGCCGGAACAATAGCTGGTAATGCTACTAGCGGTTTATGGAGCGGAGGCAATGGCACTTTTTCGCCCAATAGCAATACATTAAATGCTGTTTATACTCCAAGTATTCAAGAATATGCTGCTGATTCTGTTATTTTAACACTAACTACAAATGATCCTGTTGGTCCATGTTCATTTTCATCATCTAATACTATTATTTATTTTTATGAACTTCCAGTAGTTGATTTCTCTGTAGATAATGCTGCTGGTTGCCCTATTCTATGTAATACCTTCAGTTTTTTAAGTACTATTGGTGGACAAAATTCTATTTTAAGTTGGGTTTGGGATTTTGGAGATAATAGTGAAGTTTCAAATATTTTAAACCCGTCACATTGTTATACTGAATCAGACTTTTATGATGTTCAACTTATAGTAACCTCCAGTAATCAATGTTCCGACAGTTTAACAAAAAGTCATTTCGTAAATGTATATAAAGTTCCTGTTGCGGAATTTGATCCTACACCAAATCCAGCAACAGTATTAAACCCCAATATCACTTTTAATAATCAATCCTCTTCTGATGTAAATTATTGGTTTTGGGATTTCGGTGATAATACTACATTAGCCCCCAATATAGCTAGCCCTACTCATGATTACACAAGTCCCGTTTCAAACAAATATATGATTACATTGATTGTACATAATGCGGAGGGTTGTTACGATACCGTTTCACACGAAATATTAATCGGACCGGAATTCACCTTTTTTATTCCTAATGCTTTTAGTCCTAATAATGATAAAATAAATGATACGTTTTTTGGCTCGGGCGTAGGAATCGAAAAATATGAATTATGGGTTTTTGACCGTTGGGGTGATATTATTTTTTCTAGTAAAGAGTTAAGTGTTGCATGGGATGGGAAAGCAAATAACGGCCAATTTGAGGCCCAAATAGATGTTTATATTTGGAAAGTAAACCTTGTTGATGTATATGATATAAGTCATAGCTATATGGGGGTAGTATCCTTAATAAGATAACAAAAGATAAGAAAAGCATATTTCAGTAATTGAAAAAAACAAAATTTCATATTACAATGGTTCGGTAGTTTTTTCAAGTAGGGACTAAAGCCCACAAATTCGTTCGGTTTTATTGTAACCCCACCCTTAAGGCTGGGGTTAATAAAATGTCTGATATTAGATGGCTTTAGCCCAGACTGATAAAAAAGTGCCGAGCCATTGATAATACAATTCTTTGAATTAATATTTGATTAACAAATAAAATATATCATATCTTACCCCTTTTCACTTAATTGTAAATTCTCAGCTAAAAAACCAAGTTAGGTTAATTTAAAAAAAGCTGCAATCCCTTGCTGTGTATAATAAAAAATATAATTATATGGAACACTATTTTAGTTGGGTTATAAATCAAAAAAATCACTAAATTTGGGTTTTTTATTTAATAAAAAATAAAATGGTTTTATTTTACAAAACTCAAATAATAAAATATAAAGTATTAAATTTTTTTTATTTTGCTTTAGTTTATCTTTTTTTAGGAAGCAATACCTCCAATGCACAGTTAACATTTAATAATGGAATGACTGCACAACAGTTGGCGGAACTGCTTGCAGGGCCAGGAATTAATGTTAGTAATGCTATAATAAATTGTGATCCTAATGGTATTGCTTCATTTAATGGAACCTCTAATTTGGGGATTTCAAATGGTATAATTCTTACTACAGGAAGTACTTCAATAGTTTCTCCCAACAATAACAATACTAGTGCAGGCAATTGTAATAATACTTCTGGTGATGTACAATTAAATTCATTAATAAGTGCAACTACATACGATGCTTGTGTTTTGGAGTTTGATATAATTCCTATATGTGACACCCTACGTTTTAATTTTATTTTTGGTTCAGAGGAATATCCTGAATTTGTAAATGCTAATGTGAATGATCCTTTTGCATTTTTTATAAGTGGCCCTGGTATTATAGGGCAATCAAACATTGCATTGTTGCCAAATGGTATGAACGTATCTATTGATAATGTTAATAGCACTAACAATGCACAGTTTTTTAATACTAATACGGGTACAAGCATTGAATATGATGGTTATACAACAGTTATTACTGCTTCCGTTTTTGTTCAATCTTGTCAATCCTATCACTTAAAAATTGTTGTTGCAGATGCAGGGGATTGTTACTATGATTCAGGTGTATTTTTAGAAGCGGGAAGTGTTCAATGTCAATCAATTTCAGCAAGTGCAATTGTTCCAAATGCATCAGAAGGATGTCAGGATGGGGCTGTTGAATTTTGTAGAGCTGGTTCCACTTCAGCTGCAGCTACGGTTTCATATATGTATGCAGGTACTGCAATAAGTGGCATAGATTTTAATACAACCGCTACAACAATTACAATTCCAGTTGGTCAGGCTTGCGTAACCTTACCAATAGTCCCAATTGTAGATGGCACAGCAGAATCCATAGAAACTGTTTTGTTAATTTATCAGCCAGGAGCTTGCGCAGCTCAGGATACTGTTGAAATTTTAATTTCTGATTTGCCTGTTTTGAATGCGGGGCCTGATATAACAATTTGTTCCGGTGAAACAGGATTGATAGGTGTTCTAAATGTTCCCGGAACTTCCTATGGCTGGATACCAGCTATGGGATTAAGCGATTCAACGATTTCAAATCCATCCATCACATTAATTAATACTGGGTTAACACCCCAAATTACAAATTACATACTAACAGCTACAAATTCTGGCTGCGTTTCTTTTGATACGGTAGTAGTTATTGTCAACTCAACTACATTAGTGGATGCAGGGCCTGATAAAATTATTTGCGGAGGCAGTGCTACCTTGATGGGAATAGTTGGAGGGATTAATTCATCAGGTATTTGGACCGGAGGGTCAGGCGTATTTAGTCCAAATGATACCACTTTAAACTGTATTTATACCCCAAGCGTTTTAGAGATTGATAATGGTAGTGTTATTTTAACACTTACTAGTAATAACTCAAATGGAGCATGTCTAGATGGAAATGATCAAATGTCCATCACTATAGCACCTCAAGCTATTATTATGGCAGGTGCCGACGTAACCATATGCAATAATAATACTGTAACATTGCAAGGATTTGTAGGAGGTTCAGCAGATAGTGCAATTTGGACTGGAGGCGGAGGGACTTTTTTTCCAGATAATACTAATCCTACAGCTGTATATACACCAAGTTTAGCTGAAGCAATTGCTGGAACAGTAGTATTAACCTACACCCCAACGAATGCAGCTGGAAATTGTGCAGAAGTGAGTGACCAATTAATTATTACCATAAATCAAATGGCAACAGCCAATGCCGGTTCTGGCCAATATTATTGTGCAGGGGAAATCATTACACTTCAGGGTAGTGTTGGGGGATCCGCCAACAGCGGGACATGGAGTGGAGGTACTGGAGTTTTTCTTCCTAACAATAATACTTTAAATGCTGAATATATGCCAAGTGCTGCGGAAATATTGGCTGATTCAGTAATTTTAACATTAACTTCAAATAATCCTGTAGGCCCTTGTACATTTTCATCATCAAATGTTATTTTTCATTTTTATGTTAGTCCGGAAATTGATTTTTCAGCAGATACAACAACCGGCTGTCCGGGGTTTTGTACAAACTTCAATAATTTAACAACAATAGGAAATAATGGAACAATTGTAGCTTGGAGCTGGGATTTTGGAGATGGGGGAGCTGGTTCTGCATTAGAAAATTCATCAAATTGCTTTCAAGAAACGGGGTTTTATGATATTAAATTAACCGCTACCACCAATAATGGCTGCGTAACATCCTTAACTAAAAGTCAATTAGTGGAAGTGTTCAACCTGCCTTCAGCAGATTTTAGCTATAACCCTAATCCAGCTTCTATTCTTGAACCAACAATATTTTTTAACAATCTGTCGACGCCCGATGTAAATTATTGGAACTGGAATTTTGGAGATGGAGATTCTTTATCACCAATAATAGCTAACCCAGAGCATAATTATTCGGTTGACAGCACTGTAAATTATTTGGTGAAACTAATTGTTCGTAATAATAATGGTTGTTATGATACTGTTGTACATGAAATTATTTTTAAACAGGCATTTACCTTTTTTATCCCTAACGCATTTTCACCAAGTGATGGAGGAGGTGTAAATGATTATTTCTTTGGTTCTGGAGTAGGAATTAGTAAATATAATTTATGGATATTTGATAGATGGGGCGATATCGTTTTTCATGGGGATGAATTAAATAAGGGCTGGAATGGAAAAGTAAATAATGGAAAGGATGCAGCAATCATGGATACTTATGTTTGGAAGGTAACTTTAACGGATATTTTATATAAAGAGCATAATTTTATTGGTAAAGTTACTTTGGTAAAATAATTTTTTTAATATTCGAAATAATATAATAATTTATAAAAAAACCATATTTTTTTTATACGTTATTCCCAAAACACAATTTTTGCAAGCTTCCTTTTGTGCTATAAATAAAGGGATAAATAAGATTAACTGTATTATAATGTATCTTAAGAAACTATCGGTACTTAATTTTAAGAATTATGCGGAGACTGAATTAGAATTTAGTAATCATATTAATTGTATTACTGGAAATAATGGTCAAGGGAAAACCAATGTGTTAGACGCCATTTATTACCTGTCGTTTTGTAAAAGTTTTTTTAATCCTAACGATAGTCAAAACATATTGCATGAAGCACCATTTTTTTTAATACAAGGTTCTTATCATTTACAGGAGAAGGACGAAGAAATATACTGTGGGTTAAAACGAAATCAAAAAAAACTATTTAAAAGAAATAAAAAAGAATATAGTCGGCTTGCAGACCATATTGGTTTGTTCCCATTGGTAATGATTTCGCCAGCGGATTCTGAACTTATTACAGAGGGCAGCGAAAGTCGCAGGCGGTTTATAGACAGTGTTATTGTTCAATTTGATAGGGAATATTTGGAGAGTTTAATGAGCTATAATAAAGTTCTCTCACAGCGCAATGCATTGCTCAAACAATTTGGTAATAGCCGAAGTTTTGAAATGAATGCACTCGAAATTTGGGATATAAAACTTATTGAATATGGTGAAAAAATTTATGAAACCAGGAAAAATTTTATTAATAGCTTTGTTTCCATCTTTCAGAAATATTATACTTTAATTTCAGGAGGGTGTGAGCAGGTAGGTATCAAATATTTATCCCCTTTGAATGAACATTCATTCGAAGATTTATTAAAAAAGACACTTCCTCGCGATAGAAATTTTGAATATACCACACAAGGCTCCCATAAAGATGACTTGGAATTTACAATTAATGAATATCCTCTTAAAAAATATGGGTCGCAGGGTCAACAAAAATCTTTTTTAATAGCTTTAAAGTTAGCGCAATTTGATTTTATGAAAAATATAAAACAAATAACGCCAATACTTTTACTAGATGATATTTATGATAAATTGGATGATTTACGTGTAAAACAATTAATGGAATTAGTTCGTAGTGATAATTTCGGGCAATTATTTATAACTGACACACATTTAACTCGCTTGCCTGATTTATTTAAAACAGCTGGTGTTGATTTCAAGGTATTTATGATAAGTAATGGAAATGCCTCAGAAACAAAAATGTTACAATTGCCAATTACTATTTAATTGAATTAATTAAAACTTTAAATTAAAACTTTAATAATGAATAAACATAATGAAAATAGCATTAAAGAAGTTATTGAAAAATTGCTTAAAACATACAAGCTTGATGATCGCCTTGCAGAAAGAAAATTAATAGGATCATGGGAAAGTATAATGGGTAATTTAATTGCAAAACATACTACAGATATTTACATAAAACACCAACAACTTATAGTTACATTAGATTCAGCGGCACTTAGAAAAGAATTATCTTTTTCAAAGACTAAAATTGTAGGGATGCTAAATGATGCTGCTGGGCGAGAAGTAATTAATGAAATATTATTAAGATAATATACGCATCTATCTAAGGTGCAATTTGTCAATGGCGGATGCTGTTCATCACAGGATTTCAATATCGGGGACAAGTGTTTTCAAACGAGATATTTTCACAAAAAAACAAAATGTTTTGCGCCATTGATGTTTTTATTCCCCTATAAATGTGCAGTTATAATATCGTTCAGGCCTGTTATACGTTTAGTAAATGTGTATTTCCCTTTCGAAAAGTTATTTACTGGCCACCCGCCCCACAAAATGATATTACCCTGTCCATCTTTGTAATTATATGCGGCAGTAGTTTGGTTATCAAACTCCCAAATCATTGTATTTCTTTCTTCAGTATTATCAACTTTTGGAATGGTCACTTTTACATCTATAAATTTGTGATAAATAACTTGTTGCAACCAGCCTTGTCCTACACCTAAAATCGTTAAAACATCAGTCAATCCACCAGCAAGCGCAGTAGCTTGAAGTTTAGCTTCTACAGTAAAACGGGTAGGATTACCTGCCGCTACAAAAAACTCACCGGTATTGAATCTGAAATTTGCGTAATCAAAAGCTTGTTTTATTTTTGCTGATGCAGTTACCCATTGGCTGCCACCATATACAGTATAAGTAAATAGAGGGCCTTGGCTACCCAGCATACCATTATCGTCCGTTAATTGAATAGCAGTAACAGGAAAAGCAACTGTGTTTAAAATATTTTGGCCAGAAGCATTTTCTGCTGCAGTAAGTTCCCATGTACCTTGCATTAATACTTTGGTTGGAGGTTCTTCTTCAATTTTTTTACAGCTGTTAATGCATATAATTGCTAAAAAAGCAATGATTCCAAGAAAAATTTTATTTTTTTTCATACTTGTAAATATTAAAATTGAATTAAAAATGTTTTATGAAATTTATGTTAACAATAAAAACGCCAAAAATTATAAGTGGCTAAATATGATTTAATACTTCTTATAATATTTTATACATCCATTTGTGAATATCTTCTACTCGTCCTCTGCGTATATTCTCTAATTCCTTTGCCACCCTATTAGCAAAAGAATGGGGCTGAATTTCAGGTAAATTATAGTTAATATTCTCAAAACCTATTTGTGCGATGTGTGCAATGGTAGCGGCGGTACCAGTGCCAAAAGCTTCATGCAGGCTGCCATTTTTGCTCGCATTAATTACTTCATCGATACTTATTTTTCTTTCCTGCACTTTCATTTTCCAATCTCTAGCAAGAGTTAATACGCTATCGCGAGTTATTCCAGCTAAAATAGTATCACCAAGAGGAGTGGTAATTAAAACATCATCAATAACAAACATTAAATTCATTGTTCCTGATTCTTCCAGATAACGATGATTTTGAGCATCCGTCCAAATTATTTGATCATATCCTTTTTTTTGTGCAAGCTTAGTGGGATATAATGATCGTCCGTAATTTCCAGAAGCTTTAACAAATCCTACCCCACCTTCAACAGCGCGAATAAAATTAGTTTCTACCAAAACTTTTACGGGTCTGTTATAATACAATCCACTTGGAGAGGTAATAATATAAAAACGATAGGTATCTGAAGGTTTTACGCCAATAAATTCATCCGTACCAATTATAAATGGTCTAATATAAAGGGATGATCCTTCGTTCATAGGAACCCAATTATTATCGAGTTCAATTAATTTGCGGAGGCCTTCTAAAAAAATTTCTTCAGGTATGGGTGGCATACACATGCGTTCGGCAGAAATATTTATTCGTTTGTGATTAGCCAAAGGCCGAAAAAGAGATACTTCACCTTTAAGGTTTTTGTAGGCTTTCATTCCTTCAAAAATAGCTTGTCCGTAATGCAGTGCTGATGTGGAAGGACTCATTGGAATTGGCCCATACGGTATTATTTGAGCGTCACCCCATTGATTATTTTTATAATCAGCTGTAAACATGTGGTCCGAAAATACTTTACCAAAAGAAAGGTTTTCAAAATCAAGTTCTTTTATTCTTGAATTAGAAGCTTTTTGAACTTTTACTTCAATTGTTTTTTCTTTTATCATTAAACAAGATTTTTTTATTTTGATAAAATTAAGTATTTTATTCTATCAAAACAATATTAACAAAAACTTCTAAAGTTAAAACCAAAGCAATGTTTAACTATTTAGGGTATTAATTCCTTACTAATTAACATAATGTTTTAATTAGCAAACAATTAATAAAAGCAAGCGCTGTTTAAAACTATTGGATATATGCAATGTTAATATTTGATAAATTATATTAGTTTTTGTTCTAATATTAATTAGTCTTTTTTTTCCGTCGCAGAAGTATTAGCTTTATCCTCCTCAGTGGCTTTCGAGGCATCTTTAAAGTCTTTTATTCCTTTACCAAGACCTTTCATGAGTTCGGGTATTTTTTTTCCACCAAAAAGCAAGAGAACGATTACCAAAATTACGATTATTTCGGTTGGCCCCATACCTAAAAATCCAATTAAAATGCTATCTAACATATTGTTTTGTTATTAATTTTTTTACAAATATACGCAAAAATAATTGCTATAAATGGTCGGTTTTTTTTTGCCTTTATTAAAGTGGTCTAACTTTTAATTTTATTGCGTTGTCAAAAATTTGTTAGTCCTGTTTTTTGAGTTAACATTAATTTTGAATAATTAATTTCAACACTTGTTTTTTGCCATCTACCATTAATTGAATATAGTATAAACCATTTGAAAAGCCTGTTAAATCAACTGTAAAATTATGCTGTCCCATTTGCATATTTTTTGAAATAATTGTTTTTATTTTTTCACCCAACAAATTAAAAATCACTAAATCAACCATAGCGTCTTTTAAGAGGGTAATGTCAATTGTTGATTTGTTTTTAGAAGGATTTGGAAATACAGTCATTGTTGAAATTTTATTCGATAATATATTTGAAACACCTACGCTAGTATCTAACATATCATATTTTAATTGGGCATTTACTGCACTTGTTTGAATGTCGGATAAATCATCACCAGCAATAATTGCGAATGCAACTTTAATAGAATCTCCGGCAGCAATAGCGTAAGGGCCTGTACTCACAATATGAATAACATCAACACCGGCACCAGTTGTTCCTGCATCAGGTCTGTTAGTTGAGAGTGTCAAATATTTTTCAGCAGTATCAAAACCTCCTGCAACTATGTCAATGCCACCAGCGCCACCAGATAAATTATCAATAGCGTAATGCAAAACAGGCGCTGTATTAGTGAGTAGTTTAATACCTGCATAAGTACCATTTGCGCCGGTGTAATAGGCGTACCCCATTTTATTTGCAGCATCAAAAGATGCACGGTTGGAGGCAAATGTTACAGAATTAATATCCCAATCAGCAAAAATACCAGCATATAAATTATTTAAAATAGAATTGCCATCATTAACAATTGTGTATTGAACAATTACAAATTTTCTATTACCAATTGTACTCCAGGCAAAGGCTTTGCTATTAACTTTAATAGGTAATGGTGAGGATGATAGATTGTCTTTAAAAGTAGCTGCCACATCTAATTCTGAAAAAACTGCTGGCAGTATGTTGTGAGCATTGATAGAAGTTTGGAAATCCATTTCGGGGGTAGATATGCCTCTGATAGCATCTGACACTTTACTGCTATTTACACCAACCATTAATCCAGCTTCGTATAAAATGGTACCATTATTTAAATAATTAAATCCAAGGCCACCAACCTGTGCATCTCTGCTGTATCCTATTCGTCCGTTACTACTAATAGAAGTTGCAACATCATTTATTGCAATATTTATGTAATCAATATTTACCGAAACAGTAAAAAATTCAGCAGCTAAATAGGATGTTGCGGGATCAGAGTAGGTAATTTTAAATAAGACCTGTTGGTTAAGTGGAGCATTCGATAGTATTTTTATAATATAAGGATCTGCATTATTATTAACAATCCCCATGGTATTGATGGCACCTAAAGTGGTATTTCCATCTAAAATACTAACATAGGGTGAAGTGGATGATAATGTAGCAGTTAAATTGGAGGTAGCTCCCAGGTAATTTGTGTAATTAGCATTTATGCGCAAGGTATCTCCAATAATGAAGGCTTCGTCGTTATAGTCTGATACGTTAAATAGGGTCATCTTTACAGATGGTAAATTTGCCTGCGTTAAAGCTTTAAATAAATTAATACGACCATTCCCTAATTTGTTTGAATAACTTGAATTCATTAATGAATATATATTATCGCAAGTTGTTTTTAAACGTTCGCCAATTTGTAAGGCCGTATAGGAGGGGTAAAATGATTTAATTATGCCGGCAGCCCCTGCGGCGCATGGAGCAGCCATAGATGTTCCTGTTTGTGAAGAGTAATTATTGGTAGGGTAGGTAGAGTTTATGCTTTCACCAGGAGCGCATACATCAACAGTATAGTTGTAATTTGAAGTAGCTGAAATTTTGTCGTCACTTTTTGTATTGGCTACGCTAATAACATAATTATAAGCGGCAGGATAAAACAATAGATCCGAACTATTATTTCCTGCAGCACCAATAACGAGGGCATTCTTATTAATGGTTGCGTAATCAATAACATCTTGTCCTAACACCCCTCCATTTGGACTTCCCCAAGAACAATTAATAATTGAACAACCATGATCGGCAGCGTAAATAATACCCTCATAGGATTGGGTAAGAATTCCGTTTGCATTACTAATTTTTATAGGCATAAATTTGCAATTAAAACCAATTCCTGCTATTCCAGTAGCGTTATCTACAGAAGCAGCTGCAATGCCGGAAACATGAACTCCGTGAGGGTTTGCGTTGTATGAAGGGTCGTTATCATTTTCTCCCATGTCCCATCCTGAGAAATTGTCGGTATAGCCATCATTATCAGCATCGCCACCGCCAATAATATCGTTATAATTATGTTTTATATTGTTTTTTAAATCAGAATGATTAGGTTCTACACCGGTATCGGTAATGCCTATTACCACGTTGGTATCGCCTCTAGCGGTGGTGGAATTTACTCCCCAAGCAGCTTCCGCTTGAATATTAGTAATAGCGTATTGCGTAGATAGGTTAGGATCATTGGGTGTATAACATAAATGTTGAATATAGTGAGGTTCGACATATTCAAATAATTGCATTGACAATAATTTATTAATAATTTTTTCTAGCGAAAAAGAAGCATTATAATTAAATTCATAAATTAATGTTAAGTCGGCAAAACGCTCTCCATTTTCGTTGAAAGTTCTAATTGGAGCTATTGCATGAGGGAATTTTTTTGTCAAATTATTTCCTTCAATATTTTTGTATAATAAATTAAATAAATCGTTATTGATGCTATTGGTGGTGCAAATAAAACGAAATTTGGATTTTAATTTAAGGATTACTGTCTTTTCGAGAAAATCAATTGATTTAATATCACTAGGCATTTTAAATCTAGCAGTGGTTTTAATTGAATTATTATAATCAATTTCATTTACGTTTGCGGCATATTTTTCGGTTCTTAAAATATTTTGTGCAAACACTTCATAAAAACTAAATGAGATAAAAATAATGTTTAACAGTAATTGATTCAGTTTTTTCATGAGGGAATTATATTTAATTATTATAATGCAATATAGTTATATATTATGGTAATAGAAAATATTGCATTTTTTTTAATGATATTCGAGAATAGATTAAGCAGGTCTAAAAAAGAATAAAAAATATTATGCTAATTGGGCTTCAATTTCAGAAAATAAAATAGCGGAATGTGAGGCGTTATAAGTACTTTGTCCATTTTTTATTAATAAAATTTGCGGAGATTCATGTTGAATATTAAATAATTCAACAATTTTCGAAGAAATAAGAGGGAATTTAAGTAAATCTAAAAAATATACAGGTACGTCCTCCTTAGGGGATTTCCATTTGCTTTCTAAGCGATTAAGCGCCATTAGGCTAATAGAGCAGCGAGTGCTGTGTTTAAAAATAAGAACGGCTTTTACTTTAGAATTAAAAGAATTTGTAATAATTTCTTGAAGCTGATTTTCAGAAGTAAGTGGCAGCCAATTCATATTTTAAATAATAATATCTTAAATTGATTTTTGAGTTTTATCCGTAATATTTTTTATGGTTTCAATTTTATTAATTTTCCCATAAGCAGCACAGCGCTCCTTTTGAACCTTGCAAGAAACCATAAAAAGGGTAAAAAAAGCAAAAGATAGAAGAATTGTTATTTTGTTTTTCATATTTATATTCGTCTAAAAAGTGGATTTTTTAATTTTATATTATAAACAAAGTTACTATTATTCTTTTATTTTGCAAATTCATGTTAATTTTTTTTAAAATATTTTTAAATGAGGGCAAATTTCTATTGAGGATAAATTTAAAATAAGATTTAAATGAAAAAACTATCTTTATTATAAAATAATTGCAGTAATAGCTTGTATTTACAGTGTTCTTAACCATATGCCAATTTATTTTTAATGGAGATACTATTAAAGGTGCGAATGGTATTATAATTTTTTTTGAGGAAGCTCACCGGCGATGATATATTTATAAAAGTAGGGGAGTTTTGGTTAGCCTGGTAAATGGATTAATTAGAGGCTTTATATAATGTCAGGTTTACTCATAAATATCTTATTTTAAAGGTGTTCGAGAGCTCGTTTCACTAGGGGGCTTCGTTATTCTTGTTTTAAAAACCAATTATTTACTAATGAAAACTTGTAGCAGGATTATCAACTCAAAAGTGTAAAATTTTTGAGGATGAGGGAGTTTTTTATTTTAGATCGTCGATCATTTCAAAAATCAAATTATTATATTTGTGAGATTTTTTTTAATTTCCATAATTTTTTACGTAAAAACATTGAACCTAACCAAAAAAATATATTTTGCATCAGATTTTCATTTAGGTATGCCTTCCTATGAAGAAAGTTTAATTCGTGAAAAGCTTATTGTTAAATGGTTGGACGAGATAAAGCAGGATGCCTTGGAAATTTATTTGATGGGTGATTTGTTTGATTTTTGGTTTGAATACAAACATACGGCACCAAAATATTTTGTTCGATTTCTTGGGAAGATTGCGGAAATATGCGATTTAGGAATTCCTGTCATATTATTTACCGGTAATCATGATATGTGGATGTTTGATTATTTGTCAAAAGAAATAGGGGTTAAAATATATAAAGAGCCTATTTGTAGGGAATATAATGGTAAAAAGTTTTTTTTAGGGCATGGAGATGGCTTAGGGCCAGGAGATAATGGGTATAAATTTATTAAAAAAATATTTTCAAATTCTTTATGTCAATGGCTTTTCGCAAGACTACATCCAAATTTTGCATTAAGTATGGCGAATTATTGGTCGAGTAAAAGCCGCTTAAAAAACGGACCGCTAGATGAAAAATTTACTAGCGAAGAAAATGAATGGTTGGTTGTATATTCAAAGGAAAAACTAAAAAAAGAATTTTTCGATTATTTTATATTTGGCCACCGTCATTTACCACTAGATATTATGCTGCCAAATAATAGCCGCTATGTTAATCTTGGCGAATGGATTAATTATAGTAGTTACGCTGTGTTTGATGGTGCCAATTTGGAATTGAAATATTATAAATAATTGTTTAGGTAAGGATGCAAAAAACAACTGTTGAGCATTGTTTTTTTATAAATTATTTACCCAATTATTTTCACTAAATCACTTAGCCTGTTACAATACCCCGCTTCATTATCATACCAACCAATTATTTTAATCATATTACCAACTATTGAAGTAAACTCAGGGTCATAAATACAAGAATGTGAATTACCAACAATATCAATTGAAACAATGGGGTCTTCCATGTATTGTAAAATCCCTTTTAAGTTTGTTTCACTTGCTATTTTAAAAGCAGCATTTATTTCTTCAATGGTAACAGATTTAGTAAGCAAGCAAGTTATATCTGTTAAAGACCCATCAGGCACAGGAACACGCATTCCGCAACCACCTAGTTTGCCTTTTAAATGGGGGAATATTTTTGTGATAGCCTTGGCTGCTCCAGTAGAAGTAGGAACAATTGAAACAGCTGCTGCCCTGGCTCTTCTCAAGTCTTTATGTGGCGCATCGTGCAACCTTTGGTCGCCAGTATATGCATGAACAGTAGTAATGAACCCTTGAACTAATCCGAAATTTTCATCCAATACCTTTATCATTGGCGCAGCGCAATTAGTAGTGCAGGAGGCGTTAGAAATTATTAAATCGGTCTCCTCTAATTTGTTTTCGTTTACTCCCAATACTACTGTTTTAATATCATCTGTATTTGCTGGAGCAGATATGATTACTTTTTTAGCACCTGCAGCAATGTGTTTACCGGCAGATTCTTTATCTAAAAAATATCCTGTAGCCTCAATAACTACATCAACCTGTAAACTCTTCCAAGGAAGCTTAGAAGGGTCCTTTTCAGCATAAACAGAAATTCGTTTTCCATTAACAATTATAGCACTGTCGTCTGATTTTATATCTGCATTTATGATGCCATGGATCGAATCATATTTTAAAAGATGCGCAAGTGTTTTACTATCGGTTAAATCATTAATTGCGACTATTTCAATGTTTTTAGATTCCTGCATTACTCGAAACGAAATTCTTCCAATTCTTCCAAAACCATTAATGGCAACTTTAATTTTTTTCATATGTTATTTTTTTACAAAGGTAAATTGAAATAATGTTAATTATGCAAATATTTGTTACCGGCTTTTCCATACAGTAAATCTATTAATAATAAAGCTTCTTTTTTATGTGCTATATATTAATATTTAGAATGCCCTTATTGCTCGAATAGAAGGGGAGGAGTTTTTATTGCCATAATTTTGGAACCCGTTATTGAAGTTTTGTGCCCAAGCATAGTGCGAACTATACTCGGTAGAGCACCAATAAAATGGATTAGCAAAACCACCTACCGCAGTTTTATTAGTTCTCAATAAATTAAGCTCATCTTTGGAAGGTAAGAACCAATCGCTAAATCCATTTAGTTCTAATTGGTCGCATATGTTGGCGGCGTAATTGCCAATGCCTTGCGCAGCAATAATAGTAGCCGTGTTTTCCTTTCCGGTACCTAATGCAGTGCCAATAGCATTTGTAACTAAATAATCGCCGTTATACCATGTTGCCTTTTTTTGATCTGATTTGGCAGCTATTAAACCATGCTGACCAGTACTATCAATATAAAAAATTACTCCTCCTCCAAATCGCTCTCCTATTTGATGGGACCCTTCATCTTGATTTAAAGATTCTAATTTTGCAATAATGGAGGGAAATGTAATTAAAGGTAAGTTATTAATAAAATAGCCACACAGCGTAAAAAGGCTCATGCAAATAATTAGAAATATGTTCAACATAATTGTTAGATTAAATAATGTATTTATTTTAATAGATTAAAAGAACTATATATTTTACAAAAAATGAAGGTATGAATAATTGTAATTAAAAACAAACAAATTTACATTCCGATAATTACATACTGTTATCTCAAATTATTAAGATCGTTTAAAGCACTAAAAAATGAACATCAGTTGTAATTGATTAAAAAGGATTAATAACTAAATAGAGTCTTTCCATAATCTGCGATTTCTTCGTTATGCTTGTTTTGAAAACAGTTATTTGCAAAAGCAAACTCCTTAATTTTCAAAAATTCGCAAGCCTCGAACTTGAACATTATGAATCAGACTCTCGATTATATTTACAGACACTAAATAATATTATCATTCATAAATTATGCAAATTTATCAAAATTCTTAAAATTGTTTTTTATTTCATAAAAATTTAAAATAGGTTAATTCATTAAAAGCTTGAGATTTATTTGTTTTTATAATTTTTATAATTGATTTCTATGTTATTACGGTTTTTTTTAAGTTTTTTAAAAAGGTTAAAATATTTTTTTTAAAAAATTATTTTGAAAAATACATTAAGAATATTTGGGGTTAAAATAATTTTTAAGTGCTAAATTAAAAAAATCTTTAGTTTTGAACATTAACTCGGCCTTTTAAGGCGGAGAGAATAACGATGTTAGCAAAATTTGGCTATATCAATATTTTAGTGCTTTATTTGGGTAAAACATTTATTAATTATAAATATTTGTAAGAATGGCTGATCATAATGAAAAGGGTCAAAAGGGAGAAGTTTTAGCTGTTACATTTTTAGAGAACAAAGGTTATGTAATACTTGAAAAAAACTGGAAATTTAGAAATTTAGAAGCAGATATTATAGCTACTATTGGGGGGGTATTAGTAATTGCAGAAGTGAAAACAAGGAAAGGTAATAGTTTTGGAGAGCCTGAATCATTTGTAAATAAGAGGAAACAAAATAATTTAATTAAAATAGCAGGGGAGTATGTTAATCAAAAACAAATTGATTTAGAAGTTCGATTTGATATTATTGCCATTATAATAGGGGAATACAAAATTAATATTAATCATATTGAAGATGCATTTTATCCTTTGCAATAGTTTGGATTTGGATATCAATTTTTGTTGTCATTACTATTTGGCAGCCATTAAGTACTATTATTTTATTTAATTGTTCCCTTATTTTAAAAAAAAACAATTGAAAAAAAGAAATCTATGGATGTTTTACTATAAAAATAATTAATATTTCTTTCGATTTTTTTATATCGAGGGTAGCTGCAGGAGTTTTAACTAAGAGCAAGTGGATTGTTTTTAGTGAGTTTTATTAAGAAGGTAGTAAATTTGATTTGCATTGTTTTTTTAAATTTAATTAGTTTATTCTAATATTTACGATGCTTTTGGAGAAAAAAAGCCATGAAGTGTTAGTTAATAAAGGGGTTTTAATAACTCGGGTGTAATTCGTATCATTAAGTTGGAAAATATTAATTGTTATACTATATTTGCAGCCCAAATAAATAGAAAAGTAATAAATTAAGGAGTTAAAGAATTGGGATAAAAAATATTATTAAAATAGAATATTATTAATAAATCTCGGATACTAAATTAAATATTCAATCAATAAATTTATAAATAAATAACTATGAAAAACAAAGGTGCAATTATACTATTTGCAATTTTATTGGCACTATCATGTGCTTATTATTTAATGTTTACATGGGTTGCTGCCGGTATTGAGAAAGATGCAGAAGTATTTGCGCAGGCTTATGTGGGAGGTGCTGATGCCATAAAAGCGGCAAAGAAAGAATCGGAAAACCCTTCTGATCAAAAAACCTTTTTAGATTTTTTATATAATTTTAAAAAGAATTATTATTTAGATTCTTTGAAGAAAAGACCAGTATATGATATATTTATTACACAATATACTTATGATGATGTTAAAAAGCGTCAATTAAATCTTGGATTAGATTTAAAAGGAGGGATGAATGTTACATTGGAGGTTTCTGTTGCAGAAATAATACGTTCACTTTCTAATAACAGTAATGATCCAACATTTACGCAAGCTTTAGTGCAAGCTGCTGAGCGTCAAAAAAAAGACCCTAAAAATTTCGTTATTATATTCGGAGAGGAGTTCAAAAAAATTAATCCCAACGCTAAATTGGCAATTAATTTCCAAACAATTGAATTGAAGGGGAAAATTGATTTTAATACTAAAGATGCAGACGTAATAGCTTTTTTACAGGAAAAGGTAGAAGAAGCGATTGCTACTTCAGAGAATACTTTACGAGCTCGTATTGATAAATTTGGAGTTACACAGCCCAATATTCAACGATTGGCATCATCTGGCAGAATTTTAATAGAGTTGCCTGGAGTTACTGACAAGCGACGAGTGGAGAAATTATTACAAGGGACGGCAAATTTAGAATTCTGGGAAACATATGATAACAAAGATATTTACCCATTATTAGATCAAGTAAATACACGTTTAAAAGAGATTTTAAATCCAGTTGCCGAAATATCGAAAGCAGATTCCTTAGCTAATTTAGATAAGGCAATTGTTAAAGATAATAAGGATCCTAAATCTAAGTTGCTTGCAAAAAAGGATACTACTTCCATCTCAAATGACACTTCTTCAAAATCTTTGTCAGCTCAATTAGGAACTTCCGGTGATTCAACAAAAAAAATTACAGAATCAAGGGCTGATACTATTAATAGGTTGAGGAAGGAAAATCCACTTTTTGCAGTGCTAAGTCCGGCAATACAAAATGATGAAAAAGGGCAATCTGTTTTAGGGGAAGGACCCGTTATAGGTTATGCTGCTATCGCAGATACAGGCAAGATTAACGCATATTTTAGAATGCAGAGAATAAAAGCAATATTTAGACCATATACTAATTTTTTCTGGACGTTTAAAGCGATAGATAAAGAAGAAACCAGTGTACAGTTAGTTGCTATTAATGGTTCCAGAGATAGAGGTAAAGCAGCTCTTTCGGGGGATATTATTACAGAAGCACGCAAAGTATTCAGCCAGGAAGGCTCGGGCTCTCCTCAAATATCCATGAGTATGACTTCTGATGCTGCCATCGCATGGAAACGTTTAACAAAGGATAATATTGGGAAATCGATTGCAATAGTATTGGATAACAGTGTTTATTCATTTCCTACGGTACAAGGTGAAATTGCTGGCGGAACATCTTCAATTACTGGTAATTTTACAATTGAAGAAGCGGACGATTTATGTAATATTTTAAAAGCAGGTAAGTTGCCAGCTCCAGCGCGTATTGTTGAAGAAACCGTTGTTGGCCCAACACTTGGTGCTGAGGCAGTTTCAAAAGGGTTGTTTTCAACAGTTATTGCATTAATTTTAGTTCTGTTGTTCATGGGTTTCTATTATAGCAAAGCTGGATGGGTAGCAGATTTCGCAATGATTATCAACAATTTTTTTGTAATAGGAATTTTAGCATCCTTTGGTGCAGTTTTAACATTACCCGGAATAGCCGGTATTGTTTTAACAATAGCAATGTCGGTAGATGCTAATATATTAATTTTTGAACGAGTGCGCGAGGAGCTTAGATTAGGTAAAGGGACAGCTTTAGCAATTAAGGAGGGTTATAGAAATGCAATGTCATCCGTTATTGATTCGCACGTAACTACTTTATTGCTAGGTATTATTTTGTATGTTTTTGGTACTGGCCCACTTCAAGGTTTCGCCACAACATTAATAATTGGTATTATTTCCTCCTTATTTTGTGCAATTTTTATTACACGTATTATTTTTGATCGTTGGTTGACACAAAACAAAACAATTTCTTTTGGCAATAAATTTACAGAAAATGCCTTTAAAAACATTAACATTAATTTCGTTGCTAAACGTAAAATCTATTACGCTTTTTCGGGGCTTGTAATTGCCTTAGGTATATTTTCATATCTACAAAAAGGAGGCTTTAGCTTGGGTGTTGATTTTAAAGGTGGGCGCTCCTATGTAGTTCGTCTTGATGAAGTAAAATCTACCGAAGATGTGCGTAAGGCATTAACTGTAAGTTTTGGTGAAGCACCAGAGGTGAAAACTTATGGCGTAAACACCCAGCAAAGAATTACTACTACTTATTTAATAGGAGATGCTACGGAAGACGCTGAAGAAAAAGTAGAAACGAAATTAATAGAAGGCTTAAAAACGCTGAACGTTAAATATGAAATAATGAGTTCTCAAAAAGTGGGAGAAACAGTATCGCGTGATATCAGAATAAAAGCTTTATGGGCTGTATTGTTATCTTGTTTGGTGATGTTTGTGTTTATTTTTATAAGATTTAAAAAATGGACCTATGGATTAGGAGCTGTAGTGGCATTGTTTCATGATGTTCTTATAGTACTTTCTGTATATATTATTTTTGATGGTCTTTTGCCATTCTCTTTAGAAATAAATCAGGATTTCATAGCGGCAATACTTACGGTAATGAGTTATTCAATGACAGATACGGTAGTTGTTTTTGACCGAATACGTGAATACTTAACAGAACGAAATAAAGCTGATTTGGACAAAAATGAAAAAGTGAAAGTTATAAATTATGCATTAAATAGTACACTAAGTCGTACTGTTAATACCTCATTAACGATTTTCTTCGTATTGTTAGCAATATTTATATTTGGAGGTGAAACTATCAGAGGCTTTTCATTTGCCTTGTTAATAGGAATTGTAATTGGTACTTATTCTTCTATTTGTATTGCAACACCAATTGTTATTGATTTAGATAGAGACAAGGCAGTGGCTTAAAAAGCATAACTAAGCTAGTATTTTATAGCCCAATTGTTTGCTATTATTATAATAATTGAAACTTTTAATAAGGAGGGTATTGATTTAAATTCAATATCCTCCTTTTTTTTGAAAATTATATGATGCAGCATAGCAGACAAATTATTTAATATATTTTACTCATTTTTAATTTATTAATAATTGGTGATTTTGCTTAGAATAGTATTGTGTTCAAATAAATATTGTTTTGTAAAATTAAATACTATACATTTATAAAAAATTAACGATTATGAAAAAAATACTTACTGTTAATGCGCTTTGTTTTATAATTAGCGCCTCTATTGCACAAATAGGAGCAGTTGCTCCGGATTTTACACAAAATGACTTAAATGGCAACAGTCATAATCTGTATACCTACCTCAATGCAGGGAAAGTTGTAGTAGTAGATATGTCTGCCACATGGTGCGGCCCCTGTTGGGGGTTCCATACAGCACATTACCTAGAAGACATTTATAACCAGTATGGTCCTTTGGGAACTAACGAAGTTGTTGTTTTGTTTTATGAAGATGATGGAAGCACTACTCTTGCCGACTTAAATGGGACAGGTTCAAATACCCTAGGAAACTGGGTATTAGGAACTGATTACCCTATTATCAATGGAACGGTACCTTTGCCGGGACCTTATGGCACAGGATACCCAACAGTAAGTGTAATTTGTCCTATGGATAAAAAAATCAAGGATGACTTAAATTATTACCCCGACTTGGCCTCAATGAAAATTGCACTTCAAGATATTATTAACCTTTGTTCTCCCGCTTCTATTAGCGAATCAGACTTTAATGTAATTAATGTAAGTGTTTTTCCTAACCCTGCAATTGAAAGCACCACCCTTCGATTTGATTTGACTGCTGCTGAAACTACTACCGTTACTTTATATAATTCTATTGGTGAATTAATTTCCACCAATCTTTATCAGCTAAATATTGGTATGAACCAAGTGGAACTTAAGCTATCAGGATTAGCGTCAGGAAATTATTTTGCAAAAATAAACTGCAAAGATAAAAAGAGTAAAATATTATCTGTTTTGAAGGTTTCTTCTAACTAATACCTGATTTTTACTCCTATTCTAAAAAGTCTATTCAATTTTATTGCAGCTAGCAGCTTTGGATTGATTTTTTGCAATTGATTCAGAAACACCTTCCAGCAAATGGCTTTTAAAATTATGGCCTGAAGGGTGTAATATTAGCTTCAGGCATTATCCCCGCTTTTTTTAATTGGATTCCTTAATAAGCAATGGGTTTTTAAAAGTAATAAATAAAATATTCACCAATGCGGTATTGGGGTTTAATAAAATGCCCAACCAAAGTTAATTCCTATAGAAAGTTTAAGGTCGGAGTTGTAAAATTCACCAAAATCTTTTGTATCAAAAGGTATAATTTTATAGCTATTAACATGATAAAATACAGTATTCTTTTTATATCCAATACCACTAAAAATATCCAAAGTAAAACGGGAGTTTTTTCCAAATTGATAGCCTAAAAGTAGATTAACATTTAAATTGCTGAAATTATAATAGCTTTTTCGATAATAGTTTAATAAACCAATAGATATTTGTGCATTGGAATAGGATATGGTTGGTGAAACATAAAATCCGAAAGGAGCATATTTTTTGCGCTTAATAAGATAAAATCGGTGGGCATATTGAATGCGCCATCCTTGTGTTTTTAACTGATATTTACTGGATATAGGAGTAGTTTTTTCTATTATTTTCCAGAGAGGACTTGTGTTAAGGAAAGATATTCCAATTTGTTCGGAATGTCTTTGTCCAGTTGTAATTTCGGAAATTAATCGGTATTCAGCTGTAAAAGGAATAGGTCCCCACAAAATGGCAAGGGGGTTTGTTTTTAAAAGTAGAGGTTGCTTGTGAAATTCCTTTTCTTTTTTGAGAGGCTTAAGTTTAAGCCTAATAGTGTCGGTAACTAAATTTGAGTAAACAAAAATAGCGTTAAGCATAAATAAAAATAAAATATGATATTTTATTTGTTTTAATTTCATCGCCGGGATAATTTAATTGTCTATTTCACATTTCTTTTCTCAATTTTTTATTTTCATATTTTAATTATACAAATGCTGATTTTTAATTTCATCAACATAATCCATATCTTGGTGAAGGAGTAATAGCTTGATTTGTAAAATCTTTTTTTAAATATTTAAAATATCCTGTAATAGCAATCATCGCAGCATTATCTGTGCAATATTCAATTTTTGGTATATAAATATCCCATCCTAATTGTTTAGCTAAAATATTAATGGTAGCTCGTAGTTCAGAGTTAGCAGATACACCGCCGGCAATAGCAATTTGATTTATTGAATATTGTTTTGCTGCCAAAATTAATTTTTTCATCAAAATATCTATAATTGTATATTGAATGGAAGCACAAATGTCAGCTTTGTTAAGCTCAATAAAATTAGGATTTTTTGCCGTTTCATTCGTAATAAAATTTATAAAGGCTGTTTTTAATCCGCTGAAGCTATAATTAAGTTCAGAAACTTTCGGTCTTGTAAAAACAAAAGCTTTAGGATTCCCTTCTTTGGCATATTTATCAATAAGTGGACCGCCGGGGTATGGTAGGCCTAGTATTTTAGCAGCCTTATCAAATGCTTCTCCTGCTGCATCATCAATAGTTTCACCTAGTACTTTCATTTCAAAAAAATCTTTCACAATCACTATTTGAGTATGTCCACCAGAAACTGTTAAACAGAGAAACGGGAATTTAGGCGAATTTGTTCCCAATTTATAGGATTTCAAAATTTCTATGGCAGCATCAGTATTTCCATTATTATTAAATTCTAATTGCTGAACTGACATGAAATCCATATCGGTTTCACTTTTTATAATTAAAGATTTTGGTAGCTCTGGAGTTTGAATAAAATGCGCCAATATATGCGCTTGCATGTGATTTACCTCAATTAATGGGATGTTTAATCCTAATGCAAAAGTTTTTGAGAAGGAATTACCCACAAGAAGTGATCCCATAAGTCCAGGGCCACGAGTAAATGCAATGGCACTTAGTTCATTTTTTTTAATTCCTGCAAGTTTTAATGCCTGATCTACAACAGGAATAATATTTTGCTGATGCGCCCGTGAGGCCAATTCAGGAACAACACCACCATAATTTTGATGAATGCTTTGATTAGCGATAATATTAGAAAGTAATTTACCGTTTTGTATCACTGCAGCTGCTGTATCATCACAGGACGATTCAATGCCTAATATGTTGATGGTGTTGTTCATATTTATTACTTTAGCACCTGTTGTCTTCCATTGAGGAGTAAAATATTTTTCTATTAGCAATTTTATATATTCTTAAATTGCTAAGTTATATTAGGATGGAAGGAATTTAAAGCTGTACAAAGATATTAAAAAAATTACTAACATATTATTCAAACTATTAGCAACAATCATTTTTGTGCTGATGATACTATTTTTTCTGATTCAAATTCGGAGTGTTCAGGTATATGTGGCAAAAAAAACAGCAATTTATTTATCTGATAAATTGCAAGCGCATGTAGAAATAGGAAGTGTAGATATTCAGTTTTATAAAAACATTGTTTTAAGGGGTTTTTATATTGAGGATAAGCATCAAGATACTTTATTTTATTCGAAAGAATTAAAGATTCGTATTAATGATATCAATTTTAATAAACGCAAAATAGATATAAAAAGCCTAATTATATCTAACACCAAAACTGCAATAATTAAATATAAATCGGATGAGAATTATAATTACCAGTTCATTCTGGATGCTTTTGATACAGGAGAATCCAAAAAATCAAATAATCCTTTGCCTTGGGATATCAGTATCGGAGATGTAACATTTTTAAATAATGATTTTACTTTTCGCAATGAGCAGGATACAAATAAAACTTTTGGGATTAATTATTCTGATATTTATGTAAGTAAAATTAATTGCCGTATTGCTGATTTATATTTTAATAGAGATGCTATTAATTGTAAAATTAATTATTTGTCGGCAAAGGAAAAAAGTGGATTTATATTAAATAATTTATTCTGTTTTGCGAAAATCACACCTGTTGAAATGGAACTTGAAAGTTTGTTAATAAAAACTGTTGAAAGTAAGATTACAACTAATTTAACATTTAAATATAACTCATTTAGTGATTTTAATGATTTTGTTAATCAAGTTAATTTAAATGCTGATTTCGACCATTCTGTTTTGGATTTTAGCGACATTTCCTATTTCGCCCCTGAACTGCGAGGCTTGAATAAAAACCTCATCATTTCAGGAAAAATTTCAGGAAAAATAAATGATATTCGTGGAAAAAATATGAATATTATATTGAGTAAATCTTCAACACAATTTATTGGCGATATAAAATTAACGGGCTTGCCAAAAATTGACGAAACGCTTATTTATCTTAATGTAGAAAAGTTAATTACCAATTATCATGATTTAAAACAATTACCCATTCCTCCCTTTGAAAAAAAGCAAACTTTGGATGTGCCAAGTAATATAGCCAAATTAGGCGATGTGAATTTTAAAGGGACTTTTACTGGTTTGTACAATGATTTTTGTGCTTATGGTAATTTTTCATCCGCATTAGGGAAATTAACTACGGATATTTCTGTTCATCATGATGAAGAAAAAAAACAAGAATATTATAGGGGAACAATAAAATCTACAGCATTTGATATAGGAGAATTTTTTGGGGCAACAGCATTGGGTAAAGTTACTGCCAATGTTTCTATTGATGGAGTTGGCTTGACCCTAGATAAAATTGCAGCAAAATTAAAAGGTACAATTAATTCTTTGGATTTTTATAATTATACTTATAATAATATTTCTATTGAAGGAAATATTGCTAAGAAAATTTTTAATGGTAAATTAAATGTAAAAGATGACAACATTGACTTTGATTTCGATGGGAAAGTAGATCTAACTCAAGAACTCCCCCGTTTGAATTTTATTACCACCATTAATAAAGCGGATTTAACTGCTTTAAATTTTATTAATTCTACAAAAAAAACAAATTTATCAACGCAGGTGATAATAAATGTTAATGGTGATAATATCGATAATTTAATTGGTCATGTATATTTTAATAATACTGTATTTCAACTGGAAAATGAATTGTATAAATCAAATTCTTTTAATTTAATTTCTGAAGATATTAATGGTGTTAAGTCATTTAAAATAGTTTCCGATTTACTGGATGCAAATATCTATGGGAAGTTTAAAATTATAGACTTGCCAAATTCAATTCTTAAACTGTTAAATAATTTTTTACCATCTTATTTTGCCTCATCAGCTAGCGGCTCTAAATATATTTCGCCTCAGAATTTCGAATACAATTTATTATTTAAAATATCAGATCCTATCACTCGATTATTTGCGCCCCAAATTACCATTGCTCCTAAAACATTTATAAAGGGGAAGTTTAACTCAATTTCTAATGAGTTTAATTTAATTGGCAATTCAACAAAACTCACGTTTAATAATTTTATTATTAAGGATTGGAATATGGATGCAACAACTAACAAAGGAATAATAATAAATACTAGCTGCGATAAGTTATATGCAACTGATAGTGCCTTTCTTGGTAATTTTAAATTAGGCACTAAAGGATACTCAGATAGCATGAACTTAATAGTATCATGGGATAATGAAACTAAAAGGCAAAATAAAGGGGAGTTAAAAGTGCTAGTTAAATTTTTGCAACAACATATTATTGATTTAAAAATATTACCATCAAAGTTTGTATTGTCTGATACTTTATGGGAAATAAGTAAATTGAATAATGTTATTATTGATTCGAATTATATCACCTTTAAGGAATTTAGCTTGGAACATCAAAATCAATCGATTTCTTTAAATGGAATACTTTCTGAAAATAAAGCTGACCAGCTCAAGCTTAAACTTTCTAATTTTAATATAGCAAATTTAAATGTATTAACAAAACCTTTGGGTGTTAATTTAAGAGGTAGAATTAATGGGGAATCTATATTAACAGATGTTTATCATGAAATTATTTTTTTAAGTGATAATAATTTTTCTTCCCTTTTTATTAATAATGATGCCATTGGTGATGGCGCATTAAAAACTGTTTGGGATAATTTTAAAGAAGTATTATATGTTAATGCCTCATTTAGTCAAGGTATAGTCCCTAATATTTTATTATCTGGTTATTATTTTCCTAAAAAATTAGCAGACAATGTTGATTTGAAGCTAGACTTGCAATCAATGAATTTAGCAATTTTAGAGCCTTTTGTAAAAGATTTTTGTCCGAATTTTAAAGGTTTTTTTTCTGGCAGTATTGGAATAGCTGGATCCCTTTTAGAGCCTAAGTTATCTGGTATGTTAAATGTTAATGCAAAAAAAATAACTTTTGGCTATTTGAATACCACTTATAATTTTTCACATAATATAACTATTGAAAATAATTCTTTTGGGGTGGAAAATTTAAATTTGTATGATATGAATTACAATAAGGCACTCGTTAATGGTAAGGTTTATCACCAAAATTTTAAAAATTTTCAACTTGATTTTGATCTTCAACCACAAAAATTTATGTGTCTTAATACAGCCGAAGTAAATAATGGTTTATACTATGGAAAAGCGTATGTCTCTGGGGTTATTAATATTTCAGGATTTACTGATAATATTTCAATAGATGCAAATGTAAAAACCGAAAGTGTTTTATCAAAGGATTCGCCTGATAAATTAAATTTGCTTTCGCGAACAGAAATTACAAAGTTGTATATCCCCCTTTCCACTCCTGGTGAAATTAGTTCGACAGATTATATAAGATTTATAAAAAAAGATAGTACCTTAAATTTGAATAATAATTATAAAATACAACTTGGCGGCCTTTCCCTTAATTTAGATATAGAGGTTACACCTGAGGCAGAAGTACAATTAATATTTGATCAAAAAGTAGGGGATATAATTAAAAGCAGAGGTAATGGTAATATAAACTTAGAAATTACTTCACAGGGTGATTTTAAAATGTTTGGAAATTATATTGTTGAGAGTGGTGATTATTTATTTACCCTTAAAAATATAATTAACAAGAAGTTTGACCTTGAAAAGGGTGGGGTAATTAAATGGAGTGGCAATCCTTATAAGGCCGATATTAATTTAAGTACAATTTATAAAACACGCGCCTCTCTGAAGCCTTTTTTTCCAGATGACTCCTCCAGCACATTAAAGAAAAAATATCCTGTTGATTTAAAACTATTAATGACCGAAGATTTACTATCACCTGAAATTAATTTCACGCTTAAATTCCCTACTTTAGATGGTACTACTAGTCAATCTATATTAAATTATATAAATACCGACGCTGAAATGAATCGTCAGATTTTTTCATTGCTAATACTTAATAGTTTTGTAACGCCATTTTCAATTGCTGGTAATAGTGGTGGGCCTACTCTTGGCTCTGTTGCTGGGGCCAATACCAGCGAATTTATTTCAAATCAATTTAGTAATCTTTTAAAAAATATAAGCGATGATTTTGATGTAGGAGTTAACTATCGGCCTGGCGATGAAATAAGTAAAGATGAATTGGAGCTTGCCCTTTCCACTCAATTATTTAATGATAAGCTTTCTATTGATGGTAACGTAGGAAGAAATACACCTAATAGTCAAAACCCTAATAACTTTGTAGGAGATGTAAATATTGATTATAAGTTAACAAGTGACGGTAAGTTAAGAGTGAAGGCATTTAATAGGGCCAATAATGTTAATCAAGCATTTGCTAGTGGCCCATATACCCAAGGTGTAGGTTTGTTTTATAGAGAAGAATTTAATTCGATTGGTCAGCTTTACAAACGATATGTGAGTTATTTCAAAAACAAGAAGGACAAAAAAAAAGGCGACTGATATTATTTGAATAGCTTTTTAATTTTTATTTGTCAAGTTTTAAAGAATGTCCCATTTTATCCCTTTTAGTTTGCAGATATAAAAGGTTATGCTCATTGGATTCAATTTCGATTGCAATATTTTCTATTATCTCTAAACCGTACCCAATAAGACCTGCGCGTTTTTTAGGGTTATTACTTAGCAGCCGTATTTTTGTTATTCCTAAGTCACGTAAAATTTGTGCGCCCACTCCATAATCTCTTTCATCCATTTCAAAGCCTAATTCAAGGTTTGCTTCAACGGTGTCAAGTCCATTTTCTTGCAATTTATATGCTTTTAGTTTGTTTAATAAGCCAATACCACGACCCTCTTGGTTCATATATACAATTACGCCTCTTCCTTCTTTTTCAATCATTTCCATTGATTTCTGAAGCTGTGGGCCACAATCACATCTGCAGGACCCAAAAACATCACCAGTTAAGCAGGAGGAGTGCATCCGCACCAATATGTTTTCATCTTTATTCCAGGTGCCTTTAATTAATGCTAAATGCTCTTGGTCATTAGTAGTTTGGCGGTAAGCAATTAATTCAAAATCTCCCCATCTGGTTGGTAATTTTACTTGAACATCTTTAATAATTATACTCTCGTTTTTAATTCGATAGGCAATTAAATCTTCAATTGAAATAATTTTTAGATTGAATTTTTTAGAAATTTTAATTAATTGAGGTAATCGAGCCATGGATCCATCAGGGTTCATTATTTCTACTAAGGCTCCTGCAGGTTCAAACCCTGCAATACGGGCCAAATCAATGGTTGCTTCTGTATGGCCTGCTCGGCGGAGTACACCACCTTTTTTTGCTTTTAGTGGAAATATATGTCCTGGTTTCCCAAACTCTTCTGGTTTTATTAAAGGATTAACTAGTGCCTGAATTGTTTTAGATCGGTCGCTTGCAGAAATACCGGTAGTACAACCATATCCAAGTAAATCAATGGAGACAGTAAATGCGGTAGTGTTTTGAGATGTATTTGTTGCCACCATCATTTCAAGACCAAGTTCTGCACAGCGCTCTTCTGTTATGGCGGCACAAATAAGACCACGTCCATGGGTAGCCATGAAATTGATGATTTCAGGAGTTACTTTATTGGCAGCAATAATAAAATCGCCTTCATTTTCACGATCTTCATCATCCACAACAATAATTACTTTTCCTGCTTTGAGGTCTTCAATTGCTTCTTCAATTGTATTTAAGACAGATTTCATATTTTTTATCTTTTTGCAAATATACTAAAAATAGGATTTTATTTTATAATTTGAATTATTATGGTCAAATTTATTCAATAATTGATTATTGTTATTTTTTTGTTGTATTAAAATCGTGTAATGGTCAATTTTATAAAGATTTTTATCTGTTAATTAATTAATTATAAGCAATATATGCTTATTTTATTATTTGTTAAAAAGGGTGAATTTATTATAAATAAATAGACGGGAAATTAATTTAGGGTAAAACAATAATAAAATACACCTTTTATTTATTGCAAATTAATTTGGATATTATTTTTGTTTTCTTTTTCGCAAATTTAGTTGTTGTCCAATTTGTGGCTCCTCCCATTCTCGCATATTATTTTTTCTGTATAGTTGATTTAATTTTATGCAATACATTTGGGAAATTGATTTCATCGTTTCTTCTTTTTTTACAATATGTATTAACTCCTTCGCCTTTCTTTTTTTTGGTTGCAGATATAACCTATTACCTGGAATTATTTTTTCAGTTGGAGATAAATCGTTGAATTTATAAAGTTGCCAGAGGTCTTTGTCTGTTTCTTGTGCTATTTTATAAAAAGTGTCGCCAGGTTTAACGATAATGTATTTGACTCTTCCCGAACGTAATATTTCCCTCTGATTTGATTTTGTTATTTTATTTTCTGTAGCAGTATCTTCCAATTGAATTTTCTTCTTGGATGATTCTTTTTTGAGTTTTTCTTTTTTTATTTCTTCAGCATTTAATTGCTGCGCTATTTTTTTAGAATTGTCATTTTTAGATTTTTTTTTCGCTTGGCTAGACAAATCGTATTGAAATAATTCATAGGTTTCAATTAAATCCATTAAAAGCTGTGTGTAATTTTTTTCAGTAGCATAGCCAACCTTTTTTAATCCTATCGCCCAGCCTTTATAATCGGTGTGGTTTAACTCAAATAATTGCGCATACCTAGCTCGTGATTTTAGAAATAAAGAATGGTCAGTATAGGATTCATCGGCACTAACATATTTTCTAAAGCATTCATCTTTAGTATCGTCGTTTTTAATAAATGTAGAACCACTCCAATCTTCGTGACACTTAATACCAAAATGATTGTTTGCATGTACTGCCAAATCACTAGTGCCATTGCCACTTTCTAACATTCCTTGAGCCAAAATAATACTTGCAGGGATGTTGTATAACAACATTTCTTTAATGGCATGGTTTTTAAATTGCTGGATATATTTATTTCCCGCTTCATTTTTAAAAACATTGCCAGCAATTGCCGACAGGTTTAAAAATAAAACTAAAATAATTATTTTAAGGAAGTTAAACATTAATTCAAAAATAAAATAAATAACTGAAGTACTAATTACAATGGTATATATATATTTAAAAATAATTCTAGAGTAAATAAATTATTGGAATTTTAAATTTTGTTTTTTTATTGCTAAAAAATCTTTTCCCAAATTGCCTTGCATTCCTCCAGTATGAATAGCAACAATTGTATCACCTCTTTTGAATATTTCTTTTTCTATCATATCATAAATTCCAAACATCATTTTCCCTGTATATAAAAAATCAAGCGGAATATTATTTGTTTGTTGAAACCAGTTAATAAAATCTTTCAAGCCATTGTTTGTTTTTCCATAACCTCCAAAATGATAATTTTCATTAACTTCCCAATTGGTCTGTATTAAACTATTTTCAATTATTTGGTTATTGTTTTCATTGCTTTTTGGTATGCAAATCTTTGGATATTTCAATAGCCAAGTATTTACTTCATTTTTTATGTAACCTGAGGCTTTTAATATTTGAAACCCTATTGCCTTTTGATTTTTTTTTAACGATAGTATTATCCCCGAAAGGGTAGCTCCTGTTCCACTCGCACAGCATATATAATTAAAATCTAAATTAATATGATTGCATATTTCCATGCAGCCTTTTACCCCAAGTTCATTTGACCCACCTTCTGGTATAAGATAAAATTTATTTTCCGAATATTTCGTGTTTGCATATTTATAAAGTTCTACTTTATCTTTATATAAGGAACGTGATACGTAATCCAGTTTCATGCCGCTTTTTACAGCAAAGTTTAATGTTGGATTTAATTCAGAATACTCTTCCCCTCTTATAATTCCAATGGTTTTAAAGCCATATTCTTTTCCCGCGGCAGCAGTTGCAGCAATATGGTTTGAAAAGGCTCCACCAAAAGTAAGTAAAGTGTTTATGTTTTTGTTTTTAGCTTCTATCAAATTGTTTTTGAGTTTAAACCATTTATTACCACTTATTTGAGGATGGGTCAAATCAGTGCGCAAAATATATAGGCTGATACCATATTTTTCTGTTATCAAGTCTTTTATAGTATGTAACGGAATATACGAATGTTCAAACTTCATGATACAAAATTAGTTAAATTTGTATTCTATGGAAGGATTTTCAAATCTTAAAAATTTAGAACCTGATGATTATTATTATAGTGCAGAAGGCTATATTGTTTTCACTGGTAAATATTTACTTAAACGTGGATACTGTTGTCAAAATGCTTGTAAAAATTGTCCATATAAAAAACAAGATCCAAACTTTCCAAAGTCTAGTTCTAAATAGCTTTTAAAGTTTTTATCATCATTTATAAAATTTTAATGAAATGCATCATAATAAAAATAATGCTACGGCTCTAAAATCTAATGGGAGAAAGAGGGAAGTAAATTCTTTTAAAAAACAAATTTTACAGGGTATCCCCGACGACTTGCCCGCCTTAAAAACTTTAGATGTTTTTTTAAATCATGCCCCAAAAAGGAAAGATGTTTTAAGTGTTGCTGAAAAAAAATTAGCCTTACGTAATGCTTTAAGATATTTCCATAAAAAACACCATGCCATATTAGCGAAAGAATTTGCTGCTGAATTAAAAACATATGGCCGCATTTATATGTATCGCTTTCGGCCTGATTATGATATTTATGCTAGACCATTAAATGATTACCCTCATCAATCAAAAAAGGCAGCTGCAATCATGTTGATGCTTCAAAATAATTTAGACTATACTATTGCGCAGCATCCTCATGAATTAATTACTTATGGTGGCAATGGTTCCGTCTTTCAAAATTGGGCGCAGTATTTAATTACAATGAAGTATTTAGCTGAAATGACGGATGAACAAACATTAACATTATATTCAGGTCATCCGATGGGACTTTTCCCTTCTCATAAAGATGCACCAAGAGTGGTTATTACTAATGGCATGATGATTCCCAATTATAGTAGGCCAGAGGATTTGGAAAAATTTAATGCTCTTGGTGTAACCCAATATGGACAAATGACGGCAGGGTCTTTCATGTATATTGGACCTCAGGGAATAGTTCATGGTACTACAATTACTATTTTAAATGCCTTAAGAAAATTTGAAAAAAGAGCTTCTACTTCTGCCTTGGGTATAGGAAATAGTCTAGGACATGGCAAAGTGTTCGTGAGTGCTGGCTTAGGAGGGATGAGTGGCGCTCAGCCTAAAGCAGCTGTTATAGCAGGCGCTATTGCAGTAATTGCAGAGGTAAATATTAAGGCTTTGCAAACAAGACACAAACAAGGTTGGGTAGATGAAGTGTTTAGTGATTTGGATAAATTAATAGACCGAATTGCTATTGCTCGTTCAAAAAAAGAGGCTGTTTCATTAGCTTATCATGGTAATATAGTTGATTTGTGGGAAAAGTTTGTGAAAAAAAATGTCAAAATTGAATTAGGTTCCGATCAAACATCATTACATAACCCTTGGGCTGGTGGCTATTATCCAGTAGGTATTACGTTTAATGATGCAAATAAATTGATGGCTGATAATCCAGAGAAATTCAAAATTGAAGTGCAAAAAACTTTAGTACGACACGTTGAAGCTATTAATAAAATGGCAGCCAAGGGCATGTATTTTTTCGATTATGGCAATGCTTTTTTATTAGAGGCGGGTAGGGCAGGAGCTAATATATTTAAGACTAATGGGAAATTAATAAAGCGTGAAAAGACTAATGAACCTGGACTGGCGAAGAGTGAAAAAAATAAATTAAATAACGTATCCTCCAACAATATTGGTAAGGAATTCCTCTACCCTTCATATGTGCAGGATATACTCGGGCCCATTTGTTTTGATTATGGATTTGGCCCTTTCCGTTGGGTATGCGCTTCCTGTAATGCTAAAGATTTAGAAATAACAGATAAAATTGCAGCTAAAGTATTGTTGAAAATATTGAAAAAGGCCCCTGTGGAAATTAGGGGGCAATTAGAAGATAATATCCAGTGGATAAAAGCAGCAAAAAAAAATAAAATGGTAGTAGGATCACAGGCACGTATTTTATATGCAGATTCTGAAGGGCGTTTAAAAATTGCCGAAGCTTTTAATAAAGCAATTAAAAAAAGAGTTATTTCGGCTCCTATTGTCCTAGGTCGTGATCATCATGATGTTTCAGGTACCGATTCTCCCTACCGTGAAACATCTAATATATATGATGGTTCCTGTTTTACTGCTGATATGGCAGTGCAAAATTTTGTAGGGGATAGCTTTCGTGGTGCCACATGGGTATCTTTGCATAATGGCGGTGGTGTAGGCTGGGGCGAAGTTATAAATGGAGGCTTTGGTTTAGTTTTAGACGGTACAAGTGAAAGCGACAAAAATTTAAAGGACATGTTGTTCTGGGATGTAAACAATGGTGTAGCTAGAAGAAGCTGGGCTCGAAATAATGGAGCGATTTTTGCCATCAAACGGGAAATGGCTCGTAAAAAAAATTTGAAAGTTACCTTACCTAATTTAGTTGATGATAATTTATTGAATGGATTATTTTAATTTTTTTAATTAAAAATTTTTACCATGAAAAAAATACGTTTTAGTTCCCTATTTGCTGTTTTTTTATTAACGATAGCTGTATCATCATGTGATCCGGAAAATGACCAAACGGCAACACCAACTTCTAACGATGCACGAGAAAAATTTCTTGGTAATTGGGCAGTTGCAGAAAATAGTAAAGATTATGGATCCGCTACTTATTACTGTACTATAGTGGATTCATCATTGGCGCCTTATATTTCAATTGCCTATTTATATGGTTTTAATAAGAAAATATATTCTTCAGTTTCTGCTAGTTCTATTGTTATACCAACGCAAACTGTAGAAGGTAATAATGTTTCTGGAAATGCCACTTTAATTAATGATACCAAAATTAATTTAATTTATTATGTTCAAACTACAACATCACATTTTGATACTGTAACGGCTGTTTTAACAAAATAATTAGAATTTTAAAAACAAGTTTTGCTCTATTGTTATTCTACATATGTTGGTGTATTGCACGTTTCTTTTTTGTTTCCAAATTGATACTTTAATCCAATCCTAATTTCAATATTTTTATTTTTTATCTTTAGTTGCGAACTATTGTAAGCCATCAATAAATCAGGGTTATAAAAAGCTTCTGTAAAGAATTTCACATTGCCATAACTAATAAATTCAATGCCACTCCCAACAGCAAAACTTAGTTGAAAAGGGTTGAATTTACCTGTGATTGCTGGGGAACTTGTTTTTTGAGTTATATTGTATTCTAATCTAGGACCAAACAAAACATATGGAATTATCCTATATAATTCATAACGTAATTTTAAATAATTATTCCAACAAATATAATTCAACTTATTTGAGTAATTTCCTTCTGATTGCTTATCTTTAGAGCCTTTTTGATTGTATTGAATTTCACTCACCCACCTGGCATAATCACCATTAAAAAATTCGACGAAAATAGAACCATTATAGCCTAATACATATTTTTTTTTGGAAATTGACAAAGGGTCTGATAAATAAAATTTTTCATTCCCTAAGGATAGTCCTCCTGTAATTCCAATACTATTTACATATTGTGCGCTACTTCCAAGGGTATTTAAAATAATAATAACAACTAAAATATTTTTTCTCATAGTAATTTTTTTTCTTACAATAAATAAGGTATTAAATGATATTCGTTTTTGTATAATTTTTTAAATATAATTTTTGACAAATTTATTTAATATTTTGTTTGCTTTTTTTTCTATTTTATTTTTATTTTTTTTATTTAATAATATTACCTTTTCAACAATGTTGTATTCCCTGTTTTGTTTTTTTAATAATTTGCATGATCAATTTTAGTTTCTATTTTTGCTTAGTAAAGCTTTCAAAACAATTTCGACAAAGCAGATATATTAATAAAAAGAGAGGTTTTCATTTTTTTGCAAAAAATATGCTTATGAAAACGCGCGTGAGGAATGAACAAACGCGATGTAGGGTTGCAGGTGGGGAGGAATTGTTTGTTCTTGGTTTTTTGTTTCTGGAGCCTGTCCTGAGCTTTTGCCGAAGGGTATCAAGACAAAAGAAAAACACACAGTTTTGAACCATTTAATTTGAGGAAGTTGTTTTTTAACAATGCCTTATATTGCTAATATTTGCAGTTTTATATTATTTGATAAGTATATTCCCCTATACTTTATTTTTTTCATCATGCTCAAAGATTATTTTAAAGGATTTATTGTAATTTTACACCGTAATTATTTCTTTAGGAAGCATCAAATAATAAAATGCCCTTAAGCGAACAATCTTAACATTTATTTTAATATGGAATATAGAATAGAAAAAGACACAATGGGAGAGGTAAATGTCCCTGCTGATAAATATTGGGGTGCTCAAACAGAACGGTCTCGTAATAATTTTAAAATAGGGCCAGAAGCTTCAATGCCTATAGAGATTATACATGCCTTTGGTTATTTAAAAAAAGCAGCTGCAATAGCAAATCAAGAATTAGGAGTTTTAGCGATTGATAAAAAAGATATTATAGGGAATGTATGCGATGAAATAATTGCTGGTAAATTAGATGGCGAATTCCCATTGGTTATATGGCAAACGGGCTCTGGTACTCAGTCAAATATGAATGTTAATGAAGTGATTGCTAATAGAGCGCATGTTTTGTTAGGTAATAAATTAGGTGTTGGGAAAATGTTTATTCATCCCAACGATGATGTAAATAAATCCCAATCTTCAAATGATACATTTCCTACCGCTATGCATATTGCAGCATATAAATTAACGGTAGACATTACTATTCCCGGTATGGAGAAGCTTAGAAATACATTGCAAAAAAAATCTAATGACTTTAAAAATATCGTGAAAATAGGTCGCACACATTTTATGGATGCTACACCTTTAACGCTTGGTCAGGAGTTTTCTGGTTATGCCCAGCAGATCACTAATAGTATAAGAGCAGTAAAAAATGCATTGGAAGTATTACGTGAAGTAGCCTTGGGTGGCACTGCTGTTGGTACTGGATTAAATACGCCCAATGGATACGATATTTTGGTTGCAAAAAAAATTTCCGAACTTACAGGTTTGCCCTTTGTTACTGCTCCAAATAAATTTGAAGCATTAGCTGCACATGATGCTATGGTGGAATTGTCTGGTGCATTAAAAAGGTCCGCCGTTGCATTAATGAAAATTGCCAATGATTGTCGCATGTTAAGTTCTGGTCCTCGATGTGGTATAGGTGAAATTATTATTCCGGATAATGAGCCTGGATCATCCATTATGCCAGGTAAAGTAAACCCAACTCAACCCGAAGCATTAACAATGGTATGCGCGCAGGTAATGGGTAATGATGTGGCTGTTTCTATTGGTGGCATGAGTGGTCATTTCGAATTAAATGTTTTTAAACCATTAATTGCTTCTAATGTTCTTCAGTCGGCTCGTCTATTAGGTGATGCTTGTGTTTCTTTTAATGATAATTGTGCAATTGGCATTGAACCGAATTTACCGGTGTTAAAACAACATTTGGAAAATTCTTTAATGTTGGTTACTTCTTTAAATACCCATGTGGGATATGAAAATGCTGCTAAAATTGCTAAAAAAGCACATAAAGAAAATAAGACATTGCGGGAAGCTGCTTTGGAACTTTCATTGGTTACTAATGAAGAATTTGAGCGATGGGTTAAGCCCGAAGAGATGTGTGGTTCAATGAAATAATTTTTCTATCACTAAAAAATAGAAATACATAGAGGCTTTTTTTATCAAATTATCATGTGAGATGATAAATATTTCCTCCTGTATTTTGTACTAATTTCTATTGAAAATAAAATCCTCCATATTATTTTTTATTGCAATAGCTTTTATTGTTCCAACTTATTTAGTTGCTCAAAAAGACTCCTCTAATATTATACTTAACTCAACTGTTAATAATAATAGCAATAAGGGGTTGGGAAATAGTAATTCACCCAAAATTAATAACAATAAAATAAAGAAGATTCCCGATAGTATTTTTGTAATAAATAATAAAAAATTCCAATATTATAATAATTGGTTTACTGTTGGAGGTGGTGGGCAACAAAATTTAAGTTATGAAAGAGCCTTGGGCTTTGCAAGTGGCTTAGATTTCAACTTTCATTTATTAAAACAATATTATCAAATAGGGACATTGCTTACCGGCACTCGTTATGGTTCTTATAATTGTTTCCAGTTTCATGCTGCTTACGGTAAACGTTTTGAAGATAAAGACTACCATTTTGCTGCGTTTTTGGGCCCATCCTATTCTTCTGGTTTTCAATTCGAGATTATAGATTCAGCCAAAAGTATTAAAAGAAATTTTAGCAAGCCTGGAATATATTTACAAGCTGAAATTGTCAAAAAAATAACTTACGATGTAGGCATTGGTGCTAGTTTTTTTGCAGATTGGAATAAGGAACAGAGCATGATTGGAATGCGTTTCATCCTTTATTTTTCTGGTGCTTATATAGGAAAAAACAAGAAAAATTACAGCGACTATTAATTTTGCATTATTAAAATTATTTTTTATTAAAAACACCAACTATCATTGGCCTCCTTTTCTAGGAAATTAATTAAATAAATTTTTCCCCTTTTTTTAGTTTTACTTCATTTACAAATATCTTAATTTGTTGCTCATCTTCTTTTTTGCATATTAACAGTATTCCATCCGATTCCACAACAATGTATCCATCTAAACCTTGCATAATTACTAATTTATCTTTTGGGACATTTACAATACAATTTTTAGAATTATAGCTCATTACATTTTTGCCAATTATTGCATTTTTGTCATTATCGCATTTAATATGGTCGTAAAGGGATCCCCATGTGCCTAAATCGCTCCAGCCAATAACTGATGCACGCACATATACGTTTTCAGCCTTTTCCATGATGGCGTAATCTATGGATATGTTTTTACAACGATTGTAAATATTTTCAATAAAGTCAGATTCTTGGGCTGTATTATATACTGGGTTGCCTTCTTTAAAAAGTGCTGCCATTTCCGGTGAATGCGTTTCAAAAGCTTTAATAACACTTTTAACGCTCCAAATAAATATACCTGAGTTCCATAAAAAATCACCGCTCTTTAAAAAGAACTTAGCCATTTCTAAATCCGGTTTTTCAGTAAATGTTTTTACTCTTTTAATGCGATTATCAGGTTCTTCTGTTTCCGATTGCATAAATTGAATATAACCGTAGCCTGTGTCGGGTCTGCTAGGCCTAATGCCAAGTGTAACAAGACAATCTTCTGATGCAGCTTTATTATAACATGATTTTATAGCTTTTACAAATGTATCTTCCTTGGTTATTAAATGATCAGATGGCGCAATTACAGTGATGGCATCCGGATTTAATTGCGCTATTTTATAGCATGCATATGCAACACATGGCGCAGTATTTTTACGAATTGGTTCACTTAGTATTACATCATCAGTAATGCCACTTATTTGATCCTTTACTAACTGGATGTATGAATCGTTAGTAACAATATAAATATTTTGTTTAGGACAAAGTCGCAAAAAACGATTATATGTTTGCTGCAATAAAGTTTGGCCAGTGCCTAAAATATCCATAAACTGCTTGGGGTGAGCTGTTCTGCTCATTGGCCAAAACCTACTACCAATGCCACCGGCCATTATTACACAATAATTGTTTTTCATTTTATTGTTTATTCGAAAGAATATGAAATTTTAAAAAGTATATTCGTCAATGACTTATGTTAGTTTTTTTAATGCTGTGCGTAAATTTTCTATAACATTGCTTATGTCTTCCATCTTGCATGTCCCTACTGACAAACGATACCAATTTGATTCGGGTGATGCGCCGAAGGCATAAAAAGGTACTAATGCTACTTTTGCTTCATCTAAAACATATTTTGTCACATCCTTTGTTGTTTCTAAAGTTTTTCCTTCAGCAGTTTTTTGACCATGCAATGCAAATTGCACGGTCAAGTATATGGCAGCTTCTGGAGCAATTGAATCAACTTTAAATTTTTCTGATTTTAAACTTTGAAATCCATTATGAAAACCAAGCAATCGGGCATTAATTTTTGATTTTATTTCAGTCAAAAAAGAGTCGTAATGACTCAAATTATTAAGATAAGCTGCCGTAGCTATTTGTTCTGCTCTTGGAGCCCATGCTCCTACGTGGGTCAATATTAATTTTATTTTTTCAATAATATTTTTTGGCCCCATCGCCCAGCCAACCCTAACACCAGTAGCTGCTAGGGATTTTGAAATCCCATCTACAAAAATAGTGTATTTTTTCATTTCAGGGCGAAGGCTTACAGGATCATAATGTTTTGTACTTCCATTTGTAAGTTCCCAATAAATTTGGTCATACATTAAATAAAGAAGTTTTTTACCACTAACTATTCTGATGCTATTTTCTTCCAATATTAAATCGCAAATCTCTTCTAAGTCTTTTTTTCTAAAAGTTGTTCCTGTTGGGTTTAATGGAGAGCATAGTGCTATTAAATTAGCAGCACTGATATGCGGTTTAAAATCAGATGCTGTTGGCATAAAATTAGTTGATGCACAGGTTTCAACTAATACTTGTTTTGCGCCATTTAAATAGGTATAATGATTGTTATTCCAAGATGGTACAGGAAATACTACAGTATCTCCTGCATCCACTAAGGTACGAAAAATAGTGTAAATAAGTGGCCTCGCACCTCCTGCAATTACAATTTCATCTGTTTTATAATGTAATCCTCCTCGTAATTCTAATAAATTTGAAACTGCCTGGCGTAACTCTAACATGCCATCTGCAGTAGGATAATTAGTGTTGTCATCCTCGTATGCTTTGATAATAAATTGCTTTAATTCAGCAGGGATAGGAAATACCTTTGGATTAAAATCACCAATTGTTAGATTATATATTTTTTCACCCTGTTTGATTTTTTCGTTTACTTCGGCAGCGAGTTTTATAATTTCGGAACCGATAATATTTTCAGCCAGTTTTGAAATATTTAAATTATTGTTTTTTTCAAGAAAAGATATGCTCATTTTTTTATTTATAAATTGTTGAATCAATAATTTTATTTTTTAAAAACTACCTCAAATTTAAGAAAAACCAATTATAATATTAAAATATATTGTTTTAATATTTGTTTAGAACTCTTTATTATTATGCAGGCTAGCTTGGTTAATAATTAGCACCTCCGTTAGTGGATTAAATAAATATGTCCTATTACTAGATAGTTCTTTGCATTTAAATCTTTTTCTGTTTTGTTCTCCTTTTATAAAGTTACGGTCATTATTAAACTGAAATATGGTACCTAGCGGCAAATTTTCTAATAGTATCTTGTTCCCCAGTATATCATAACTCTTTAATGTTCTCAATAAATTGATGTCGGAACAACTTGAAGCAGCTGGGTTATTCATGTATTTTCGCAAGGCGATAATTATTTCAGCAGGAAATATATCCGGAATTAAAAATTGCTCCATCAATAATTTAAAATGAAGTTTCCATTCTTCTCCATGTGGTTTAACATTGTTTTTGTGTTTGTTGTAATTGGATAAATGCGCAATTTCATGGATTAGTGTAATCAAAAATGCATATTTATTCATATCATAATTGATTGTAATTAAATGATTTTCTTCTTTGGTAGGAGGCCGATAGTCGCCGTATTTGGAGCTGCGACTTTTTTTAATTCGTAATTTAAAATCAAATTTTATTATCCATTCTGTAATAGTAGGAACTGCTTTTTCAGGAATATATTTATATAGAATAGATTGATTACGCTCTGTTTGGTTCATTAAACTTTTTGGGTTTGAGTAATAGCTTTTGAACGTTTAATAAAAACGCTACTTAACTTTTATAATGAAACTAATAAATAGATAAATAAAAGACATTGCTATTGCATTTGTTATTTTTTAACAATGCCTAAGCTAATAATGCTCTTGAAATAACTATCCTTTGAACCTCTGAAGTCCCTTCATAAATTTGTGTAATTTTCGCATCCCGCATCAATCGTTCTATGTGATATTCTTTTACATATCCATATCCACCATGTATTTGAACTGCTTCTACAGTTGTTCTCATTGCGACTTCCGAAGCAAAAACTTTTGCCATAGCACTTGCTGAAACATAATCTTTATGATGGTCTTTTAACCAGGCTGATTTTAAACAAAGCAACCGGGCAGCTTCAATTTCTGTTGCCATATCTGCCAATTTAAATTGAATAATTTGATGTTGGTTGATAGGTTTTCCAAATGCTTTACGTTCTTTTGAATATGCTAAAGATAATTCATAAGCACCAGAAGCAATTCCAAGTGCTTGTGAAGCAATTCCAATACGCCCACCTGTTAAAGTTTGCATAGCAAATTTAAATCCAAAACCATCTTCACCAATTCGATTTTCTTTCGGGACTTTTACATCGGTAAACATTAATGAATGCGTATCAGAAGCGCGAATACCTAATTTGTTTTCTTTGGGACCAACTACAAATCCTGGCATCCCTCTTTCTACTATCAAGGCATTTATTCCGCGGTGACCTTTGGAAGCATCTGTTTGAGCAATCACTAAATAAACGGAAGCGGAGCCACCGTTTGTAATCCAGTTTTTAGTTCCATTTAATAAATAATGGTCGCCCATATCTATTGCTGTTGTTTTTTGTGAGGTAGCATCAGAACCAGCTTCCGGCTCCGACAAACAAAATGCACCAATTATTTGTCCTGTTGCCAAGCGTGGTAAATATTTTTTTTTCTGTTCCTCGCTACCAAATTCTTCTAAACCCCAGCATACAAGTGAGTTATTTACCGACATGATTACTGAACAGGAGGCATCAATTTTAGATATTTCTTCCATTGCCAATACGTATGAAATACAATCCATCCCCCCTCCTCCATATTTAGTTGACACCATCATTCCTAAAAAGCCAAGTTCTCCCATTTGTTTAACTTCCTCTGTAGGGAATTTTTGATGTTCGTCACGTTCAATAACCCCTTGTTTTAATACGTTGTTTGCGAAATCACGTGCTGCCTTTTGAATCATCAAGTGTTCCTCGGTTAAATTAAATGTCATTAGTATAAATTTTATGTTGATTTTTCTTCTATTTTTGAAATGATATATAGGAATATATATTGCGTACAAATATAATTTTTATATTTTAATTTTGCTAATACTTTATGACGAATAATAGTAATCAATACCACGTTATTGGGTTAATGTCTGGAACCTCTTTAGATGGTGTAGATATTGCATTTTGTAAGTTTTTGTTTCATGAAAATAACTGGTCATTTGAAATTGTTTATGCTGAAACTATTCCATATTCTATTTATTGGAAAAATATTTTATCAGATTTAGAAAATTCAGATGCGCTTTCATTTCTGCAGGCACATGTTGATTATGGATCCTATTTGGGTAAATTGGTAGTTGACTTTATAAATAATAATAATTTTAAGGTTGACTTTGTATCCTCTCATGGTCATACAATTTTTCATCAACCCGAAAAGAAACTAACGGTTCAAATTGGTTCCGCTAGTGCGCTGGCAGCTGTTTGTAAATTACCTGTTGTGTCTGATTTTAGAACCCTCGATATAGCCCTCGGTGGGCAAGGTTCTCCCTTAGTTCCTATTGGAGATAAATTATTGTTTTCCGAATATAATTTTTGCCTGAATTTGGGAGGTTTTTCAAACATATCCTATGAGGTTAATATGGAACGTATTGCATTTGATATTTGTCCGGTTAACATTGTAATGAATGCAGTATGCAAACCTCTAGGGCTAGAATTTGATAACGATGGAGCATTAGCAAGGAAAGGAAATGTTAATGATGATTTATTGAAAGAGCTAAATCATCTTGAATTTTATAATTTACCATCGAACAAGCCTAAATCATTGGGTAAAGAATGGGTGATAAAATATATTAATCCTCTTTTAGTTAAATATAATTTATGTGAATCGGATATATTAAGAACATTTTGTGAGCATGTTGCAATTCAAACTGCTCATGTATTAAATAATAAGCCTAGTGGGGATTTATTGGTTACAGGCGGCGGTGCATATAATACTTTTTTAATCGAAGCCCTTTCAAGAAATGTTACTCATAAATTAATTATACCCGATAAAAATATTATAGAATTTAAAGAAGCACTAATCTTTGCATTTTTAGGTGTGTTAAGAGTTCGCAATGAAATCAACTGTTTGAAAAGTGTTACTGGTGCACAATTTAATAATATAGGCGGGGTTGTAACTATTATTAACTAAATATAAAAGTTAATATTCTAGTGAATCCGTTTTATATTCCAATTTCTATAAACTATTATTATCACGGTAATTATTTCAAATCCAAAAGGAATATTATTAACTATCCTAATAATTATTACTGTAGTAATAAAAAAAAATATCACAAAATAAACCACACCTTTATTCTTAGGTTAATGGCAGTATTGTTATTCGCACTAATGTGTGTAATTTTATTTAAAAGGATATACTTTTAAATAAACCATGGAAGGGTATTAATAATTATCATCATAGAAACCATCGTCCTCATCCTCTTTGTCGTAATTTTCATCGTCAAAATCTTCATCTAGCTCCATGCCCTCCTCTGCATTAAAATCTTCATCATCTTCGCTCAAACTGTTTTTCCAGTTTTGTTTCTCTTTCTCTTTAATTGGTTTTAGAGTTGCAGCTTTTTTCATGTCGCCAGTTTCTTTTCCCTTTTCATTGGCTTTTTTTACAGGACTCTTTTTGGGATTTGTCTTTTTCATTTTAAATGAAATTTGTTTTACAAATTTAATTGATTTATTTTTATTCTTTAAATAAGTATTATTTATTCTTTTACAAATTTCCGAAAATTTTTTTTCAAACAAAACAAATTTTTAGAATATTTTTATAAAAGTATCAATTTACTTTTGCTTATTGTCAAATATTTTCCCTAAAACTAAATAATTAATGGTATTAAATGATTTTTTTAAACTTACTTTTCTAGGAAACACAATAGCAAATTATTGTTGGTTTATTGGAATTATAATAGTTGGATTAAGCTTTCAACGATTATTGGCAAAGTTTTTTACTTTTTTAGTCTTTAAATTTTTAAATAAATACGCTACAGAAGTTGGGTATAATAAATTATTGGGTTTATTAAGAAAACCTATCTGTATTTTTATTATGCTAATAATTTATTATATCGCTTTTGATTGTTTATCATTTCCTCCTGAATGGAATGTAGGCTCGATTGAAAAGTTTGGTATACGTAGTATACTTTTTCTTTCTTTTCATATTGCAATAGTACTTTCAATAACATGGATTTTCCTTCGTTTGGTTGATTTTTTCGGTTTAATATTGATGCAAAGGGCTTCGCTTACACTTTCAAAAACAGATGACCAAATAGTTTTATTTATAAAAGAAACAATTAAAGTAATTGTTGTTGTTTTTGCTTTGTTTTTTATTCTTGGGGCAATATTTAAAATAAATGTGGCGTCGCTTATTGCTGGTTTAGGTATTGGTGGTTTAGCAATAGCATTAGCGGCAAAAGAGTCATTAGAAAATTTAATTGGTTCTTTCACTATTTTTCTTGATAAACCTTTTGTTATTGGAGATTCAATTAAAATAGGAGCAGTAGAGGGAAAGGTAGAAAATATAGGATTTCGCAGTACACGTATTCGTACGCTGGATAAAAGTTTTATGACCATACCTAATAAAAAAATGGTGGATAATGAATTGGATAATCTTTCCCATCGCACCCAGCGAAGGGCTAATTTTAATATTGGCTTATCCCATGAAACTAAAGCAGAACAATTAAAAAATATTATTGACGAGATACAATATTTTATTGAAAATCATCCTAGTGTTTTAAAAGGTGAAACGCATGTGCGTTTGCAAAGCTTTGATTTTAATGCAATAAATGTAATGGTGGTTTATTTCGTAAATCATATAGATTATAATTTATTTTTGGATGTTTATGAAGAAATAAATTATAAAATTATGGAAATTTTGGATAAAAAAGGTGCTAGTTTGGCTCATTCTAACAATATTTTATTCGAAAAAAAATAAATATTTTAGTGTTTTCTTTCTACCAATATAATTAGTCGAGCTCTGTTAATATTCCTTTTTTATAAAGGGTAATGAAGGGTATAGTTCTATTGGTTTTTACAAAAAATATTATTCTTGCTTTAGATTTTTAAATAGTGTAACTTTATTAAATCTAATACAAACCATTAATTCATGCGTTCCACTACTGTAGTTCTTTATGTTTGAAGTTGTAAAATCATAGGCGTAAGCAAATGTTAAATTCTCTTGAACAGTATAGCCCATCATAACAGAAACTGCATCTAGGTGCCTGTAAGCTGTCCCTAGCCATACTTTTCCGCGATACAATGCTCTTAAACCAATATCAAATTGTATTGGTGCAGGTCTTACAAATTTAATTAATGTAGTAGGTTCTATGATAAAATTGTCATTCAATTTAAGGCGATAGCCTCCTGTTATAAAAACATGGGTAGCTAAATTGCTCAAGCTGGAGGAGGAGGTTTCAAAAAAGTTAATTCTATTTTGTAATAATTGTGGCATGCTAAGCCCTGCATACCATTTTTTATCGATTGAATAAGTATAAACTCCCAATCCAAAATCTGGAGTAATAACGGATTGCAATCCATTGCTTATCACCAAGTCGCTTGGTTCACGCAATGAAATTTTAGATGCGTCTACCATAAATTGTAAAAATCCACCTGACAATCCAAATGATAATTTTACTTTTTCTCGCAATTTAATATGATAAGCATAAGAGAAATAAAAACCTGTTCTTCTTGTTGGGCCTACTATATCTGTAAATAATAAACCTCCTAATCCAACATTTAATGATTTTGTAGGACCATTCACACTTAAAATATTGGTGCGCGGCGCATCCGTTAAACCAACCCATTGATATCTATTATTTGTTATTCCCTCAAAATAATTATTACTGCCAGCAACAGCAGGATTTATTACATAACTATTCAGCATATAATTACTGTATTGAGGTAACTGTTGCGAATAGATTTTACTACTCATACAAAAAAGGGAAATTGCAGCTAAAAAATATAAATTAAAATACACGTTGAAACTTCCTAACTTTGGAAAAATGCTTAACAACCATAATCCACTTTTTGAAAAGGGTCGCATGTTGTATGTATCATTTGTTTTCATAATATTTTTTTCTTTTTGTTCAAATATTTTCCACAGATAATTTAAGAAAAAAAATCCCCTTATCTTAAAATTGTTATTGGCCCTGTATATGCCTCTGGGAATAATGGGTCGTTTAAATTAATTATATAATAATATGTTCCAATTGGTAATGGTATATTTTTAAATAATCCAGCCCATTTTTCCACATAACCAACTGATTGGAACAATAATTCTCCCCATCTGTTATATACTTCAACCAGAGAGTTAGGGAACAGTTCAATGTTATCAATGATCCACTCGTCATTTGTTCCATCACCATTAGGTGAAATACCGCTGGAGAAATTAATTTTTGATGCTATTGTTATTGTTATAGTATCACTTGTTATACATCCTGCAATAGAAGTTACAGTTAAGGTATAGGTTGTTGTTAATAATGGACTAGCATTAGGATTTGCATTTGTTCCATTGTCTAGGCTGGTGCTTGGATTCCATAAATATGTAGCACCTAAAGGTCCTGAAGGGCTGCCACCAATAACAATACTTTCTGATAATAATATAGTTGCATCTGCCCCAGCATCCGCCAAGGGTAGTGGATTTACTAAAACAGTTATTGTATCACTATTCGTACACCCAATTGTATCTGCTATTAAATAATAAACTGTTGAACCTAAAGGCGGCAATATCGTTATATCCATAACATTTCCTATAATAGAATCTGTTGGCAATTGAATTTGATACCATTGGTAGTTCATAATATTTGAGCTGCTTCCATCAGCACTTAATAGCAAACCTTCTTGTTCACATAAAATAGTGTCATTCCCGGCTTTAGCTATCACGGTAATAATGGATGAAACAATCGTTGAATCCTTAATTGAACAAGAATTTGTATCAGTTACAGTTATTGTATATGAACCTGATAAAATATTTGATAAATCTTGGGTGTTTAATGCTGAGCCTCCCGACCACTGATAGGCATAACCGGGGATACCGCCCCCAACGGTAACATCTATTGAACCATCTGCAATTGTATTACAACTTGCTGAGCTTGGTATGATTAAAATTGTTAAAGGAGGTGGATCTACCAAAGTATTTGTTTGTAAAGAGGAGCAACCATTCGCATCGCTTACTATTACTGTATAGGTGCCAGCTATAAGTCCTGTTGCTATATTAATTAAACTACTACTGTCGGACCAGGAGTAGGTATATGGCAGCGCCCCTCCAATTGGAATAACCTCGATCGATCCATTACTATCACCATTGCATAATGGATCTGTAGTATTGGCAAATGAAAATCCTATAGGCGCTGGATTTGTTATCACAACAGATGCAAATGAAACACACCCAGCACTTGTCACTTGAACAAAATAAACTCCTGCACAAAGCCCTGTTGCTGTATCTGATGTTTGCGCGCCTGCGTCGTTCCATATATAGGTATAGGGTAAAATCCCTCCAGAAGCTACAACAGCCGCTGTAGCATCACAAGAATCAGAACAGCTTATGTCGGTTGATGATATTGAAAGATTGGCTGCACCCTGATTATTTAAAGGTAGTGATATGTCTTGTGAACATCCTGTTAAATCTGTAATTTGAACTGAATAGAACCCTGCACACAAATTATTTATTGTATCTGATGTTGCGCCTGTGCTCCATAGTATCGCATAGGGTGCATTCCCTCCGCTTGGTGAAATTGATATACTTCCGTCACATGGCATAACTCCACAGGAAGCGGTAGTTATAAATTGATTAACAACTAATGGACTTGGCTCTGTTATTAATATTGAGTCAATTAATGAGCAGCCTAAGCTATCGGCAATCTGAATATAATATACCCCAGCACATAAATTATTCAGCACGGGTGTAGTTTGTCCTCCCTGTATCCATAATAATGAATAGGGTGCCGTTCCACCTATAGGTGTTACATCAGCTACAGCACCATTGCATAAACCAAAACAAGTTATATTACTGGTTGTTATTGTGGAACTTGTTGGACCATCTATATTATTAACTGCAATTGCAAAATTAGAACTACATCCTATGCTATCTGTTATCTCTACCGAATATATTCCTGCACATAAATTACTGGCTGTATCTATTATTTGACCATTACTCCATAAAAAAATGTATGGGGCTATCCCACCTGATGGAGACAACACTACCTGCCCATCACATAAACCGCAGGTAGCATTTGTAATTATAGCATTTGACAAAACGGCAGCTGCTTGTACAATAGTATCAGGCAATGCACTGGTACAACCAAAGGAATCAGTAACGATTACGGTATACGTTCCCGGACAAAGGTTAATAATCATTGAATCAACTGAACCCGTATTCCAGGCAAATGTATAAGGTGCTGTTCCACCAGTTGGAGATGATTCTGATAAACCATCACAAATACCAAAACAGGAAATATTACCCGTAGTAATATTGGGAATAAGCTGTGTAGGTTGAGTAAGGGTTACTGTTCCTGTATCAAAACATCCATTCGAATCGGTAACTGTTAATGTATATCCTAAAGCACATAATGTTGTTAATGTATCTGTTGTTGCAAAAGTTGTATCTGTAGCGCCAGATGACCAAACATATGCATATAATGGATTGCCACCAACTACAGTTGCAATAACACTTCCATTGCAAACATTAAAACAGGTGAGATTTATTCCTGAAACTGTAACTACAGGACTTGAATTTACAGTTACATATATAGCTGTAGTATCTGAACAACCTTCTATTGTGGTACCAACAATATAATATGTTCCTGAACCTACTGCCGTGGAATCTGAAATATGAATTGTCGCAAATGAATCTGTAAAGTAATTATAGGTTAAACCTGCTGTTGATCCCATTGTTACTGCTGGCAAAGTAAGATTAACTGTTGCAGGAGAACAAACTGCCCCAGGGTTATTGGTTACCACTGTTGGTTTTGGATTAAATGTAATTGTCACACTATCGGTAGAAACACACGGGGCATTAGTAATCGTCCATATTAAAACATAGGTAGAATCGGATGCTCCGTTAAACACTGTAGCTGAATTGGTTGGGTCTACAAAACTTCCTCCTCCTCCACTAAAAATACTCCAGTTTCCGGTTCCGATTAATGCAGAATTTGCTGCGAGTGTTACAGATGTTAATCCACAAGTAGCAGCACTTGTTTGGTCTGCACCAGCAAGGGAAGTTGTAGGATTTATGTTAAATTTAATTATTACATCGTCTGAAGATGTTCCACAGATATTCGTAATTGTCCATCTTAAAACATAGGTAGTTCCTGGCGTTCCGGTAAATATAGTAGTCGAATCAGCAGGGTTTGTAAAACTTCCTCCCACTCCGCTGAAAATACTCCAACTTCCTATACCTATTATTGCCGGATTTGCATCGAGTGTTACGGAAGTTATGCCGCAGGTTGTTGAATCCGTTTGGTCCGGACCCGCAACAGCAATTGTAGGCATCTGATTAAATGTAATAGTTACACTGTCGGTAGAAGCTGTACAAGGGGCATTTGAAATAGTCCATCTTAAAACATAAGTATTTCCTGCTGTGCCGGTAAATATGGTTAACGAGTCGGTTGGATCTACAAAAACTCCAAAACCATCCCCACTAAATTCAGTCCATAAACCTGTTCCGATTAATGCAGAATTTGCTGCAAGTGTTACAGATGTTAATCCACATGTAGCAGCATTTGTTTGATCCAGACCAGCAGATGCAATTGTAGGTGCTGGATTAATAGTAACAGTATTTGTTGAAGAGTCAGCAGGACAACCTGCGGAAGCAGCAATAACATTTTTCACAGTAAAAGTACCAGATGCACTCGCTGTAATATCAATCTGACCTGTATTAGCATTTACAAATACTAAACCTGCAGGAAGAGCGGAAAATATACCTGCACTTGATCCTGAAGGGAAGGTTGGAAGAGGATTTGGACTTCCACCCTGGCAATAAGGCCCCGAATAACTAAATGTCGCATCTGGTAATAAAGTAATAGTAAGGCTAAAAGTAGCAGTATTCGGACATGTTCCGGTGGTAGTGTAGCTTATAATATAATTACCCACTGCACTTCCAAGTAGATCCACTTCCCCCGTAAGATTATTTACAAAAATTAAACCTGGGGTGGAACTAAATACGCCTCCCGGTAATCCAGTTATTATTGGTGTAGGATTGATACCTGTTTGACAATAAGTGGATAATGCGTAAGTAAAAGATGCATCATCCAATGGATCAATTGTTACTGAGGTGATCGCAGAATCTGCAGGACAGCTGCCCGCTGCAGCAATAACATTCTTAACGGTGTATAAACCCGCCGCACTTGCAGTAAGATCAATTTGACCAGTTATAACATTTACAAATACTAAGCCTGCAGGAAGAGCCGAAAATATACCAGCACTAGCTCCGGAAGGAAATGCCGGGGAAGGATTCGGACTTCCTCCCTGGCAATAGAATGGACTTGCATAACTAAATGTCGCTAAGAATCCATTTGTAATTGTAACACTAAAAATAGAAGTATCCGGACAAGTTCCATTAGTGGTATATTTTACATTATAAGTTCCTATGGAACTTAAAGCTAAGTTTATTTGTCCTGTAAAAACACTAACAAATACCAACCCTGCCGGAGTTGAACTAAATGTTCCACCAGGTAGGCCTGTTACTGTAGGTGAAGGATTGATGGGGTCTGAGGAACAATAGGTGGATGACGCATAGGTGAAAGATGGATCATCCGTAGCATTCAACGTAATTGTTACTGTATCAGAAGTTGAGGGACAAGGCGCATTAGAAATTGTCCAACTGAATCTGTTAACACCTAATCCGAGAGCGGTTAATCCTGATGTTGCTAAAGTAGGCATAGTAATGTTACCTGCGCCGGAAATCAATGTCCACAAACCGGTGCCCGGTGCCGGAGCATTGCCAGCAAGGGTGGCAGCAGTGACACATATAACTTGGTCGGGACCAGCTGCAGCAGTTGGTGGTACAGCGGAAACTGTTATAATTACCGTATCCGAAGAAGGGGGACAAGCACCATTGGAAATGGTCCAACTGAAGCTGTTGGCACCTACTCCAAGAGCGGTTAATCCTGATGTTGCTGAAGTAGCCGCAGTGATGTTTCCTGCGCCGGAAATTAATGTCCACAAACCTGTCCCTACTAACGGAACATTACCAGCAAGGGTAGCATTAGTAGCACATATAGATTGGTTGGGACCTGCAGCTGCAGTGGTTGGTGGAGCGGAAACTGTTATAGTTACCGTATCTGAGGAAGAGGGGCAAGGCGCATTGGAAATTGTCCACCTGAATCTGTTGGCACCTACTCCGAGAGCGGTTAATCCTGATGTTGCTGAAGTAGGCATAGTAATGTTTCCTGCTCCGGAAATCAATGTCCACAAACCTGTTCCTACTAAAGGAACATTACCGGCAAGGGTAGCCGCAGTAACACATATAACTTGGTCAGGACCGGCTGCTGCAGGGGTCGTTGGAGCTAAAACTATTATAATTACAGTATCCGAAGAAGGGGGACAAGCACCATTGGAAATGGTCCAACTGAAGCTGTTGGCACCTACTCCAAGAGCGGTTAATCCCGATGTTGCTGAAGTAGCCGTAGTAATGTTTCCTGCGCCGGAAATCAATGTCCAGAAACCTGTTCCTATTAACGGGACATTACCGGCAAGGGTAGCAGTAGTTGCACATATAGCTTGGTCGGGACCTGCAGTTGCAGTGGTTGGTGGAGCGGAAACTGTTATAGTTACCGTATCTGAGGAAGAGGGGCAGGGCGCATTGGAAATTGTCCATCTGAATCTATTGGCACCTATAACCAGAGCGGTTAATCCTGATGTTGCTAAAGTAGGCATAGTAATGTTTCCTGCTCCGGAAATCAATGTCCACAAACCTGTTCCTACTAACGGAACATTACCGGCAAGCGTAGCCGTAGTAACACATATAACTTGGTCAGGACCGGCTGCTGCAGGGGTTGTTGGAGCTAAAATTGTTATAATTACCGTATCCGAAGAAGGGGGACAAGCACCATTGGAAATGGTCCAACTGAAGCTGTTGGAACCTACTCCAAGAGCGGTTAATCCAGATGCTGCTGAAGTAGCCGTAGTGATGTTTCCTGCGCCGGAAATCAATGTCCACAAACCTGTTCCTAATAACGGAACATTGCCAGCAAGGGTAGCAGTAGTGGCACATATAGCTTGGTCGGGACCTGCAGCGGCAGTGGTTGGTGGAGCGGAAACTGTTATAGTTACCGTATCTGATGAAGAGGGGCAAGGCGCATTGGAAATTGTCCAACTGAATCTGTTCGCACCTATAACAAGAGCGGTTAATCCTGATGTTGCTAAAGTAGGCATAGTAATGTTTCCTGTGCCGGAAATCAATGTCCACAAGCCTGTTCCCACTAACGGAACATTACCGGCAAGGGTAGCCGAAGTAACACATATAACTTGGTCGGGACCGGCTGCTGCAGGGGTTGTTGGAGCTAAAACTGTTATAATTACCGTATCCGAAGAAGGGGGGCAAGCACCATTGGAAACGGTCCAGCTGAAGCTGTTGGCACCTACTCCAAGAGCGGTTAATCCAGATGTTGCTGAAGTAGCCGCAGTGATGCTTCCGGTGCCGGAAATCAATGTCCACAAACCTGTTCCTACTAAAGGAACATTACCGGCGAGGGTAGCGGTAGTAATACATATTGTTTGATCAGGTCCTGCATTAGCAGGGGTAGGTAAAATACTTCTTGTGATGACCACTTCATCAAAAGAATCCGGGCAAGGAGCATTTGAAATGGTCCATCGAAATGTGTTAGGTCCTATGCCAAGACCGGTAAGTCCAGAAGTAGCTGAGGTTGGTGTGGTAATGTTTCCTGCGCCGGAAATCAATGTCCACAAACCTGTTCCTACTAAAGGAGTATTGCCGGCAAGGGCGGCAGTAGTGGCACATAGGGTTTGGTCGGGACCGGCATTGGCAAGTGTTGGTTGTGGACGAACTCTAACCTTAACATTTATGGCTTCGCCTACACATCCATCGACTGTAGGTACTACATTGTATGTAGCAATACCTAAAGTTGTACCTGTAGCAGTTAAAGTTTGAGCAATAGTTGTACCGCAGCTGCTTGGGCAATCAGTTGCTCCAGATATACCAGAATTAGTAACTGTCCAAGCGAATGTAGCTCCGACAACATCGCTGGTTAAAGCAACAGAAGATGCACTTCCTGAACATATTGTTGAATTCAGAGGGTTTGCAATAGCCAGCGGAATCGGATTAACCGTAATTGTAACTGTTATCGAGGAAGCTGCTACAGGACAAAGGAATGTGAATGGAGTAACAGTATACGTTGCTGTGCCTGGAAAAACCTCTGCCGCAGTTAAGGTATTGGCAATAGTATCACCACAGCTGCTAGCGCAGGCAATTGCTCCAACAACATCTGTTTGAACGACAGTCCAAGTATAGGCAGTTGAGGGCAGGTCGCTGGTTAGCACGATAGAAGTAACATCACCCGAACAAATAGTAGCAGCAGATGGGGTTGCGGTAGCATTCGGACATTGCGCCAGCCCCGTTTGAAAAGCAAGTAAAAGCAATACAAAAAGTACAAGTTGCAAAGGTATTTGCAATTTGTATATACGAGCTTTATTAAAAACAGTATTTGTAAAGCGATGCATGTTTTAAAGTTTTAAAGCTATAAAGTTATAAAGTTATAATTAATCTCAGGATTTGCTCTTTACAATAACCTTAGCATTTATTGGCTCGCCAGCGCAGCCTTTTAAATTTGGTGTTATGTTATAGGTTGCAATTCCTTTTTCAGCATTTGTTGTTAAAATTTGGTCTATTACATTGCCGGATCCTATTTTTGCTCCGGTTAAGCCAGATTGTATCACTGTCCATGAGAATTTAGTATCAGCTACATCACTTGTTAATGCTATTGATGCTGGATTGTTTGAGGCAATTGTAGAAGTTAATGGAGTTGCAGTGATAACTGGAATGGGATTGACACTAATTATAACAGATATCGGTTTCCCTTTACAAGCATTTGCAAGCGGTGTAATTGTATAAACCACAGAGCCGGTTGCAGCATCCGTTGTAGTTAATGTTTGGGCAATGCGGGAATTTGTTCCATCCGTGGCTCCAACAACACCAACTTGTGCAACTATCCAAGTATAGGTAGTTCCAATTTGATCGCTTTTAAATGATAGAGAGGTGGTTGAACCGGAACAAATTGTGGCAGTAATTGGTATTGCAGTAGCTGTTGGACATTGAGCATTTACATTTAGGGAGCTTACTGAAAGCGATACAATAATTGTAAATCGCAACAGGCAATGCCATTCGAGGTTTTGAGTTTTAATGGTAGTGAATATATCGCTTTTTTTCATATCTCTTGTTTGAGAACTGTCAAGTCTACAAGATTATTTTGCAAAAAATCAGAAAAAATCAAAAACTAAAGGTATTGTTTTATTTTTAAAATAATCAATTATTTTATTTTATCTTGTTTTTATTTTCTAAAACCAAGAACAAACGACTCTTACCCACCTGTAACCCTGCATCACGTTTGTTCATTCCTCACGGGCGTTTTCAAAAGGATATTTTTTCCAAAAAAATGAAATCATCTGTTTTTATTAATATATGTGTTTTGTCGAATATTATTTTGAAAGCTTTACTAATGTGCATTTTATTGTTTTTCATAATCCATATAACAGACGTAAAAAAATATAAAAGGTTGCAGCAATGAATGAGAATGATTGTAGATTTTTTGAATTTATAATTTTTTTTATGTTGTCTCCATACTTAAAAAGTCCTTCACTTCTTCATAAACACTTGTAATGCCTTCTTCTAAATTGATTTTGTGTTTCCATCCGTAGGAATGTAGTTTACTTACATCCATTAATTTGCGAGGGGTACCGTCTGGTTTTGTTGTATCGAATAGTATATCACCATTATAATTTACGATTTTTTTAACCAATATCGCAAGGTCTTTTATGCTGATATCTTCACCCATACCAATATTTATAATTCCAGATTCATTATAATTTTGCATTAGATATAAACAAGCTTCAGCCAAATCATCCACATGAAGAAATTCACGCATTGGTGAGCCAGTGCCCCAAACTTCAACATTTTTTAAGTTTTGAATTTTGGCAATGTGGAATTTTCTAATAAGAGCAGGCAGTACATGAGAATTTTTTAAGTCGTAATTATCATTTGGGCCATATAAATTTGTTGGCATTACCGAAATAAAATTACAGCCATACTGAGCTCGATAGGCATCGCACATTTTTATCCCAGCAATTTTAGCGATGGCATATGGCTCATTTGTAGCTTCCAAAATCCCAGTTAATAAATATTCTTCTTGCATTGGTTGAGGTGCTAATTTAGGATAAATACAAGAGGAGCCAAGAAACATTAATTTTTTTACCTTATTCAAATAGGAACAATGTATTATATTATTTTGAATCATTAAATTCTCATAAATAAATTCTGCACGAAATGTGTTATTTGCTAATATACCGCCAACTTTAGCTGCAGCTAAAAAAACAAAATCTAATTTTTCTGTGGCAAAAAAATTAGCAACAGCTTGTTGATTAATTAAATTCAACTCTTTTGAAGTGCGAGTAATTATATTCGAAAACCCAGCCTGTTTTAGCCTTCTTATTATTGCCGAACCTACCATTCCATTGTGGCCAGCAACATAAATGGAAGATTCCTTTTGAATTATCATATTTTTTATTGCATTCAATTCATTTCAAATTTAATGGATAGTAAAAAATTGTATGGAAACTTCAAATGTTATATTATTATTGAATTAACAATATAGTTTTCTAATTATTTTTTATTCATTAAAATTCATTACATCATGCCCACCATCCATTAAATACTTGTCTTTTTTAAATAATTTAATATCGCTTTCCACCATCTCTTTTACTAATTGCTCTAAGGTATGTTTTGGCTCCCAACCAAAATCTCTTTTTGCCTTTGAAGCATCCCCAATCAATAACTCAACTTCTGTAGGACGGAAATATTGAGGATCAATTTGAACAACTACTTTTCCTGTAGTATTATCAATACCTTTTTCATCAATCCCTTTGCCAGTCCAAGTTAACTTAATTCCTACTTCTAAAAATGCTAGCTCTACAAATTTTCGGACAGTAATTTTTTTTCCAGTCGCTAATACATAATCATCTGGTGATTCTTGCTGCATCATCAGCCACATGCCTTCTACATAATCTTTTGCATGACCCCAATCACGTTCCGAATCTAAATTTCCTAGAAACAAATCTGTTTGTAATTTTAAATGAATTTTAGCTACGGCTCTTGTAATTTTACGAGTAACGAAAGTTTCGCCCCGTATTGGACTTTCGTGATTAAATAATATTCCATTGCAGGCATAAATATTATACGCTTCACGGTAATTTTTTGTGATCCAAAAAGCATAAACTTTAGCTACCCCATATGGTGAACGAGGATAAAAAGGTGTAGTTTCTTTTTGAGGGATTTCTTGCACATAACCATACATCTCAGAAGTTGATGCTTGGTAAAATCGGGTCTTTTTTTCTAATTTCAAAATACGGATGGCTTCCAAAATACGTAATGGACCAATAGCGTCTGCATTTGCCGTGTATTCAGGAGAATCAAAGGATACTTTTACATGGGATTGTGCAGCGAGATTATATATTTCATCTGGTTGAGTTTCTTGAATTATTCGAATTAAATTAGTTGAATCTGTTAAATCTCCATAATGTAAAAAGAATTTCAAATTTGTATCGTGACGATCTTTATATAAATGATCAATACGGCCTGTATTAAACATTGAACTTCTGCGTTTGATGCCATGAACTATATAGCCCTTGTTTAGTAACAACTCCGCTAAATATGCGCCGTCTTGGCCTGTAACACCCGTTATTAATGCTGTTTTATTCATTATTATCAAAATTATATTAGATACAATGTTACGAATTTTTGATTAAAAAGTCCTATTAAACAAATAATTTATAATTGACCATATCAAGATCTAAAATATAAGTCACAATATTTTTTAAGCGAAAGTTCTAATTATATTGCAATTAATTTTTTGTTATTTTTGTTCTTTTAAAAAATATGACAAATTCTGTAAACATAAGCGATTTAAATTCCAAAGAATTTATAATTATTAAAGGTGCTCGAGTAAATAATTTAAAAAATATTGATGTAGCAATTCCTCGAAATAAGTTAATTGTAATTACTGGACTTTCGGGTTCAGGGAAATCTTCATTAGCTTTCGACACGCTGTATGCCGAAGGCCAAAGGCGTTATGTGGAAAGTCTTTCATCCTATGCGCGTCAATTTCTTGGCAGAATTGAAAAACCAGAAGTGGAATATATTAAAGGGATTTCACCTGCCATTGCTATTGAGCAGAAGGTAAATTCAAATAATCCACGATCAACAGTTGGCACTTCTACCGAGATTTATGATTATTTGAAATTGTTATACGCACGCGTCGGAAAAACATTTTCACCTTCTTCTGGCAAATTAGTAAAGCGCGACACAGTGATGGATGTTGCTAATTACATTAATTCATTATTAGAGGGAACAAGAATACTAATTCTTGCTCCTTTAAAAAAACAATCTGAAAAGACCGTAAAAAATCAATTGAATTTATTATTACAGCAAGGTTTTACAAGAATTCAATACAAAAAAGAAGTTTTTAAAATTGATGAGTTCCTAAATACTGATTTTTCAGAAAACGAACAATTTAATATTGTTATTGACCGAATTACTTTAAAACATGGAGATGAGGATAATGAAAATAGAATTTCAGATTCGGTTCAAACTGCTTTTTTTGAAGGAAATGGAGAGTGCACTGTATACTCTGTTGTTGTTAAATCCCATGAAGAATTAATTATAAATAATTTGGAGGAATTTGAAGAATATACTTTTTCAAATAGATTCGAGCAGGATGGAATATGTTTTGAAGAGCCAAGCGTTCATTTTTTTAGTTTTAATAATCCTGTTGGAGCCTGTGTTAATTGTGAAGGTTTTGGCAGCGTTATTGGCATTGACGAAAATTTAGTTATCCCAAATAAAAAATTATCGATTTTTGAAGATGCTATCGCTTGTTGGAAGGGCGATAAAATGGGTGAATGGAAAAATGTATTGGTATTAAATGCACATAAATTTAACTTCCCTATTCATCGTCCCTATAATGAATTAATTGCGAAGGAACGTAAACTTCTTTGGTCAGGAAATAAATATTTTGAGGGATTAAATTCCTTTTTTAAACAACTTGAAGCACAAACGTACAAAATTCAATATCGTGTGATGTTATCTCGTTATCGAGGTAAGACTATTTGTCCTGAATGCAATGGAACGCGCTTACGTAAAGATGCCTCTTATGTTAAAGTTGGTGATTTATCAATAAATGATATGGTATTGATGCCAATAAAAAACAATTTAACTTTTTTTTTACAACTAGAATTATCAGTATTTGAAACAGCAATTGCAAAAAGACTATTAGTAGAAATTATTAATCGTTTAAGATTTTTGGATGATGTTGGATTGGGTTATCTTACTTTAAATCGCTTGTCAAATACTTTGTCGGGAGGAGAAGCTCAGCGTATTAACCTTGCTAAATCTTTAGGTAGTAGCCTTGTAGGTTCTATTTATATTTTAGATGAACCTAGCATTGGCCTACATTCTAGAGATACGGCGCGCTTAATAAACATCCTTTTCTCTTTGCGAAATATTGGTAATACAGTTATTGTGGTAGAACATGACGAAGAAATTATGCGAGCTGCTGATCAAATAATAGATATTGGTCCATTTTCAGGTACCCGTGGAGGTGAATTAGTTTTTCAAGGCAATCAAAATGATTTAGAAAATGAAGGCAAAAGTTTAACGGCACTTTATTTAACAAATAAAGTTAAAATTGAGGTACCTGCTCAAAGAAGAAAATGGAATAGTTTTATTGAAATTATTGGCGCTAATGAGAATAATTTAAAACATTTAAATGTAAAGTTCCCTTTAAATGTTTTAACTGTTATTACTGGAGTTAGTGGTTCAGGGAAAACTACATTAGTAAAGAGAGTATTATTGCCTGCTCTTAAAAAAATATTTGGAAGCTATGAATTACAAACCGGAGGGTATGATAAATTAACTGGAGACTATAATAATTTATCAGCGGTGGAAATGGTTGACCAAAATTCTATAGGTAAATCATCAAGATCAAATCCGGTAACTTATGTAAAGGCATTTGATGAAATACGTGCATTATTTGCAGATCAACCATTAGCAAAAGCTAGAAATTTTAAACCTTCCCATTTTTCATTTAATATAGATGGAGGCCGCTGCGAAGTATGCGAAGGTGAAGGGGTAGTGCAAATTGAAATGCAGTTTATGGCTGATATCCATCTGGTTTGTGAATCATGCAATGGGAAGCGTTTTAAACGAGATGTTTTAGAAATAACTTATAACCCATCAAAATTTACGGAAGAAAAGAATATTTCCGATATTTTAAATTTGACTGTTGAAGATGCTATTAGTTTTTTTAATTCGCCTCCTCGTCCATCCAATCTTGAAAAAAGAATAGTACAAAAATTAACACCATTAACTGATGTAGGCTTAGGATATATTCATTTAGGGCAAGCTTCAAGTACATTAAGTGGCGGAGAAGCGCAACGTATTAAACTTGCTGCCTTTCTAGGTGCTGGACAGAATAGTAACACGCCAACATTATTTATTTTTGATGAACCAACTACAGGTTTACATTTCCATGATATTTCAAAACTATTATATTCTTTTGATTCATTAATAAAACAAGGACATTCAGTAATTATTATTGAACATAATGCCGATATTATCAAATGTGCTGATTGGGTTATTGATTTGGGTCCAAATGGTGGTATCGAAGGTGGTGAAATTGTTTTTGAGGGACTTCCTGAAGATTTAGTAAAATGCAAAAAATCTTTTACAGGTAATTTTTTAAAAAATAAATTTGTAAAATAATCCTTGTACTAAATTTTTTCAATAGCTTAATAAATATCTTAATAAAAATGGGGAAAAGAATATTTATTATTTTTTCATAAAAACACAATTGTTTTTTTATGGGCAAGTAACTTGCTGCGTGGTAATTTTTCCTGTATTATCTATTAATAGCTTCCAGCATTGGCCATTAGCTGATTTCATTACAACACCTTTAGAATTATCTTTATATTGAATATCCCCACCTTTTATCACTATAATAGAGTTTGTACTGCCTGTGCCTGATATTACAGTAGATGCATCAGCACCTGTTGAACCTGTATTTCCAGTTGATCCTGTGCTTCCTGTTGAACCAGTACTGCCAGTTGACCCTGTGCTACCAGTTGATCCAGTACTGCCAGTTGATCCAGTACTACCTGTTGATCCGGTGCTACCAGTTGATCCAGTGCTACCTGTTGAACCTGAAGATCCTGTGCTTCCAGTGGAACCAGTACTTCCTGTTGAACTTGTTGAACCGGTACTTCCCGTTGAACCGGTACTTCCTGTTGATCCTGTACTTCCTGTTGAACCTGTTGAACCAGTTGAACCAGTCGAACCAGTGCTTCCAGTTGACCCTGTACTGCCAGTCGATCCTGTACTTCCTGTTGATCCTGTACTTCCAGTTGATCCTGTACTTCCAGTTGAACCAGTACTTCCAGTTGAACCAGTACTACCAGTTGAACCAGTACTTCCTGTTGATCCTGTACTTCCAGTTGATCCTGTACTTCCAGTTGAACCGGTACTTCCAGTTGAACCAGTACTACCGGTTGATCCAGTACTTCCTGTTGATCCTGTACTTCCTGTTGACCCAGTTGAACCTGTACTGCCAGTAGATCCTGTACTACCAGTTGATCCGGTGCTTCCTGTTGATCCTGTATTTCCAGTAGAGCTTGTACTTCCTGTTGACCCAGTTGAACCTGTTGACCCAGTTGAACCTGTACTGCCAGTTGAACCAGTGCTTCCTGTTGATCCGGTACTTCCAGTTGACCCAGTTGAACCTGTACTGCCTGTTGAGCCTGTGCTACCTGTAGACCCGGTACTTCCAGTTGATCCAGTATTTCCAGTAGAACTTGTGCTTCCAGTTGAACCAGTTGATCCAGTGCTTCCAGTCGAACCTGTTGAACCCGTTGAGCCAGTACTACCCGTTGAGCCAGTACTACCAGTTGATCCTGTACTTCCTGTTGACCCAGTTGAACCTGTACTGCCTGTTGAACCTGTGCTACCTGTAGATCCGGTACTTCCCGTTGATCCAGTATTTCCAGTAGAGCTAGTGCTTCCTGTT
>Ga0114966_10000143_pt1 | contig 66020 bp, 65 predicted proteins | sample M_130207_XF_Meta_FD_87029 | JGI IMG/M metagenome (GOLD analysis project Ga0114966, IMG submission 87029) | Freshwater microbial communities from Lake Montjoie, Canada to study carbon cycling - M_130207_XF_MetaG | ecosystem: Environmental > Aquatic > Freshwater > Lake | place: Lake Montjoie...
ACTTCAAGTGCTGTCTCAGGATTCACTTCAAGTGGTATCTCAGGATTCACTTCAACTGCTGTTAAAGGATTCACTACAACTCAGATCGAAAAATTGACTTCAAGTCAAATCCCAGGATTTACTTCAAGTGCTGTCTCAGGATTCACCACAAGTCAGATTGAAAATTTGACTTCAAGTCAGATCCCAGGATTTACTTCAACTGCTGTCTCAGGATTCACTACAAGTCATATCGAAAAATTGACTTCAAGTCAGATCCCAGGATTCTCTTCAAGTGGTGCCTCAGGATTCACTACAACTCAGATTGAAAAATTGACTTCAAGTCAGATCCAAGGATTTACTTCAAGTGGTGCCTCGGGATTCACTACAAGTCAAATCGAAAAATTGACTTCAAGTCAGATCCAAGGATTTACTTCAAGTGGTGCCTCGGGATTCACTTCAAGTCAGATTGTAAAATTGACTTCAAGTCAGATCCAAGGATTTACTTCAAGTCAGATCCCAGGATTCACTTCAAGTGCTGTCTCAGGATTCACTTCAAGTGCTGTCTCAGGATTCACTTCAAGTCAGATCCCAGGATTCACTTCAAGTGCTGTCTCAGGATTCACTTCAAGTGCTGTCTCAGGATTCACTTCGAATGCTATCAAAGGATTTATTTCAAGTACTGTCTCAGGATTCACTTCAAGTGCTATCAAAGGATTCACTTCAAGTGCTATCAAAGAATTCACTACAATTCAGATAAGCGCATTGACGATAAGTCAGATAATTGCATTGACGACAAATCAGGTAGCAGCATTAACAACTATTCAAAAATCTGCTTTATCGATCACTCAAACTGATGCTTTGACATATACTAATTTAACAACAAGTGAGGTAGCAGCATTAACAACGACCCAGGTAGCAGCATTAACAACTACTCAGATATCATATTTATCACAAAATCAGATAGCTGCAATGTTAACAAGTCAAATAATTAAATTATCAGCAGATAAGTTATATTCATTGACGACTAGTCAGATAGCTGCTTTATCAGGAGAACAGAGAGTGGCTTTGACAAATAATCGATCCTATTTATTGTATTCCTATGAATCGACAAGCACCACTACAAAAAGTTTTTACAATTCAAATACATCCACGAGTGCAGTTATATATTTTCTAATCGTGGGTGGTGGAGGTGGTGGTGGTGGTAGTACTACAGCTTATGGTATTACCAATTGGTTTCTCGGTAGTGGTGGGGGTGGTGGTGCAGTTGTATCTGGTAGCTTTACAATACCCAGTTCATCTACTGTATACATCCGTTGTAAAGCGGGATCAGGTGGCTCCGATGTTGTTTCTTCTCAAGGTGCCAATGGTAATTCGGGTGGAGAGACAACGTTTGAATATAGCAGTATTAATTCAACTTTTAGTACTAATTATAAAATAACTTGTCGAGGTGGTGAAGGTGGCGATGGTGGTAATACTTCTGTATCGTCTGTGAGTGGTGGTAATTGTCAGGGTTCTGTAATTGGTAGTTCAATTACTACGACATCTTCCTTTATTTCGATCAATTTTTCTTCACCTAGTTTTGATGGAGGCAAAAAAGGCACCTATAATCAGTATGGTGCTAGTGGTGCAGGATCAACTTCTAAGGGTAATGATCAATCTAATCAGGTAACTTATGTCGCGGGTGGAAGTGAATTTCAGTGGATTTTTGATTTTAGCAGAACTTTTGCACCAGGAGGAGTGTTTAATGTACGTGATGGGCCATCAACAATAACACCATCTATAAAAGGTATGGGTGGCTCTGCAATGTATGGTAGAGGAAATGCTGGTGGTGATGGAATAATCATTTTTGCCTATAGTCAAGATATCCAGATATCATAAAAAATATATATTTATACCATCGAACATTCAAACATTCTATAATGAGAAAGAGGTGCGGATTTAATTGTGGATGTCAAGGATACCAAGAAAAAATCAGCCGCCAAAACATCATAATCGAATCGATATCTTTTCTTTTCAATGGTCAAAAGAAAATTGTTTGTTGTTATTTATTCTTTCTCTTGCTTCTCCGCCAGGATCATCGCCCATGATCGTTCCATGAAGTGGCTGTTCTGGTCATTCTTGTGATTCAGGTGAGGAATGATATTCTCATAGAAAGATCGTGGATGCTGGTGGATGTTGGCACGATGGGCCGAAAAGATGCCCATGACGGTCAGTTTATTGATCGGACCCTGATGAATCAGTTCATCATAAAAGGCACCGAATGTCTTGAATCGATCCCTGGAGAGCGTGCAGGTCTTGTCGTGCTCCGGATTGTTGATGTCGTGAGAAGGGCACCAAGCAGAAAGAGAAAAGGTTCGGATCGATTCATCGTTGTGATCCATGGAATGATAAGGAAAATAGGTATGTGTATTGTAATGTTGGAGGACCTGATCCAATTGATACTTTTTGTGCTCAAGATGATAGGTCGAGCCGGTTACAAAGATTGTAATGTCTTCCAGTCGATCGTAGCGATCAATGATATGGTGCAGGTACGTATGATCACACACACCAACATTTTCAAGGTAATGATGAGAATGTTTCTCGGTCATCGGCGGGATCTTATCCTCGGACTTGGTATAAATATAAAACTTCTTTCTCGGGATGGATTGAAAGATCTCGGACAACCATGACAGATCCTCCTTGTAATGCGCCACAACGATACCAACAGACGGTGGTTGGTGACGGCGTTGATAAACAACAAAGACGATCGTGGCGGCAATGCATAGAATAATCACAATTATTGTCATCATCATGAGAGCCATCATCATTTATTTATCTTGATTTTTTATTTCTCGTGTCCAATATCTTCCATAACGAATCACATCCACCAATTGGATGCCCGCCTGGCGCACCCACATCTTGTGATGATCAAAGAAATCCTGGACTCGTCGAAAGAGCTTGGGCTCCATTTCCTTGGTCTCCCAGGAGATGCAGGCCAATCCAAATAGCATGGCCACAGGATTCATGGTTGGGTAATCTTTAATCTCCATGTAGTGATTGTCGAACCACTCCCGCTTCTCGTCCGGCAATAATTTCTTGTCCATCTTCCCCATGACATCCGTAACCATCAGACGGAAACGCTCGGTGGGCACACGTCGCCAATCCTGTTTATCATAGGTGATTCCTCCACCATACCGTTCGCCACCGCTCCGAGAAACACCTTCTGTGGTTTCCATTTATACTTTTAATTTTTTTTCATTCATTCATTCTTTTTTGTTGAATTCAATTTGGTCTCTAGTATTTGTATTCTTTCTTGTTGTGTTGATGGTATTGATTGTATACCTAGCAATTGTTCGAGGCGTTGGATTCGTACAGCAATAGGAAGATTCTTCTCGAGTCTGTCAATCTTCAATAATAGATCTTGATCCTTCTCAAACGCGGGGAAAGGTGGTAAGAGATAACCACAAACAATGATGGCAATGATTACAAGAAAGAGAATGCGATGGATCCACAACCAGGTCTTTCCTCCTGTTCCCGTTTCAATCCATTTCTTGTAAATAATCTTTTCCAGGATAAGGAGGATTAGAATAAGAAGGATATAGAAAAAGTTTTTCATCCTCACCACGATAAAGAAACCAATAAAGATCAGACAGGTATAGACAAGATATTTCCATCCTGGACTATCGGGATCAAGAGTCACCGTCACCGTAAAGGCAATGGCAAAGAAAAAGAGAAGATGAGAGGGGGTTGTCCAGAAAAACCATTTGCCGGGGACGAGCTGTGGATAAGAAAAGACGCGGATGAAATTTGGTAGATAGAGATCAGGATAATAGTCTGAGGTTGTGATAAAGATGACCATCATCATACCAAGTGTTACGATGGCTAGAGAATTATTCATAATTTTTTCCACCTCGGTAAATTCCGTCATTTTATTATTATTAGGGAATAAATAATAAATCTTGTTGTTGTTCAAAACGTATGTATATCATTTATACTCTCTTTCAGCTTTTTATTAGAATCTCGGTCATAGGCATAGGAGGAGATCCGCTTTGATGACCACAGAAATAATCGATATAATTATGAATTGCATCTTTTCCTTCCTCCATATTGAATTCTGGTGCCGATTGTCCATCATAAAGACTATAAAAGGCAGCCACATCTCATGGAGAAGAGTGACTTTGCATAGATTTTGGATTGAAATTGATTGGTTTTCGTTCATAATTACTTTTTCTTCTTCTTATGTATTGAATTAGAATTCATTCATTTTTTTTCTAGACTGAGAAATTCAATCTAATAACGTAACGATTGGATAAATAAAAAAAAGAATGGATGTGGAATCAATAGTGAAGGATTATAGACAGAATCGCGGGTATGAGGAGGTGACGGAATTGTGTCACATCATGAGGAAACACGATTGTGACAAGGGGTTGGGTGTACACAATTACAGTACTTTTTACCATCGTTTGTTGAAAGAATGGAAAGATGAACCGATCACTTTTGTAGAGATTGGGAATAACAAATGGGGGGTGAGTCTTCCTGCATGGAAAGACTATTTTACACGTGCACGAATTGTGGGTGCGGATGTCATGCCCATCAAGACGGAGGATGAGAGGATCGAGACATATGTGGCGGATCAGCGTTCACCAGAGAGTCTTCATTCCATGATGGAAAAGGTTGGAATAGCGGATGTGATCCTGGATGATGCCATTCACGATTTTGATTGTAATTGGCGATTGGTGGAAACCATGATGGAGCATTTAAAGCCCGGTGGAATTTATATCGTGGAAGACCTGACGGTTCGAACACGGGACATGTTCCGAGTGCGCTTGGAAGAATTGAAGACTCGCTATCGATTGGACGTTGCGGATATCCTTGAGATCCCTTATATACGCCATGACAACAATGACAATCGTATTCTTGTCATGAAGAAAAAGATGATGATAGTGGAAAACAAAGACGAAGAGATTGCCGTGGTGGTCATGGCCGCCTCTCAGAAAGAATTCAAGACGCTCATCGAAATCATCTGTTCGCTCATTGTGCGTAAAATACGCTTCCAAAAAGTGATCGTCTACGACCTCGGCCTGGATCCGTCCACGCTCTTTCTTCTTCGGGAAATGTTTCCGATACAAAATATTGATATCCGCGCACCGGATCACATTGGGAAGTTGCTACGAACCGATTGGCGACCAATGATCCTCGAAGAGGTGATGATTGCCGATATGAAAGAGACGGAGACGATGGTATGGCTCGATTCCACTATAACTGGTGTGACGATGGATGACTGGACCTTTTCCAATACCCCTTTTCTTGTTGAATTCAGTAAGGATACAACGATTCGTTCCATTATCAATCAGGAAACGATGGATTGTTTTAACATCGTCCCGGGGGATGCCATCCTCGACAAGCCGCGATTGGATATGACCAGGATGGGTTTCCGTGTGAATCAGGATACGACGGATCTGATTGCAGAATGGTCGGACATCGTGCAGAGCAGTGTCGGCGTGGAACTGACCGCGGTACTGGACATTCTTTATCACCGATTTGACAAGGCCCGATAGATCACATCCCATAAAATATCGCGACAAAGTAGTGACGGATGATGGATCGCATTAAAGAAGATGATTTGTAATTGGACGACGGACGGACGTTCGGATGGAGGATTGGAGGTCATCCGCAAGATCAGATCGCCGTACCGCACATCGGAGGGAAGGACACGAGATTCTCTTGCCTCCCGTAGAATGAGGATGCGCTCCATGTCCGTCGTGAAAATATTTTGTATTTCAAGGAGCATAATCCCGAGACTATAGATATCGGTAGAAAAGGAATACGATTCACCGCTGTATTGTTCGGGAGAGGCGTAGAGAAAACTGCCCGCATAGGTGCTGGATTCCGTCATGGTGAGTTTTTTATGAAAGGCCTTGGCCAGACCAAAATCAGAGATCTTGACCACCAAAGGATTTTTCTTATAGAGAAGAATGTTGTCGGGCTTGACATCTCGATGGATCACACCGTTGGTATGCAGAAAGCGCAGCCCATCGAGGATTTGACTCATCATGTCGTAGCATACCTCGAGATCCACCTCACGACGCTTCCACAAATAATCACGAAGACTACCCTCGCAATACTCCATCTGGATGTTGAAGAAATAGGATACGAGATCTACCTCCTCCTCCGCCTCCTCGTCCTCTTCGTTCCGAACGAGACGATGATCGGGTGTACTACTGGATTCGATCCATGAATGATAATAGCGGATCACGTGTGGATGCACGATCGAGGCAAGGATCCGAATCTCATGGAGTGCACCTTTGATATTTTTTTCGGTCATGGGAATTTTTTTAATGGCATAAAATCGATCATCCAATTTATTAAATACACGGAATACACGACCAAATCCACCCTTGCCCACCAATTCCATCTCATTCTCTTTATAATGATAATCGTATAGCGCCAATACATCCATCTCTGTTATTAATTATTGTATTGTTATTGTGTGCAATTCGGGAATGGAATCATTTTTTTTTATTTGAAATAAAAAAAATATAAAAGATAAATGGCAGGAAAACACGAAGCTACACGTCGATCCAGTAAGAGGATCTATCGCCTAATGGGTAATGCCATTCTTCTTGCGAGCATCCAGGCGTCGATCGGTTCCGTTGAGATGAGTTCCAAGTTTTCCGTCGTGAACTTCTCCAAGGATCAGAGAACGCTCCAGGCCGCCGCCGACGCGCTCACTGGCTATCTCATCATCGGCATCATCTGGATGATTGGTGCCATCCTCATTAACTTCGGTCAGTACGGTGTTCCCGGATTGATCGCGAGTCTCATCGCCAATCTGGTCATCATTGGATGGATCGTCGGCAGCTACCTCGTCGCCTTTCAGACCGCCGTCAGACAGTACGGCCTCAAGTATCCCAAACTCTTGAGGTATTCCAGCAGTACGATGGTTTAATCTAACACGAACGAACAAGAGAGAGGACGTCGTGCCCGATGGATGCCAATTTGACGGGACCGATGCCGTGAATTGAGGCAAGATCTTCCAATGAAGAAGGCGAGCGCTGAGCAATCTCTTCGAGCGTCTTGTTGGTCATGATACAATAGGCCGGTTTCTGTAAAGACGTTGCTTGACGTTGGCGCCACAACCGGAGATCCGTCAAAAGCTTGGTGTTGATGGTAGAAGAAGAAGACGAGGATGTTTTTTTAATCGTTCTAGTTTTACTACTACTACTTTTCGTTTTCATCATCATCGTAGTGATCGAACAATGGATACGACGACTGGATTCGGGATCACATAGATCACAATGGCCACATGTGAGGTCGCCTCCATCTTTTTGTCGATAATAGAGAAGAATGCTTCGATGTCTGCATTCCTCTCTGGACACAATCCCTGCATATTCCACCAATGTATTAAGACGGTACCAGTGAGTCCGCTTGCGGTCCTGGGATTCATCCGAGGATTGAATGAAATGAGCGTGCAGACCCTTGTCACGCGCCGCATAAAGCATCAGACAGGTAGAATCCAGACCATCACGTCCAGATCTTCCCATTTCCTGGTAAAGACTGTCAATGTTTGATGGTATGCGGAAATGAACCACCAGACGAACATCCGGGTGATCGATTCCCATGCCAAAGGCGTTGGTGGCGACCAGCACACGTATTCTGCCCTCGGAATAATCTTCTTGTGCCTGTTTTCGTTCTTCGGTCGACATGCCCGCATGATAAATACCGACCGACGATTCATATACCGAAATCACACCAGAAATCTCGCTGCAATCTTTTCTCGTGCCCGTGTACACAATGATGCGTCCGGTGGGTGTCTGTTCGATCGCCTTTCGCAACCATACATGCTTCATCTTGTCGTCTTTGCACGTCTCCACCTGGTAGTACAAATTCTTGCGATAGAATCCATGGACATGCATGTCGGGACGATTCAACCCCAACTGCCTCGCAATGTCTGTCAATACGATCGGTGTCGCCGAGGCGGTCAGTGCCATCATCGGCACATTCTTTCTCCATGTTCTTAAATGAGAAAGGCGACCGTACTCGGGACGGAAATGATGACCCCATTGCGAAACACAATGAGACTCGTCGATCGCAAACAATCCAATGTCCACATCGCCCATGGATTCCATGAAACTGTCCGAGACGGCGCGTTCCGGCGAGACGTAAAGAAGGAAGCCCGTCTCACGATGTTCCTTCATCCGCATGTACACGATCCGTGTCTCTTCCCACGTTTGTCCTGAATGCATACACCCGCTCTCTACACCCTTGGCCCCAAGACCTCGTACCTGGTCATTCATCAATGAGATGAGCGGTGAGACGACTACGACCAATTTCTTGGCCAGCACTGCATACAACTGGAAACAAATGGATTTACCACCACCTGTCGGAAGCACCGCCATCACATCACGACCCTCCAGTGCGGAAGAAAGGATCTCCCACTGTCCCTTGCGGAATCCATCCATCATTCCAAATCGTAGCTTCAGTACCTCTTCTGCCTGATTTCTTGTCCACATGATTGTTGTTTACTTGTTGAATAATTTCATTATTTCTTGAGTAATGAAACTGTTTTTTCAATTTATTTTTTTATACTCCAATGTCGGGAATATCATCTGGATTGATGGAAGGACCGCGCATCTTTCTCTTGGATTGATTGCTACCTCCACCTCCGCCTCCGCCTCCACTAGAGGATGAATGGCTGAATGAATTCATCATGCCCATCAGGTTGCTCCCCGTCTTTTTCATAATCATCTTGGCAATGATAAAGATGGCTGCATTACCCAGCACCATGATCAACAGACGTACCTCCACTGGCCACTGCGATCCACCGGGCACGTACGAATTCTCTCCCAACTCGATAAGCAGACGCTCGTACTGCGTCATGTTTACAATCTGCTGCTGTGTAAATCCCTGCATATCAAACTTGAATAGATACCCCAGGATGAATTCCAGGACCATGAACGCACCGATCAGCAACTGCTTGTAATTCTCCACACAGGAATCAAGAGACACACGACGCAGTGTGCTCTCATAAGACCTCGACATCTGCTTCAGATCCGAATGGATATTGAAATCGGGGATATCATTCATCTTGTAGGATTTTCTCAAGAGCTCAAACTTGAAGAGCAGCTCGCGCTTCAATTCATCCTCTTCATCCTCCGTGTGATAAATCCGATCCAGATTGGGGATCGTCTTTCGCGTGTTAATCTCCCCCTTTTCCTCCAATTCCGACAGCTTCGGTGGCATGCTCTCATTCAGAATCTTGGCATACTTCTGACTCTTGGACATCTTTGAAGCGACTGCAGGCATCGTCTCCACTCTTCCCTCTTTCTCCTCCTCTTCATTATCATCATCCTCCTCCTCGTCTTCATCCTCCTCCTCTTCGTCTTCGTCTTCATCCTCTTCGTCCTCGTCTTCATCGTCTTCATCCTCCTCGTCTTCGTCCTCCTCCTCGGTCTTTAGAGTATGGACAGGCTTATTCACAATTGCATCCTCTTCTTCCTCATCCTCGTCATCTTCATCTTCCTCGTCGTCCTCTTCTTCGGATACATGATCTCTCTTGTCCACTGTAGCCTCGGACAACTCATCCTCGTCCTCCTCCTCTTCATCAACATCGGAAAGATTATCCATGAGTGCGTTCGACGAAGACTTTTTCCCATCAAAAAATGTAATGTCCGATGCTGCATCATCGGCATCGTATTCCTTGTTAATCATTGACTGCTTGATCTTGTCCTTGTTTTCAATCAACTCCAGATACAATCGAGGCATCTTGGGCAGATTCCTCGAATCCCCCTCCTTCTTCCTCAACTCCGGATTCGATATCTTGTTGATCTTGATCATTCCATCCATTTTACCTTGTTAAAATTGTTTATTTAGACCATTTTTAACTGTGGATACAAAATTTTATTTGTCTTGAATAAAATAATTTAATGGATATTGCATCGCAATATATTATAGGAAGTGGTGGATTCGCGGATGTTGTACATATACATGGGAACGATTATGTACAGAAAAGATTGAAAGATAGGTTTAAAGGGGATGAAAATAAAATTAAATTGTTTACACATGAACAACAAATGCTCCGTAAAATCGCTACATTCAAATGTCCTTATATTCTCCGTCTCCATTCAACTTCTTCTCTTGTAAATTCATTCAAAATCCGTCTTCAAGCCCTACTTCCTCCTTGGAGGGAATTATTTTATTTGGTTGAAACATATGCTCAATCAGATACAAAACGAATTATACAACGCGTACTACCCAAACTCGTGGATGCCATCGAATGTCTCCATAATCATGGCATTGTGCATAGGGATATCAAACCCGAAAATATCATGATCCATCCAGAAACACTAGATTTACGATTGATTGATTTTGGATTTGCTTGCGATAAGGACTCATCTAAATTATTAGTAGGAACTCCAACCTATTTTGCACCAGATATGATAATTGCCTCTGACAATACGCAAATCTTTTTAATGGAGGCAATGAAACAATTTGATTTATGGTCATTGGGAATGACGATCTATGTACTTGTGCACGGCAATTTTCCGTTTAATATAATGGGAATTAGAGATGAAATCAAGAACATGATTCGAATTTATTACAATAATCCAAAGATGCCAGGTATTACTAAATTTAGTAGTAGAAAACAAAAACAACGGTTACAACAGGAACGCAATAAATTTCTTGAGGGTGTAGCACCCAAATACAGAAAACGTGTTGATTATATGAATTATCTTCAATATAATCAACCAGGCGAATACAAAAGATGTATACCACAAATAGCACAAATAGCACAAATCACGCAACAGATTGAAAAATTATCCGATTGTGATACCTCTTCATTATATAAATACCTATGTAAATCCTATCATACAGCAAAATGTAAAAAATACCCATGGATATTCAGATGGCTATGTAAATATTTCCCTCCCACAATGACAGAAGAAGAAAAAATAGAATGGGCACGACAATGGTTGGACCAACATCCTAATACATCGTACGGGTGAATGCATTACCGACTTTTCTATTCCAGTATGTATGTCAAGTTGTTTTTTATACAGGAGGTGTGTATAAAAACAATGGCTTTCTATTATTTCAGAATAAAAAAGATATGGTTTTATCCCCACCATGTCCTGATCCCATAATTCAATTGAAATGGAACGATATTGTTTTCTCGTAAGATAAAACCAACCATGACATCTTCATAGGAACCATATTTACTTGCTTTTTCCTTGTTTTCCACCAAATATTGCATAGATCTTCTATTCAATATGTATGTTTGTCCACCACCTAAATAAGGTACTACATCCTCCGTGAATTCCTTCCCATACCATGGAGATTCTTGAGGAACTTTTCCAATATGGTGAAATCGCCCACATCCGTGAGGTAAAACAACGTTCTGTCCAATATAATCATTATTCTCTAATATTTCCTTATATTGACTCTCCAACTCCTTGATTTGTGCACCCGTAACATCCGTATCATGATCATCTGCTTTGAAAACATGAGAAAAGGATGAAAATGTTGAATTATTTATAATATATTCCAATGCACACATAATTTTTTCTGAAAGATTTAAATATAAATATACGACTGAGGAGACTCTCCTCGGCCGATGTACTCCCTGTCGATCAGGCTCTCGATCCTCTGGAGGAGGTAAGAAGCAGACACGGACACCAAGCGGATACGCGTCGTCACGGTACGGATCAATTCCTCATGTGTAATCGTCTTGCATTGTTTCAGCAGACGGACGATCTGAGCATCGACGATGGATTGAAGATCGGGTGCCACTCCATTGGCCAGGGCGATCGAATCTTTTTTTCGTAGGCCGGAAACGGTGGGAAGACGGACGCGTTTTTTGGGGGACGTAAAATCGGGACACAACTCCCATCGATCCTCTCCAATCTGCTTACGGAGGGTACGTTGATCCATGCTGCGAAAGACGCTGTCGAGAGAGACGGTGCTGTCCGTCAATTGTTCAAAGGCGGCGGTGGAAAGGGGGCCGTGTTCCTGGATCCAGAGGAGAATGCAGGCCTGCAGAGGATTCATCAAGAATTCGTACACGCGCCCCGGATAGATGCCCATCATCACCACATTGCCGTGCGCGACGGACGATACAAGACGTGCCGGTGTCGTTTGTAGAGACATCCATCGATTTTGCAGCGTCGAGATGGAATCGAGGATGGGAGGTGGGATGATACGGGACGCCGTCAGACGAAGGCCGTGAGAAAAAAGAATGTCCGAGAGTACCGATACCCGCACGGCACCTTCTTCCTCGAACGATTCCATGACCTGCTCCAGCATACTCCTCATCCCCATCACATAAGTCATGCCCATTTTTTCTTGAAGGATGCGGATATTCCCCAATTCTTCTTCGAACTCGGCGGTACCGTCCAACAATCGATTCTGAAGATGGATCCGGTAGTGTTCCTGGAAGAGTCCTTTGTCATGACAAATATCCACCACACGGAGTTGATATGAAGTATTTTGCCTCTTACGCATCATGATGTCTATGTTCCGTAGCATCTTTTCTAATAGACCCGCGGTATTTTGAAAGACATCCTGCACACCGGAAAGCAGGATAGAACCGAATTCGTGTCGTGTCGCCATGTTCGGACAGACAATGATTCCTTCCCGCAAGTATCCATCGTGCAGCTCATAAAAATCCAGCACGCCCTCCCCAAGATCTTCTTGTCGCGATTGGATGTACTGGCGATACTCCTCCATCCATCCCGAATTGGAGCAAGAAAGGAACGAGGACATGTTCCGGATGTTCTCCGTCACACCCGCCATCAACACGGCATTCCATCCATGATCTGAATGACACATGATAGTGTCATAACACGCCACGATGAGCGTGTCCACAAGCCGTTTCTTCGCATCGGTCCACACCTCTGCGCAGAAATAGGAGAGGACCACACCTTCTTCACTCTGAAGGAGATCGAGCACCGAAGAGACATACATGTGCACTCCCATCGTTTTGAAATCCTCATCACGCAGACGGCGATAGTATTCTGACGATTCTTCAAGAAAGAGTGTGGTCATAAACTCCTGGTATCCGGCATCGTACGTAACAAGTACATTCATGAACGATCGAAGCGCATTCTTGACCGATATCTCGCATTCATCATGACGTACGGCCAGCCATCCCTGCTTCAGCACATTTTCCACCACATGAGGATGTCGGTCGAGACATTCGTCTCGGAATGCCCTTCTTAGAAAATCCTCCATCTTTCGCGGCTCGCCGATGGACAAGAGATAGATGCGATTCAGATGACGAAAAAAGCACAGGAACCATTTCATAATCACACCATAGGTTTTGTCTGCCCCCAGCAATTCATTCATGGTGTCAAATCGCACCGCACGACAATAGCTCTTGACCGCGTCCATCTCCCTGGTAAAAAGAAATTCCAGATGGTCCAGATTCATGCGACGATTGGCCATCGTCAGATCGTACATGTAGGTGTAGATGCGTATCGATTCTTCTCTGGAATAAAAGCTCTCCTTTTGTTTTCCACGGGAATGTTCAAAGACATGATCGATGATCGGTGAAATCTTCGATTCCCATGCTTTTTCCAATTCCTGTAACGTCATTGCTGTATGTATGTAATAAAAAAATGAGGATAAGAAATAGCTTGTTGTTTTTCTTATCTTTTTTACTCCACAATATCATTTTTTAGGTCACTTACTTACGGTGAAATCGCACAATCAGCCAAATGCTCATCAGAAGGATTAGGACATAGACAACAATCAATACCCAATATACCCACAGAGGAAAAGCCGCATCAAATATAATAGCACCCGTGGAGGAGACATGGAATGTAAGAATATCATTCTTGGACACCGTATAAGGAATAATCTCATCGATTTTTACCTTTTTACCCTTGAGTGTGTACTCGATCTTGACATACGAGACAGGGGGCTTGCTCTGACTATGCATTACCTCGACAATCGTTCCCTCCACCTTGGTCGTCGCACGAAGATGGCCCTTGCAATACCTGTAAATCAGGACTCCAAAGAACACGACGAGAAGAAACATCATAATACTATGGTGCCGCGCAAAATCTTCGGTGGTCGTCGTCTTTGCACTTATTTTGGCCATTGTTTTTTATATTTTTTATCCATGAAAAGATTTTTTTTTTCTTCTTTATCTATTCATTCAACATTATATATTGTGAACAACAAAGACAAATGCCATTGCCGCTTCAATGAGAAATGTCTCGTATTTTCCCGACATTTTAAACATGGTTTGTACAATCCGCCAACTATTCAGACGTTCGTTTTTTATATCCTCAATCACGATCCATCCACCATGCTTTATGTATCGTAGGCCCATCAGTAAGGTATTCATATTTGCAGCAAAGGAATGAAGTCCATCGTCGATGATCACATCGAATGCATTCTGTTCCAGCAAACCAGGGAGTGCATCCATTGACGATCGATCAAGTTGATCCACAAATGCGGTTCGGATCCTTAACGATGGATCCTGGAAAAGGATATCTACATCAATATCGGCACCATAGATATGTGCGTTGGGTAGATATTCCGACCAGGCATACAAAGAGGCGCCTGGACGTCCCGTAGATCCCATGGTGGATACCTTCGTCGGGTTATTGGTTCCGATACCCACCTCGAGAAGATGAATTTCTTCTTGACGTCCAACTTGCTGAAAGATGTGTGCGTACAAAAGATGATAACGATGCATTTCTTTGTCGCTGCGATGACGCGTCAATAGACATCCGAGATCGGTCTCGTGTTCATTCGAGAATGCAGACATTGGGGTACTATGTACATGATCTTGACCCAATATATCCAATAATTGATTGAATTGATCAATCACCATCCCTGCGCCCTTGATCCATAGTTCAATATGTGTATTATCATTCGCACTGCCCGCCGAAAATGCTTCCAAATATTTGAGAATTAAATTTTCTTGCATTATTATTTTATATTGTAATGGGTATAAAATTTCGTATTTTTTCTTAAAATTTAAATCTAAAGAGATGCTTGATTGTTATTCCAGACAACCAGTAATAGTTAGTAAGAACAATTCATTCAATGGATATTATTTATGTATCTTTCGTAATTTTCGAAGAATTTCTGGAACGGTCAGACTCCATCGTTTTTCCGTCATATCGTTGATGATTCCTTGCAGCCGGGCGAGACACGGAGACGATTCAAAATATATACGAACAATCTCTAGATAGATGTGCACCATCACCCATGCCAAGGAGAAGGCTCCAATTAATTTTCGATAGGACAGTGGGATTACCTGTCGTGCTCCGGCGGACGCTTTATATTTCTGTACCCGAGGAGTTTGAGAAAAATAGGGAAGAAGGAACATCTGTAGAGGCATCAATTCGTATAGATTGGTATAGACTATACGGTCATCGTTCTTTGTGAGATCGACATATTCCAGATCGATAAGAGAGATGCCACCGGGCTCGGTGTACACCATATTGTCTGGTTTGATGTCTGTCACAAGAATGTTTTTATTCTCACATAGTCGATACAATCCTCCCAGAATCGCCATGATGGAAGAATGAATCTTGGAGAGAGATGCCATCTTGATGCTCAAAGCCATCGACAGAGGAATACCCCCATACTTTTGAATTTCCACGATCCCGTCTTTTACAGGGCCTAAGAATAAGACAAAGACAAAATGGTTCTGCATACGTTCTGATAATTCCATCAATGCCTCTCTCAATGTATACATCTTGCTATACAGAGACGGGAGTTTGGACGCATTCATCTTGATAAACTTGAATACATATTCATCTCGATCCTTGAGATAAGGGGGTGGAGTGATTCCTGGATATAACCATGTAATGTACCCTAATAAAAGTGCCTTTTGAAAAGGACCATACACCGACCCAAAACTACCAGAACCTCGATGTTTCCCTTCTGGAAAGGTTGATATGATCTGTTCGATTGAACGATAGGGAACCACTGTCATGATTACCTGTTATTTATTCCATCATTCAAAAAAAAAAAATAATCATGATTGCAGGAAATAATCAATCTCATTGGTCTCAACATCGTATAATCCATTCACATTTTTAAACTTATCTTTTGAATAACAAACAAAAAGATCGACAGTATAAAATTGTTTCATATACTCAAGAGTATATTGATTCATTAAGCCTATAGTTGGTCCTGTATTATGGGCCATGATAATTTTTGAATGAGTGGAAATTGCTGCGATACCTTTAATCGTAAGTTGATCATCCAGTGTGCATGGAACACCTTCCACTTTTTTGGTAGTGGCAATTTTATACTTCTTATGCAATTGAAGTATATACTGATAAAGTCTTGAATTATCTATTTTAATCTGGTTTGACAATCCATCCGAATTGATGATCAGGATGTCCAAATCATGATAGATTGGATCTAGACGATCGTATCGTTCTAATAGATCCGGATCTTCATAAATAAATTCCATCATTGCGATTGGAATTTTTAGATGTTCCACAAAGAGATGGGAAAAGAATTTTTCCAAGAAGACATCAAATACAATCAATGAATCAGAATCCCTTTTCTTTGCATTGTAAAAATTGAGTGGATATGCACTACTTCCTATCCATGCATTTATTCCTTTTTTATGACGAATGTCCTCGATGCTTATGTTTTTCGAGGGAATGAATTCTTGAACCTGTGGAATATATTGAGGATGAATATAAAAGACAATGTAGATATCGTTCTTTTCAATGTACTTTCGAATCAGGTAAAAATAAACACATACAAATATACAATCTCCCAAATGACATTCATTGTATAAATGGAATGTTGATGTTGTCATTTTTATACAGATAATTATTGTCTTTAAATAAAAAGTTTGATGATGATTAAAATTCGATTTCGATAGACTAGTGGAACCTTTATATTTTTGTATTCTTTGTGAGATCGATAAGAGTACACAAAAAGGGAATCCGGTCTTTCCTTCAAAATCAGGATCTAAAGAGATGTCTCTCTATTATAAAAAAAAGAAATGAGCAGCATGACGATCGAGGCGTTTGGTGTAGATCTTGGCACGACGAACAGTTGTGCGGCGGTTTATCAGAATAATGTGGTGGAAGTGATTGCGCACACGGCGACGGGTAATCGGACGGTACCCTCGTGGGTGGCATTTCATCCGGAGACGGGTGAGCGGTTGATTGGAGAGGCGGCCAAGAATCAGGTGGTGTCGAATCCTACCAATACCATCTTTGATGCAAAGCGATTTATTGGGAGGGAGTGGGACGATCCCTCGGTACAGAGCAATCGGAAGCACATGACCTGCAAGATGGTCAATGTCGGTGGACGTCCTGTCTTTGAGATGGAGATCAAGGGAGAGACGAAGCGGTTCACACCAGAAGAGATTTCGGCAATGGTGATGGGTGAGATGAAGCAGATCACCGAGGCCTATGTGGGACACGAGCTGAAAAAAGTGGTGGTGACGGTGCCCGCCTATTTCAATGATGCCCAGAGACAGGGAACCAAGGACGCCTGTGTGATTGCGGGTTTGGAGGTGCTTCGTCTGATTCAGGAGCCCACGAGTGCCTCCATCGCCTATGGTTTGGACAAGATGAAGGAGAATGAAGAAAAGAATGTGTTGATTGTGGATATTGGTGGTGGGACGCACGACGTGTCTCTTCTCAACATCTCGGACGGTGTGTTTGAGGTCAAGGCGACGGCGGGCGATTCGAATCTTGGTGGAGAGGATATCGATCAATTGCTCGCAGAGTATTGCATCAAGGAGTTTGAGAAGAAGACACACAAAAATTTGGCGGGACAGACCAAGGCAAGGCGTCGTGTTCAGAATGCGTGTGAGAGGGCCAAGAGGACGCTGAGCATGGCGACCACGGCGATGATCGAGATTGATTCTCTGTTTGAGGGCGAGGATCTGAATCTGACCATTACGAGGGCGAGGATGGAAGATCTTTGTTCCGATCTCTGGCGGCGTATCATGGAGCCGGTGCACAAGGTGATGGTGGATGCGCACATCGATAAGAAAGGGATCGACGAGGTGGTGCTGGTCGGTGGCACGTCCCGCATCCCCAAGATTCAGAGTCTATTGCGCGACTTTTTTGGCAAGGAACCGAATGCGGGCATCAATCCCGATGAGTGTGTGGCGTATGGTGCGGCGGTGCAGGCGGCGGTGCTAATGGGTGTAAAGTCCGAAAAGACGGACAGTCTCTTGTTGCTGGATGTGTGTCCGCTTTCACTCGGCATTGAGACCAGTGGAAACATCATGACACCGCTCATCAAGCGCAACACCACGATACCCGCGAAGAAGACGCAGATTTTTTCGACCTTTTCCGACAATCAACCAAGTGTTACCATCAAGATTTTGGAGGGCGAGCGTCCGCGCTCCGCCGACAATAACACGCTCGGCACTTTCCAGCTGGAGGGCATTCCTCCTGCACCACGTGGAGTGCCCAAGATCTCCATCACCTACGATCTTTCCGCGGATGGTATTTTGGAGGTGTCTGCCGAGATTGAGAACCAGGAAGGATCCAAGAAGAGCCTGACCATCACCAACGACAAGAAGAACCTGTCGGAGGAACAGATCAAGAGGATGATTGACGAGGCGGAACAGTACAAGGAGGAGGACAAGAAGTTCCAGGAGCGCATCGAGTCCAAGAATTCTCTTGAATCCATGCTCTATCAGTTGAAATCCATGGAACTTTCCGAGGAACGCAAGAAAGACGTCGAGGAGGAGATTCAATGGCTGGATAGCCATCCGGAAGAGGACAAGGACGTTTATGAGGAACGAAAGACCAAGATCAGCGCATGGATGCAAGAAGATCTTGCCAAGCCGTCCGCCGCTACAGCCACTACTACCACCACTACAGCTACAGATGTTCCTGTGAATGATGTCAAGATTGACGAAGTCGATTAATCAATTTTTAAAAATTATTATTTATTTTCTTTTTTTTGATTTAAAAAAAGAAGTATGTCGTCGTTTTTATTAGAGAGTGTTCTTGCCTCACCACCACCATCGCCATCACTATGCTCAACATCCATGGCATCACTTCCCTATCTATTGGCATATGAACCCATTTGCGCGTATACTCTATTGCAAAACGACAACCTATCAGAAAAACAAATTGCAAAAAACTATATTAAAAAACATAACATTCAAATCAGTGTAATCCCCATAAATGATATAATCATAAATAATATTTTTTATTGTAGACTAACACATTGGAATCAGGAGAACAAGAGTGAGAATGTATGGACAAAATTTATAAAACGATATAGAAATTTTAAACGTAAAAATATAGATATAAATATTGCAGAAGGTGAATTTCGAGATATATCGGAATTCAAACGAACATTATCACCAACAGAAGAACAAACATATTCTAAAATAAAAGTGCCATCCTCTGTGAAGGTTACTCCATCTGAAATGAAGCAATTATATGAAATGTATAAACAGGATAAGCGATCGAGAAAATGTATGTCTAGGAAGACTTCATCGTCTCCATCGGGCTCGAGCGTAGCTGGTGGTAAAGCTGGAGAGCGAGGTCTTTAATTTCCTCATCTTCCATGTACGAGGCGATGTGGGCGATATTGCCCAGTCCGGTGAGGGTGATTCGGACTTCCTGGCCGGGAGGGATGGGCTGTAATTGTGGTCGGAAAAAGGTCGCATCATTCTTTTTCACCTTGGCAAAGGTGACGGCATCCGCATACACGGCGAGTTCTTCCATGGTCATTCCATCCGGTGTCTTGGCCTGCAGATCCTCGATGCGGTGACAGAGCCCATTCTCGCCGTAACCGGCGCTCATGGCGATCTGAATCTCCTCCTCGCTAAGAATTTTCGAGAGCATAATTATGTTTATCCTCTCTTGTGATTCTTTTTAGATTTGTATCAACATCCATAATCGGTAAATTTATTTTCATTCTCGTCTTGTAAAAAAATACCAATTGATCATACATTAAAAATACTATTTATTTCTTTCTAAATTCTTGGAAAAAAGAAGGAAAATATTCTTTTTTATGACAACTTTAGTAGTTTGTTTATTGATGTTCGAGAAATTTATGTAAAGTCTGTTTATCACGTTTCACGAGTTCCGCACAAAGGTCCCCGCAATAGACAATATCATAACGATGGCACCCTCCGGTGTTAAAACATGTGTATTTGGCCGGTAATGGCAATGGTTTTTCATAAACCTGGTTAATCCAGTCATCGCTGTACCAGTTCGGAATTTCTGGAGGAAAATAATATTGAAAGATCTCAATGTGTGTTCTGTGAACAAAACTTTGTGTCAATAACCGGGGATTGTTTATATCATATGGGCCTGTGACTCCGACATTTCCATTTGCGGAAAGAACCTCTACACATGCTCTGATCCATCCGGGGGTATCAAGCCTTACATCGTCTCCGCACTGGAACATGTAATCGTATCCTTCGTCAAACGCCATTTTTGCGAGAATGTTCCAGATGTGCGTGACATACCCTCGTTGGACTTGAACAGGAATGATACGCACATCTGGTATCTCCTCAAATACAGCATGATATTGTAAGTAAAATGCATCGTCTTTGTCAATACCCACAAAAAATGTATATTCATATACAGGATCACATGTCTCTCGAAATGTTGAAAAAAAAGTATGGAGATAGGAGTCTTCTGGTGTTTTCCACTCGGGACGATTTCGCGAAGTAGACGGAATTAGAATTGCGATCTTCATTATATAATATTTTTATATTTTTTTATATATGATTGAAAATGATTTATGATATATTACAGATCTATCATAAATGGAGCAGATTGTGATCATTGGATATTACAAGGGGGACATCGACTGGCGAGAGCGCGAAGATGAATGGGGTAGAATGCTACGAACGCCAATCCATGGTCCAATCGTTTTTTGTGGTTATTGGGAGCAAGATCCAGAAGCCTTGGTTGAGGTCTATCTCCGAATCAATGAAGACAACATGGCGATCGTGTCCATGTATGATGTAGAGCTATACGGTCAAGAGGTTCGGTTTATCGCACATCAAACGGAACGCATGGAATGGTTGGAGGGCGAGGTCGATGAATATGAATGTTTACTCTTTCGTCTAAGCAATGATGGATGGCATGATCGAAGAGAACAGCCCTATACCATTCAAGAAGACATGTTTCAAGATTCAATGATTCATGAGATATTATGATTAGCAGCCATAATCGGTAAAGATATTTTCATTGTCGCTATAACAGGCACGCTGTTTTCCTACTCGTCTCGTAAAACAATACCACGCCGAGGAGGGTTGGAGACTCTTCCATGACCTATCACAATCATAAACATCTCGAATCCCTGTCGATTGTAAGAGAGGGAGCGATGTCTCCCATACCTCGATCAATCGATCGTACATGGATTCTTGAATGATATAGGCAGATGCGGTCTGGGCATCGATCACTTTGGTAAGAAAATTGTGTTCGGAACACGGTTCGCCATGAATCAAATTATATCCCAACATGCATACATCGAATGGGACATTGGAAAGTCGTGCGAGATCTTCCTCCCATTCTTCCTTGGTGATTAGAAACGTAAAATCATCTTCCACGACAAGGACATTGGGTAATTTTTCCGCCCTTGCCCGCTTGATCACCTCTAGATGGGATAGGGCGCATCCAACTCCTCCTCTTCCCGGGACGTTGATCGCCGGAAAACGTTCCCTCTCAACCTCCGGTGTCATTCTATTCAGTTCTTCCTCCATCCATGCCCGACGATCCTCCCTGCGATCGAGATTGATATAAATGATCTTGGCGAGTTTCATTCTATATTATATACACATATAATATAAATGATGTATTCATATCTACGCAAAATCAAAATTACAATTAACAATTATAATCGGTGAATTCGTTTTCATTGTCGCTATAACAGGCGCGCTGTTTTCCTACTCGTCTCGTAAAACAATACCACGCCGAACAGGGCTGAAGACTCTTCCACGACATGTCATTGGCATAGACAGGTACATTCCCTGTCGATATTAAGAGAGGGAGCGACCTCTCCCATACCTCGATCAATCGATCGTACATGGATTCTTGAATGATATAGGCAGATGCGGTCTGGGCATCGATCACCTTGGTAAGAAAATTGTGTTCGGAACACGGTTCACCATGAATCAAATTATATCCCAACATGCATACATCGAATGGGACATTGGAAAGTCGTGCGAGATCTTCCTCCCATTCTTCCTTGGTGATTAGAAACGTAAAATCATCTTCCATGACAAGGACATTGGGTAACTTTTCCGCCCTCGCCTGCTTGATCACCTCCAGGTGAGAGGCGGAACATCCGATGATCCCCCTTTCGGGTGTTGAGAATGCCGAAAAACGCTCCCTCTCGACCTCCGGTGTCATTCTATCCAGTTCTTCTTCAATCCATCCTCGACGATCTTTCCTGTGATCAAGATTAATGTAAATGATCTTGGCAATCTTCATTACTATATATCTATTCAATATATTTAATTGCCATTCTTTTCGATGAGAAAAAGAAAGCGAGGATTGACATAGACATTCATGGATTCGTGGAAAAAGGAGTGTTCGCAACAGAGGAATTCCGATGAATAATTGTAGCGTCTCTTGAGAATGGATGCAAGCTTGTAAAGACCAATGCCACCAAATGCCGACGTCACTTTATCAGGCACCATCTGAGATGAATAGCGATGTGTGATATGCATGTGGACAAATGTATCGTGCTGCGCCTTGTCCATCGCATTTTCCCACATGATGGGCTCGTTTTCTTCAACGTGGGCAAACGAATCATAATAAAAGAATTCGTCCTTTTCTCGCAACAACATCCCATTCCCCATAATGGCATCCATGTTATTTTTCTTATTGTTCAACAAATGGATGCTATGAAGAAATCCATCGGTGAACAAAGATCCTTTTAGATCAAGATCCATTACACAGAGATAGTCAAAATCGTTATAGTAGTGTTGGATATGTTCCAGATAAACATTACGAAGGAACGCCATGCGCTTGATTCGAGAGGGTTGAGGAGAGTGATCGGTGGGGTCCATGCGTTCAAAAAGGTTGGTTAGATCGCATTCTTCATTGTTGGTCTGGAAAGGATCCTGGCAGAGAATAAGGACCTTGCTATCTTCTCTTGCCCATTCCAGAAGGAAGTCGCGTGTGCCATCCGTTGAATTATTTTCTACAATCACAATGCGGTAGTCCTTGAATTTTGTGACGATTTCGTTGCATCTTTCTATCAATTCCTTGATCTGAAAGGATCCATTCTGGATTAGACCCGCGATCACGATCCGCGAATTTTTTGCGTGATGCCGTCCCTCTGCAACTTGGCCAGAATATTCGAGAAGATCCTCCTGAATCATTTTCCTGGAACGATCAAGAGATAGATTGGTCGTCTTGATATTATAATAATGAGTATGCACGGGATCGATGGGTCGGTCAAGATGTTTCATGAATACCTCTTGAATCTTTTCAAACCATAATGGGGCATCATATCCCTCCGGTTGTCGTAAGATCAGGACACATACAATCAAGATACCCACGATGAATAAAAAACAGACCGCACGAATCATTATTTATATATTATTATCTCTTTTTTTTTCTTGCAAAAGATTCTTTTCATTGTATCGATCTCGTGGCAAATTGTTTTCACGATCATTAAATTGTAGATGGATCGTTTCCTCGGTCAATGACCATTCCCAATTACTATTGTTGTCATCACGCGTCCGTTCCACTTTCCGATGCCTGTAAGTCTCGTAGGATTGAAAAATGTAATGGGCAATATAGGCATTTAATTCGGGGGAATCAATGGTCAGACTATTGTTAAACCACTCAGGATGTTGGAAATCGAGAGGACGACGATCCACGCCGACACTCTTGCTCATATCGATGGTATAATAGCAATGAGGATTGACAAATGTTTTTATTGTGGTCGGTCGGACAAAGCTCTTAATATGGGCATCAAAGTGATTTTGGCATCGTGTGTAGCTGACAAGCATCGACGTCGACGGTTCGTCATGATGATGATTGGATCCAAAAAGTAACCAATTCATACCGATCTGGTCAAACTCGCGGTACTCCTCTAAGAATGCATGCACATGATCGTGGTGGGGTAGAATGAGAAATTCATCCGCGTCCAAATAGAGCATCCAATCATAATGTTCTTGTGTGGCATGAAGAATTGCTTTCTGGATAAGATCTCCTTTATGCACTGTTTCAATGCGTTGCACTTGCACGTTTGGAATATCGCCCACAATGTCCGATATGCTTGTCTTGGAGATATGATCGGAGATATAAATCTGGTCAAATCCAAGATATTGGTGGTGTATCACCCATTCTCGAATCCGATGCTCGTCTCGTGCATTTGTAAAAAGAATCACTTTCATATGTTCTCTATCGTTATAAAATATATTATTTTGATGATAGAAATAAAGAGACATGACTGCCAAAAAAGTAGTCCGTCGACACACTCCTACAACGACAACCAAGGCGGAACGACGCATCTCACTCCGTGAATGGGTTCGTTTTTTTTTCATCTATGCCATGGCCCATCATCGATCCTTTTACTGGCAATGCAAGGATGGTATGCTGGTTGTCGCATCGACCACCAAGAAACAATCCTATTACAATGTTGGACTCCAGATCGATCTGATTTCTCCACCTTTGCAACATCGATTCGATCCACCCTTTACGACCTCGATGCTCCCCTTTTTGATGAATATCTACAGTCAATCTCCTGATGCCCTCTTCCTTGCGGTGAGGAATCACCAGGCCTCGGTTCGTCAGCTTTCTTTCTATTCCTTCCTTCTCATGATCAACGACGATGCTGCTCTTCCAACATGCACCACTGCTGATACAACATCAGATCGTCGATGCAAATTATATTCACGCAAGGAATTGATCGATGCATTACTACAACAAAAATAAAATTTTTTTGAAATAAATGGATAAACATCTGACTGATCCATCTTCATTAACAGTGCATCGGTTCGGAAAACGTGCATTTGTGATTGTCGGTGAATATCATCAAAATCCGCAAAAGAGAGGATGCAAGAAACAAGCCCTGTCGATTGTGGAATTTTTCCGCGAGATTTCGAATCGCCTGCCCTCCTCAGATCTTTTTCTTGAGAGTCCATTGCCACTCGCAAAACAGACACGACTCTATCAAAATTCGGTACTTCATTGGATCTACAAGATGATTCATGAAGATCAGTACGCCCATGGTTTATCCTCTCTGCTGCAGCAATTCGGGGAATGTGCACCCAAATACGGCGGCGATACCACCAATTGTGGAAACATGCGAGTGCATCTCATCGATTTCAGGGAATTGGAGACTCATGGATGGTCGTATGAAACAGTTCAAAAGAATCCAGAGAGTCTCGCTCGATTGCGACTCTTTCTGAACCACGTCGGATTCGCGTCCCTCCATTCTCTGTCCGACTCCTCCCCACCGGATAACAGCGACATGCATCATTTTTATACCCTCTGTTCCACATTATATAAACATCGCGATTCACTATTGCGTGCGCTTCTCCACACATTTAAGATTGAGAAACAATTGAATGCCATCTCTTCTCCCCGTGTCCGTAAACAAATCCTGGACGTCATGTATAGAAAATGGTCCACCACATGGGATAAAATTCAGCGTCTTCTTCGTAAAGTGGATGAAAGCAAGCACCAACTCAAAATCAAACTCTTCCAAGAGCTTGCCGATCAGTATGTGCATGTGAGCACGATTCCTGTTGATCTGTACATGATGGCGCGTGCGCTCCGACGGTTTCGCGATGGGACTCGCACCACCAAAGTCATGGTCTATGCCGGAGAATATCACGCCGAGAATTACCGCGACATGCTCCATGCAATCGGTGCGACAGTCGTCCTCGATCGTCGATCCTCCAAAAACGAATCGGCCTGTCTACGAGTTTCTGTGGACGATGTTGTGAATCATCTCCTTCATTAATTTTTTTTTCTTTCTTGTTGAAAAAAAAAGATGCTCCCTCTATGTTCCAAGGCATTGCTGATCGTGTTGATTCTTATCTGGTTCGTGTATGAAATATTGTACCACCATCCAAATACATGCTCGATGAATTCCTTATCGCGTCATATTGTCAAGAGCAAAGGATGGATGCGCTCACTCTATGGGTGGATCGTTCTCATGTGGCTCGTGATTTCTATACTACATATCGTACAATCAAACCAGACACAGATACAAACCAGTATCGTCGTCAGTGTGATGGGGCTTTTATTTCTCGACCTCTTTTTCATGTACGATGCCAATGGTAATATCGACCAGCAATTTCGAAAATATCACTATTCCTCATTATTCGTCATTTTTCTCCTTCTTCTCCTCCTCCTCTTTTTTGGCACTACCGAGGAACAACGAACCATCCTTTGGTGGTCAGGAATTGCAACCCTTCTCGTCTTGTCCATCTTGTTTGCGGTCTTTTATGCAATCCATCCCAAAGATCTCGACACCTCCGGTTGTGGAATCGCCATTGTCGAGTTCCTCCTCCTTCTTCTCCTCGTCCTCCTGTTTCCTCTATAATGTATCGGATTGCGTTAAAGACATGATGGAACGTGTATAAACCCTGATGGAGAAAAAAAAAAAGGAGGAGAGCAAGGAATTTGATGGGAATCGAGTCGATATCCTGACCATCCACAACAATCTTATGCATGTCCTGCGGGACAAGAGGCGGCAGGGTGACGATACCAATGTGCAGTACTATCTCATGCATTCTGTCCCGATGTTGGACAAATACAAGGAATGTCTGAACCGACAGGTCAAGGTCCAGTTCATGGGTGCCATGGTACAGTCCGATACGCTGGAGGAAATGAATACCATCATCAGGGAATATCTAAAACTCGTCAAACGCTATTTCCCCGACGAGTTTTCCGATAACAATCTGCAGGATATGGAGAATATTATCGCCGTTCCCACCTCCACGCATCCGCTATTGAAACTCGGTGGAAAAAAACAGAAATGTCTCTCGTGTCATATCGAGGACATGCGGATCGCGAATCATGATAATTACTTTGTATGCGAGCAATGCGGCTATATTTACGATTCCTTGACCAATGACATCTCCTTCAAGGACATTGATCGTATTAATATTAGTAATAAATATCAGTACGACCGTAGGACTCATTTCAAGGATTCCATCAATCAATTTCAGGGAAAACAAAACGCCTCCATCGATTCCAAGGTATACGAAGACCTCTCGGAACAATTCCGCCTGCATCATCTCATTCCAGAGAATTGGCGGGAATTGACCAAAGAGGACGCCTTTCAACAAATCTCCAAAGAGCACGTGCTCATGTTTCTCAAAGAGACCGGTCATACCAAGCATTACGAAGATGTCGTATTGATTCATCATCAGCTCACCGGCAAATCCACACCCGATATTAGTCATCTTGAGAACCAATTATTGCATGATTTTGACCAGCTGACCGATCTCTACGATAAGAGGTATCGCAATAACGAGCGCAAGAACTTTATCAATACCCAATACGTCCTGTATCAACTCCTAAAACGCCATAAATTTCCCTGTCGAAAAGAAGACTTTAATATCCTTAAAACAATCGATCGTAAATACTTTCATGACACCATTATGCAAAACTTATTCGAGATTCTTGGCTGGAACATCAACCCACTCTTTTGAAAAAAAAAAACTTTTCTTTTTATGATATAAAAAGAAAATGCCTAAAAAACAATCTACGATGAATCATTCATCCTCTAGTCTCGCCATTGTGAATCACGTGCTCATGCTTGTGATCTTTCTTAGCAACCTGTTTCTGGCCATCACCGCACTCCTCGCCTTCAAGCCAAAGACTCGTGTCTCGGCGACGGTGACGGAATTAAATCCATTGACCGGATGTTCTTCCAATAAGAAAGAAGTCCGTGTGTGCCTGGCCGTCACCTACAAGTACGATTCAACCGACTATGTCCAGCGTTTCGTTGTCGATTCAGACTATGCCAAGGATTATAAAAAAGGCGCGACAATTAACGTCTACATTCCTAAACATTCGCCCTCCGAGCCAAGTATACAACCTCCCTACTATATGAATCTTGGATACGGCATCTTTCTTCTTTTGATTGATGTGATCATTCTCATCCTCTATATTGCAAAGTTCTATTCATCGTAGTCGTCTGATTCATCGTCGCATTGTATCGATCTGAATAAAGGAATCGAGTATAATCATCCATGCTATTCATCATGATGGCAGAGGATACGGTTGCTCGATTTGCCGGCAATAAAAACCCCGAGCACACGCACATGCATAAACCAAAGATTGTCAAGAACGATTTCATATTCTGTTTATGAAATTCTATACTCTCTTCTAAAATCATTTTCTCATTTTCTGGTCGTGATATTATTTGGTGTGCAATACGTGGTCGCGGTTCCAGATCCAGAAGAGGGTCGGAGGATACCACATTTTTTGAATGTCAGTTCGCCAGTTCCTACTCCAATTCCACTCTGTGTTTTGGTGGATGCCGTGGAGGGATGGAGTGTGTAAATATTTGGTTTCTCGGAATATCCATAAGTCGTTGTCTTGTTTGGATGTGTCATTTTATTTTTATTTTTTTTCTTTTAAAACAATAAAAATAAAATGAGCAAGACAGAAAGAAATCTACTCGATTTGATTGTTTGCACCTGCATATCTGGGTTTTTGTTTTTGTTATCGTTGATATTCTTAATCAAGAAGACACATCAACGCAATTATAAATACGGGTCTACATATATGGGAAATAATATAACATCACTCAGGGTTTATGAACTCATATTCACGTTTCTTACATTGGCAGTCTTTGCCACCATGCTGGGTGTCTCTTATATCAAAACAATTCATACTTTGAATCGTTCTTTTTATATATCCATCGCTATCACGTCTTTCTTGATTGGTATCACCTTTTCATTGTTTATCTATCATCGTGATAAAAGGCTTGCCATGTGGGGCAGTACGAATCTGCAACTTTCCCCTTATTTTACATGTTTCATGTTTGTTGTTCTTTCGACCATTGCATGCGTGATCACCGTCATGATTCCCCAAACCAAGGATACCGCAATGACACTGCAACACATCATGGCAGTGAGTGTGCTGAGTTTTTATTTCGGATACTTTATTTTCATGGTGAATTATAGCAGCACCAAATTGGTCATTCTGGCCGTTCTTTTGTCCATTGCAGGAGCGATTGGGTCTTTATGGCAGATCTCCCAGGAAGAAGGCTTTTTCTTCGAGGTCTCACCGCAGCGCGCGGCGTGTCTGAAGCGTCAAGTCTCTCGCAACCATTTCGGTGAGAATCGATCCTGTGGATGCTGCGGCAAAGGCACCGTCGGCGGCATTCCTCCCAATTATGCGGAATGGCTCAATGTGGATCCCGATACCGGCGATCTGTGGCATCGTCCCGACGGTGGTGTCATCGTCTCGGACACGTTCAGCAATGCCGAAGAGGCCAAGTGTGATACATGTGGACCTCCTGCGTACATCAATTATATCTAACGAAATCATAGAAGAGTGCATTTCCAATGAGATAAGATCCAGTATCCAGGTTTACCGGGTAATTTATGAACGATTCGACTCCATTCTCCAGGCGATTCTTTCTTCATTCCCATTTCTTGAATCAGGCTTGGTTCCACCACCATTGCCGGATCCATCCACACATGCATTTTCCATGTTTTTTCTCTTTCCTCCATCGATGTCCATGTCGCTCTCTGAATGCATCTCTCTTTCACAATAAGGTCCAACCTTAATCGTTTCCAATCCGCCATTTTGATTATAGTTTTTATTTCACGTTAAATCAAAACAAATTAAGCACTCTCCTCAATACGTCCTTCCTCTTCTTCAATCACTGTAGTTGGTGCTACTGGTGCAACTACTGGTACTACTGGTACTACTGGTGGTACTGGTGGTACTGGTGGTACTAATTCCTTGAGCTCTTCCATGATTTCTTTATCCAGATTTGGGGGTGCAACTACTGGTACTGGTACTGGTACGATTGGTGGTGCTTGTGCTGCTGCTGGTACGGTAGGGGGAATCTGTACATTTTGAGGATAGACGGGAGGGTATCGCATCGTTGTTTGTATCAGATGCTGCATCTGATTATTCTTCTCGATCACTTTGCCCATGATCTCTTCCAAGGATTGAAATCGCTTATTGACGGTCTTCATATAGCGATAGATGAAATATAATAGAATCAGCACTGTAAATACGACACATCCCATCACAACACTCCCCCATTTTGTGCTGATTGTCGCGCCAGTCTTGGTACATTCCGCAAGTTCCATTCTTTTCTTTCTCTTCGTTTGTGATTTTCTTAGATCGTTTATATTTATGTGCATCGAAGATGAAATTCGTAGAGGATGCGGTACAGTGTGGGAGGAAGGAGCAGCACCGCATCACGAATCGATACCCATTGTGCATGGAGAATCTCGTTGGACACAGAATGACAACGAATCGTATTCTCGAAATCTTGATACTCAATGGGTTGTGCAATTCTGGACTCTGCAGGATACAGTGTCACATTCACCGCTGTATTGAATAAGGATTTTTCATTAATATAGGTGATTTCATTCATGTCCGCACGCAATACAATGCTGTGCGGATCAATCCCCGTCTCTTCCTTCAATTCGCGCAATGCACACGACCTCGGATCTTCTCCCGTCTCAATTCGTCCCTTGGAAAATCCCCATAAAATCTCGGTGGTCGTGCATGCCGTGTGACACATTCGAACCCAATCCTTGCGTGAGTGAAAAAAATTATAATTTGATTGAGCACGGTCGTACTGCTTTGTATATGTCCCCTTCTTGTGATTGACATAGAGGTCCGTATAGAGAATATCAAAGGGATAAAAGAGTAATCGATTCAATTCATCGCGCGAAAATCCACGCAGTACTCTCATCATATAGCTATCCGTCCAACGGTCCATGTTCCATGAGAGAAAAAAATAGATGAATGCCTCGGTATCACGGTTCTGAACCAGTAAATAACGTCGATCTTCGCTCTTTCCTGTAAATAATAGGACGCCATACGAATATTTCTGGATCTTTTTCCCACCACATCCTTTCATCATCACTTTCTCTTTTTTGATCTTGTACTTAAACCATTTAGGAAGTGACGAGGTATTCTAAATAAAGAATTTAGAATGGAGAATGTTTTGGAGATTTCATCCTTTATCAATGAGAATGATATTGAGATGATGGATTCGGGTCTGGATGTTTATGACATTGTGAATCGTTTCCTGGAAAAGAATCCAGGCGATGATTCCTTTATGATTGTGGACATTGGCGATATTGTTCGGCAGTACAATCGATGGAAGAGGCTATTGCCGCGAGTGATTCCTTTTTATGCCATCAAATGCAATCCTTCGCCCATCATCCTGGATCTTTTGCACAAGCTGGGTTGTAACTTTGACTGTGCCAGCAAGAATGAAATTGCTCGTGTCATCCAGATCGGTGCCAGCCCCGATCGCATCATCTTTGCCAATCCATGCAAGATGATTACACAGGTCAAGTATGCACGAGCCAACGATGTTGATATCCTCACCTTTGATAGCTCCCATGAGCTCTATAAGATCAAACTCTATCATCCGGACGCCTCTCTCTTTCTTCGTATCAAGGTCGACGAGACCAAATCCATGTGCAAATTCAACTGCAAATTCGGCGTCGAATTAGAAGAAGTGATCGAGATCCTTCAACTGGCCAAGCAACTCCATATGGATGTGTGCGGCGTCTCGTTCCACGTCGGTAGCGGCTGCAAGGATCCGTCTGTCTACCGCACCGCCCTCGAACTTTGTGCCCGCGTCTTTGAGATCTCCAGGACCACCGTCGATAAAAAGATGCACACCGTGGACATCGGTGGCGGCTTCCCCGGCATTGACACCGATCAGGTAAATTTCGATCTCATTTGTGAGGTCCTTTCTCTCGGCATACAAGAACTGTTTGAGGAAGACGTGCGCTTTATCGCCGAACCCGGTCGCTATTTCGTCGCCCGATCCCACACCCTCGTCGTATCCATCATCAACAAGAAGGAACACGCGGACAAGGAGACTGGCGAAAAGACCTATATCTACTATATCAGCGACGGCATCTACGGCAGCTGCTCCGGCATCCTCTTTGATTACGCCAAACTCGAACTTCTTCCTTTTAACGAGAGGAATGAAAAAACATTCAAGAGCATTGTTTTTGGTCCAACGTGCGATTCGCTGGATATTATCAGCAAAGAATGCCAGCTGCCTTCCCTTGCCATCGGTGAATCGATTCTCATCCGCCATATCGGCGCCTATTCCACCGCCAGCGCCACTGAATTCAACGGCTTCACCAAGCCGCTCGTCTACCACGTGATGACAGAAGGTATATAAATAATTAAAAACGATAATTCTTCATGTAAAGTTCTGTTTCGTGATAGAATTCTTCATAATAGTTTGTATTCATATGTTCTGTAGTCGATATTTTATCTACAATTTGTTTTACTATCATTTTATTTGGTATAAGTTGGATGAAATTGACATTGTGTTTCATTGTCATATCTAAACAATAACAACTGGACAAGTAATCGATATTTTTTTTCAAAAAATCAATATTATAAATTGTAAAACCAGCGGATCTACTTTTCTCTACTCTATATAGAAAATCATTCCATATTTCCATTTTAGGTTTTTCAAAATTTAAACAATAATCAAGGCTGATAAAATCCCAAGTGGATGCGTTTTCTTTATTGTTTATAAATTCATAAATTTTGGGAAAATAGGTATCAAAATCAGGGCATCGATAGATATCATCCTCTATAATGATTGCAAACTGTTGTTTTGATTCTTGGATAATTCTTTTAAATAACCGAATATTTGTCTGAACTAGTGCACTAATTCCGGTGATATGAAGAGATGCGCCATCGATTGCCGAAATACGTTCAATGTCCAAAAAATCACTAAATTCTTTTTTTACCGTGGAAAACTTTTCAGGTTCTCTGTCCAAATTAATACAATAAGCATACAGTTTTTCTTTCGACTGTGGTAAAGAGGTCATTCGCTTTTACTTATTAGAGGAAAAAAACATTGAATTCAATGTTTTTTCTTTTCATCTAAAAACGTGCATATTGTGATTGCAATTATATTGTATACCATCCATAAATGGTGGAGATAGTGTAATCAAAAAACCCACCAGCATTCGTAGTTCCAATACATTCGACATCAACCGTTATGGAAGATGTTGTTGAAGTGGTAAGTGTTGCTGTATTTCCATTATACGAAAAAGTTGAAGGCATATCGGTATCGGTAAGCGGTAGATTATTCTGGATTATAGACAAATTTGATATGTTCGTGTTGCTTATAAGAATGGACTTAGTGGCACAGGATGTGTTTGAGCCACTAAGTCCAGATATATATTCATATTTATAAACAGCAGAGGTACCATTGGAGAGGACGAGAATCATGGTACCATAATCAGTCGTATAGGTAGAAGGAAATAAAGAAGGCGAAGATGTCGTCGTGGTATTGGAATAATTTTCTCGTTCGAGACGATCCGCCATGAAATTACTGATAAACATTTTCGTTTATGTAAATAAAATATTTTTTTTTTTATTCGACGAGCGTCATCCCCGACAATTCCTTGAGGTAACGCTTGCTGCATGTTTCCACCAGCAGACCATTGGCGTAAATCCCGTAATTCATGTAGTAATCGTCATGGTCCAGAGCCAGATGGTATACCTTGTAGACGCCCGGTATGTCATAGACGCTGGTGCGATCGTCCACACAGGCAGGAAGACGAAAGAGACGGTCGGTCACATAGGCATCTCCATTCACCTTGATGGTATCCTCTCGCTGTTGGTCCGAGATGAAACGATCCGTCAGAATCGAATGACATCCCGTGAGGATCAGGTCCTCGGTCAGCTCGGGATACTTGTCCGGAGAGCACTTGTAAAGCTGGTCTTTGATACGCTCGCTGGATGCCGGATGATAGATTGTCTTGCATCCAATCATGTTCACCGGAACATAGCCGTTGAGACGAGTCTTGACCAGGTCTCCCTTGCGGATGTCTTGGACACTCATGTACAATTCACTACCATACTTACTGCATAATAATTTGGATCCTTCCTTGAAACAAGTGATGGTCTCGGTGGGGATCGGACCAGGAGGATACACATTGTTCACCTCGTAGGTCTTGATTGCATTATTCACCATCACCACAATACCATTTCCGTTCGAATAGGTCGTGAGCGCCGTGGTGACGCTGCCATAGTAATTGCTGATAATGGATAAATCAGAATGTGTTTCATAAAACACATTGAGTCCATCCGAATTAACACCAAACACAAAATCGCCCGTAAGATTCGTGGCAATCGGTTTGAATGGTCCTTGCGCGGTTCCCATCGTGCTGATGATGTTCCATGTCGCACCATTATCCAGACTCTTCAAGATTTTCTCATCTGTGTTGATATTCGACGTATTATTAGAGCCTATATACATGACACTGCCATTTACATTCATCGCCAGTGGATTTGGACCATTGGCTTGTGTGTAATCGGGTATCAAATATACATCATTCCATGTAACACCACCATCCGTGGAACGATAAATCACCGCGCAAAAATTCGTTGTCATGATCACAATATTCCCGGTGGCATCGCACGCCACCTGGTATACATTACCTCCATCGTATCCCGCATTATTCTCTGGATTCGCGGCACCACCAGGCAATGGTTGACCTAATTGATAAACATAGGTCCACGTCGCTCCTGCATTGGTCGATTTGTACATACCAGTTCCCAGATTACAGACATAGAGGATGTTTCCATTGGAACTGCATGCAATCGATGTAAAAGACCATTGGTTATTTCCATCATTTGGATTACTCGCCGCCCATGTCTGTCCATTGTTGGTCGATTTCAGAATCCCATAATTGACAACATTCAAACAACACGCATATATCTTACTACCATCGCTGCTGGATGCTAATCCTCTAATCGCTTGGAAATCGCCACCATCGAAAGACAACATGTCTGCACTATTCACCAATGTCACAGTCGCCATTTTTTTTGTTTTTATTTATTCCGATTTTTTTATAAAATAAGTTTTTAGAAATAAATATGATATGGTTTTTGATTTTGGGGACATTGTTGGTGGTGCTGATAACTATATGGTTGTTATGCTGGAAACGACAAAAGAAAAAAAAGCTGTGTCTGCTGGCCATCTTTAAGAACGAGACGATGAATCTTGATGTATGGATTCGCCACTATTTGTCGCAAGGTGTAGAGACTTTTTATCTCATTGACAATGGATCCACGGACGATCCGATGTCGATTTTGAAACCATACATCAATCGCGGTATTGTCAAGTATTTTTATCGTCCAGAAAAGCATCAGCAGATCAGGCATTATCACGATATTATCCGATCCGAGAATATCCTCAACAAGACCACATGGCTCCTTGTTTGTGACCTCGATGAATTCACCTTTAGCACGTCGGCCACTCTTTCCAGTACATTGGATTCTTTCGAGGCCTATGATATCGTGTACTCTCATTGGCGTGTATTTGGTTCCGACGGTCATCTCGACCATCCACCGGATATCCGTGTCGCCATGGTCCATCGACATCCGGATCTTGCTTCGCCCACAAAGTACATCGTCCGGACTTCGAGTATCCAAAACATTGAAGACCTCGATGTCCATTTTGTCCATAATATCCCCAATGCCATTGTTGAGAACGACAAGATACGCATCCATCATTATCCCATCCAATCATGGCAGTATTTTTATACCGTCAAGATGTCCCGCGGTGATGTGGCATCCTTGGATGCCGAATCGATCCGTGATGAACATTATTTTGACAAATACAACAAGATTGCGACTCTAAAAGATACAACGCTCCATGACTTGGTGATGCGTCTACATCATGATGAATAATTTCAGTAATCATCAAATATTAATGGCAATGATGAAGATGAAGATGAAGATGAAGATGAAGATGATGATGATGATGATGATGATGATGATGATGAAGATGATGATGGTCTTTGTGCTTGATGTCGTGCTTGACTTTGTGATATGCATCGTTTCCATTCCTCTATGACGTCCTCCATAGACGGATGAACTGAAGTATCAGGGTGTACCATTCTAAATAACAGATCTTTCATAATCGGATGTGTATCTAAATAGTTTTGAGGAAAAATACAAAGCATAGTAGCCGCAAAACTAAAAAGATCCAATTTCTTGACATTCTCAATAGAGGTAATATTTCCGCAATCATCAGTCGTCATCGATGATTTGGTTTTTTCGATATATTCGTGATAAGCCGTTAGCCATGAATTATTATCGATAATGAGGTCTAAATCATCAGGCATGTCTCTTTTATTTATTACTAACATTTGAACAATCTGTTCATAGGTTACCTTGTGGACCGTTGTGGAGGAAAATGTTAAAATTACATTACGAAACCAGTATTTCAGATAACCTTCATTTTCTTTTGCTAATACATGCTTTTTGGTATGACAGAGACACATTGTAAGAAATAATGGCCAGATGAAATACGGTTTGCATAGGTTTACATCATCTCTAAATTTTTCATTCCATTGTGAGGCCTTGCAGAAAAAATCATAATCAATGAGACTCATTGTTTTGTTCTCTTCCTCATAGATGATATTTCCAGGCTTGATATCTCCGTGGATCATCTCATGTTGTTGAAGAAGCTCTATGGTTTCTAATAAATACAATGCCGCACGGGTGATGTCGTACCATTCTTCTGACGTCCGTCTTTGTCGATTATTACGACACCAAGTAGAAAGCGAGACGCCCTTGGCGATTTCCATCACAATCACTGGATTCCTTAATCTTTCCTGAACGCTCGCATTTCCAAACAAAAAAGGTGGTGAATACATCGCCACCACACGCCCCGCTAACCGCTGGCGTGTTGGTTCGATCTGATTCAATTTCGTCTGTTTCTGTTTCTGTTTCTGTTTGACGGTATGTGCAATGATGCGTTTCACAATATAAGGAGATCCTCCTATATGATATACTTCGCCATACGATCCACTCCCGATCAACAGCCATTGATCAGTACGTGAAAAATAGCGTCGAATCGCGGATTGATCGGTGGGTTTTACGCTCGGAAGGAATTGTATCGTCATTTTTTTATCCAATAGATATAAAAATGTGGATTTTTTTCTAATAAATGGAATGTGCCCCCACAGTACGAGGCGAGATTAAAAAGGCCAGAGCAAGTCAGTATGATATCTATTCTGCATTGAATGAGTTTGTGGACAATTCTCTGGATGCCAAAGCACGAACCCTCTGTATCGATGTTCGTGAGCATGTCGACATCGAGCGTCGCATTCACAAGATTCTCTTTTCCGACGACGCCCCCTCTGGTATCTCCAAAAAGAATCTCAAAGATATTTTTTCATGGACCTATGAACGAAAACGCGATCAGACCGAGATTGGTGAATTCGGTACCGGCTTCAAAGCGGCGTCGGTAAATATCGGTAATAAATTGACGGTGATGACAAGGGATGGCGAGGCGGCCTACCAGGCGATTGCGGATTGGTGCGAGATGTCGGAATCGAATGTATGGGTACCGAAAATTCTGGCGATTGACGCCGAATTCTTTCGGAGCTACCACCCCTTTTCAACCGGTACCACCCTGATCCTGGAAGACATTCGTCATGAATTCATCCAGCGTCAAAAGGGCAACGAGCGATTTTTAGACCGTCTGTACAATGAATTGTCGTATTCCTACAAATATTTTCTAAAGCACCATCCCGGCGTGGCGATCCTGGTCCGTGGGATGGACGGAGAGCGAGAGATTTCGTGTGCACAAAAGAATGATCACATGCGCTATTTCTTTGATCAAGCACCACTGATCATACAGACCCGTGTGGTGGTCTACAAGGAATCCAGCGCCTACCACATTCATCTCCAACGCGAAGATGTTCCTTATTGGGAGGCGATTGAATTTGTGGAGAAACGTAAGAACGGTAGCAATGTTCTTCGTTCCACCCATCTTCAGCCGCATACGGGCAAGACCATCATCGACACGATGCTGTTTCGCAGCTGCACTCATTACAACAATAGCTCCAACACGCTAGAGGTCTATACACAAGGCACCGTGGACATTGTGCGGAATCATCGCATTCTTGCTCGAAATCTGACGTATCGTCCACATCGTTCCGATCCTCATGTCGCGTTCATCAAACATGAACTCCTCTACAACAGCAAGTGGCTCAATGCAATCCTCGGTATCCAATTCAACAAGACCAGCGATGGCAATATCCCAGAAGGCGACATGCGATACACCCTCGAATACATACAGCGTCTCCATGAAAAAGAGATTGTGCGCTTCGAGAAACAAAAACTGGGCCGTGTGGCCGTCCGCGACAAAGAAGAAGAGGAATACCTCTGTCTCGATCTACCAGTACCATCGCCAATACCAACACCACCACCGCCACCACCTCGACCTCCCATCATGGAGATTACACCTCTTGATATTCTTCCAACAATAATTACCATTGCCAAACCATCGACAATCAAAACACAAACACAAACACCACCAGCAGCACCAGCAGCACCAGCAGTACCAGCACCATCAGCACCATCAGCACAAATACAAACACAAATACAAACACAGACACAAACACAAACACCACCAGCACCACCAGCACCACCAGCACCACCAGTGATAGAGAAACGCCGCAATTTTACCATGGAGACCAAGCTCGAAGTCCTCAAAAAACAGGAGTGTCGCGATGTCGATTTTGATTTCCGGCTCTTGGATGATATTTTGCCTCTTGATTATGACCACAAGAATGGCAAGTCTTCCAACAATTCCACCGAGAATTGTCAGGCGCTTTCTGTCATTTCACACGCCCTGAAATCTCGTCGTCCCGATGTGCTGGAGCGTCATCGAGCCAAGCCGGTGGAATACATTGTGGATCTTTTGAATTGTATTACGTCGAGTCGCGTGTTTATCGAGGCGTATACCAAAAACAAGATTCATATCCGCAAACCATCGGATTTAAATCGTCGCGACGGACTATTTCATTTGTAAAAAGAAAATATACAGAATAATAAAAATGGAGACCATCTTTATTTCGGTCGCATCGTATCGAGACAAGATTTGTCCCACCACGCTTCAATCCATCTATAAGAACGCGGAGCATCCAGAAAGGGTGTTTGTGGGGATCTGTCAGCAGAATGACCCGGATTCGGATGTGGACTGTATCGAAGAGGGAATGAACAAAATGCCCGAATACCGTTCACAGGTCAGGATCGTTCGTCTGAAACATCAGGAAGCCAGAGGTCCGACATATGCGCGTTTTCTCTGTTCAACGCTCTACAACGGAGAGACCTATTATCTTCAGATCGATTCGCATTGTAAATTCATCAAGGATTGGGACACCATTCTTATTCAGATGATTTTGGATCTCAAGGCGAGCGGTGTGCGCAAACCACTTCTTTCTCATTATACACCCAATTATGAGGATCACAGCAACCAGCCCGATCCGAACAGTCCGGTCACTACCATCTGCAAGGCCTGGTTTACGGATCAGAATCTCATCTCGCTGGAAGGCGCTGGATGGAATCATCCCGAAAAACTCCCCAAACCGAATGCCTACATCGCCGCCGGCATGTTCTTCTGCGAAGGTTATTTTCTCAAAGAAGTGCCTTTTGACCCTGAGCTCGATTTTCTCTTTATCGGCGAGGAATTATTGCTGAGCGCACGGTTCTATACCAATGGATGGGATATCTACACACCCAATCGCAACACCATCTATCATCTCTATACTCGCGGCGGTGATCCTAAATTCTGGGACAACAAACACACCAACTCCGACCAGGCCTCGGAAAAAGTACGCTATCTCCTTGGTCTTCATAACGACAAGAAACGCCTTACGGATCGTCAGATCCATCTTTTGGCGATCTATGGTTTAGGCACCGAACGCACCATCGACCAATACTATGAATTTGCCGGCATCGACCTGAATAAAAAGACGGTGCTCAAAAACATGTGTTCCATGTCCTCCGATGAGATTGCCGTGACCACCACCACCACATCTTCATCGCCATCCAGTGGTAGCAGCAAAAACAGCAACATTCATCGACGCATCTGGATCTTTATCGCTATCTTCTTTGTGCTCCTTCTCTTCTTTTTCTTTCTTGTCATTATGATCTAAATACAAGATATAGATGGATGAAAAAAAAGATGGAGTGGTCGTTTTATTATCGGTATGGAGCGGAAGAGAAGGTGGAATGGGGGAGATGGAAGACATTATGGGGAAGCAGTCCTTTCTCGTTGCGGATTGTGATTGGAGAATCCAAGGAACTTCCGGAGATTCGTGTGGATCCATCCAACCCTCGTATCGAATGGAAAAAGACGCTACCGAAGAAAAAAAAGGGAGAGCGTCGATTTGAGTTACCGAGTCTGTATCATATGCCCGTGAAAGGTGCGCGATTCCGTGATCTACAGTGTTCGGATGAATATCGATTAGTGATGGATGTGGTGGATCATGGTATGAATTATCGGTTAAAGGAGGAAGAGACGAATCAGCAAAAATTGCGTGAATTGGAGCATGATGAATTGTGCATTGAGAATCGTCGTGCCAAGGAAGAATGGATGAAGGAGGAGGTGGCACCGTCGTGGGAGGCGTGGTATAAAGAAGATAATCTCTCTCATCGATTCTTTCTGTATTCACAAAAAATGGGAGAGTGGGTTGTGGCGACGAATATATTGGATCGTTGTGATTGGTGCAATGGCGATGAAAAAACCTATTATCGCGCCATTGTTGAGGATCATCGTCGATGTCGGATGACACGCGCGGAAAGGAATGAGCGATTGCGCGATGATCTCTGGGCATGTTCGGCCTTTCCCGATGCATGGATCCAATTGGTCCGTCTTTATGATACCAACCCCCATTGGGATCGAGATCGATTGAAATGCAAGATTATGGAAATCATTTTGATTCTCGGAAAACAAGAAAAATTTACAGAAGAGATGCTTTCCATCTATTCCAAGATTCTGGATGTCTCCATGTCCAGATGGTTATTTCCGTCACTGCTCCGGTGCAAGAATAAGGACATTCGTCATCGTGTCATTCAGCGCATGATTGCCAGCATGCCGTTTATCACCCAATGGGAGGGCGCCGAAAAAGGTGCACTCCAATTTTCTCCGGATACTCCGGATTTTGTGGCGTCGTCGTCAAGTTTGGTCATTTATCCCGGTAATCCACGATGGTATGTGGTCAATGTGAGGCGTGTCAATTATCGCATCATGCCGAATGGTTCTTATATCTCGATCGTCAATGGATTGCCAACACCGTATTATAACGGCATCACTAAGAATGAGTATTATTTCATGGATCGAGAGACCCTCGAACCCGTCTCCGCCTGTTTTTCCATGAAAGAGGATGTGCCATCAAGACGAGAAGAAGAACGGGCCATTATGGGGATCGAGGATGTTCGTCTGGTCCCTTCCGGGAATGATATTCTTTTTTATGGTGTGACCAAGGAATACTCGTATATGGATGCGATCCGCATCATTCAGGGGCGGTACGACATCCAGCGCTGTCTCTTTACAGAAACGACTGTCATTCGTCCGCCCTATGAAGAAAATTCATGTGAAAAAAATTGGGCCTTCTGTGGAGATCATCGGTATGTCTATCGGTGGCATCCCATCGAGATTGGTCATGTGGCCAAGAATGATCGGCTAGTGATTGATGAACACATGAACAGTCCTCCCTTTTTTGAGGAGTTCCGCGGATCCTCACCCGGTATCCGGTGGCGAGGGTATGATTGGTTCACCACACACTCGGTCTCCTATGTGGGCGGCGTCCGTAAATACATTCATTACATTGTGGTCCTGGATCTCGACAAGAAGGAGGTGGTGGGCGTCACCGCACCCTTTGGGTTTGAATCACTCGAGATTGAATATACGGTAGGCCTCGATGTCGACATGGGACGCATCCTCTTTTTCTATAGCACACGCGATTGCACTAGCCACTATGTACGTATCCCCCTCCTCTCTCTGTTGGAAAAAATGCACTACACCGGTATCGATCAACAACATTGTTTCCAGACCCGCATCTTTCATGCTCAAAAATAAATAAGGTTTAAGAACGAGATGTCAAGAGGGAGTAAAGAAATGATTGTTTATAATGCGATTGGAGTGTGGATGAGGAATGGTAGAATCAAGATTTCAAGAATTACTCGCCCCGTGTCTCATCGCGATGTATTGATTATTGGGGATGGCGAAGAGGCCTTTCTGGTGGGACCGTATCCCCCCAAAAATGTGATGATCACATCCTTTGATCGTTATCATGGATTACTGATGGAGGTCAGAAATCGTTGCCCGAATGCGAGAACATGGAAGATCACCGCCATCATCTTTATCCTCATGTTTATTCTCCTGTCCTGCATACAGATCCACCAATCCAGAATCTTTATGATAAAAAAAAAGTAGAAAATAAATTATCTAATAAAGAATAAAAAATGTCATTGCAATCCATGCAGTTTGATGTACAGGCCAACCCTAACGGTCCCACGACATACAAGATGAATATCTATCCACCTCTCTCTGGCATTCCCACAGATGAATCCAAGGTGATGGGCAACGCGCCTCTGATGAGCACACAGGTGATTCCTATTGATGCCACGCTCGGCTACGAGGCCCTGACCCACAATGTGCCTCCTGTGGCGTCTTCCTACTTTGGAATCGATGACGCTTATCCTTCCTTCCCCGCAGGGACGTGCACCCGGTTTGTACTCCGCAAGTGCGACGGCACCGTCGATACACCCTACATCACTGACAGCCTTCCCGCCCACGGACACAATTAAGTAGAACAAAGTAAAATTTTTATTCATCGAATAAAAAAATGTATTTACACGGATTGTTTCTCCATGGCAAAGATGAGGTCCACTCGTCCTTCTCTGATATAGGATTCATCCAATTTCTGGATGAAGGAAGGCGGTTTATTGGAGGTGAGAAATAGAATGATGTGAGGGAAGAGTCCCCACTGGATCTCGTCCAACATGCGGTTCCATCCCGTCTTGTCGGGGATGGAGATGGGAATCTTGTTATGAGGAGGAATGCCCGAATGGATGCGGAGGAGCGGGCCCTCAAACTCGTCAAAGACGAGAATGAGAGGATTGGATTCCGACGGCTCGATCTCAGAATGAAGCTCACCGATGTTATCACCGGGCTGCCACGGTTTCAATGTATTGCAGTACGAACCGGAAAGATCTCGCGCCGCCAGCAGCGACAAGACGGACTTGCCGGCACCGGGTGGGCCATGCAGGTAGACCACGGTGTGCCGATGTTTTTTCTGGTGCTGAAGGATCTGCTGAAGGATTTCGATCTGATGAGGGAGAGGACGAAGTTTATCGAGATGGACGGTCCGAGGCTGAAAGAAACAATTATTGAAGGACCCGATGCGTTCGTAGATCATGGTTGGCTTTGTATGTTTTTTTTCCATTTCCTTCTCGTCTTCCGATAGGAATTGCATCTGATTCTCATGAGGTAATCGGATCAGGTCCTCATAGGTCTTTTCTGTGGCAATCAGCCAGATGTCATAAGAATCGCCGCCAAATTCGCTGCGATGGACATTCATCGAGACGATGTACCATCGACCAACAGCATATCCACATCCCATCTTGCCATCCATGAGATGTGTGCACTGATTACCGACACGCTTTTGCAAACGACGACAATCTTCTCGATTCCTCAGATGATAGAGACGCACTCCCATCCCACGCACCAATAGAAACACGAGCGTCCATGGCAGCATGAGAATCCCATTCATCAGGGACACCATCCATATACCTTGAATCAATTCCATAATGAATATTTTTTTCTTATGATGATACGTTTGGACATAGGAATCATTTTTATTGAAGAAATTGATGTGAATTTTCATTGTTGTCCTGCTGAGTTTGTTATCCTCTGTGTTTTTCCTTGTTGTCCTGTTGCTTGTTTTCCTGCTGGGTTTGTTGTCATCTGTATTTGTGTTCCTTGTTGTCCTGCCTTTACTGTTCCTTGTTGTCCTGTTGTTTGTTTTCCTTGTTGTCCTGTTGCTTGTTTTCCTGCTGGGTTTGTTGTCATCTGTATTTGTGTTCCTTGTGGTCCTGCCTTTACTGTTCCTTGTTGTCCTGTTGTTTGTTTTCCTTGTTTCATACTATACCAATAGTATAAACCACCACCTACAATTATTAGAATAATAATAACAATAAGAACAATGAGGAGTATTTTTTTGGTGGAACTAGAAGGAGAGGAAGTAGACGAAGAAGAAAGAACGGTTGTTGTAGAGGAAGGTGCAGATGTGCCATTAATGCTTACCACGGAGCTCGAATTATTGGTTCCGGTGGATGAATTCAATTGACAGTTATTGCTCTGATTAATGATATTATTCTCACCAAGGGAGGATCCGGTGATGTATAGATTATCGATACAATTCTGGTTAATAATCGAGGGACATGTTTTGGACACACCGTAATTCAAGGCAACGTTATTGACCAGGCATGGAGAGTAGCAACACGTGGCGACGGATCCACAAGTAGAAATACTTGTATATCCATAGGCAGCATTGACAGCAGAATAAAAATTTTGCAAGACATAATCGGGCACATAGCAGTAACATATACTGGGCATGGAGTCACTGAAGGTATATAACGCATTGGTTGCACTGCTGGTGGGCTCGATATAATAATCGCTATTGTCGCATTGAGATTGAAGAATTTGCTGGTAGGTCGTTTGTCCATTCTTCATCTGGTAATCATAATAATTTGTGCACGGTGTCGTCGAAAATGCAATGGAATTATTGCAATACGTAGCATAGGCTGGAGTGCAATTCGCGATCGAATTGGTGATGCTGCTGGCAAGATTGCCAGAGGAAAATCCACAATACTGATTGCATGGTGCCGATGATAGATTGGTGCTAGAAGAGGCGCAGAATGAATTCAGGATGGATTTCATTGAGGTAATATTCACGGCAGCGAGAGACCCTCCGCTGGTTACATTCTGAGCATTGTTGAGATTTGTGATGTTGGTGCCGAAAAAAGTATTGATGGCCGATTCTACCTGGGACGTGGTAGTGAATCCGGATAATGAATAATTGACGGAGAAAACGGCATAATTGGGGGTGCTGGTGCTAGCGGACGTCGAACCGCTGGCATAATAAAAAGACGAAAAAGTTGGACCCGAGGAGGGAGAAGGACTGGTCACATAATAAGAGGTGTTGGGTTTTAGACATGTATAACTCAGAGTACACGAAATTGCTGGTTTATTGGCAGCAGAACAAAAATATCCTTGATTTGTATATGCTATATTGGTTCCAAACGGAAGAGTGTAATTGGCACAACCAGAGCCTGAAGAATTTGAAGATGCACAAGTATGTGTATTGCTACAACATACCGATCCGCCACACCCACCTCCAGACGATCCACAAGAGGAAGCTTTATTGGGCGGAACACAACAATAAGATACACCTCCCTGTGATGTAATTGTATATTGACTACTACATGTTGTATTGGAATAGTTATAATAGGCATACGAACCAGTTCCACATTGAGACGAAAGTGTCTCATTGGATGTAGGTGTAACGTAATTTTGGCAATCATAGCTAGCAGCGGTTGTTGTGGTATTTGCATTGGTGGAAATAGGAATAGCAAAATAAAAAGTAAGAGTGGTCATGGTGGTAGTAGATTTATTTATCTATTATTTTTGATTTTTTTTTTTTTTTGAAAATGATTTTCTTTTGAACAGAAGAAGAGATTTAGAATAAACATGTCCATCTTTGTACCTCTTGGAACCATGGATGTCAAGACACGCATGCGTCTTGATCGTCAGCTTCGTGTCCGAGAAAAGTCGGACCCAAGGAATCTTTATAAAAATATCAAAGAAGTCGCCGCGTATCGTGTGGATGCACGGGAACGAATCGCACTCCCCTTTCAATGGGCCTTTTCACGTGAGATCTATCGCGGCCATCGGCGTGGACGAGAAGAATTTGCGGCGATGAAATCGTCCTTCTGTGGTGAATTGCGTCCAGAGCAGCAACAGATTCAGAAAGAAGCGGTCGGTCATCTGAATCGACAGGGATCCATTCTGATTGCCGTCTATCCGGGCGGTGGCAAGACGATCACATCATTGTCCATATGCTCGCGGATCGGGATGCGGACCATGGTCCTGGTGAATCGTGTGGTGCTCATGGATCAATGGCGGGACAGCATCACTCGGTTTTTTCAGCAGGGTGTGCGTGTGCAGGTGGTGGAGGCGAAAGACTCGATGGACGAGGATGCGGACGTCTATATCATGAACGCACTCAATGTACCCAAACGTCCTCCCGAAGAATACGCACGCATCGGTACGGTGGTCGTGGACGAGGTGCACATGATGATCACTCAGGTGTTTGTCAAGTCGCTCACCTACATCGCACCGCGGTACCTCATTGGACTAAGCGCCACCCCCTACCGTCCCGACGGGCTGGATGTTCTTCTTGACATGTACTTTGGGGAGGCACGGATCGTGCGGCGATTGCACCGCAATCACGCGGTCTATGTCGCGGAGACGGGCATCGAGATTGAGGGGGAGAAGGATGACAGAGGAAAATTGATGTGGAATTCGGTGCTACAGGCGCAGATGACGAATCCGGCGAGGAACGATTTTATACGACGATTGTGCCTTTTTTTTGCCGAGCGATCCATCCTCATTCTTTGCAAGCGTGTGGAGCAGATTGTGACACTCCGTGATCTTATCGCACCGGATGCCACGACTACCACGCTGAAAGGCAATGAGACGGAATACGACCACGATGCCCGCATCCTCATCGCCTCGATTCAGAAGGTGGGAACGGGATTCTCTCACGATCGGCTCGACATGCTCATCCTGGCTTGCGATACGGAAGAATACTTTTTGCAGTATCTGGGGCGAGTGTTTCGACGACCGGATGTTGTGCCGATTGTGATCGATATCGTGGACAAGAATCCAGTGCTCCGACGCCATGCACGAACCAGACGAGGAGTGTATACAGAGTGCGGTGGTACCGTACATCCCTTTTCCACAATGTTTCCCGAATTCAAAATTATTTCCTAAAATAAATATTTTTTCTTCTTTCAAGAATAAAACAAAGTATGTCGTCCGCAACTACCTCTTCACCAACGACTTCTGCTCCATCTTATACTCCTTATTATGATACCGATTATGGAGATCCGACTGTGAATAGCACGGTATCTAGTTGTGCGAGCAGCACGACCCCGACTTTTAGTCCATCAGGCGCCGCAGATTGCATCACCGCGCTTGGGATGGGAGTGACATGCATGTCGGTCGCTGAATCGGTTTCTGCGGCAGCGTCCACATGGGTGGGATCGGCCTCCGCTGGTCAATCGGCATCGGCGTCCTATGGATGCAACAATATGGGTCTTGTCTATAATAAATACCAAACTGATGTGGATGTTACCAATTGCATCGTGAATTCGACGACAAATACAAGCGAGACCACTTCCTCCAACGCCAATGCGCTGACATTTAATTATTGCGCGTATTGTGGTGGCTCGACGACTCAGGGTCAAACATGCCCGTCTGCTTCCGACTGTGAGTCGCAGGGCTCGCCAGGATGTGCTGTTACACAGAGCAATACGAGCAGTATCACCACACAGAATGAATTCACCACAACTTATTCCGATGCATTAACAAGCATGATCACACAATCCATCGATCAGGCCGCGACCTCGGCACAGACAGAATCGACGAGTGGTGGGAGCACGGAATCCGGAGGAAAAACAGCGGATATTTCCAGCATCACATCTTCAACGAATGAGACCAATACACAGATTAATGATGCGATCAATAATATCATTCAATCGTATAGCAACAGCAATACGGTAACATTTAATTGCGGAGCCGTCACTCCGGCTGGATTGTTCACCTCCTGTCTTGGATGTATAGATATTAGTCAGACGAACAATTCCAAGCTCATGTCCACGAGCATCATCAATGCCGGATTTTCCACCGCCATATCCAATACCTCCATTACTGAAGCATTGCAGACAGGCGCCACCTCACAATCGAGCACCGATACGGGTAGCTCTGCTGTCTCGGATATGTTTACATCCAGTACTGCAATAACTCTATATATTGTGATTGCGGTTGTTGTATTTCTTATTGCAGGTTTGATTTTTGGATATTTTAAATATAAACAATCACAACAAAAAGCAAAAAAACAACAACAACGACAAAATCAAGGTGGTATACAAATGTCACAAATGACGACATCACCAATGACGACATCACCAATGGCAGACCCAACGAGGGTATACTCAACAACAACATAACCACCGGTATATTCATAAACAATCGAAACAGTAGATAATATGAATGGTAAAATTAATAAATTGTTTTTTGTAAGAAATAAAAAATCGATCTAGGAGTATATTTCTTACAAAACAAACATGTCCCAGTATATTTTGAATGTCGATTCGACCTATCGGGATCAGAAACAATATCCCTATTCGACAGAATTCGGAGTGGTTGTGAATCCTACTCCTGGAAATTCCGCCGCTGGCAATAATTACTCGGTGTCTAACATTATTTATTCTCGATTCACATGGCCCGGAACGGCGACCACCACAGTGCCGAACGATACGGTGGTGGGGAATTTCAAGGATTTCACATCTAGTATTATTGAGCTTGATCCCGCCAATGCCTCACCCAATTACAATTTTTATTTTGGTTGTCAGTTTGTGTTGGATGCCAATGGTGTCGGGTCCGTCATTCTGACTTATAATCCCGCGACCAATTCCATCACGCTTCTCAATCCGATTCCAAAGACTTATTACGATCCTTTAAATACAGGCTATAAGATTATCAATCCTAGCAATGATCCACGTAACGAGATTCTGTTGCTCGGGAGCAATCTGTATGTGAACACCTCCAACGAGAAACAGAGTCCCATCCTGCTCCTCAAATCCGGGCCGGATAATTCATTGTTTGTGCAGAATGTTACCAAAGATTGGGTGCTTCCCATTTATTCTGTCCTGGGTAATTACAGGATCGCAACTTTTGCGGTCGATATGCCCTCGTACGATAATGGGGATCTGTTCCAGGTGCGCGCCAATCCAAATATCCTCAGTTTTACGACTCTTTCCAACTCGGTATGTGCATCGATCGAGACGTACCAGATTCCGCGGTCCGGAACAGGCTATGTGATCGGTGATGTGGTCACCGTCATCTCCCCTTCGGCGACGACGCCTGCCACCTATACAGTAACGGCGGTCGATTGTGCCGGCTGCATCTTATCGCTTTCCCTGATCGATCCAGGATCGGGATATAGTGTGGGAATCTATCCGCTCGATTCTGGTACCAATTCCACAGCGCGTTTATTTGTGGAATCGGTCCAATCCTCGATTACGGTGCGACCCTCTCCCATCATTCCTGATACCTATATCCTCTATGTACCATCCATCGAGCCTATTGCAAATGCCTTTTTCACGGTCACCTCCACCGATAATGATACCATCTTTTTTTCCGCCTCTACTCCCACCACGATTACTGCGGACCAGCCCGTGGAATTGATGGTGTACCGCCCCCGCTCCACGGGGCTCACGATGCCCCTCGTTTCCTACAAGCAACCGGTATGCTATGACGTCTCTCTCATCAATCTGATCCTTCCCAATCAGCCGGTGTACGGGTACAATGTCCTACCCACGTTTTTTCCCTATTTCCTCATCGAACTCTACAACACCTCCATTCCAGGATCCAATATGGGGATCCTCTACTCCAATAATCCCAATACTGACAAGGTCACGTTTTTCTGTCCCGTCGGGAATCCTCGTAATCCTCTCATTATTAGCTATCTGATTGTCCTCTCATCAACGCAGGTGCAAACGATCAAATGGACACCCACCGACGATTTTTATTTCCGTGTTCTTCTTCCGAATGGGGAGACCCTCCGGTACAACTTTGATATGGATGTGAATGAATCCGATATTATTACCGGTAATATCTCTGCGATGGCCACCAATAATTTCCATTTCTGGGGAGAACTCACCGATCGTCGTATCTCGGCAACCTTTAGTTTTCGTCTCAAATAAATAATATTTTTTTTCCAAAAAAAAAAATTAATTTGTGGATAAAGAATAAATGTCCTCTACTCAATATCTTGCAACCAAGATCCTTTCCATCCTACAATGTGCATATCTTGGCATATTGTTACTGCTCTTCTTTTGTCTATCCTTCAAATCGTCCAATATCAATTGGTGTATCCCTTTTTTAGGTGTGACGATGTGGTTCTTTATTGTCGATATCGTCATCGTGTCTCTGATTGCCTCCAACAAAAATGAAGACGAGATTGAACAAAAGAAGAAATCGTTCCTGGTCCTCTATATGTTGGATGTATTTATTCTCTTCATATTGTTTATGAATAGGGGTATGCTTTCCATTACCACGAACGATGTTCCTGATATGAGTGCCAAAGGTCTTAAATTTGGTACCGTCTTGATCATGCTTACCATCAATATGTTCGTTCTTTTGTACATAATAGAATAAGATTGAGAATATAAAAATGAATCTTCTCTTGTATTTTTATCTCTTTAAATACATACAATAATGATACAACAAAAATTTGTGATACGTCGTCCGAAGCGTGCTCTAGAGAGGAATATACAGCCCTTTGGGAATCATTCAAGGCCGGTCAAGGTGACCATCGAAAAGGGATGTATAGAATTTATTCACGAGAAAAAAATGCAAGATCCATTGTCCATGACATCATCCATCGAGGTGGAAGAACCACCAACACCAACACCAAGACGCGTCTGGCCCGTTTTTCCGGAAAAAAAACAATCCGATATGGTCGAAGCGGCTACACCGACCATTCCTTATGTGGTTCGTATCTCGAATCTGACGGGTTGTGAGAATATGGTGGATGTTGTGACACTCCTTCATCGTCGTTCTCGTCGTCGATTTAAATTCATCTATATGACAGAGTGCATGTCGCATGTCTTTGTGGGTATGTATACAGAAGAAAGTGCATTGGAACTCTGCACTATGTTCCAGCGTTTTGGTCATGGTCATACCATTTGTGAAAGCATCCTTCTCACTTCCGAAGACCGTCCGAAAAAGAAGAATTGAATTTGACAAGGATTTCAATAGGATCTCAATAATATGAATGACGTCGTAGAATGTTGTGTGTGCTTATCCCCCATTGATTCGGATTCCCATACATTGTCATGTTGTAAACAACAGATGCATCATGCATGTTTTTTGCGCACCATGGAAGAGGGATATGTCCAATGTCCCTTATGTAAGGTTCCGTTTGTACTGTCCTGGCACATGCCGATTTGCAAGATGTATATGTGCATGTGGATCTTTCGAATCCTGTGTCTTGCAATATTCTTAATTTTTTTTTATGGTACTCTTCGTTGGATGTTCTTCACGTAAAAGCCATATGTAGCATTCCTTTTCTTCTTCTTTTCTTTCCGTCGAATAGATCGTTTTGGTCTTGATCACTTTGGGAAGAGTTTGATGGCATAATTCCAAGCAGTCTTTGGTTGGATCCGCATTTTTGATTATGTAAAGTTCCATTACTTATTTATATCCAAGATGAATATAAATATATTTTTACTTACACATTTTCTTTATTCCGGTGATCGTGTTTCTTGAATCGTTTATGATTCATCTTGCAAAGAGTATCGATAAGATCCATGGGAAAGGTGGGAATGGATTCAAAGAGGCGGTGCACCAGCGTCTTGGGGGGGCACTGTGGGCTCTTCCATCGATACATCTTGCCGGTGATGACATTGGCGAGTGCGAGGTTACCGGGTGCGGACGGGCGCACACGAAAAGGCAGGCAGGCATAGAGAGAATTCTGGAGTAGCCATTCCATGGCAAAATCGACGTGGCTGGCTTTGATCTCAAAGAGCGTGTCATTACCACGGTCCAGCACGTCTGATTGTCCAAGAATACCATAATGGTAGCCGGTCACAAAGATCTTTTCATCCAGATCGTCCAGGAATCCGAGACCCGAGAGCGTCTTTGCATCGGTAATGTGTGCCAGTACATCGTGAGACGGATGAAAGACAATGTCTTTGGAAAATAGGATGGACAGCCCACGGATATTCTCCATGTATTGTCGGAAGGAACGACGCTGATTCGGCTGCATTTCCATGTCGATGAAACGATACAAATAGGGTCGACGATGATTGCTCTTGATCTCGTTAAAGAGCAGCGACACATTCCACCATGCCCGAAATGGTACGGATTCGTTGCTGGTTGCGGTGTCCGAAAGCGCCATCATGTCCTGACGAAAATGGGGTGTCATGAAACATTTGGGTAGAATGTAAGTTGGACGTTCTTTCAATCGGTCCAGCACCGATGCCAGTGTGGCGTCTTGTTGAAAGATGGATTTGTGCGTCTCTTCCATGAGCAGTAATTGCGGTGCATACATGTCTGAACCCATCAAGCGGTGCAGATGAAAGTCGTGCACCCAGCACAGCATCCTCTCGTCTTCAAGAAAGAGAACAGTGGTCGGATCTGCCCATCGGGCCACATCCTTGATAAACACTTCGGGCGAGAGGATGCGCAGCAACATGAGCTCGGCCATATGACCCAGGATGGGATAGAGATCATGGGGTAGGCGCATCGAGGTCTTTTTCCCAAAAATCACCGTCTCCAATCTCGGTTTGTATCCAAGAATGTCCTCGGACCGTTCAAAACGCCTCGACATTTCCGTCACCGTCACCAAATTCAATCGTGGTACTCGAAGAGGCGTCTCGCGGTACCGGTTGGTAAAGATCGGATCCGGGAAGCGCCGCACGGCCGCCATTTTGCGGTACATTTCTGGAATCTTTTCTTGCTGTGATTGCGATTGCGATTGCCACGATGTATAAGCGAGTTGTGGGAGCTGGTCCGCGATCCGGGAAAGATAGACGGACGGTTGAGCGTGGTGGAAACCTACAAACAGATATTGAGTGGATCGTGTCAGCGCCACATTGAGTAGCGATTGGTACAATAGTTCCGTATTCTTGAACATGGCACATTCGTCCGGGATGCTTTTTTGGGTCAGTCCCAGAAAAAAGACCACCTTGTGCCCTTTCCCCTTGTCACCGTGGATACTGAGCAGACATGACTTGCCCTCGGCGATGCCCCATTGGATCGAATTCCGGTAGCCATCAAATTGGGTCGCAAAATGGATGACCGCATTGCGATGACCGTGGCCCGCCCAGAATGTATCCAGACGTGTACGCAGGAATTCAAACACCGATTGGTCGTTGGATTTGCGCATCAAAAAACAGACATCCGAAGGGACGATGGTGGCATCGTGTTCCAGAAGAATTCGAAGCATGTCCATCACTTGCAACGACAATTGGTGAACATCGTACTGTCTCGACACACTACCGTGCGTAAAGAGCAGTGGCTTGTCGGACATGTTCTCATTGGTCGCAATCAGCGGTCGACAGGAATGCTGACGCTGTGCCTCGGCCATGATGGCATTGCAGAAATTCAAATGGGCCTTGGGACAGCGGTAGCATTTCTGCATGGCAAACCGTCTCGCATCGGCCAATTCCACGATCGGATGCGAGCCATCCAAGATCGATCGCTCAAAGATGGTCTGCATTACATCCCCGGCAAACGCGGCCCGCACACGAGGAAAACGAGCCAGGATGGCCAGCACCAATCGCACACGCACCACCTCAAAATCCTGGATCTCATCAATAAAAATCTCGTCCGCATACCGCCCATTCTTCATACAAAATCCTTTGATCCCTCCATTCCCACAAAATTCGAGCAAGGCCTCGATCTTGTGCGAGTGGTACGATCCCATCTGAAAAAGATGCTTCCATTCACAATCCTCTAACTGTCGATGCACCCATGCATCAAAATTCGCAATCTCGATGCACGTCTCCCCCGTCTCCACCAGATAATGATTGCTACCCGCTTGCTGATAGATCTTGACACCCATGTACGATTCAATACGACCACGGATCTCGTCCGTCACCGATCCAACCTGTGTCAGAAACAATAAACTTTTTTTTTCCAAAAGATGGCGCCGTAATCCCAGCCGGATAAGGGTGTCGGTCTTTCGGCTCCCCGCCACGCCCTCCACCAGGATGTATCGATCATCGGCACCGCACACCTCCCTTTGATCACTGTTAATATAATCCTCCAATCTCTTCAATCGAGGATCTGTCATTTTGTTTTTTTTATTTTATTAAATGGTTCGACATTTTTAAATGACCAAAAATAAAAAGGTTTTATAATAAAACATGGCAACACTTCTAAAACCAAAACGGAAACAACAAACTGCTATAGTATTCCCCGATGTTCCAACCGATCTTCCAATTCACCTGTATCAACAGACGCAGCCACCACAAACTACATCAAAACCACAAACTACATCGCCACCACAAACTACATCGCCACCACAAACTACATCAAAACCACAAACTACCACCATTGTAGCACAACAACAGCACATGAAGCGTCCGTCATCCCCAAAAACAAGGCAATATTCGACCATAAGTCGTCAAAAGATGTATTCCATACTGTCTCTACCAACACCACCACAACAGCATCATCTAGCCAAACTATATCCTTCTCTCGATTCGCTGCAATCATTGGTATCCATCAAACGGAAATCAACGGTCAAGCCTCCACAGTGCGTTTTGCTATCATCATTAGCACCACAAAGAAAGAAAAAGCAGCAACAACAAGTCAAATTTTATCCATCGGCTCCACAACTCGATCAAACTACTTCAAATAACGTGTTGACTGGTATATTTACTAATTTATATAAAGATTTTGAGTTTATATTAAAAATGGATAAAGAATTTATACAGCTTACTCCGGAAGAACAAATATTATTAAAAAGCATTGTAAAGAAACGTGAATCTCATATACCATCCCAGATAAGAAAGGATTATTCTAAATACATTAAAAAATTTATACAATGGTTGCATTTTATTGATGTATATTTGAGACCCTATTTACCTGCTTCTTTCTATGAAGACTATAAACAACAATTCTTGAACATTCTAGAAACAAATCGATCTCTTCAACCTCAATTTAAAACTAAAGATTATCGCCATGACGAGGGTTGGAATGGTGACTATTATCACCAAGCAGAATCAGGAACTTATAGTTATTATGATATTCCCAATTATGGAATAAAAAAAGTACATCAATCAATAATGCAGGAATTTAAGAAAAAGAAATTATCGATACAATCTTTTCCACATGTTCAACAAGCTCAAATATTTCCACCACCACCGCGTATTACACCTTCTTTACTCCAATCGACAATTATTATTCCCCAACACGCCTTTGACAGATTCTTATCAAAAAGCGACTCACCTATATTATCCGCATTGGAAGAACAGGATGGATTTGTCAAATCAATGAAACATTTTGTAACAGCAGAAGAAACACAATTAAAAAATCCAAAAAATAGAGACTATATTAAGAAAGTTATTGAAAAAGCGATACAAGATTTTAGAGACAAGAAATTTGTTGAATCAATGAAACCTTCACAATTTACAACCTGGTCAAATCGAGTTATTACATCAAACACTTCAAAAATAAGACTATTAAATGATTTATATGATCAAGTTCTTGAGACACTTTACAAAGCTGATGAAGATCATAAAATAATGAAGCAAATGACCCAATCTGAATTTGAATCCTGGTTATCTCAAAAACCAAGAAATCTTTCCACCTCTTCCTTATTATACAATGTATATGTTCATTTATTGGAACATACATCATATACTATTATGAATCAAGGAATATATCTTGTACATAAGGCAATAACAAGCACATATAGAGAGTGTTCAGAAGGACAATCTTCTGAATTTTGTATGCCTGTTCCGTCGGAAATAACAAAAAAAATTCATTATGATGTCATGATGGGATATTTACAAAAAAGTTTTCCCGAAAAATTTGGGTTCATTCAATGTGGAGATCGTATTTTACCAACACTTATAGGTGATGAATTGTATGCTTTATTTAAATATAGTTTAACGGATACAAGTATGTTTACCTATAAGCAATCTTTTCTTACTGATTTCCATATTCGAGAAATATTACAATCATTATACTCCAAATATCCATATCTTTTTATACAGATAAATATACAAACAATACGCACATTAATAGATAGATTGAATGAATCCAATATAGAATTCTTGAAAGAAATCATACAACACATGCCTGACTATATACATGGAAAAACAATTGATGATATTAAGAAAGCATTGAAAAAATCCACAGTATCTAAAGAGTTAAAAGACGAAATCCTACAACTATTACCAAAATCAAATGATTCTGTAGATTGGTTAAAACTCTTACGACGACAGTTACAACGTCAACAACAACAACAATCGTTTGCTCCTTAACATAAAGGCTACGATTCTTATCTTTTTATTCCTAGGAATAAAAAAGTCGCGTTATCGTTGGGTGAATTTATAGAGTGTGCGAAGGAGGACGGCTCTCATCTCATCGCGGATATTAAGCAATGAGGTGTCTTTGGTGTTTAGTCCGTTTTCCAGGAAAGAAAGGAATCCGCGGAGATAGGTGATAATGGATGTATGTGTGTACATCTTGACATTCAATGTATCCTTCTTTAATGCCACCCTACGAGAAGTCTTTCCCATGCATACTTCCATATATTCGTCGATTAGTTTCGTCATGTCTTCGTACAGCTCACCGGCCGCTTCGTGTCTCGAATGAGAATGGGTCCGCCAGTGATACAATTGCACATTGGCCTGGAACTCTAAAAATTCCGAGAGCATCTTCTTTTATTTGTTTCATGACAAATAAAATTAAAGTATTATTTTATGGTGATTGTTTTTGTTGTCTAGTACCAGTACCAGTACTAGTACTAGTACCAGTACTAGTACTAGTACCAGTACTAGTACTAGTACTACTGCTAGTATTATTAGATGAGAGATATCTTTTTCGAGCATAAAACATGATCATAACCAATGCTATAAAGCCAAAGATGCCAAGGATGATCCATAATGGTAAAAGATTGGTGGATGTAGTAGTTGTAGTTGTAGTGTAAAAGCCTGTAGAGGTGCATACAACGGTCGGTGCATTCGTACTGGCATACACGACACTGCATGCATCTGGAGACGACGATGTAAGAGTAGTATCGAGGGGACTATTTGATGTATTGACGTTCGCAGGATTTGTTTTAATGACGACAAGCATGGATGTATTCTTATCAAAGAGGATGACATATGATGGATAATACTTGAGATTCACCATGTTCTTGAATGTTGTCAGAGGTGTTGACGTAAGATTTACCAAGAGAATATTGTCTATATTGTTCTCAATGGATGTGATAATAGACTTGGAAAGCTCTGTATCCTTTTCCGTGATGGGATCCAGCATGGACAATACCGTTTCATATTTTATACTATATTCGGCAATTTGTGGAGATATTGTAGATGTCATGTATTTGTTTTATTATTTTTTAATATTTTTTAATATTTTTTAATATTTTTTAATATTTTTTCATGTCGAAATTTCCATCTCAATGTTGGTAAAATTTCGTCTCATCATTCCAGGATACTCGCACATCGTCTCTTCTTCACGCCGAGAGGATTGATTGATCTGAAACCTGCGAATCATCTTGTACAGAGACACCGTCTCCTCCTTGTTCAGTACTTCGTACACTTTGGTCACCGTAATCTTATTCTCCTCGCGGTTTGACAGGTACCAATCATGACATTTCTTCATCAGCATGTATTCCTCTTTTGGTAGTGTCACATACTTGTTCTTGATATATCTCTGAATATAATAATAGCGCACCAGCTTTGCAATCTGATAGAGGATGTTGTCGCTCTCCATGAACATGTCCTGATAAATAGGATACATGTCCGACAGCGCCTTTCGGAGGATGGGATCGCTCCTCACCTCCAGGTAGCGGAATCGGATGTTGGGATTGTTGCCGCGGATGTCGCATAACTTCTTGTACCCCGGAGAATAAATCTTGACCTGGCGATTGTCCTTCTTGTGAAAAAGAAGGATTCCCTGATATTTCTGGATATCCACTCCTTGGATCGCCTCCATCATCTCCTCTGCCGTCTCGTACTCAATCCGACTCGGACTCGGTAGGTTTAAAGGAGTATGCTTCCATTCGCGATCCAAAACCGGATTCTCCTTGCTCCATCTTCCGATGAACATCACTGGCGATCCTACCCGGCAGACGATGCGATTTTCTTGATTGTACCCCACCAGAAAAAAATACACGTAGGCCTTGTCCATCGAGGCCAGCATCTTCTCCAATGCATCCGTATCTGGAGGCGAGGACACGTTCGACAATCCCTCGGCAAACATCTCCCCAAAACTCTTCCGACTCGACCAATGACTCTTGAACGCATTCAACTTCTTGTTGGTCGTCACATACCATCGCGTCTTGTACCAAAAGACACGAATCAGCGCCCCCTCCAGAGAATAAAACGCATCCCACTCCCCTTCTTTTAACAATTCCAGAATCTTCTCGCGGTCCGTCTCCGTCTCCACATCGTATTCGTCCGTATAAGGAAAGGTATCAAATACCACATCCCCTGTATCCACCTCTTGTACCACACCCCGCATCTTCTTCAACTCCTCCGGGCTCTCATTTCCACACTCTACATAACTCAAAATCTTCAAATTCTCTTCCTCGTCCATAGTATTCACTTGATGATGATCCATATTCATTATTATTATTTCTTTTTAATCTTCTTATCCTTCTTCTTTTTTGGTTTTAAATCATTTTTTTTAATCGTCGTCGAAGGAACTGGTTCCATCAGGTCATGAAAAGGACTCGTGTAGGAATAGATGGGCAGGAGCTTTTTCTCTTCCGTGCAAACAAAGCTAAAGGGGAGCACGAGGCGCTTGCCACTTAATGTTTCCAGCTGAATATCCTTCTTATTCTTGAGGCAATCGCGAACGATGCGTGTAATTTCCTCGATCGTGGAAACCGTGGTGTTATTGATGGAGCTGATGAATTCTCCAATCTTGAGTGCATGTCGATCACGCATGAGCCCACCTTTTAAGATATTGATGATAATGATACGACTCTTGTCCCAATGTTGGGGTTCCGTATGGGTGATCAATTCAGAGTTATCCGCACCGATACTTTCTGCGGTGAGCGGATTCTCATCCCGGAATTGATTCGATTGTCGAAAGAATTTAAATCGCCTATCGGCAATATTTTTGGCAAACGGTACAAGAATCATACCACACAGATAGAGATAGGGCACATCCTCATGCTCCGGGTACCAATTTCGGTACCGGATTGTCTCGGGCTCGGGGTGGAAAATCAGTGTTTCTTTTTTTTTGATACCGGACGACGTGATGTATTCTATAGATATTTCTTGTCCCAAACACATATGATAGAGGAGGCTGTGGAAGGTCATTCTCTGTTTGAGCCAGGTAAGCGGAATTTCACCAAGGGATGAGATGGGCATGCCGTTGATGGAAACCAATCGATCTCCTTTTTTAAGGGCTAGGCTGCTCATCAGCTGCGAGCTATAGATGTTATTCACCTCGATGCCTTCTTCTTTGATTTCCATTTTCTTCTTCTTGTTGGTACCTTCTTCTTTTTCTTTGATTGCCACGTTCTTCTTCTTGTCGGTGGCGGTGGCGGTGGCGGTGGCGATTGGTAGGTACGGATTGACATTCACCCCCCATCCTCGTGGAAATCGAATGTGGTACACGTCGGGATGGGCCTCGTGATAATCGATCAATTGCAGGAGAGACATGATCGGGATGGCGTATGCGATGTTTTGTGCCAGAAAATAGCCCATCGCATTGATCCCAATCACCTTGTTTTTCCACATCAAAGGCCCGCCCGAATTCCCGCCATTGATGGGTGCGTCCGTCTGAAACAATCCGGACTGTTGTCCGCTGATGATCCCACGTGTCACTTTGAGATGGGTCTGACCGAGCGGAAATCCCACTGTCATGGCCACCGCCCCCGTCTCGGGCGACGGGATCTTGCCATCCACAAAACGTGGGAATGTCCATGGGTGCAAAAACTTTTTCGGATGAAGGATGTTGTTGTTGGCCTTGGACTTTTCCGTAGGATCAATCTCCAGACACGCAAGATCCAGTTCTGGACATATCCACTTTACACGACAACGATACTCTTCGGATCCCATGGACGGCGAACTCACAGTCGTATAGAACGAATCATCAATGCAGTGAAAGCATGTGATCAGATGAATCTTGTTCTTGTACTTCATGTAAAAGGCGGTACCCTTCGATTGACTGCTAGTTTGAATTGGTCGATGAGGCAGCTCCCAATTAAACGATCTCCCCTGCGTTCTCAGCAAAAATACCTGGTCCGTATAATCCATCGATGCCTCGTTTTTTACCATGGCGATGAATGAATTATTTTATTATTTAGATTATAATAAAATAATTCGTGTGTAGTGCAATGAGTCGTCGACAAAAAATTCTGGACTTTTTTACAGAAAACTATCCACATTGTCAATTTACACTAAAGTATAGTCGTAATATCATATTCCATCAAGATGCACTCGATCAACAAAAAAAAATATCAAAAAAAGAACGAGTACGAAGATCCTCACATACAAAAGTTTGTGGGAAAGATGATTCCTGTCCCATAGAATACCTATGTGTAGATTATAGATGCACCTATACACAACCATTGGTAGACTCATTTATTACCAAGCTTCAAGAGAATGGTATTCGTCTCGTATGCCTTGATTTTGATCAGACAATCATCCGTATTCATACACAAGGACATTGGCAAGGAACTATAGACGAACTTGTCGAGTCGATACGAAAATTCTTTTTATCCTTTATTCCGATGGCGATCAAGGCCGGTTTGAAACTCGCTGTCACTACGTTTTCTAGTCAGACGGATCTCATCTATCAATGTTTAAAACAAGCTTTTGGAACAGAAATCGCTGATGCCATCCCTATTGAAGGATCGATAAAAAAAGATAAAAATCAACATATCAAAAAAATCCAACAGATCATTGCAATAGGTATGGATAAATCTCAAGTTCTCCTTATTGACGACAATGAAAACAATGTGAATGCAGCACGAAAGAAGGGATACAAAGGCCTCTATCTCGATCCACGAAATCCGAATCAATTTATAAAAGATTATTTATCTCTCAAAAAATGATTTAAAGTTAGCGAATCCTTAGAAGAAAAAAAGAATCTATCTATTTTCGAACAAATGTATTCCACACAGCTATCTGATTTTCGCGACTATGATCTGGACAATCTGATTTTGCAGCTCCCAGAGGGGAGGTTTGAGGACAAGGGCTACAAGAGAATCCGGGTGATGACGCATCATCTGGACGGGACGCGCGGCGATCTGATCCTCTCGACACCAAGACTCCTGACGTTTGGTATGCAGGAGCAGTACGATCCCCACACCCAGAATCTCGTGGGCTATCAATTGCCGCTCATTCTTTGGGGAAAGAATGGGCCTTCAGAGGACGAGAAACGTTTTATCGATACGATCCAGGCGTTGACCGAGATGACCAAGGATTTTATCATGGATCACAAGGAGGAACTGGAGCGCCCGGATCTGGAGCGGGAGGAGCTGAATCGTCTGAATCCTCTTTATTACAAGATGGAGAAGGGAGAGGTACAGAAGGATCGTGCGCCTCTTCTTTACACCAAGCTAAATGTCTTTCGACAAGACGGTTCGATGCAGATCCGCACGCTGTTCACGGACGAAGTCACCAAGGAGACGATTGATCCCATGTCGCTGATGAATCGCCGCTGTTTCATTCATGGCGCTATTCGTCTGGAGAGTATCAACATTGGTCCTCGCATTCGTCCCCGTTTCCAGATCAAGCTCTTTGAGGCACGAGTTCGTTTCCTGGATTCGGGATTTAAGAGTCTGTTGGAGCCCGGCAAGGTCTTCCCCAAGTCGAGGGCCAGGGTGCCGACCACGACCAATAAGACGGTTCCTACTGCCACGGCGACGGTATCCACAACCACAGAAGAGCAGGAAGTAGCTTGAAATAAGATGAGATAAATAAAAAATGAGATGGAGTTGAGATTGTTGTCATTCTAAAAAAAAAGAATGACAATAACACCAATTTTGGACGATATTGTGATGATACCTCATCCCGAATCCTGTGAAGACTGTTGTGATGATATATTTACCATGTATTTGTTCACGGTGCACGATGATGATGACGATGGCATGTATCTGCAGAAGCACGAGATTCGGTGTATTCGTCCGGGAAAATATGGATTACGTGCATGCATCGAATCCTATAATCGAGAGAATGCGAATGAATTGGATGGCGAATATTTCCTGGCTCGTTGCGGCAATGGTTTTTACCGGTTGACGTGGAATCTGGACATTATAGAAATGTTTTTGGAGACAGAGACGGTGCGTATCAAGGCCATGCTCTATGATCATATTCTGGATATGGACACCGTGCAGGATCGATTTCATTCGCATCTTGTGTGATGAAAAATGATATAGAGAGTTCCTTTTTCTTGAGAAAAAAAGGAAAGTAAAAGACATGTCTTCCACTACTACGACCTGTGTTGTATGTTGCGATGAATTTTCGGTGCGTCGTCGTCGACCGATTGAATGTCCGCACTGCCGGTTTGTATGTTGTGTTGCATGCTACCGACAATATATCTTGTCCTCGGTGACAGAGCCTTCCTGCATGTCGTGTCGTGTCCAGATGGGCTATGAGTTCCTGATCGAGCATCTTCCCACGACCTTTTGGAATCGCGAGTACAAGGAATTTCGTAAGAATATGTTGCTTGCACGAGAAGAGAGTCTGCTCCCCGAGACACAAGATATTGTCATCAAGATTCATAAAAAAGATAATTATTATCGCTTCATCGACACGTACCGTGCCAGGATTAGTCGCATGCAGCGACGATTGTCTGCAATGATGTATCAGTGGCGGCAGATGTGCATGGCCATTGACCGTGAACGAAACGGCCGACCGGCGGTGGAGGCGGCGGATCATCTCTTTGAGCATTTCGACGACCTGTACATACCCCTCTTGAATGATCAGCAAGAACCTGTTGGATTGACCAATCGAGAGGTTGTTCGTCGATCTCCTACCATCACGACCACCACATGGATTTTTGCGTGTCCGAAAGAGTCGTGTCGTGGCATGATTCGCGATAATCACCGGTGTCCGCTCTGTCTGACCGAGGCCTGTTCCCAGTGTTTGAAGGAAAAGGCCAACGACGATCATGAGTGTCTTACCGAGGATGTGGAGACCGCCACGTTGCTTCGTCAGAATACGAAATCATGTCCCAAATGCTCCATGTCCATCTTCAAGGTATCGGGATGCGACCAGATGTGGTGTACACAGTGCCATACTCCATTCTCATGGCGCACCGGTGAGATTATCGACCAGCGGGTCCATAATCCACATTATTATGAATGGTTACAACGAGGTGGACAGACGGCTGCACGGAATCCCATGGACATCCCCTGTGGCGGTATGCCGGAACTCCTGGAACTCGATCCTCTTTTCACCAAAAAAGAATATCGGGATTGGATGTACCGGATGCATCGAAGCGTGCTCCATGTGGAGAATGTGACCATACCGCGATCCGAGACACAGCGTGATATCCACAATAATGAACGATCCATGCGGATCCAGTACCTCATGAATCAGATGACTAGAAATCAATGGAAAGACGAGCTGTACCGCACCGAAAAAGTCCGCCAGAAACACAATCAGTACATCCAGATCATGCAGACGTTTGTCGCGGTCGCGACCGACTGGTTGCGTCGCATGCTGGTGGAACAACCATCGGAGCAGGAATTGACCGATTCAATCCGGGAGATTTGTCGTTTTTTTGAGTATATCCAGAATCAGGTAGGTCGGATGAATCAACGCTATAAATCCAGCCTGCAGGGATTGCCAGAGAATCTGGTGATGACGATTGGATGATCGGCACCATGTATTGAAGTTTGGATTTTAATCGGATAAATTCCGACAAGAAGTTGTGGGTGGGAATATTCTTATATTGCGGTCCTAGACGTTTGGCCAGGATCTTCGTCGCACGCGGGAGATGATAATGAGGGATTCGAGATGGATAGAGATGGTGGGCAACATGGTTGCTCGTGATATGATGACTCAGTGTGTCCACAATCACACCGTAGGATCGATCGATGGTTTCCACAGCGCCTTTGCGAAACGTCCATGTCTCGTCGTCATAGGCGATGGTATCATCATTGTGATGCTGTAAAAAAGTGACCATAACAAGCCAGAAATTAAAAATAGAGATGGGGAGGAGGTACGCCGACAAAAAACAGATTGGATCACAATGATTTAGCCAATAGATCCAGAAAAAGGCGATGATGACCGTAGCCGTGCTGAATACACATTGGATACGATCGAGAGACGTCTTGAAGAGCGGTGAAAACGGAGAGATGTGGCTGCCATCCGCGATTCCCATCCATAAATAGATCCATGTAAAGGTGATGAATGCCACATACGGAGATTGAAGGAAGGATTGGGCGATCCGGTCCATCTTGTTGTACTCTTCTTTTCGAATCCATGGATAAGAATGATCCTTGTCAATATGATTATGATGCCTATGATGATGGCGATGAGATAATCGCCATGGATAATAGGGCACAAGGAGCGGTGCGTGGCAAATATGACCACACACATCGTTAAGAAGTTTGGAATCGCTGAAACTACCATGTCCACAATCGTGACCCACGACAAAGAGGCACCACATGAAAAAACCTAGAACATTCCAGTAGATCGGGAGCAAGAGATAATACCGGAAAAAAAAATCATGATGATGATGTAGACCTACGACGACGATACCATCCAATATCATGTACATTATACTACGAATCCAATCTTTCTGAAATATTTCCGCCATTATTTTATGTAGAGGTTCATTCTATTCATAAATCACCGTTCTACAAAATAATATATATTTATTTTTAATTTATGATAAATTAAAAACATACGACATGCCCGGGCTCCGCATCTTTGCGCCCGTCTTGCCTCCCGTTACTTCTTCCGACTCTTCTTGTGTCGACAACTCCCAACAATCTTCTCTTGTTAAAGCTTACAACGACCTCCTTGCTGAAGTCGCCTCTCTCAAATCTCAGCTCGCTGTGATCCAGAACCAGTACGTCTCTTCCACTCCTGTCCTCGCTATCCTTGATTACACCTATGGCTTTGAGAGGAAAGACGGCACCGAAATCTACGCCGGCAATATCCATTTCCAGGAAGTCACCATCACGACTGATCCCGACAAGAATCGTCTCTGGCATTTCCGATGGGGAGGTGAGATCGTGGCCAGCAGGTTCAATACGGTCTTCCAGTTCAATCCTGAGACGACGATCCCGATAGGGGATCAGCAGGTAAAGATAACACAACTCAATTTCGATTCGGCCTTTTATACCGGACAACAGGAATACATCCAAGGACACATCACAGTGAATAACCAGGCGATCGATATATCATACATGAAAAAGGTGTTGGATTTCAAATGGGATGCAGCAAATGCAGAGATGACATTGAGTTTCAATCTTGCGAATTGGAACCCGCATTGGGAGACGCTGCTGAATTGGGTGCAGGTGCCAAAAACATTCGATCCCATGACCTACAAGGATGACAGGACGACACTACTAGCCCCGAACGGGACGAACTGTGTGCATGTGGAGATGGCGATTCGGGATGCGATAACATCATCAACGAATCTGACGACATATACGACGTCACAGATTCAAGCATTGACATCATCGGAGATAGCGTCATTGACGAGCACACAGATTATATCATTGACGAGCACACAAATACCGTATTTATCATCGAGTGCTGTTTCAGGATTCACTGCCTCTCAAGTACAATACATGACAAGTAGTCAATTAAGCACTATCCAGATTGCAGGATTCAATTCAAGTGCTGTTTCAGGATTCACGTCGACTCAGATACAGAGTTATTTGACGTCTACTCAGATATCGAAAATAGCCTCAAGTGCTGTTTCAGGATTCACTCAATCTCAGATACAGAGTTATTTGACGTCTACTCAGATATCGAAAATAGCCTCAAGTGCTGTTTCAGGATTCACTGCCTCTCAAGTACAATATATGACAAGTAGTCAATTAAGCACTATCCAGATTGCAGGATTTTCTGCAAATGGTGTCTCGGGATTCA